>CAEZWP010000009.1_pt1 | contig 27673 bp, 23 predicted proteins | sample 7265021 | NCBI WGS metagenome assembly CAEZWP01 (sample SAMEA6813885, study PRJEB35770) | uncultured Actinomycetes bacterium | biome: Freshwater; feature: Freshwater reservoir; material: water | place: Czech Republic | collected 2015-11-04 | depth 0.5m m | reverse complement strand
CTGGTAGTAGCGCACCTGTTATAGAAAGCGCTGTTCTGACAGGTGGCTTTGATCGCTTGCATGGCGATGTTAATCGCCGCGATCTATTGTTGCATCTATCAGATCTACAACGCTCACCACATAAAGCCATCTCTGGTGCACAGATGAACTTAGCTTTCACGCCCCCTACCCTCATCACTAGCGGTCTGCCTGATATGAACTCTGCCGAAATCGTGCGCCACGAAGTCGAACGTTTAGGCATCGACATGTCACGGCATCTAATTGAGTTCTATGGTGATTTTCTTAACTCCATCGCCGCTATGCGATCATCACAGTTATTAGAGGCGCGCTCTGGCTCTAGTGTTCTTGTCGCTGGTATCAAGGTTGCTATGCAGACCCCACCAGTGCGCTCGGGTAAGCGCGTTATTTTTCTCACTCTCGATGATGGTTATGGATGTAGTGACTCTGCATTTTTCAGCGATGTGCAGGCCAGCTATGCCAGCACCCTGTATTCATCATCTCTGCTACTGGTTCGGGGTATTACCCGGCGCACAGGTGCTCGTGGGATCTCAATTAATGCCACAGGTGCCTGGGATTTGCGCGCGGCATATGAAAGCTGGCGCACTAAAGAAAGTACGCTGGCAATATGACGACGGCCTCGATCCTGCATGTAGATATGGATGCATTCTTTGCCTCCGTTGCCGAACGTGATAACCCCGAGTTAAAAGGCAAAGCGGTAGTAATTGGAATGGGAGTTCGTGGCGTTGTATCGGCGGCAAACTATGAGGCACGCAAATTTGGAATACATTCAGCGATGCCAGTGGGACGTGCACGTCGACTAGCACCCCATGCAATCTTTTTACCCGTTGATATGCCCCGCTATCAAGAGGTCTCATCGCATGTGATGGAGATCTTTGAAAGCTTTACGCCGTGGGTTGAACCCATCTCATTAGATGAGGCCTTCTTGGATGTCAGCGGGGTAGAGCGCTTACTTGGCTCACCGCGCGAAATTGCAGCAATGATTCGCGCAAAGGTAGAGAAACAAGAGGGCATCACTTGTTCAGTTGGAATCGCGCCATCGAAGTTCATTGCAAAGCTTGCTTCCCAGCACTGCAAACCGAATGGGATGTTAGAGATTACCGCCGATCGCATACTTACCTTCCTGCACCCTCTACCGATACGAGCAATGTGGGGTGTTGGGCCAAAAACGGCAGAGGTTCTGGAGCGTTTAGGACTTCGTACTATTGAAGATATAGCTAACCTGCCACGTGCAACGTTGATTCGCGCATTAGGAGAGGCCAGTGGGGCATCCTTATATGAACTTGCATGGGGACGTGACTACCGTGATGTCATCGCCCACGATGCTGAAAAAAGTATTAGTGCGGCCGAAACATTTGCCCACGATTTAGATAATCCAGCTGAAATTCTTACCGAGTTTTTGCGCTTAACCGAGCGCGCATCTGCCAGGCTGCGCGATAAAGATCTATTTGCCAAGACAGTCTCAATCAAAGTGCGCTTTGCCGATTTTTCTACGATCAATAGATCTAAAACTATGGCACTGCCCATCGATGGAACGCACGAGATTTATGAGGTAGTTAAGGGGCTCTATGAGGCACTTCGAATTGAGCGGGCTAGGCTGCGATTAGTGGGGGTCTCACTTGAGAGTTTAAGTAGCAGCGCCCCCGAGCAGATGGTTTTAGGCGCTCGTGAGAGTGGGTGGCGACAGGCAGATGGTGCGATAGACCGTGCCAGGGCACGCTTTGGCGCAGGAAGTGTGCGTCCAGCCCGCTTGATTAGACCCACCGATGAGTCAAAGGAATAAGTAGCACGCAGGAGAAAAATCTTCTATTGTTGGCCCATGCCTTTATCTGATCATGAAAAGCGAATGCTCCAAGAGATGGAGGCCGCCCTCTTAACCGAGGATCCACGGCTGTTTTCAGCACTCTCTGGCGAGATCAAGCCTGTGCGTCGAAGCCTTACTCTGGTCGGCTTGGGCCTTGTCTTTGTAGGAGTTGCAACTCTCTTTGGCGGCCTCATCGCCAAGGTGACACCGGTTGGAGTTCTCGGCTTCGTGATCGCCCTAGCTGGGGTTATCGCCATCCTCTCATCTCTAACTAGTAAAGCCCCACGCAGCAAGGGCGCTCGCAAGGGTAATGGCCTGGGATCACGCCTAGAGCAGCGCTGGGATGAGCGCAATAATAAATAAACGCTAGTTTTTCTGCTCACGAAGGCCTCCAGATGGGGGCCTTTTTTCATGCCCTAAAGAGTGGGGGCGAGTGGGGGGAAAGTGGGATTTGATGGGTAAAAGTGGTGTAAAAAGGAGGGAAATGGAGTAAAGTGGGGAACTAAGCCGCAGGATCAAGCGGTGATGCGAACTCCGGGGAAGGGGGCGCGAAGAGATGTTTCTAGGCACCCACGAACCGCGTCTTGATGAAAAGGGTCGCCTTATTCTTCCTGCAAAGTTTCGTGAAGAGTTGGCATCGGGTTTAGTTATTACTAAAGGACAAGAGCGTTGTCTCTATGTTTTTCCTTCCAGTGAATTTGAAGTTATTACACAGACGCTAAAACAAGCGCCAGTCACTGCGAAATCAGCTCGTGATTACAGCCGTGTGATGTTTGCCGGTGCACACGATGAGATTCCTGATCGTCAAGGTCGCATAACAATTCCGCAAAGTCTTCGAACATATGCAGGACTTGAAAAAGACTGTGTTGTCATCGGTGCAAATACACGCGTTGAAATTTGGGATTCAACTTCATGGAATGAGTATTTAGCTGATCGCGAAAAGAGTTTCGCCGATGTTTCAGAGGAGGTCTTTCCAGGACTGTTCTAACCAACTCTCATCTGTGGCCACCGCCGACCTTTCGAACGTATCGGCGCCCCTTCCCCGGCGCCGCTACTAAATAGATCCGTCGGCCGGCGGTGACCAGAGATGAGAGCTGATAACAAAAACCACGAAGAGATTAATTTCAAGTTAAGGGGGAGTGATGATTGACAGCAGTGCACATATATCTGTAATGCGAGATCGATGCATTGACCTCTTAGCACCTGCGATTAATTCAACTAAATATCCAGTTATTGTCGATGCAACCCTTGGCCTAGGTGGACATGCTGAGGCTTTACTCAAAAGATTTCCAACGTTAAAAGTTATAGGTATAGATCGTGATGCCGATGCATTAGCCCGGGCAACGACCAGATTGGCTCCCTTCGCAGATCGACTTTTTACCAAGCACGCAAACTTTGATTCAATCGCTAATGTTGTAGCCTCCTTTGGGTATCCAGAGATTACGGGTGCGCTATTTGATCTTGGTGTCTCCTCTATGCAGTTAGATGAGCGCAATCGTGGCTTTTCATACTCACACGATGCTCCACTAGATATGCGCATGGATCGTACGCAGTCTCTTACAGCGGCAGAGATTATTAATACCTACGAGCCAGGTCAGCTGGTACGTATTTTACGAACTTATGGTGAAGAAAAATTTGCTACTCGCGTCGTCGAATCTATTGTTAAAGCCCGAGCAGTAACACCGCTTAACTCAACAATCGAGTTAGCAACACTGGTCAAAAACGCTATTCCAGCCGCTACACGGCGCACCGGTGGAAACCCTGCCAAACGTAGCTTTCAAGCCCTTCGTATCGAAACCAACGACGAACTCGGTGCAATCACCAGAGCCCTTCCATCGGCACTCAAGCTGCTTGGTATTGGCGGACGTTTAGTAGTTATGTCATTTCAATCCCTTGAAGATCGCATTGTCAAAGATCTCTTTGTCGCATCAACGACATCAGGTACACCGCGCGATCTCCCCTTTGAACTTCCAGAGCTGGCTGCCAAGTTTTCATTAGTAATAAAAGGTAGTGAAACTCCAGGGGCTCAAGAGCTTGAAGAAAACTCGCGGTCGGCATCGGTTCGCCTTCGTGCAATTGAAAGGGTGGCTGCATAATGGCAATGGCTGCATTTGCTCCAGCGATTACTCGATCAAAGGAGATTCTTGCTCAGAAATCCTCCAAAGTTGCACTTAAGCTTGTTCCAGATATTTCAGCGGGTAAGCAGGCCGATCGTAAATTTTTTGCAACTTTTGTTTCGGCTGTTGGAATCAGTGGACTCCTATTTCTCCTGGTTCTTAACACTGTACTTGCGCAAGATGCATTTGAATTAACTCATCTTAAACTCGAGTCTAAAATGATTAGCGATCAACGCGAAGCAATTGCTCGTGAGATAGATCGGCAATCATCACCAGAATCACTTGCGCGCACAGCTGTTGCCCTCGGCATGAAGCCATCAGAGACTCCAACCTTCTTAAATCTTGACCAGCTACAGATCTCGCAAGAAGGGCGAAAATAATGGGCAATTTTGCACTTGCGCATAATCGCATTAGGTTTTTAGTTCTTGCGATTGCAGTTGTAATCTTGTTATTTGGAGTTCGATTAGTGCAGGTCCAAGCTGTCCAAGCTGGCGACTATCGATTGCGCGCCGTTAATGAGATGGAAAATACCCGTTCACTGCCTGCCCCACGTGGTGCCATTACAGATATGAGTGGCATTGCATTTGCCCGCAGCGTGGCGGCTACAAGCATCGTTGTCGATCAAACCCAGATTACAAATCCAGCACGTGTTGCAAACTTCGTCGCACCGATTCTAGGATTAAGCGTTTCAGAGGTTACAGCTAGCATCACTGGTACTCGTAAGTGGAACATGGTTTACCAAAATGCTAAGCCTGCAACTTGGCAAAAACTCACTGCAGCCCTTGCAACATTTAATGCACAATTTCCTGGCATGAGCCCAGATCGCATCATTGGCTTTTTTCCAGAGCGTGGATATATCCGTGAGTATCCATCGGGCTCATTGATTGCATCATTAGTCGGCTTCGTCAATCACGATGGCAAGGGTGCAACGGGGCTCGAATCCAGCATGAACTCATCTATCGCCGGTGTCGATGGAAAGTATTCGTATGCCAATGGATATGGCGCAGAGATTCCAGGCTCACAATCGGAGATAATTCCAGCTCAAGCTGGAACAACAGTACGTTTGACTGTTGACCGTGACATTCAATGGGTTGCATCAAAGGCGATCTCTGATGCAGTTAAAGCATCAAGTGCAATCAGCGGCACGGTTATTGTTATGGATCCAAAAACTGGTGAGATTTTGGCTCATGCAACTGCGCCTACCTTTGATCCCAATAACACTTCAAAGGTTTCACTCATTGCAATGCGCAATCCATCGGTTCAAGATATTTACGAGCCAGGTTCGACTGGAAAAGTAATGACGATTGCAGCTGCTCTAGAAGAGAAGAAAATAACCCCTGAAACTGTCTTTACGATTCCATATGCGCTTAAGCGATCGACAAAGGTTTTTCACGATCACGAAAAACATGCCACTCAGCGTCTGACATCTTCAGGCGTATTAGCGGTTTCAAGCAATACTGGTGCAATTCAAATCGGTGAACTTTTATCACATGAGACCCTCTATAACTACTTAAGTAAGTTCGGTGTTGGAAGCAAGACCGGTTCGGGTCTTCCTGGTGAATCAAGAGGCATACTGCCAAAGGTCGCTGACTGGTCTGGCACAACTGCGCCAACGGTTGCATTTGGTCAGGGCTACTCACTGACGGCTATGCAGGCAACAAGTATCTTTGCAACGATTGCAAATAATGGCATGCGTGTATCACCAACGGTTATTGCAGGTACCAGCGATGCAAGTGGAAACTTCACACCGGCACCAGGTCGAACAAGCCAACGTGTTATTAGTACTGAAACTGCACAAGCGATGCGCATCATGATGGAGAGTGTTGTATCAGCATCAGGTACTGCTCCAACTGCAGCGATCGCCGGCTATCGCGTTGCAGGTAAAACTGGTACAGCAATGCGCATCGATGACACATGTGGTTGCTATCGCGGATATACCGCCTCATTCATTGGCTTTGCACCTGCCGATAAGCCCGCCTACGTCATCAGCGTCACGATTCAAGATCCTAAAGGCCTGCACTGGGGTGGCGCACTTGGTGGTCCAGTATTTAAAAAGGTTATGTCATTTGTTTTGCAGAGTCGTCACATCCCACCAACCGGAACCACAGTGATTCCTGTTGCGCTCAACGAAAAGGCGTTAATGGCTAAGAAGGTGGCAGATGCAAAGACCACTCACTAACTGCAGTAAGCCTCTCTCGGCAGTTTCATCAGTTGTTGGTGCACAGTGCGCCGATATAACAGAGAGTGTTCACGTCACTGGAATTTCTCAGTCCAGCAGTGAGGTTGTTGTGGGCGATCTTTTTATCGCGCTACCGGGTGAAAAATTTCACGGTGCACAGTTCGCAGCCGATGCAATCGAGCAAGGCGCGGTTGCCGTCTTAACCGATCTGGCTGGGGCAGCAATGGTGACAGGTGTGCCCGTATTGGTGGTTGAAAACCCACGACGGGCCGCAGGGGTTATCAGTGCATGGTTTTACGAAGAGCCAATGCGCGATCTTTATAGCGTGGGAGTAACGGGAACAAATGGAAAAACTACGGTTACGACGTTATTGCATCAGATTATGCAGGCCGCTGGACGTGAGAGCGGACTTATCGGAACCGTTGAGACCCGTATCGGTAGTGAGGTTCTTTCAAGTAAGAGAACTACTCCTGAGAGTGCTGAGCTTCAGGGGCTCATCGCCACTATGCGCGAGCGGCACATGCGCAACCTTGTCATGGAGGTTTCAAGTCACGCAATAACGTTAGAGCGAATCCGGGGAAGCCACTTTGCAGTTGTTGGATTCACAAATCTCTCACAAGACCATCTAGATTTTCATAAAACAATGGAGGAGTACTTTCTTGCTAAAGCAAAGCTCTTTACCTTTGAATACGCAGACTTAGCTGTAATTAATATCGATGATGCATATGGAGCTCGTTTAGCTGCCTTAACTGAGCTACCAGTTGTAACTTTATCTCGCACTAATTCAAAGGCAACGTGGCACTTTGCATCAATAACTCGCGACTATGTTGGTGCAGCGATCGCCATTCGCGGTAGTGGCGGAATCCTTATTGAAAGTAAGACGATTCTCCAAGGTGGATACAACTATGACAATCTATTGATGGCCGTTGCTATCGCGGCTGAAAGTGGCATTGATGCAATCGATATCGCTGCGATACTGCCACAGATAACTGGCGCAGTTGGCCGTCTAGAGGCGGTACGTCTAGGTCAAAACTTCACCGCACTCGTTGACTACGCGCATTCGCCTGATGCAGTTGCACGGGTTCTAGAAACTGCGCATGAGATCGCCCAGGGAAGCGTTATTGCCGTCTTGGGCTGCGGTGGCGATAGAGATGCATCTAAGCGCTCTCTGATGGGTATCGCCCTTCGCGATGGCGCAGATATTGCGATCTATACGAGCGATAATCCCCGTAGCGAAAAGCCAGAGGATATTCTTGTGCAAATGGTTTTAGATATAGATGTACAGGCACCTAATGAGGTCATCACTGATCGCACCGCTGCCATCAGAGCAGCCGTTAATCACGCCACCGCTGGTGATGTGGTTATCGTCTTAGGCAAGGGTCATGAAAAGGGCCAGGAGATTTCAGGGGTGATCCATCCCTTCGATGATCGAATAGAACTTGCGCGCGCGATTGAAGATAAAAAATGATTACATTAACGGCAGGCGAGATTGCCCTTCTAGTTGGTGGAGAGCTTCACTGTGACCGCGATTTACTGATCTCCAAAGCCCCAGTTTTTGATTCTCGTTTAGCAACACCTGGGAGTTTCTTTTTAGCGCTCAAAGGCGAGGTTCGCGATGGTCATGATTTCGTATCAGAGGCTTATCGACTAGGTTCGATGTTTTCGTTAACAACTCAACTCATCGATGGCCCTTGCATAGTTGTTAAAGATGTAATTCTAGCGCTCTCTACAGTGGCTACATTTATTCGTGCACGGCTACATAACTTAACGGTTATTGCAATAACTGGTTCGCAAGGTAAGACGAGCACAAAGGATTTGATGGCACATATGTTGGCAACTGTTGGCCCAACGGTTGCACCCGCGGACTCCTTCAATAACGATTTAGGTTTACCATTGACTCTTCTTGAGTGTGATGAACGCACGCGCTTTTGCATACTCGAAATGGGCGCACGCCATAAAGGTGATTTAACACGCTTATGTGAGATCGCAAAGCCAGACATTGGCATTGTCCTCGCAGTTGGTACTGCACACATTGGTGAGTTTGGCTCACAGCGCGCAATCGCCGAAACAAAGGCAGAGCTCATCCAATCTCTCGGGGTAAAAGGTATTGCGATTCTTGGTACATATGATGAGTTCACTCCAGCGATGGCTGCTCTACATAAAGGCACGGTGCTCACATTTGGCGAGAAGAATGAGGTCGATGTACGCGCCGCCGATATTGAAATTCGTGAAGGGCGCCCGCACTTTGATTTAGTGACAAAGGCTGGACGCGATGCTGTAGGAATGCGCGTAGTGGGTGCCCATCAAGTGGCTAATGCACTCGCCGTTGCAGCCGTAGGCACCGCTCTCGCCTTACCGATAGAGCTCATTGCCAGCTCTTTATCAACAGCTGAGATATCCAGTAAGTGGCGCATGGAGCTCCATGATGTGGATGATTTACTCATTATTAACGACTCTTATAACGCTAATCCCGCTTCAATGGCAGCGGCCTTGCATAGTTTGACCTTCTTTGCCCAAGAGCGCGGCGGCCAATCCTGGGCATTTATTGGAAAAATGCATGAACTCGGCGAGTCAGGGGCATCGGCGAGTGCAGATGTTGGCACCCTTGCTTCTGTTATCGGAATTGATCACTTTGTAGTTGTTAACGCACCTGAATATGGATCTGGAGTCGGCCCCATGCAGTTCCATCATGTTGCAACCACCGCCGATGCCGCCGTTTTCGTTGACCATGTCTCACCGGGTGATGTCGTATTAATAAAGGCTTCGCGTGCTGAGAGATTTGAATTATTAGCCGATGATATTAAAGCGCGATGGATACATAGAAGTGGAGTGGAGCAGTGAGACAGATTCTGATAGCTGGTGCGATCGCACTCCTATTCTCACTCTTTGGCACGCGTGGCCTTATAAAAATTCTTGCAACACGTGGCTACGGACAGATTATTCGAGATGATGGTCCAAGCAGTCACCAAATAAAGCGTGGGACACCCACTATGGGTGGAATAATTCTAATCGCCGCCGCTCTTGTTGGATATTTAATGGCACATGCATTAACCCAAAACTCCTTAACTATCTCTGCAGTCTTAGTTCTAGGTCTAGTTATCGCCCTTGGGTTATTGGGTTTTATTGATGACTGGTTAAAAGTATCCAAACAAAAATCATTAGGTCTAACTGGGCGACAAAAACTCATTGGCCAAGCAGCTGTGGCAGCTATCTTTGGCACTCTTGGAGTTAGATTTGCCGATTTAACATCGTTGACTCCAATCTCTTATTACTTATCAGGCGTTCGCGAAACAGCGTTCTACCTTGGCCCAGTTATTGCGATTGCTTGGGTTGTATTAATGGTTGTGTCTGCAAGCAATGGCGTTAATCTCGCCGATGGTTTGGATGGTCTTGCAACTGGTGCGGCTGTTATGACTTTTCTTGCATTTATTTTGATTGGTGTATGGGAGTTCGGGCAGGGCTGTTCAATTAATGTAGGCGTTGGCTGTTATCAAGTGCGAGATCCCCTAGATCTAGCTGTGCTTGCTGCAGCCTTTGCCGGTTCATGTACTGGTTTTCTCTGGTGGAACGCCTCACCTGCCAAGATTTTTATGGGTGATACCGGCTCCCTTGCACTCGGAGGTGCCTTGGCTGGGCTAGCGGCAACTCTGCGTGTAGAGCTTTTACTTATTCCTCTCGGTGGATTATTTGTAATTATTACGATGTCAGTTGTTATTCAAACCCTTTACTTCAAAATCAGTGGTGGAAAGCGTGTATTTAAGATGGCGCCACTTCAACATCACTTCGAACTTTTAGGGTGGGGCGAAGTAACAATTGTGATTCGCTTCTGGATTATTGCCGGCCTATCAGTCGCCCTCGGCTTAGGCCTCTTCTACGCCCAGTGGGTAGTTAAGTAGCCTCGATGTCCCTCAACTTTGCAGGCCGGACAATACTTGTTGCAGGTGGGGGTGTCACTGGAAGTTCGGTTGCTCGCTTTCTTTCTACTGAAGGTGCAACGGTCGCTATCGTTGATGAAAATCCCAATCTAAAAACTGAGTTCACCGTTCTTGCCCCACAATCAGTTGATGTTACTCAGTATTCGGCAGTCGTAATCTCTCCTGGCTGGAAAGATAGCCACCCTCTAATTACCGATTGCATCGCTGCGGGAATAGAGATTTTGAATGAGATAGACATCGCCTGGAGTATCGCCAAGGAGAGATCTCCAAATCAAAAATGGTTAGCATTAACTGGGACAAATGGAAAGACCACAACTGTTGAAATGGCAGCTGCCATGTTGCAACGCGCAGGATTAAAGGCCGTCGCATGTGGCAATGTTGGCGATACCGTGATTGATGCAGTAACCCACAAAGATGGTTTCGACTATTTGATCCTTGAACTCTCATCTTTCCAACTCCATTGGATGAAGTCAGCGCACTTTGTCAGCTCTGCAATTTTGAATATCGCCGAAGATCACTTGGATTGGCATGGAGGTTTTGATGCCTACTGTGATGCAAAGCTATCGCTTCTACGTCACTCAGATCTGGTGATATTGAATGGTGATGATGGTGAGATTGTGAAACGTACACATACATGGGCTGGCCATAAAGTGTTTTTCACACTCGATACACCTTCACCCGGAGAACTCGGCATTGTTGAAAACCTCTTGATAGATCGCGCCTTCGTCAGTGATCCTCAAGAGGCGCAGATGATCGCCCAGATCAATGACATCTCGCCCACCCTTCCACACAGCGTGTCTAACGCCCTTGCCGCCGCGGGCTTAGCCCGCTGCGTTGGAGTTTCATATCTAGATATTCAAAGTGCACTCATGGATTTTCATCCTGGTCGCCACCGCATCGAAACTATCGCAAGCGCCCAAGGTATTTCCTGGATTGATGATTCAAAGGCGACTAACCCACATGCGGCCGCAGCCTCAATTCTCTCTCACTTATCTGTTGTTTGGATCGCTGGCGGTTTGGCCAAAGGCGCCGATATGAACGCCCTTGTTGAGCGCACGAAGGATCGAATCAAGGCAGTAATTTTAATCGGTGCAGATCGAGATTTAATTGAAGCTGCTTTTCTCAAATTTGCACCTGATACCCCACGAATTAAAATAGATGCCGACTACGTTAAAGGTGGAGTATCTAATGCCTTGATGGAGAGCGTTGTCACGGCTGCGAAGAGTTTTGCCGCATCGGGGGATACAGTCTTAATGGCGCCGGCATGCGCATCGATGGATCAATTCATCTCATATGCTGATCGTGGAGATCGATTCGCCGCGGCAGTAAAGAAACTGGTGGTCGGTGAAAACTAATACCCGAGCTAATTTCTTTACTAAGCCGATTAACTTGTACTACATGCTTATAGTGAGCACTGCGAGTTTGAGTGTGTTAGGCCTAATCATGGTCTTTTCAGCATCCTCGATTCACTCCCTCGAATCCAAGGGTGCGACGTATGCAATAGTCCTTCGACAGATAATATTTCTGATTATCTCAATACCTATGGCGTGGGTGTTTTCTCGATTTTCACTAGCCCGCTGGAAAATAATCGCCCGTTCTGGAGTCCTCATTTCAATCGGGCTATTAGCGGTGGTACAAGTTATTGGTAAGAGTGTTAATGGCAACCACAATTGGATTAGTTTTGGTGTCGTAGATGTACAACCAAGTGAGATAGCTAAGTTTTTAATGATCCTGTGGGCCGGCTACATACTGGCCAAACGCGAACGCATCGGCGCAGTGCAAACCAATGTCATCACTTTGATCGCTCCAGCATTTGCACTCTGCATTCTCCTTGTCTTACTGGGCAATGATTTAGGTACCGCTTCGGTCTTCGCCTTTATTCTGGCCGGCCTCTTGTGGGTCTCGGGGGTTCGGTTAGGAGTCTTTGCTGGTCTGCTCACTGTGGGCTTTGCAGGTATCGCCGCCCTTATCGTCACTGCGCCATATCGCATGCAGCGCTTTGCCGTATTTCTTAATCCATTTGCTGAAGATCAGTATAAAAACTATGGATGGCAACCGGCCCATAGTTTGTTGGGACTTGCAAGTGGCGGATTATTTGGTGTTGGGTTAGGTGCAAGTCGTCAAAAATGGGGCAACTTGTCTCAGGCCCATACTGATTTTATCTTCTCGGTAATCGGTGAAGAGTTAGGTTTATTTGGAACCCTATCGACTCTTGCTCTGCTCAGCGTTCTGTTGTTTTCAATCTTTAAGATAGCACTTCGTGCTAAAGATCCAATGGTGCGCTATGTCAGCTCTGGTATTGGATGTTGGATAGCAATCCAAACCATTCTCAATATTGGTTCGACTCTGAGTGTTATTCCAGTCGTAGGAGTTACATTGCCACTTGTCTCTTACGGTGGTTCGGCCCTTATTGCAACCTATATGGGAATTGGTTTTGTAATAGGTGCGGCTCGGCGCGATCCCGCGATCTTTGAAGAGTTAAAAAAGAGTGAGTTCACATGGCTACGATAGTTTTGGCAGGCGGTGGAACTGCCGGACATATCGAACCAGCCTTAGCGGTAGCCCGTGCCTGGCGCCTTGCTCATCCCGATGATCACATCGTATTTATCGGGACCGAAGGTGGGCTAGAAAATAAGATTATCCCTACCGCAGGATTCACAGTGACCCATATCCCCAAGGTTGCAGTTGCACGCAGGCCATCACTTACGTGGCTTCGAGTTCCAGCACAGTTATTAAAAGCAGTGAGTGCATCTCGAATTGTTCTGCGCAATGCCGATCTATTAATTGGCTTTGGGGGATATGTCAGTGCTCCGGCATATTTAGCTGCACGTATCACCGGGCTTCCAACCGTGATTCATGAGGCAAATGCTAAGCCTGGCTGGGCAAATCGCTTAGGTGCATTACTGACGCCTTATCTTGCTGTTGCAAACCCCGTTGACTCACGAGAGTTCAGAGATGCCCTCCTTACAGGTCTTCCACTGCGAAGCGATGTCGCTGCGGCATTTACCGCCTCGCGCAGCGATTTCAAAGGTGCACGAATTGGTGCAAAGAAACGTCTGGGCTTTGATGAAAAAGCGCCATTGATATTTATTATGGGTGGATCTCAAGGCTCGGTAGCTATTAATAGAGAGATTGCAGGCGCACTCCCTGCACTCTTATCAAAGGGTCTATCAATTCTGCACTCGGTAGGCAGGGCTAACTCCTTGCCCAAGACAGAGGGTGCCTATCATCCAGTTGCCTACCTCGATGCTATGGCCGATGCCTACTTAGCAAGTGATGTAATCATTGCCCGAAGCGGGGCAGTGACCTGCTGCGAATTCCGTGCCCTTGGGCGTTACGCTCTTTTTGTGCCACTACCAATTGGAAATGGCGAGCAGTTCATCAATGCCCGCACACTTGTCGCTGATAAACGCGCTCAAGTTCTTGAACAATCTCAATTTACATCGACATATTTGATAGAGCACATAGATGAGTTGCTCATTAGCTCTGCAGCAGCCCCTGCAGATGGATCGGCACAAGATTTAGATGCTGCCGATAAAATCGTCGCACTTGGCGAGTTTGCGATCGCCCAACGATGAGGCCAACTTTGATATCCCTTATCGGAAAGCGCGTGCACTTTATCGGAATCGGTGGCGCAGGCATGAGTGGCTTAGCGCGTATCGCGCTATCGCACTCGATACATGTCAGTGGCTCGGATAATAAGGATTCTTCAGTTGTGAAAGCATTCGTTGCCCTGGGCGCATCGATTGCAACGTCGCACTCAGCTAGTAACGTTGATGGAGCAGATCTTGTCGTGTTCTCAACGGCTATTTCATCAAGTAATCCTGAACTCGTACGGGCGCACGAGCTTGGAATAAATGTGTTAACTCGCGCGGCCGCACTTTCAATCTTGATGTCAGAGTCAACAAGCATCGCAGTGGCAGGAACCCACGGCAAGACAACAACATCATCTATGTTGGCAGTTGCATTACAAGCCTGTGGCGCAGATCCCTCGTTTGCTATTGGAGGCACAATCACTGCATCTGGCTCTAACGCCCACCGTGGTACGGGTGAGATCTTTGTTGCAGAGGCCGATGAATCCGATGGCTCATTTATTGAATACAATCCATTTGCAGCTGTCGTAACAAATATTGAACATGACCACGTAGATTTTTTTGCCACTCCTGCTGCAGTTGAGGATGCATTTAAGAACTTTGCAGCAACTATCAGTAGTGATGGCTTTTTAACCTACTGCGCAGACGATGCTGGCGCAGTTGCCCTTGCCGAACATATGAAGGAGTTAACCTGCATCTCTTATGGTGTGGGCGAGGGGAGTGATCTCACCCTAGATTCGATAGAGCTTCTAGCTATGGGCTCGCATGCCCGAGCAGTGTGGCATGGAAAGAGCATTGGCTTTATCGAGCTACAAGTGCCGGGTCATCACAACTTACTTAACGCCGCTGCCGCCCTTGCTACCGGATTGCAACTTGGCTTTAACGCACCGGATTTACTGCAAGGGCTAGCGGTCTTTCGCGGTACGGGTCGGCGCTTTGAGGTAAAGGGAACGGTCCATGGCATACGTGTGATCGATGATTATGGACATCACCCCACCGAGATCGATGCAACGTTGCAAGCCGCCCGCAGATATAGCGGAGATGGCCGATTAATCGTAATTTTTCAGCCACATCGCTATTCGCGCACGGCGGCTTTTGCACCGGGCTTTGCACGATCACTCTCACAGGCAGATCGAGCAATTGTTTTAGAGATCTATGCCGCGAGTGAAAAACCAATGCCAGGGGTAACTTCGCAGATGATTACGGATTTGATGAGCAATGGTGAGTACACGCCTAATTTCATTGAGGTCACAGATAGTGTTATTGAATCGGCCCAACCCGGTGATGTGATTATTACTTTAGGCGCAGGCGATGTAAGTTCATTGGCACCCATCATTGTCGATGGATTAATTCGACGATTTGACTAGATGAAAAAGCAACGACTATTTATTGCACTAGGAATCCTAATATTTGCTACCGCGGCATATATTTTAGGATGGTCAACTTTCTTCACCGTAAGCTCAGTAGAGATAAAAGGTTCTACTACGCTTATGAGCTCAACAATTGTTCCTGGAGAAAAGTTAGCGCGGGTCGAGCCTCGGAGCGTTGCAGCAGAGTTTGAAAAAAATCTCTGGATAAAAAAAGCCGATGTCTCAAGAAATTGGGTTAGTGGAAAAGTTACGATTACTCTTACCAAACGAAGTCCTATAGCCATTTATAACGATCAGGCGATAGATGCCGACGGGGTCAGCTTTCCAGCCCCCACCGATTCTGTAACGGGCTTGCCACGGATTGCTGCAGCTACGACCGAATCAGCGGTAGAGGCCGCTGCCTTCTTCATGGGGCTGCCGGCAGAGGTTGCCGAAAAGGTGGTATTAGTGAAAGTGAGAAGCGGTCAGGCATATGTCGTGCAGATCTTGGATGGCAAGAAATCGATTGAGCTTTTGTGGGGACAAGAGGGAGAGACTGCTCTAAAAGTAAAGGTTTATAAGGCTTTAATCGCACAACCCGAGAATTCGAAAATATTTCGGATAGATCTGACTGCACCACATGCACCTATCGTTAAATAATTAATTCGACACGAAGGAAAATAAATCGAGTCGGTGTTTGCTTAAGGAGCGCGCGCACTTTACGTTCGCCCTATCGAAAAACATTGAATTATAAGGCTCAAGTTGAGGTTTATGGTTCACAAGGAGGAGAAACGTGGCTTCACCGCAGAATTATTTAGCAGTCATCAAAGTCGTAGGAATTGGTGGCGGTGGAGTAAATGCAATTAATCGCATGATTGATGTCGGACTTAAAGGCGTCGAGTTCATTGCAATTAATACCGACGCACAACATTTATTAATGAGTGATGCCGATGTTAAGTTAGATATTGGTCGCAAGACAACTCGCGGACTTGGTGCAGGAATGGATCCTGAAAAGGGACGTGCTGCAGCACTTGATCACGCCGATGATATCGAAGAGATTTTGCGTGGGGCCGATATGGTCTTCGTAACTGCAGGAGAGGGTGGCGGTACTGGAACAGGTGCTGCGCCAATCGTTGCAAAGATTGCCCGAGATCTCGGCGCACTAACAATCGGTGTCGTTACGCGCCCATTCTCATTTGAAGCAAAGTTGCGTTCGGCCCAGGCCGATGTCGGAATCGAAGCACTGCGCGGAGAAGTTGATACGTTAATTGTTATTCCAAATGATCGATTGTTAGCGATCTCAGATCGCACAATAACGCTGGCAGATGCATTCAAAAGTGCAGATCAAGTTCTACTCTCAGGTGTTCAAGGCATCACCGAAATCATTACGCAGCCAGGTTTAATTAACCTTGACTTTGCGGATGTGCAAGCAGTTATGTCTGGCGCTGGCTCTGCGCTTATGGGTATCGGCTCTGCGCGTGGAGAAAATCGTGCACTGCGCGCGGCCGAACTAGCAATCTCATCGCCACTGCTTGAGGCATCAATCGATGGCGCTATGGGAGTTCTGCTCTCAATATCTGGTGGCTCTGATTTAGGTCTCTTCGAAGTTAACGAGGCCTGCGAACTTGTGCAATCTGCAGTTCACCCCAATGCAAAGTTCATATTTGGAACAACTATCGATGATGCACTCGGTGATGAGGTGCGCATTACAGTTGTAGCCGCTGGCTTTGAAGGTGGCGAACCTAAGCGGGTCTCCACTCCCGTCATCGATGCATCGACACTGAATGGTCATGCAAACCCCATTGCCTCAAATGACCCTCTCTCTGTCGCTCTTGAGCTCGGTGATGATCCAACTCCAAGACGCCGTGTGACATTTGAAGAGCTTGTCGCCGAGGATGAGATCGACGTCCCTGACTTCATGAAGTAGGAGCTTTTGCCAGCGATCTTTACCGATAGGCGCGGTGGCTCAAGCCTTGCGCCATACGAGTCATTAAATCTCGCCCTCCACGTTGGAGATGATCCAGCATCTGTTGCACGCAACCGTGAATCTCTTTCACATGCGGTGGGACAGGTTCAATTTATGAATCAGATACATGGCGATGCCTTTGTCGTTGTAAATAAACGCAGCGATATCGATCCAACGTGTGATGCCTTAATCACAACAACTGCAGGTTTGGGCCTTGCAGTTTTAGTTGCAGATTGCATCCCGTTACTTCTATCGTCTGCAACAGTTGTCGCTGCAGTGCATGTTGGTCGAAAAGGTTTGGTTAACTCTATAGCTCTCAAAGTTATCCATGAGATGCGGCGATTAGGAGCAACTGCAATTCATGCGCAGTTAGGTGCATCCATCTGCGGTCGATGTTATGAGGTTCCAGATGCTATGGCCGATCAAGTAGCGCGTACTCACCCTGCCGCCCATGCGCTGACTCGTGGTGGCACATCTGCCCTGGATTTACCGAAGGCGCTGATCGCCGATTTGGTAAGCCAGTCAGTTACGTATGAGGCATCGACGCAATGCACACTCGAAAACGATGAGTATTTTTCATACCGCCGCCATAATATTACGGGCCGAAATGCTGGAGTAATCTGGCTATGACACGTCGCACCGAGATTGCAGAACGTTTGCTCGACGTACAGGAGCGAATCGCTGTGGCAGCTAAAAAAGCTCAGCGAGATCCTTCGGAAATTACATTGATTGCAGTGACTAAGAGTTTTCCAATCAGTGATATCGAAATTCTCAGTCAGCTCGGAGTTCAAGAGTTTGGCGAAAATCGCGATAGTGATGCCGCTCCAAAGGCAGCGGCCGTTCCTGGAAGGTGGCATTTTCAGGGTCAGATTCAGAGCAATAAGTTAAAGTCAATCTGCTCGTGGGCACATGTGATCCACTCACTCGATGAGCTGCGACATTTTGAGGTTATTGAGAAATTTGCAACGCATCCATTGGAGATCTTTCTTCAAGTAAATCTCGATGGACTAGCAGAGCGTGGGGGAGCAGCGATCGAATCTCTCTACCCACTCGCGAGCATTATCCAGGCACATCCCGTTCATAGATTGGCAGGGTTGATGGCAGTTGCACCTCTTGGGATCGACCCAGAGATAGCCTTTGGCAATCTCCATGAAATTCAGAGAGGTTTTCTACGTGATTTTCCATCGGCTAAAAGCCTCTCGGCCGGCATGAGCCAAGACTTTGAAACCGCAATCTCCCATGGAGCGACACATCTGCGAATAGGCAGTCAAATCATGGGTTCTCGGTAGTCAGACAGGTATCTTTTAGGTATGGCTAATGCACTAAAGCGTGTCGCAAATTATTTAGGGTTGATGGATGACCCAGAGTTTGATACTCCAGTGAGTTCAAACGTTCCGGCAGTTCCAACTTCAGGCGATGTTCGTATCAAGCCGCGCAGTGCACGCACTGTCTCTTCTGTGATTACGTCAACTACCGAATCTGCACCACAGTTAGATCTCCCAGTCTTAGATCGCATCATCACTTTGCATCCACGTTTTTACAACGAGGCACGCACAATTGGTGAGCACTTTCGCCAAGGAAATCCAGTCATCATTAACCTAACCGACATGGATGAATCAGAGCATAAACGTCTCGTTGATTTTGCAAGTGGACTCGCATTTGGTTTACACGGAACAATCGAACGTGTTACTAAGAAGGTCTTTCTTATCTCTCCAGCTAATCTTCAAGTCAGTACTGAAGATAAGTCAGCTGCAGCGCAAGCAAGCTTCTTTAACCAGAGCTGATTTTCGATGCGGGTAGGCTCGGTTCTTGCAGGCATTTTGCAGTTGTTTTTATTTGCACTCTTGGGTCGTTTAATTCTTGATTACATACGAATGTTTGCGCGCAACTGGAAACCTAGCGGAATCTTCCTCTATTTTGTCGAAGCTGTATACGCAGTCACTGATCAACCAATGCGATTTGTAGGACGTTTTATCCCGCCGCTTCGCTTAGGCGCAGTGAGTTTAGATATGAGTTTTATCGTTCTCTTTTTTGGTATACAACTATTGATGGGCTTTGTTAGAGGGCTTTAGTAAGTACAACTGCCAGACCAAACTCGCTGGAATCAATACTCATAGTTTTCTCTTGCACCATTGATAAGGCCAAGATTTCATCCTTAATATGTGCCATATGGCCATCGATAGCAGCGGTGATCTCGGGCGTTGCATTCCATGCCACGTTAATGCGATCAGATATTTCAAAGCCATCACTCTTGCGACGCTCCTGAATAAATCGAATTACTTCGCGGGCATGGCCGGCCAAGATAAGCGTTGGTGTGAGTTCTAAATCAAGTGCCACACTCTCACCATCGTGAGATGCAACCATCCAACCGCTCTTTGGAACCTCTGTGATTACTAGATCCTCAAGAGAGATCTCCCATGTATCAAGAGTTATTACCCCCGATGCCCGTAGAGTTTTAACTAATGCCGTAGCATCACTTGCTGCAATCGCCTTAGCGATCTCCTGGACCGCTCCACCATACTTGGCACCCAAACTCTTAAAATTCGCCTTGATAGAGATATCCACTAAATCACCATCGGCGCTAGCTATATCCTCCAGGGCAATGACGTTGAGCTCATCGGCGATCTGCTCGCGCATCTGTGGTGGCAGAGCCGCCCAACCACTTGCTGCAATGAGTGCTCGTCCTAATGGTTGACGGATTTTAATTCCTGATTCAGCGCGCGATGCACGACCTAGTTCGACGATGCGACGGGTGAGTGCGACTTGTTGGCTCAACTCAGCATGTATTGCAGAGCTATGTGCGACCGGGAAATCTGTTAGGTGCACAGATGCAGCTGCCTCAGAATTAGTTGGGCGTACAAGCTCTTGCCATACCTGCTCAGTGATAAATGGAACCATCGGTGCCATTAATTGAGTGAGTGTTACTAAACACTCGTGAAGTGTTGCCATAGCCGCCAGATCACCATCCCAGAAACGGCGACGAGAGCGTCGTACATACCAGTTCGATAAATCATCGATAAATTGGGCGAGGGCTCGCCCTGCAATCTGAGAATCAAAGCCGGTGAGGGCATCATCGACTTCGCTAATCAACGTGTTGAGTTCAGAGATAATCCAACGATCCATTAATGGACGTTCTGCAAGTACTGGGCTCTGGCTTAACTCAAAATTCGATGCCTTTGCATAGAGTGCATGGAAGGAGACCGTGTTCCAGTAGGTCAAAAGTGTTTTGCGTACAACTTCATTAATTGCATCATGGCCAACACGGCGGGCTGCCCAAGGAGAGCCGGCGGCCAACATGTACCAACGCACCGCATCGGCGCCGTGTTGATCCATTAGTGCCATTGGCTCAAGGACGTTTCCTACATGCTTACTCATCTTACGACCATCTTTATCCAAGATATGGCCCAGACAGAGAACCGTCTTATATGAGGATTTATCAAAGACCAAAGTTCCGATAGTCATTAATGTATAGAACCATCCACGGGTTTGATCGATCGCCTCACAGATAAAATCGGCAGGGTAGGAGGATTCAAACTTCTCTACAGAACCGGCCTTGTGTGGATAGCCCCACTGTGCAAAGGGCATTGCTCCGGAGTCATACCAACAGTCAATTACTTCAGGTACCCGAACCATTGGCTCCGAACATTGAGTGCATGCAAAGGTAATGTCATCGACAAATGGACGGTGTGGATCTAGATTCGATAGCTCTTGTCCAGCTAAAGCCCCGAGCTCTTTGAGTGAGTCAACACAGATCTCATGCTTGTTTTCACAGCGCCAAATTGGAAGTGGAGTTCCCCAGTAGCGGTTGCGCGAGAGCGCCCAGTCGATATTGTTATTGAGCCAATCACCGTAGCGCCCATCTTTAATGGTTTCTGGGTGCCAATCTGTCGCAGCGTTCTCACGCAGAAGCGAATCCTTAATCGCAGTCGTTCGAATATACCAAGAGGGCTGTGCGTAATACATCAGCGCGGTGTGACATCGCCAGCAATGTGGATAGGAGTGCTCGTATGGTTGATGCTTATATAAAGCACCACTGGACTTTAACTCCTTGACTAAGATTTTATCGGCATCTTTAAAGAACATACCGCCAATAACGGGCAGCTCTGTCAAGAAAGTTCCATTGGGTGCGATGGGATTTACAACAGGTAGACCATAAGCCCGACATACAGCTAAGTCATCGGCGCCGAAGGCGGGGGATTGATGTACCAATCCAGTTCCATCTTCGGTGGTGACATATGTTGCAAGAACCACGTAATGAGCATCTGGGATCTCTACATAGTCCAGGGGACGCTTGTATTTCGTGTGTTCTAAATCCTTACCGAGTATTTTTCTAAGAATCTTCTTATCGCCCTTAACGCTTTCAATGAGCGCTTCGGCAACGATTAGTACCTCACTCTTTTCATCGACCGTGGTTTCAACTACCACGTAGTCGACATCGGGATGGACTGCGATTGCCGTATTAGAAACTAATGTCCATGGAGTCGTCGTCCAGACAAGAAGAGAGGCGCTGAGGGCCGCGAGATCCCCAGATGTAACAGGGAATCGAACGTAGACCGATGGATCAGTAACCGTTTCATATCCCTGGGCTAGTTCGTGGTCTGATAAACCTGTTCCACAGCGTGGACAGTAAGGCGCTACGCGATGATCTTGTACGAGTAAACCTTTTTTCCAAATCTCTTTAAGCGACCACCAAACGCTCTCAACATACTCTGGTGACATCGTCCAGTAGGCCTGATCGAAGTCAACCCAAAAACCCATGCGATCGGTCATTTCGCTAAATGCACTGACATGTCGTTGCACAGATTCACGACACTTGTCATTAAATGCTGATACACCGAATTTCTCTATGTCGCCCTTACCGTTAAAGCCCAACTCTTTTTCAACTGCAATCTCTACTGGTAATCCGTGGCAGTCCCATCCAGCTTTACGTGTGACGAGGCGGCCTTTCATAGTTTGAAAACGTGGGAATACATCTTTAAATACGCGTGCCTCAATATGGTGAGTGCCGGGCATTCCATTGGCTGTAGGAGGACCTTCGTAAAATGTCCACGGTTGGCCACCGCTACGGGCCGATACGGATTTATGAAATATGTCGTTCGTGCGCCAGAACTCCAGAATCTCATGTTCGAGAGCAGGAAGATCAACTGCTGCAGAGATGGCGCGAAATACCATAATAGAAAAACCTCCGAGAAAACCCTGGAGGGACGATCTCTGCTATCGCAGAGTTCGCGGTACCACCCACCTTGCGCACTAGTGGCGCCACTTAATGTTCTAACCTGGCCAGTTCTAGATGAGTCTGCACTCACTTCTTCCAGCGAGCTCGTGAGGTGATTGCCCCGTCAGCGCCCATGTTGAGTTAGTGGCCTCAGTCTAGGCCATAGAGCCAATGGAAATCGCTCGTGGCGCAGTTGGTATAGATGGGGCAATCGGCATAAGGTTCGCGTCATGCCCAAGAAGCCAGCCAAAAAAGCCGTTACAAAGAAGGCTCCGCCCAAGAAGGCGGTAAAGAAGGCTGCAAAGAAGGCGCCGGCAAAAAAAGCTCCAATAAAAAAAGCGGCGGCTAAAAAAGCTGTAGCAAAGAAGAGCGCGCTCAAATCGATCCCAGTTAAAAAAGCGGGAGGTAAGGCATCGACGAGTAAGACGACACTGACCGTTGATGAGAAATCCCAGACCGTTTCAGTCTCTACCGTGAGTGCGCCGATATTGGCCCCCGTTATTGAGGAGCGCCGATTAGTGATGCCACCTCCGCCGCGACCAGTAAAGAGTGGCAAAAAAACTACACCATTAAAACCAATCAGGAGTGCCCCAACGCCAATCGTTGTGAGTGATTCCGAGACACCATGGACTCCTGCAGAGCTCAAAGTAATTCGCACCGATATTGCAAAAGAGTTAGAGCGTTTGCGCCGTGAACTCACAGTTGTTGAGCTCGAGATGGACTCACTTATTCAAGAGTCAGGTGAAGGCGCTGGAGATGATCAGGCCGATGCTGGCACTAAGACTTTCGAGCGCGAACACGAGATGTCCCTTGTAATTAATGCGCGCGATATGGTTTTGCAGACTGAGCGTGCACTCGATCGAATTGACTCTAAGCGATATGGCTCGTGTGAAGAGTGCGGTAATGTGATTGGCAAGGCACGCCTTCAAGTCTTTCCTCGAGCAACACTCTGCATGCTCTGCAAGCAGAAGGAAGAACGGCGCTAGCAGTGCAAAGGTGGCGAACACTGTTAAGTGTTGCCTGGTTTATCTGGATCCTCGATTTAGCTACTAAGGCCTGGGCAGTAAGCCAACTTGCCTACCACGAACCAATAAAAATTATTGGCGATTTCTTTCAACTTACCTTTGTTCGAAACTCTGGGGCTGCATTTTCATTTGCAACAGATGCAACAATGTTTCTATCGCTATTTGGAATTATCGTCCTTATCGGAATCATTTACTTCGCAGCCCAGATTACCTCCAAAGGATGGTCGGTCGTGTTAGGGCTAGTAATGGGTGGGATTTTAGGAAATCTTATGGATCGTATATTCCGCGAGCCTGGCTTTCTTCGTGGGCATGTTATCGATTGGATGCAGCTACCACATTGGCCAATATTTAATATCGCTGACTCAGCGATCGTGTGCGCAGCCGTGCTCTCAATGGTCCTTACTGGACGCAACATTTCTCCAATTGCTAATAAGAGTGTACGGCCATGAGTAATCGAGAGTTACGCACACTCGCAGTGCCTGAAGGTGTTGCAGGAGAGCGAATCGACAGTGCACTCACGCGTGTATTAGGCCTATCTCGCACAGCCGTGGTCAAACTACTAGAAGATGGTGACATCACAACTTCTAACCGAGCCATGCTCAAATCTGAACGTGTAAGTGCAGGACAGGTAATCGAGGTTCTTCTACCAGCCCCGATTAATACGATTCCAATTCCACTTACTCCAATCGATGGATTAGAGATTGTTTATGAGGATGAGGATATTGTTGTAATTAATAAGCCAGTCGGTTGTGCAGCGCATCCGAGTCCTGGATGGACTGGGCCAACCGTTGTTGGGGCACTTAGTGCAGCGGGTTTCATTATCTCGACTAGTGGTGCGCCAGAGCGTCAGGGCATCGTCCATCGATTAGATGTTGGTACTAGTGGATTAATGATCGTTGCAAAGAGTGATCGCGCATTTACGGTACTTAAGGATGCTTTTCGAACCCGCACAGTTGAAAAGATTTATCACGCTTTGATTCAAGGACATATGGATCCAACAACCGGCACCATCGATGCACCCATCGATCGCCATCCAAAAGAGGATCACCGCTTTGCAGTTGTTGGCACGGGCAAGGAGTCCATTACGCATTATGAAGTCATCGAGTTTTATCGCGCCGTATCTCTTGTAAAAGTCGAGTTAGAGACTGGCCGCACTCACCAGATTCGAGTGCATTTCTCAGCACTTAACCATCCACTCGTGGGGGACATGACATATGGTGCAGATCCAGTTCTAGCAAAGAGCCTTGAAATGTCGCGGCCATGGCTGCACGCTAAAGAGTTGCGCTTTAACCACCCCATTACTGGAGCAGCCCTTAACTTTTCAGCACCGTATCCAGCCGATCTCACAGCCTCATTGGCGTTGCTATCTGATGCCGTCCTGCCGTAAGCAATAGCCTTATATCAACTATGCCATCCGATAATTTCGTTCACCTTCACGTACATACTGAGTACTCGATGCTCGATGGAGCTGCGCGCGTTGGCGATTTAATGTCAGAAGTTCTCCGGCAGGGTATGCCCGCTATCGCAATGACTGATCATGGAAATGTCTTTGGTGCATTTGATTTTTACAAGAGCGCTAAGAAGTCCGGCGTAAAACCCATCATTGGAATCGAAGCATATGTCGCACCAGAATCACGTTTTGATAAAAAGCGGGTTAAGTGGGCCGATGGCGGAGAAGATGATGTCTCTGGTGGCGGTGCCTACACACACATGACAATTCTGGCTGAAAATAATATAGGCCTTGGTAATCTATTTCGTCTCTCTTCCCTTGCATCTCTTGAAGGTTATTACTACAAGCCGCGCATGGATCGTGAACTTTTGTCGAAGTATGCAGGTGGATTAATCGCAACCACAGGATGTCCTGGTGGTGAGGTACAAACTCGCTTACGTATGGGCGCTTACAAAGAGGCGCTCAAAGCCGCTAGTGATTACCGTGATATTTTTGGTGCCGGTAATTTTTATTTAGAGATTATGGATCACGGTATCGACATAGAATCCCGTGTAAAAGCCGATCTTCTGAAACTGGCAAAAGAGTTAGCTCTGCCTCTACTTGCAACAAATGATCTGCACTACACATTGCAGTCAGATGCACCGGCACACGAGGCACTACTGTGCGTCCAATCGGGCTCTACTTTGGCCGACCCTAAACGTTTTAAATTCGATAACGATAGTTTCTATGTTAAAACCCCGGCCCAGATGCGCGAACTTTTTAAAGAGATACCTGAAAGTTGCGATAACACACTACTCATTGCAGAGCGCTGCAACATCACACTACGAGAGGGTGAAAATCTGCTGCCGCAATTCACTGTGCCAGCTGGTGAGAGCGAGGATTCATGGCTAAAAAAAGAGGCCGAGCGGGGCCTCATTGAACGAATGGGTTCACATGCAACTCCTGAACACAACTCTCGCCTGGCCTACGAGCTCGGCGTGATGCAGACAATGGGCTTTCCCGGATACTTTTTAGTAGTCGCTGATTTAGTTGCACACGCAAAGAAAGTTGGCATCCGCGTCGGCCCAGGTCGCGGCTCGGCCGCTGGTTCTCTGGTTGCTTACGCTCTTGGTATTACTGGCCTTGATCCACTTGAGCATGGATTGTTGTTCGAGAGATTCTTAAATCCAGAGCGCATCTCTATGCCCGATATCGATCTGGACTTTGATGAGCGCAGGCGTAGCGAAATGATCCGTTATGCAACGAGTAAGTACGGTGAAGATCGTGTTGCACAGATTATTACCTACGGAACAATTAAATCTAAACAGGCGATTAAGGATTCAACACGTGTTTTAGGCTATCCATATGCGATCGGCGAAAAACTTACTAAAGCCTTACCACCATCTGTCATGGGTAAAGATATTTCCCTGGGTGGTGTATTTAATCCAAAAGATGATCGTTACGGAGAAGCAGGTGAGTTCCGCTCACTCTATGAATCAGATCCAGATTCAAAGCGAGTAGTGGATACCGCACGTGGATTAGAGGGTCTAAAACGACAATGGGGTGTGCACGCCGCTGGTGTAATCCTTTCTCGCGAACCGCTATTAGATATTATTCCTATTCACCGCCGTGAGGCCGATGGTGCAATTATTACTCAGTTTGATATGGGTGCATGCGAAGCTACAGGCCTTCTCAAGATGGATTTCCTCGGACTTCGAAATCTCTCTGTATTAGATGATGCCCTGATCAATATTCAATCCAATCAGGGAGTAGAAGTTGTTTTAGAGGATTTGAAACTCGATGATAAAAAAACCTATGAGCTCTTATCTCGGGGAGATACTTTGGGGGTTTTCCAGCTAGATGGTGGTCCTATGCGGGCACTTCTTCGCGCGATGTCTCCCGATTCTTTTCAAGACATATCGGCGGTTATTGCACTCTACCGCCCAGGACCAATGGGTGAGAATGCGCACAATAACTACGCCGATCGAAAGAATAAACGTAAACCAGTTGAGTCGATTCATCCCGAACTCGTCGATGCACTCAAGGAGATCCTCGGTGATACATATGGCTTAATCGTCTATCAGGAGCAGGTAATGGCGATTGCACAAAAAGTCGCTGGCTTCTCACTCGGTCGCGCCGATTTACTACGCAAAGCCATGGGTAAGAAAGATAAGAATATTCTGGATAAAGAATATGTACCTTTTGAGGCGGGAATGCAGGCAAATGGTTATTCAACCGCTGCTATTAAACGTCTGTGGGATGTGTTGATTCCCTTTTCTGATTATGCATTTAATCGCGCCCACTCTGCCGGGTATGGAGTTGTCTCGTACTGGACTGGATATTTGAAAGCTAACTACCCAACTGAATACATGGCAGCGCTATTAACTAGTGTCCGCGATGATAAAGATAAATCTGCGCTCTATTTAAGTGAGTGCCGCCGTATGGGAATTAAAGTCCTCGAGCCAGATATTAATGAATCCGATGCCGAGTACACACCCCGTGGAAACGATATTCGCTTTGGCTTAGCTGCCATTCGCAATGTCGGAGAAGGCGTAGTGGGATCGATTAAGGCTGCGCGCGAATCCAAGGGCCGATTCGCATCATTTGGAGATTTTCTTGCCAAGGTAGATGCTCAAGTGTGTAATAAAAAAACGATTGAATCTCTTATTAAAGCGGGAGCCTTTGGTTCAATGGGCGTGAGCAGAAAAGGCTTAATGGCTATTTATCTTGAGGCTATTGACTCTGTGATTGAGACAAAGCGCGCAGAGGCTATAGGTCAGTTTGATTTATTTGGTGGCGAATCAATTAGCCATGTTGCATCCTTAGATTTAGAGATTCCAAAGGGGGAGTGGGATAAGGCGATGCTTCTGAGTTACGAGCGCGAAATGCTTGGCCTCTATGTCTCTGATCACCCGCTTCTCGGTGTCGAACACGTGCTTCGAGCAAATACGGATATGACAATCAGCGAGCTCGTTGATGATGGCGCCCACAGTGAATCTATAGTTACGATCGGCGGATTAATTACCAGCATCACACGCAAGGT
>CAEZWP010000008.1_pt1 | contig 28536 bp, 31 predicted proteins | sample 7265021 | NCBI WGS metagenome assembly CAEZWP01 (sample SAMEA6813885, study PRJEB35770) | uncultured Actinomycetes bacterium | biome: Freshwater; feature: Freshwater reservoir; material: water | place: Czech Republic | collected 2015-11-04 | depth 0.5m m | reverse complement strand
TCCAATACATGAGAGTGAAGTATTAACTCCCGAACAGATGAGTGTTGAAACGATAATGTTGGCGATCAGAATGCGCGAAGGATTAGATATCAAAGCACTCTCGAAGGCCCAGATCGAGCTATTAGCTAGCTACCGTGAGAATGGTCATGTGCATGTGGCAGATAATCGCGTTCTATTGACCCCTACAGGGCGCTTGATTGCAGATCGAATCGTCCGCGAAATAACTATCTAGTATCCTTGCCAGACTATGTCATCGCGCCGTCTAGAAATCCTTCGTGCAATTGTCGACGAATATGTCGCAACACAAGAGCCTGTGGGCTCTAAATCAATTGCAGATCGACATGGATTAGGTATATCTCCGGCGACGATTCGCAATGAGATGGCCGTCTTAGAGGAAGAGGGCTTGATTACGCAGCCCCATACAAGCGCCGGTCGTATTCCTACAGATCTTGGTTACAGAGTCTTCGTCGATAAGTTGGCACAAGTTAAACCATTATCTGGTGCTGAGCGCCGTGCGATAGAGACGTTTTTAGAGGGTGCATTAGATCTCGATGATGTTGTTATGCGCACGGTTCGCTTATTGGCCGATGTTACAAAACAAGTTGCCGTTGTGCAGTATCCATCGATGGTTAAATCCCGGGTTCGACATATTGAGCTCGTAGCACTAACCCCTGCACGTTTGATGATGGTTCTGATTACTGATGCGGGTCGAATCGAGCAACGCGTTCTGGAACTAACACAGGATGTATCGGAGAATTTCTTACATACATTGCGCGCGCAGTTAAATACAGCGATGATGGGCCATCGTCTTCCAGAGGTTGCTGATCGAATTAGCGGCATCCTTGAGAGTTACACATTACGCGATCGTAAAGATGTTGCAATTGTTATGTCTTCGGTAATTGAGATGGCAATGGAGCGTCCTGAAGAAAAAATCGTTCTTGCCGGTACAGCCAACTTAGCTAGGTTTCAAGAGGATTTTTCAACGACTATGCACCCAGTACTCGAAGCCCTTGAAGAGCAGGTTGTCCTGCTTCGTCTATTAGGTGATGCGAGTCAGAGTGTAAAAGTGCGCATCGGACACGAACAAAGCGATATAAATCTACGCACGACATCCCTAGTGGCCGTGGGTTATGGCTCAGAGGATGTGCCACTTGGAGCACTTGGAATCATTGGGCCCACACGTATGGATTACGCAGGATCGATGGCAGCGGTATCGGCAGTTGCTCGCTATGTTGGACGATTTATAAATGAGGGTGCATAAGTGGCAGATCATTACCAAAGGCTAGGTGTCTCACGTGAAGCATCGGCCGATGAGATAAAACGCGCCTATCGTAAATTAGCGCGTGAACTCCACCCCGACGTTAACCCTGATCCAGAGGTTCAAGATAAGTTTAAAGAGATTACTGCATCCTATGAAACGTTGAGTGATCCACAAAAGCGTCAGAACTACGACATGGGCGGCAATAACTTTGGAGGAGCTAACTTTGGTGGCGGCTTCAGTGACATCATGGATGCATTCTTTGGAGGTGGGGGATCACGTGGTCCACGTCCACGTATGCGCGCCGGGCAAGATTCACTCATTCGCATTGAAGTTGATCTACATGAGGCTTGCTTTGGCACCGAGCGCGACATAAGTGTTGAGAGTGCAGTTGTATGTCCAAAGTGCACGGGAAGTGGCTGTGTTGATGGTGGCCAACCAACGGTATGTAATGTTTGTAAGGGCCGAGGTGAAACGCAACAGGTAGTGCGCTCTGTAATTGGCCAAGTTATGACTTCTCGTCCATGCGGACCATGCTCTGGTTATGGAAGTGTGATTGCAAACCCTTGTCGCGAATGTGCAGGAGAGGGCCGTGTACGTGCCCGCCAAGATCTTCATGTAAAGATTCCAGCAGGTGTAGAAACTGGAAACCGAATTCAACTATCAGGTCGTGGAGAAGTTGGACATGGTGGGGGACCTGCAGGCGATGTCTATGTTGAAATCGTAGAGGCCCAACATGAATACCTTATTCGAGAGCGCGATACTCTTCATATGTCGCTATCAGTTTCGATGAGTGCAGCTGCAATTGGTTCAACGGTTAGCATCGAATCTTTAGATGGTCCAGTCGATGTTCAGATAAAGGCGGGTACGCAAAGCGGTGCTCCAATTGCAATTAAAGGCAGGGGCATGACGCGTCTGCGCCATGGGGGACGTGGTGATTTAATCGTTCATATCGAAGTGCAAACACCTACGAAGTTAAACCGTGAAGAGGAAGATCTGTTGAAGAAGTTTGCTGAACTACGTGGTGACTCTGTTGCACATGTAAAAAGCCACGATGGTGGAATCTTCTCCAAAATTAAAGGTGCGTTCAATAAATAATGATGACCTTATTTTTTGTCGAAGATTTACCGACACAGGTGGGTCAGATTTATGAGTTTGAGAATGAAGATGCGCAGCACGCAATTCGTGTTTTGCGTATGTCTGCAGGTGAGTTATTTATGCTCGCCGATGGTAGCGGTGCCTGGAGCCAGGTTAAAGCCTTTGCGATTATGAAGAAGTCCATGCAGGTTGAAGTCATTGCAAGTGGATACCAAGAGGTGCTTCCAACAACTATCACCGTTGTTCAGGCACTTCCAAAGAGTGATCGCGCAAAAGAGGCGATTGAGTTATTAACTGAAGCTGGTGTTGATCGCATCGTTCCGTGGGCGGCATCGCGCAGTATTGGCAAGGCCTCAGAAAAATTTGCAATTACTGCCCGCGAAGCTAGCAAGCAATCGCGCAGATTACGTATCCCTGAGGTCACAGACATTGCAACAACCGAGCAGATTTGTGAAGCGATAAAGCTCAGTGATCTTGCTATTGCTTTTCACGAAAGTGCCGATGCAAAACTCAGCGACTGCATCTCATCTCACAATGTCGCTCACCTTTTAATTATCATCGGACCAGAGGGCGGAATAACCTCAACTGAGCTCGATGCCTTTAGAGAGGCCGGCGCAAAGGTTGCACTTATGGGCCGACCAATCCTGCGCTCGGCACATGCAGGAATCGCTGCAGTCGCGGCCGTTTCAGCGCTACTGAAGGTATGGTAATTGTGTGGCCTTAGATCCCAACTGTTTGTTCTGCTCAATTATTTCTGGGGATATTCCTGCCGATATTGTTTTTCGAAATGAAAATGTTGTGGCATTCAATGACATCGATCCCAAGGCACCGACACATGTTTTAATTATTCCAACGATTCACATCGAAAACGCTGGTGCACTAGCCAAGCTATCGCCCACGATCACGGCCGACCTCTTTACAGCCGCGACACAGATCGCCGCCGAAAGAGCTCTCAGTGGCTACAGAACCGTATTTAATACCGGCGCCGAAGCTGGCCAAAGCGTATTTCACGCCCATTTACATCTTCTGGGCGGCCGTTCACTGGCATGGCCACCCGGTTAAAGATAGATTTATCCTTACATGGAGCGCACATTAATAACCGTACCGATAGCCATTCCAATGGTTGCACTCATTGGTCCACATGATGCGAATTTACGCGCAGTGGAAGCAGCCTTTCCATCGGTTAATATCACAGTTCGTGGAAATGAAATTACTATGCGCGGCCCCCATAGTGACTGTAACCATTTAGAAAACCTATTCGCCGAACTGATGGTTGTAATCCGCTCTGGCAATAACCTCACCGTTGATGCCGTTAATCGCTCAATTGCAATGCTCGATCACAAGCCGGTCGATCACCCAGCCGAGGTCCTATCGCTCAATATTTTAAGCAATCGCGGCCGCACGATTCGTCCTAAAACGGCTAACCAAAAGCGCTACGTTGATGCAATCGAAGATCACACAGTTACATTTGGTATTGGACCTGCAGGTACAGGTAAGACTTATTTAGCAATGGCGATGGCCATCTCTGCGTTGCAACACAAGAGAGTTAATCGAATTATCTTGACCCGCCCAGCTGTAGAGGCTGGAGAGCATTTAGGTTTCTTACCCGGAACATTGAGCGAAAAAATCGATCCATACCTGCGCCCACTCTTTGATGCCCTGCATGACATGATTGATATCGAAACAGTGCCTCGCTTAATGCAATCTGGTGTTATCGAAGTCGCACCACTTGCATATATGCGCGGGCGTTCATTAAATGATGCTTTTATTATTTTGGATGAAGCCCAGAACACCACGCCAGAACAGATGAAGATGTTCTTGACGCGCTTGGGCTTTGGATCAAAGATGGTTATTACTGGCGATGTCACACAGATAGATCTACCTAATGGCCAGCACTCAGGCCTGCGTGTAGTTAGAGATATTTTGGGCGATATCGATGACATCGCTTTTCTCGAACTAACCGCTGAAGACGTTGTGCGCCACCGCTTAATCGGTGACATTGTGAAGGCTTATGAGAGCTTTGATGAGCAGCGCCAAGCATTGCGCCCGATTCGGCAATAGATGAGCATCGAAGTAACAAATACTTCAGGGCAGTTAGTTCCAAGTGATGAAATAACTTCCCTACTTACCTTTGCGATGGGCCAGCTCAATCTCAACCCGGAATGTGATTTAAGTATCGGTTTTATCGATGATGATTACATGACTGAGCTACATATTAAATGGATGGATGAGCCAGGTAGTACAGATGTTCTCTCCTTCCCAATGGATATGCCGGAAAATGAGGGCGATGTTGTAACCCTTGGCGACATAATGATTTCTCCAGTTTTTGCAGCTGATCAAGCACGCCTAGCTGGACACTCGATAGAACATGAGATCTACATCTTGGCAACGCATGGTCTTTTACACATTATCGGTTATGACCATGCCGATCCAAAAGAAGAGCGCGTGATGTTTGCCCTACAGGAAAAAATAGTAGAAAACTGGAAGAGAAAATAATGAGTCCGATTGCAATTGTTAGCATCATCGCACTCTTGGCCTTTGCCGGCTTTCTTGCTGCAAGTGAATCAGCGCTGACATCGATTTCTCGGATTGTCGTTGAAGAGTTAGAGGGCAAGCGTGGGGGAGCCCTGCTTCGTAAATACAGTGCACAACCTGCGCGCTATTTGAATGTAATTCTGCTCGTCCGTAAACTATGCGAATTGACTGCAACGGTACTTCTAGCCTCAATTTTGCTGCGCAACTATCCTTCAGCGCAGGCTATGGCGCTCACAGTTTTAATTATGGTCGTGCTCTCATATGTTGTTGTAGGCGTTGGCCCACGCACTCTTGGTAAGCAACAGCCACATAAATATGCCCGTTACGGAATCATTGTGGCTTATGGCCTGACTATTATTTTGGGGCCAGTAACAAAACTTCTCATTACAGTTGGAAATGCGATTACTCCAGGTAAGGGCTTTCGCTCTGGTCCATTTACATCAGAGGCCGAACTTCGTGACCTTGTAGATCAAGCTCACGAGCGTGGTCTGGTTGAATCCGATGAGCACGAGATGATTCACTCAGTATTCGAGCTTGGCGATACATTGGTGCGCGAATTAATGGTTCCACGAACCGAAATGGTTTGGATCGAAAAAGATAAGTCGCTACGCCAAGGACTATCTCTTGCACTGCGTTCGGGTTTTTCCCGCATTCCTGTGGTCGGTACTGGCCCCGATAACATCATTGGAATCGTCTATGTTAAGGATTTAGCTAAACGAGCCCTTGATCACCACGAGGCCGAGCAGAGTGAGAACATCGAGCAGCATATGCGCCCGGCCACCTTTGTTCCTGAGATCAAAATGGCCGATGAGTTATTGAAAGAGATGCAACGCAATCAGATTCACCTAGCTGTTGTGGTCGACGAATATGGTGGAACAGCTGGAATTATCACCATCGAAGATATTATCGAAGAGATTGTTGGCGAAATCGAAGATGAGTTCGATGATGGCGAAGATCACTTCACTTGGTTATCGAGCAATATGGCAAGAGCAAACGCATCACTTCATATTGAAGATTTAGCAGATGAGTTAAAAATTGAGATTAATGAATCTGATTTTGAAGGCATTGACACAATCGGTGGACTTATGGCGCAAAAACTTGGTCGTGTCCCAATTGCAGGCAGCACAATCTCCTTGAACGGCTGGTCGATTACATCTGAACGCCCAATTGGTCGTCGCCGTCGAATTAGTAGCGTGCTCATTGAGCGTTTAGAGACAGAGATTGAAGACCACGAGTAAGCGATAGAATCGCCCAATGCGTATCGTTCGTTTCTCTCCCGGTCCTGCTGCCGGCCTTGGCAGCGATCCATTATTTGGCCTCCTAGAAGATGGTGGTTTAATACATGTCATAACAGGAGATCCGATCTATTCGGGGATTCAAAAAACCGCAGCAATCATCGCACTCAGTAAAGTCCGCTTACTAGCCCCGGTTATCCCTCGCTCTAAAGTTGTCTGTATTGGCAAGAACTACGCCGATCACGCAGCAGAAATGGGCGGCGTTGTACCGGAGGAGCCGATCATTTTTCTCAAGCCCAACACATCTGTTATTGGACCACATGACACAATCGTCTGGCCAGATATGTCAGAGCGTGTCGATCACGAATCTGAGCTCGCAATTGTGATCGGTCGTCTCTGCAAAGACGTTCCAATCGAGCGCGTGAATGATGTGATCTTTGGCTACACAATCGCGAACGATGTTACCGCTCGAGATCTTCAGAAAAAAGATGGTCAGTGGACTCGTGCTAAGGGCTTCGATACGTTTTGCCCCATTGGACCATGGATCGATACGGAGTTTATTCCTGGAACTCAGAAGATTACGGCGACTGTTAATGGTGAGCTCAAACAGTCGGCCCAGCTCAGCGACATGATCTTTAAAGTGCCAGAGATTATTAACTTTGTTTCTCGTGTGATGACTCTGCTGCCTGGCGATGTAATTTTGACTGGTACACCAGCTGGAATTGGCCCAATGATTGCAGGCGGGAGTGCGACAATGTCAATCGAGGGCCTTGGCGATTTAACTAACAAAGTGAGCAAAAATTGAGCACAACAGAAGGAAAAAAAGTAAAGGTTCGTTTTGCACCCTCACCAACCGGTGATCTACACGTTGGCAATATCCGAACCGCCCTCTTTGATTGGGCCTATGCCCGTCATACCGGTGGAACATTTCTATTTCGCATTGAGGATACTGACACCACTCGAGTAACAGATGAGTACATCAACGCAGCCATCGATACGCTGAAATGGCTTGGTCTTGATTGGGATGAGGGTCCAGAAGTTGGTGGAGATAATGGGCCATATCTACAATCACAGCGATTAGATATCTATACATACTGGGCTCAAAAATTTATTGAACAGAGAGATGCTTATTACTGTTACTGCTCACCAGAAGAGCTTGAAGCAGTGCGCGAAGCTCAGCGCGCCTCTAATCAGGCACCTGGTTATAACGGGCAATGTCGTGATTTAACTCCAGATCAAATAAGCGCTTATAAGGCACAGGACCGCGGCGCGGTTGTGCGTATGCGCATGCCCGATGGTGGCACAACCTTTAACGATTTAATCCGCGGTGAGATGGCATTTGATCATAAGTTTGTCCCTGACTTTGTTTTAGCACGCGCCGATGGTTCACCGCTTTATACATTGGCTGTTGCCGTCGATGATGTTTTAATGAAGGTTACGCATATTTTGCGCGGTGAGGATTTATTATCATCAACACCACGTCAGATCCGTGTCTATCAAGCGATGGGGCTTAAAGAAGAGGACTATCCAGTCTTTGCCCATCTTCCCTTTGTTATGGGTGCCGATAACGCTAAATTATCTAAGCGCAACGGAGAAGTCTCAATAGCCTGGTATCGCGATAAGGGCTTTTTACCAGAGGCGATCTGTAATTATTTAGCTTTATTGGGCTGGTCACCAGGTGATGATCGTGAAAATGTAACAATGAAAGAGTTGTGTGATCTTTTCACAGTCGAGAAAGTTAATAGTTCACCGGCCCGCTTTGATATGAAGAAGCTTGAGGCGATTAACGGTGACAAGATTCGTGCGCTGACAATCGATGAGTTTTTAACGTGGGTACTACCCTTTTTGATTAAGGCTAACGTCATCACGGGTACACCCGATGAAGTTGCACTTGTAAAACGTGCCCTACCTATCATTCAAGAGCGCATCATTATGTTTAGTGAAGTCCCAGCGATGCTTAACTTTCTTTTTGTAAAGGAGTTTGCTATCGAAGCAGATAGCCTTGCTAAAGTCACCGATGCCGGTGCAAAGGATGTTCTCAAGCGCTCGTTAAAAGAGCTCGAGCCAATTAGTAGCTGGACACATAGTGAAATTGAAGCTGTACTACGTGCTTCACTGATCGATGAGATGGGATTAAAACCCCGAATCGCATTTGGCGCAGTCCGTATCGCAACGACTGGTAGCACAGTTTCTCCACCACTCTTTGAATCAATGGAATTACTAGGCAAAGAGGCCTCTTTAGCCCGCATCGCAGCGGCGATAACTCTCTAATCGATAAGGTATTCTTACCGCTTGAAGTATTGGGGTATGGGGTAATTGGCAGCCCTGCTGATTCTGGTTCAGTAAGTCTAGGTTCGAGTCCTGGTACCCCAGCGCAGTACAGCTCTACAACGCTCTACAATTTAATAAGTATATTTTGTCCTAGTTAAAAAAGATTTACAGGCACGGCCCCGTCGTCTAGCGGCCTAGGACTCTGGCTTCTCAAGTCAGCTACGAGGGTTCGAATCCCTTCGGGGCTACGTATGGTTTCACTGATGAAAGTTCTTCCGGCATTCATTGCAACTGCCTTTTTATTGGCCCTAGTGCCAGGCCAAACCGTTGCAATGATGTTGCGCCAAGCAATTGTGGGTGGCACAAAAACTGCTTACACAACAGTTATTGGTACCAGCACCGCACTCATTTTCTGGGGTGGGGCATCGGCTATTGGCTTATCTCAAATCTTTGCTAGATCTCACACGGCCTATACGGTCTTGAAATTTACTGGAGTTGCCTTTCTGATTTTTTTAGCCCTTCAAACGCTATGGTCTTTGCGCAAAGAGTTTGGCAAGTTTGATTATGAGGGAAGTGCAACATGTGGGTTCGTTCCAGCTTTTCGCTTGGGATTACTCACAAATTTAACAAATGTAAAGGCAGCAGTATTTGCAGTTGCCTTTATCCCTGCATTTGTCCCATCAGATTTCAACTTAGGATGGGGAATCTTCCTTTTATCTATCGTTCAAGCCATCACATCGGCTTCGTGGTACTCCTTCTTAATTAGCATTATTGGAAGGGCTACTATCACTTTGGCCAAACCTAAGGTTCGACGTGCATTGACGGCCTTTTCAGCTATTGGAATTCTCTTTCTCGCTGCAACGCTGCTGCTTACCTCGCCACGATAAATCTTTAACCTGCCAGCTCCATAGGCCACTCATCATTATGTGAATTACTCAGCGGAAGATTTGTCCCATCCTTGGTCTTAATCGAAATATAAGTCAACGCTTTTTTATCATCAATTCTCTTGCCTTTACTCAAAATAATCTCTACATCAGCAAAGTAAAGTCTTCCAGCAACGCAGGTTGGTTCACAGTCATTAATTTGATAGATGCCTTCACCAGTTGCTCCTTCTGCACTCCATGTTGCCCACTCAATTTTGTCGATTCCAACGCTAGTATCGGCACAAAACTTAAGGATAGCGGTTGGTTTGTAATCCAAGATTCCGCAGTTGGTGACATATACCTGTGCAGTTACTGCACGATTAACAAATGTATAGCCACCAAAGCCAAGACCGATGAGGGTTGCCAGCAGAACTATCCAGCCCTTGGAGTTTCGCAGTTGATTAAACTTCATTGCCCCACCGAAGCAGAGGTGGGGCATCGGCCAACATATTCTCAGCGATCCACTGTGCGCCATCCAAGTTATCGCCACGGGCACTAACAAAGGAAGCGTTCGGAAGATCTGCAGCAATAAATCCTTGGATTGCTCGAACGTAACTACTATTTCCTGATGGTCCACCATGTATAGCGATCTCTGGAGCATCATCTCGCAAACCACCAGCACCTAACCATGTGGCAATAACAGTTTTTGCTAAAAGAGAGGCACCTTCAGTGCGAATCGAAATTGCAGTGGGACTTCCCGCATCAGCTGCATCTAAGAGTGTTTGTGCCGAAGCAATGGCAAGAGATGCAGCATCTGAAGAATCCCTAATTACGAGATTGTCGTAACTAGTTAGCTGGGCCTCAAAGAACTCAAGAAAACTCGGTTCATCACATCGACCCTGTCTAGCGGCAAGCGCCTTAGTGATTCCTAACTTACCAAGCCAAAATCCGCCTCCCTCATCACCAAAGGTGCTTCCTAGACCATCACGATGAGCAAATTTTCCATCGCGACCACCAACAGATACAACGCCTCCACCGATTGAAAGCACAACGCCGTTAGAGCCTTGCAGCGCACCAACAAATCCAGCTAAACCATCATCGATTACTGCGACTTTATCTGCGCCAAAAAACTCATTGCAAAGTGCGAGAAATGGAGCGGGATCACTCACGGTTCCAAAAAAACCCGAACAGGAGAGAGAAACAACCTCGGCCGATAATTTCTCAGTGGATGCAAATACTGCTCGTAATGCCGCTAGTGGAAGCTCGCCAGCCAATTTGCCTCTCGTGCTGCTAATCGAGAGATCACTCATACGAATGCGTGTGCCAGATTGTCCTAAATCTACAGCAAGCATTTTAACCAACTAGGTCGCGATTGCGTTTGATCTCGCGATCATGTTTGCATGGACGCTCCATGTGCGAGTCATAACAGGCATCACAGAGCAAAACCAATTGATGGCACTCAGCTTTTTGGCAGTTTCTAAACTCTTTAGTTGGCGCGTTGCAATGGGCACACTCTCCAATTAACTTGGTGTGATCACTGAAATCAATGGTTAGGCGATCATCGAATGTGTAGAGAGAGCCCTCCCAAAGGCCGTCATCACCAAAAGCATTGCCATAGCGGACGATGCCGCCCTTAACTTGGTAAACCTCTTTAAATCCACGATTCTTCATAACCACACTCAAGATCTCACATCGAATTCCGCCCGTGCAGTAGGTAACGATGGGCTGATCTTTCATGTGATCGTATTTTCCACTTTCAATCTCTTTAACAAAGTTATGAGATGTAGTGACATCAGGTACTACGGCATTTTTAAACTTGCCAATTTTAGCTTCAAAGGCATTACGGCCGTCAAAAAAGATGACATCATCACCACGCTCTTCTACTAACTTATTAACCTCTTCTGGTCGCAGATGCACTCCACCACCGATGACACCATTTTCATCAACTTGAATTTCACCGGGATTTCCAAAGGCAACAAGCTCTTCTTTAACCTTAATCTTTAACTTAGGAAAGTCATTGCCAGTGCCTTCAGACCATTTGAAATCAATCTTCTTAAAGCCTGGATATTGGCGGGTATTTTTGATGTATTTCTTAATATCTTCCATAGCGCCACCAAGCGTGCCATTAATCCCGTGGGGGGAGATAAGAATGCGACCCTTTATATTAAGAGATTCGCAGAGAGTTTTCTGCCACAACTTAACTGCCTGCGTATCTGAAATGGGTGCAAAGGCGTAGTAAAGAATGACCTTATTAAAGTTCATTGTGCCTCCTTACGCTAACGCTGTGGCAATCTCTGCAGTATGAGCTGGAGAGGATCCACAACACGAGCCAACAACATTGACACCCATCTGCTTCATCTTTACCGCCCACATGGCCATCTCTTGGGGTGTGCCATCGTAAATAAACTCATCACCGTGAAGTTTTGGCAAACCTGCATTTGATTGGGCAATAATAAATACCCCATCTGGACGAGCGTTCACCATCTCTTGGGCAATGACCTGCATCTCATCGGTACCACGTCCACAGTTAGCACCGATGATACGAACACCGAGTTCCGCTAAATGCGTAACGGCAATCCCTGGCTTAACACCCATCATCGTGCGCAGATTGGTATCAAAACTCATAGTTGCGATGATTGGCATGCCAGGTGCAACTTCTTGTGCCGCCTTTACCGCCGCTTCGACCTCACCTAAATCAGACATTGTTTCAATCAGAATCGCATCGACTCCACCGGCAACTAAGCCGCGAATCTGTTCGGCAAATAGTGCTTGACCACTCTCAAGAGTCATAGTGCCCATCGGCTCCATTAAATCTCCAGATGGTCCGATATCTCCCATAACGAAACAACCTGGATGACGGTCAGCTACTTTGCGTGCAATTTCGGCGCCAGCTTTATTGAGTTCGAAGAGACGATTTTCAAGTCCATGCATTGCAAGGCGGCCATGAGTGCCACCAAAAGTATTTGTTGTAATAAAGCGCGCACCAGCTGCGGCATATGCCTCAAGAACTGCCTCAATCTCTTCGGGCTTTTCAACATTCCAAAGTTCAGGAGCACCGCCATCGGTTAATCCACGATCTTGTAACATTGTCCCCATCGCACCATCGGATGTCAGCGTTGCCTTTTCAAGAGCCTCATAGATTGCAGACATTATTTTTCTCCCATAGTTTGAAGTAGCGCCTCTAGTTTTTCAACGCTTAGTTCATTCTCTAATTCAGCAGCGATACGTGCTGCAAGAAGATCGGGTGTATCGGTTGCTTCAACCCAAGGATCACGATTCCAACCAGCGGTATAAGCATCTGCATCGATCGCGCCAAGGCGCATAGCTGCCTCATCGATTGCCTCTTGGAAGCGGGAAGCAAGCATTACCTTAATAGTTGCTTCGCCTTCACGTGCAATGACCATCGATGGTATTTCACGCCAGCGCATGATTTGATATTGACTCATAGGGCTAATTCTATAGGGCGAAATCATGGCTCTTCACTCTCAAAAGTTGTAGCCTTAGGCGCATGATTAATCTGCACTCTATTGATATGTGGCAACAATTCTCGGTGATTATCGACGCAGTTGTCGCTGCGATTCTTGGCTCACTTATTGGTTGGGAGCGTGATCGGGCGGGTAAGTCTGCAGGACCTCGCACCATGGCCTTGGTTGGATCGGCCTCGGCGACGATAGTGGCAATAGGAGCGGTAGTTGGAGCAAACTCTAATTTTGGAGATCCCACTCGAGCCTTGCACGCCATCATGACCGGTATTGGCTTTCTCGGCGCGGGATTAATCTTTACCGACAAGCAGGCATCTGGAATTCAAGGTGTAACAACAGCGGCTACAGTATTTTCCGCAGCTGCAGTAGGCGTTGCAGTCGGTTTAGGTTTTCAGATTGCTGGGGCTGGTTTAACGATAGTTATTTTAATTATTTTGCGCTCAACACATGTTATTGAAAGAACAAAGGGTCGGCACGACTCTTAGCGTTTATTAAGCTTTAAGATCACATTTCGATCGCTTGCTCGCCCACACCACCAGTTGACATCATGGTTTGCACCAAGTTCAGCCCGTTTCTGCCAGATATTTGCACTCAAAACTCTAGATAGCGCTGCGATTTCTAGTGGGCTTGTCGCATCACCGTATCCACTGCCGCCTGCATGATCAACAATGCTAAGTCCAAAGTAGATATCTCCAGCAGAATCTCTAACTATTTCGATTGTGCGCGACTGCTGTGGCCAATCGGCATGTGATGCAGTTTCAATCTGCCAGAAACCACGCACCTCCTCTTCGGCTCCAACCCACTTAATGTGGTGGCGATGTTCGTGGCCTGCAAACCATGCGATGAGTTTTGGATATTTCAGGAGCATCTCTTGGATCTCCTCCACACAGACGCGCCGCCCACTGGGTGCATAACCATTAAACATTTTGCTTAATGGGTGGTGAGAGGCAAGGACTACAGGTCGATCCGCATTGGCAACTTCGCGCTCTAGCCACTCGAACTGTTCGACATCGAGAGAGCCCTGCCAACCACCGAATTTATTGACGCTATCAATAACGATAAGTTTTATCTGGCCAATGAGTGTTGAGTAATACATATGCTTCTTATCGATGTGCTCTTGTGTAAAGCCATGACCTTTAGGTAGCCCAGGAGATGCAACGTGCATCGCAGCGTACTCACCGCGCTTAACGGCTCTACGCTCTAGATCAGCGGTGACTTGCGTAAAAGCTGCATCCAAAGCTGGTGGGTAACTCGCCGGGCCAATCTCTTGAAAACTCGAGAGTACATCGGCAAGGCTCACATCCGAGGGCAGATCTGTATAGCGCTTATCACTAATCATCGCCGCATTAACATTTGCTTCGGGTGCAACCGTGCCTTGTAAGAGTGCATCGTGATTTCCATGCACGGCATACCAAGGAAATTGAAGTCCTGTAGCTTTAAATGGAGTGCGACAAGAGTTTAAAAGATTGGGCACAACGGGAAATCCATACTTTGCCCGCGCATCATCATCTTCTTTTCCTACAGGGGTTCCGTGTGGATGCCAATATCGTGTGTCGTAGTGTTCGGCGCCATCATCGATGACACCTTCATATCGCTTGTAATCACCGGAATCGGGGCGAAAATCTAAACCATCTAAAATCGCCAAGTACCAGCTCACCTCATTGAGTTGAGCGTTATCTGTTGTATCTCCAGTAATAATGGCACCATCGATCGGATGTCCAGAGAGTGGACCAGTAGTAATCGTGTTAAGTGATTGAATCATTGCTTCAACAACATGAGGTGAAAGCATCGCTTGCGGACGGTAGGTACCGATAGTGCCAACTTGTTCGCGGATAGGACTGTCGGGGTCTGCCCAACGATCTAGATACTCAGGACGCGTGGGAGATTGAGCATCGCAGACATGCAGATCTGATAAGTGATGCATCAGCAATAGTGGAGTACTTACTGCAGGAAACTGGTGGCCGATGTGGCTCTCATCTGGGCTAACTACTAAGTCACGCCAGCCTAATGAGTTAGCTTCACCACGGGCATATGCCATAGTCAGTATCCTAGCTAGATGCAAACCAAAAGTGCGAGCGTTATCGTCTTAAGTGGCGGAACTAGTAGACGTTTTGGCTCAGATAAATCGCAGGCCAAAATTGCGGGCAAAAGTTTAATTGCCATAATCCTTGGATCGATTCCATCAGAGTTTAAAGTAGTGATCGTTGGAGAAGATCCAAAGATTGAAAGCTCTCAATATCAATGCGTGCTTGAAGAGCCAATTGGCGGTGGGCCACTAGCAGGATTTAAAGCCGGCCTTGATGTATCTGAAAGCGAATTAGTCGCACTGATTGCAACGGATATGCCCTTTGCGAGCGGGCCGGTATTGAATCTTATTAACTCCATAAGAACCCACGATGATGCCGTTATGTATGTGGATGCCAAGGGCTTTAATCAACCACTGGCTGCGGTGTATCGAAGTAAATCAGTTGAAAGAGCTCTTACAGATATGGGTGAGCTACATGGTAAGTCGATGCGAGAGTTGGTCTCTCACCTAAATATCCAAGAAATCGAAATGAGCGACGAGGTCGCACTGGCCCTGGTGGATATCGATACAGTTGCAGATCTAGAGCAGGCGATCGCTTTTGCCGCAAAGGTAAAGGATAATTCCTCATCATGAGCGCACTTATAGAGGGCAGTTGGGATGCTGCGCGCACTGTTGCCGCTCACTCTTTTAATACTTTACCAAAGGAGATTATCGACGTAAGTCATGGTGTAGCGCGCACTCTTGCCAGCGATGCACATGCACTCTGTGATTTACCAACGTATGCAACTTCGGCAATGGATGGTTATGCAGTTGCAGGATTAGGTCCTTGGAGAATTATTGGTGAAGTAAAAACTGGCCTGCCGATGAAAGGCGCGTTAGCAGATGGAAGCGCAGTTGCAATTGCAACTGGTGGAGTTATTCCTGCTGGAACATTTGGCATTATTCGCTGGGAGATTGCGAAGGTAAATGAAAGCATCCTTAATGGTGACGTTGTTGAGAATCAAGACATAAGGCCAGCGGCCCATGAATGTCAATCAGGGGATTTATTAGTCAAAGCTGGCGCTCTTTTAAATCCTGGGAAAATTGGCCTGCTATCTGCCGCGGGATTAGATCACATACAAGTTGTTAGAAAACCTCGAGTGGCTCTCATTTTATTGGGCGATGAAATTCAATTGAAAGGTATTCCAGCCAATGGATTAATCCGAGACGCCTTGGGCCCACAGCTACCGGGTTGGTTAGAAAAAATGGGCTGTGAAATTGTGGCGACCCAATATATTCCCGATGAGATTTCACATGTGGTCAAAGCCCTTAGTAAGGCCTGTGCTCTGGCCGATATCGTTATTACAACTGGCGGTACTGCTCAAGGTCCGCGTGATTTTCTTCATGAAGCCCTGACTCACATTAATGCCGAGATACTTGTCGATACCGTTGCCGTGCGTCCAGGACATCCAATGCTCCTTGCACGAACTGATACCTGTGCAATTTTTGGCCTACCCGGCAACCCACAGTCTGCAATTGTTGCCCTGGTCTCACTCGGGGCACCAGTCATCGCATCGATGTTAGGACAAATCCAGCAGGAGTTGCCAACTGTAATAACTAGTAATGAACTAACGGCGCCATCAGATTTCACGAGATTAATAATCGGAAATATTGTTAATGGAGAGTTTGAAGTAGGCCAATACTTGGGTTCGGCAATGCTCAGGGGCTTGGCGCATTCAACTGGCTTCGCAGTGGTTACTAAAGAGCTCACGGCCGCAGGTGAATCTGTACGTTGGCTATCTCTGCCCTAAGGAATTAGACTCAACTTTATGAGCGATGGATTAACACACCTGAACAGCGCGGGTCAGGCCCATATGGTCGATGTTACTGGGCGCGAGATTACTGTGCGCATCGCCGATACATCGGCCCAGGTGAATCTATCGGACTCTGTTGTGGCGCTCTTGCGCGATGGTGCAACGCCAAAGGGTGATGTCTTATCTACAGCGCGCATTGCCGGAATCATGGCAGCGAAGAAAACGAGCGAATTAATTCCGCTATGTCATCCCATCGCGATTAATACAATAAGTATTGATTTAGCAATCACCGATTCAGGTGTTGCAATAAAAGCCCGTGTTATTACATCTGATCGCACAGGTGTTGAGATGGAGGCGCTCACTGCAGTCAGCGTTGCCGGCTTAACTATTATAGATATGGTCAAAGCCCTAGATCCTGCAGCTACTATTACCGATATTCGTATTGATTCAAAGTCTGGCGGCAAGAATGGTGATTGGAAGCGCGCGTGAATCAACGTAGTGCATTCATTATTACCGCTAGCAACCGTGCATCTCAAGGTATCTATGCAGATTTAAGCGGTGAGGCGTTAAAAGTTGGTCTGCATCAACTGGGCTATAAAGTGAGTGGACCGGTAATTGTTGCCGATGATGTCGAAGCTATCTCAGCCCAGATTATTCAAGCCCTTGCAAATAAATTTCGTTTAATTATCACAACTGGCGGTACGGGTGTATCACCGATGGATATAACACCTGAAGCCACCGCACCCTTTATCGAAAAACAGATTCCAGGATTCATGGAGGCCTTTCGAGCTTATTCTCGAGAGAAAACCCCTACCTCAGATTTAACTCGCGGTTTAGCTGGCACACATGCGAACTCATTAATTATCAATCTTCCAGGCTCCCCGGGCGCCGTTCGAGATGGCTTAATTATTATTGAACGATTAGCTGGGCATATTCTGGATCAAATTGATGGAGTAGATCACTGATGCCAGAGTTGATGCGTGCAGATGTTACGACCGATCTGATTTCTATCACTGCATTAAGCGCACTTGTCGCTGATGAGAGATGTGGGGCAGTTGTAACTTTTACTGGTGATGTGCGAAATCGCGATGGTGGTAAAGAGGTCTTATCACTTACATATGAGATTCACCCATCGGCCGTAGATAAAATTACTGAAATTACACAGGCCGTTGTAAAGAATGCTGATGTAGTTAAAGTCGCCGTATCCCATCGTTATGGTGAAATTCCAATAGGGGAGACGGCCTTTGCTGTAGCGGTTTCAGCGGTACACAGAGAGAGTGCCTTTCAAACCTGTTCGGCATTAGTAGATCAGATTAAGGCCCAACTACCTATTTGGAAACATCAAGTATTTAGCGATGGCACGGATGAATGGGTAAATACGGCTTAATTAACCGCCGGCAAAACGTGGAAGAACATCGACCACACTTCCATCACGTACAACAATATTCTGATCATGGACTGCCACTGAGTCGAGTAGAAAACTACACTGTGAAACCACGTGGGCCAGCGCTGGATTTGACTCACAGGCTTGGGCGATAATCGAGGCAAGAGGCGCAGATAGAAACGTAGCTGTATCAACGCCTGCAGCGGCGCGGGCCGATGCAAAGAATCGGAGTTCTACGCCTTTATTCATATCATCATTGTATGGTTAAGCCATGCTCGAGTACATCTTGATCTTTGCTGTCGGAATCCTCGTCGGTGCAATAAATGGAATGGCCGGCGGAGCATCGGTCATCTCATATCCAGTACTGCTTGCAACTGGAATGTCACCAGTGAATGCGGCGATATCTAACGCTCTTGGTGTCACACCTGCAAACTTCTTTGCACTCATCCCAGTGCGCCACCAGATGCGGGCCTATTTCCAGGAGTATAAAAAGCTCATCACCGTCTCTATCATCGGTTCGAGCGTGGGAGCAGTTGCCTTATTAACGGTACCGCCGGGTGTATTTGAAAAGATGGTGCCTTTTCTACTTCTCTTTGCCAGTCTTTCATTTCTTATAAAGGCAAAGCCCGACCGCAGTGCACGCCATGACCTGCTAGAGAAAATTGGGATCGCTGGAAGTGGGCTCTACTGCGGTTACTTTGGCCCAGGTCAAGGAGTGATGGTCATTGCAGTACTGGCACGCGATATTCGCCGTGACCCTAAGGTTCTCAACACCGCCAAAAACTTAATCGTTGGGTGGACCTCCTTAATCTCTAACATCATCTATATCTTTAGTGGCCGCGCCGACTGGCCCGTTGTGATCGCACTATTTTTAGGTGCCAGCATCGGTGGAACCGTTGGAGGGCGCTGGGCGGCGCGGATGCCCAAGGCTCTCTATCGAGGCCTCATTCTCACCGTTGGATTTGCCGCCTCAGCCTGGCTCTTTAAGAAGTACTACCTGGGATAAAAGCTCAGCTTGGGTGTAGCAATTGGTATATCACTGATATATCATCAATGCCGTGAGCCAGGCCATCCACATCCTCAGTCGCCAAAGCACCTCCCTGTCAGAGGAGGCCTATAGCCGCATTCGCTCGATGATTATTACTTTAGAGCTGGTCCCTGGATCATTAATTAGCGAGAGTGAATTAATGTCCACGCTCGGCTTTGGCCGCACACCAATCCGTGAAGCTCTGCGCTCGCTAGCTAATGAGAAATTAGTCGAAGTTTATCCTCGCCGTGGAATGTTCGTATCCCGTGTAGATGTTCATAATCTTTCAGCGCTCTCTGAAACCCGAGCAGTCCTTGAGATTAAAGCTGCCGAACTAGCTGCCGAGCGCTCGACTCCTGCCGATCAGATGATTACTAAGGCCTTGATAGCCGAAATTAAAAACCTCAAAGGCAATGTAGATATGGCAACGTTAATAGGACTCGATCAGCGCATTCATCATCATATCTATCAATGCACACATAATGATTTTTTAGCATCGGCCTTAGATAACTACTACGCACACGCGCTGCGAATCTGGTTTTTAGCACTCAATCGTGTTGCCGGATTAACTGAGGCAATTATCGAACATCGCGCACTCCTTGAGGCTATTGCAAGTAGTGATTCAAAGGCTGCCGGCAAAGCAATGCGCGATCACGTTGAAGGTTTTGAAGCATCGATTCGTAAATCTTTATAACCCACCACTAATAAGAACGAGGATAAGAGCTATGAGTAAGTTACCTGCACAGGCAAAGTGCGTCGTTATTGGCGCAGGTATTGTCGGCAACGGCATGGTCTATCACCTTGCAAAGCTGGGTTGGAAAGATATCGTGCAGATTGATAAGGGACCTCTGCCAAATCCTGGTGGCTCCACAGGACATGCATCTAACTTTATTTTTCCAGTCGATCACTCAAAAGAGATGACTGCAATAACAGCTGAAAGTATGCGTCAATATAAAGAGTTTGGAACATTTACTGAATCAGGTGGAATTGAAGTTGCACGCACCCCAGAGCGAATGCAAGAGCTTGCACGCCGCATCACATCTGCCAAATCATGGGGAATCGATGGTGGCCGAATCCTGACGCCCGCCCAGGTTAAAGAGCTAGTTCCCTACATCGACGAGAGCATCATCCTTGGTGGTTATTATCAGCCCACAGTAGGCGTAGTTGACTCACTTCGTACCGGAACATTGATGCGTGAAGAGGCCGCCAAAATGGGAGCAGCACAGTCATTTGCAAATATTGAAGTCTTGGACATTACCGTAGTTGATGGTCGCGTCACCGGTGTTGTTACAGATCAAGGCACAATAACGGCCGACTACGTTGTTATTGCAACTGGATGCTGGTCACCTAAGCTTGCAGCAATGGCAGGTGCGCACATTCCGCTGACACCTGCAGTCCATCAGATGAAAGATATCGGTCCCGTTCCATTCTTTGCAGGGACAAAAGGTGATATTGAATGGCCAATCGTTCGCGATATGGATGTCTTTATGTATGAGCGCCAACACGGTACAGGTCTTGAAATCGGCTCCTATGCTCACCGTCCGATTCTTTATACTCCAGATGATTTGCCATCAAATGCAACTGCAACATTGTCTCCAACTGAGTTTGCTTTTACACAAGCAGATTTTGATATACAGGATGAGCACTCATATGAGCTTATGCCATCAATCGTTGGTGATGAAAATGTCCGTGAAAAATATGCATGTAATGGAATTCTTTCTTACACCCCCGATGGAATGCCGATTCTTGGTGAGACTCCCGAGGTTAAAGGTTTATGGTCAGTTGCTGCAGTCTGGATTAAAGAGGGCCCAGGGACTTCAAAATCTGTCGCAGAATGGATGGTTCTTGGAGATTCACACATCGATCTGCACTCATCCAATATTGCCCGCTTTCACGAGCATCAAAAAGCGCAGTTCCATATTAAAGCCCGCGTTGATGAGAGCTTTAACAAGACATATGGAATTGTGCACCCGCTAGAGCAGTATGCATCGAATCGCAATGTTCGCCTCTCCCCATTTTTTGAAGTAGAGAAAGAGCTGGGCGCAGTCTTTTATGAGACAGCTGGCTGGGAGCGACCATTTTGGTATGAATCAAATAAGAACCTGCTCGCAAAGTTTGGCGAGAGGGTAATGCCACGCAGCTCTGAATGGGAGGCGCGCTGGTGGTCACCGATTATCAATGCAGAGCACCTTCAAATGCGCGAAAGCGCCGGCATCGTCGACCTATCGGCCTTTGCTATCTTTGATGTGAAGGGACCCTCTGCACTAGCAGTAGTTCAAAGAGCAGCTCTGCGCCAGATGGATGTTGCAATTGGTCGTGTTGTCTACACACCAGTTCTGGGTCCAAACGGTGGTTTTAAATCAGATTTAACCATCATGCGCCTTGATACTAATCATTTCCGTGTAGTCACGGGTGGTGCACATGGAATGGCCGATAAGAAATGGTTTAGCGATCTACTTCCAGCAGATGGTTCGGCGCAAATCTCTGACTTAACATCTAGCTATACAACAATTGGAATCTGGGGTCCTAAAGCCCGCGAGATTATTCAAGCCGTTACCAAGAACGATATGAACCATGAGGCATTTAAGTTCAGTACCTGTAAAACGATTGAGGTAGGACCGCTTCGCGTACTTGCATCACGTATCTCCTACGTCGGAGATTTAGGTTGGGAGTTCTATATCCCAATCGAACAGGGCGCAAAACTCTGGCAGATGTTATGGGAGAGCGGCAAGAAGCACGAGATGATTCCAGTTGGTATTGGTGTCTATGGAACAACTGGTCGACTTGAAAAATGTTACCGCGCATATGGCCCAGAGCTTGAAACTGAGTACACCGTGGTTGAGGCTGGAATGCAATCACCTAAATTAAAAGAGGCCGACTTTATTGGTAAAGAGGCTCATATCAAGCATCGCAGTGAAAAGCCCGTCACGATGCTCTGTACTCTCTTTGTTGATGATCACTCATCATCAACTGGCGAGAAGCGCTACATGATGGGTAACGAACCAATCCTGACTCTAGATAAGAAGCCTATTGTTGATGCGCATGGCCGTCGCTCTTACGTTACTAGTGCAGGGTCGGCCCCATCACTTGGTAAACACATTCTGATGTCGTATCTACCAACAGAGCTTGCCGTTGCTGGCAATAAGTTCATCGTCGAATACTTGGGGGAGCACTACCCATGTTCAATCGCTGAAGTAGGCGCCACATCTGTCTTTGACCCCTCAAATGAACGGATCATGGCCTAATGGACATACTTGTCTGTTTAAAGCGCGTTCCCCTGGCAGGTGGAACATTAATTCTGACTCCCGATGCACGCGATATCGAGACGAAGCATTTAGGTTTTGGTATTAGTCCGCATGAAGAAAACGCCGTTGAAGCCGGTGTCCAGTTAGTCGAACAGATGGGTGGCACTCTCACACTTCTGACTCTTGGACCAAGTGATGCTGAAGAACAGTTGCGTTCTCAGTTAGCAATCGGTGCGACCCGTGCAGTCCTTATTGAGACCGATGGCCAAGAGTGGGATCCACAAGGCACAGCGGCAGCGCTAGTTGAGGCAATAAAAGCCGAGGAGACAAAGTTTGATTTGATTATCTTCGGTGCAGAGTCTGCCGATAGCGCCGGATATCAGATTCATATCCGTATGGCTCACGCACTTGGCCTGCCTATCGTGACCAATGTGAAATCCATGAAGGTTGAAAATGGCACTGTCAGCTGTGATCGCGTCGTAGCAAATGGTCGAGAGCATTACGAAGCACCGCTACCAGCGATTATTACAGTCCGCGATGGTCTCAATATTCCACGTTATCCATCGGTCCCAGGTCGCATGCAGGCACGTAAAAAAACAGTTGAGATGAAAAAAACTGAGGCAAGAATCCCAAAGCTTGAAAAAGTTACCCTCGCACTTGCACCATCTAAAGATAAAGGCGCAGAGATTCTTGGCAAAGGTGCAGATGCGGTACCGGCCTTAGTTGAAGTCTTAAAGCAGATTGGAGCCTTCTAATGATTCTAGTTTTACTTGATCATGATCGCGGAGAGATCGATCCACTCTCACTACGCGCTCTGACTGCCGCCCGAAAGTTAGGCCAAGATGTCGAGGCGATAGTCATTTGTAGTGATGGCGCAGCACTTGCCGCCGTCGCTGGCGAATATGGTGCAAAGCTTTTACATGTTGCATCCCATGCTGCAATTACTGACTACACACCTATGGCCTCAGGGCGCGCCCTTAAAGAGTTAGTGGAAAAACTAAAGCCTGCTGCAGTATTAGCCGCTGGTAGCCCACGGGGAAATGAGCAGTTGGCTCACTTAGCCGCCTTTTTAGATATTCCAATGGCCGCTGAGTGTTCAGAGATTACATTGGGCTCACCGCATCATGTATTGCGTGCCCGATGGGCCGGTAATCTCATTGAGTCGGCAAATGTTCACGCCGAACTATTAATTGCGACAGTACTGAGTTTTTCAACAGAGCCTGAATCGGTCAATGGAGCGCCAGCAACGCTTGCACAGTTCGAGCCAGCGCTAGAGCCTGCTGATTCGGTGGTAAAGATATTGAGCCGTGATGCTGGTGAAAGCAAAGGCGGAGTAACACTCAATGATGCAAAGGTAATCGTTTCAGGTGGTCGCGGTGTTGGTGGCCCAGATGGCTTCGGCAACTTAGAAGAGTTAGCCGCACTCCTAGGCGGAACTGTAGGTTGCTCTCGCGTTGTCACAAGCTCAGGCTGGCGCCCACATGCCGAGCAGGTAGGACAGACCGGCACAAAAGTTGCACCTGATCTCTATATCGCTGCCGGAATATCAGGTGCCATGCAACATATCGCTGGAATGAAGAACAGTAAAACGATTGTTGTGATTAATACAGATCCTGAGGCACCGATTCTACGGTATGCAGATTACGCAATTATTGGGGATTTACATCAAGTGATACCTGCGCTTACAAGCGCCATACGTCAAGCCAAGGGATAAAAAATGTCAGATATCGAAATCGCACAAGCGGCAACCATGAAGCCAATCAACGATATTGGTGCATCCCTTGGTATCGATGTTGAAAACCTTGAAGCCTATGGAAAATATAAGGCTAAAGTTAATCTGAAGTATTTAACCGCGCTTCCAGAGCGCAAAGATTCAAAGTTAATTTTAGTAACGGCTATTTCTCCAACACCTGCAGGTGAGGGAAAGACAACTACGACTGTGGGCTTAGGAGATGCGCTGCGCTATATCGGCAAGAGCGCAATGATCGCGCTCCGCGAACCATCGCTTGGTCCAGTTTTTGGAATGAAGGGCGGAGCAGCAGGTGGCGGCTATGCCCAGGTAGTTCCGATGGAGGATATCAACCTGCACTTCACGGGAGATTTCAACGCAATCGCCCTTGCAAACAACTTACTTGCAGCCCTTATTGATAACCATATACACCACGGAAACGAGTTAGCAATCGATATTCGTCGTGTGACATGGAAGCGCGTCATGGATATGAATGATCGTGCACTGCGCGAGATTATTCAATCAATCGGCGGCGTTGGCAATGGTTATCCGCGCAGTGATGGTTTTGATATCGTCGTTGCATCAGAGATTATGGCTATCTTCTGTCTGGCAACTTCGATTGAGGATCTCAAAGAGAAGATCGGCAAGATTGTCGTTGGATATAAGCGCGATAAGACTCCCGTGCTAGCCAGTGAGCTCAATGCACAAGGTGCGATGACAGTTATCCTAAAAGATGCCTTTCAACCTAACTTAGTTCAGACGTTAGAGAACACTCCAGCATTTATTCATGGAGGGCCTTTTGCCAATATTGCACATGGCTGTAACTCAGTCGTTGCAACAACCTCTGCGATGAAGTTAGCCGACTACGTTGTCACCGAGGCCGGCTTTGGCGCCGATCTTGGAGCTGAGAAGTTCATCGATATTAAGTGCCGTAAATCAGGGCTTCGTCCCTCTGCCTGTGTACTTGTTGCAACGATTAGAGCAATCAAGTATCACGGTGGCGCCGATCTTAAGACGATCACCGATGAAAACTTAGCTGCACTTGAGGCAGGTATTGTTAACTTAGAGCGTCACATTCATAACATTAAAGATGTCTATAACCTTCCACTAGTTGTATCAATTAACAACTTTACAAGTGACACTAAGGCCGAAGTAGAACTTCTACGCTCACGAGTTGAGGCGATGGGCGTGAAGATCGTTCTTGCAACACATTGGGCCGATGGTGGAAAAGGCGCCGCCGATCTCGCTCACGCCGTAGTTGAACTCTGTGAACAGCCACAGCAGATGAGCTTTGTTTACGAAGATGATCAGAGTCTCTGGGAAAAAATAAACGCTGTAGCAACCAAGATTTATGGCGCTAAAGAGGTCACAGCCGATGCAAAGGTGCGCCTGAAGTTAAAGGAGTTAGAGGCATCAGGTTATGGAAAATTCCCCATCTGTGTGGCAAAGACGCAGTACTCATTTAGTACCGATGCTGCACTGCGCGGTGCCCCCAGTGGTCATTCGATTAATATCCGTGAGGTAAAACTCTCGGCAGGCGCCGAGTTCATCGTGATGATCTGCGGAGAGATTATGACCATGCCAGGTCTGCCAAAGCTGCCTGCTGCAGAGCGTATTGATTACATCGATGGAAAGGTCGTAGGTTTGTTCTAATGAAATATTCGCCATTCTCACAAGAGGCAGCACTTGGACTTCTTGCGAGCCTGCGCGAAGAAAAGGGCCCTGTATTAATGGCTCTGCAGTTAATGCAAAAAGAGTTTGGCTATGTTGATAAGGCATGCGTTGAGCTCATTGCGAACTTCTTTAATAAATCACGGGCAGATGTTCATGGCGTCTTAACTTTCTATCATGACTTGCGAACCACACCACCGACTGAGCATCAGATATCTATTTGTGTAGCTGAGGCATGTCAGGCCGTCGGTGCTCGCTCACTTGAAAAGGAAGTAAAAGCAAAGTTTGCTAATGAAACACATGATGCTTACTGCTTTGGCAACTGCGCCCTAGGACCTGCAGCTATGGTAGATGGAAAGATTATTGGTCGAGCAACACTTGCAAAGATTGAGAGGGCGCGAACATGAGAGTCTTCGTTCCATGCGATAGTGCCGCTCTTTCAATTGGTGCAGATGAAGTTGCAGCTGCAATCGCACGTATAGATTCAACTATTGAGATTGTGCGCAATGGCTCGCGCGGTGCCTTATGGCTTGAAACCCTTGTAGAGGTTGAAACTCCGACCGGGCGGATCGCCTATGGGCCAGTCACACCGGATGATGTGCAGTCACTCTTTGATGCAGATTTCTTACATGGAGGTACTCATCCTCTCTCACTTGGAAAAACCGATGAGATTGAATGGCTAGCAAATCAAGACCGCGTCACTTTTGCACGCGTCGGAATCATTGATCCATTATCGCTCAGTGATTACCGTGCTCACGGCGGCCTATTGGGCCTGATTAAGGCTCTTGAACTCTCTGGCGACGAGATTATTTCCGAAGTAACTGAGTCCGGTCTGCGAGGACGCGGCGGCGCCGCCTTTCCTGCCGGCATTAAATGGCGTACTGCTGCACAGGCTACGAGTGATCAAAAATATATCTGTTGTAACGCCGATGAGGGAGATAGCGGGACTTTCGCCGACCGCATGTTAATTGAGGGCGATCCATTTACTTTAATTGAAGGTATGACAATCGCTGGTATTGCAGTAGGTGCAACTCAGGGCATTGTTTACTTACGCTCTGAATACCCTTATGCAATTACCACGTTGCAAAAGGCAATTGATATTGCGCGAGCTGATAGTTGGTTAGGTAAATCAGTTCTTGGCTCGACGTATTCCTTTGATATTCAGATCCGTATCGGTGCAGGTTCCTATGTATGCGGTGAAGAAACTGCGATGCTAGAGAGTATTGAGGGCAAACGTGGAGTAGTACGTGCTAAGCCACCACTACCCGCAATTGAAGGTCTCTTCGGTAAGCCAACAATTATTAATAACGTACTCACTTTAGCTACCGTTCCTATGATTCTGGCCGAAGGCGCATCTGCTTATAAGGCCCGTGGAGTTGGTCGCTCACTTGGCACGCAAGTATTTCAATTAGCTGGCAATATCGCTTTTGGTGGAATCGTTGAAACCGCCTTTGGAATCACACTCAATGAGTTGATAAATACCTACGGCGGTGGCACGCTCACTAAACGTCCACTGCGCGCAGTACAAATCGGTGGCCCACTCGGTGCATATTTCTCTACCGATCAATTTGAAACATCTATGGATTACGAGTCCCTTATTGCAGCCGGTGGAATGCTAGGTCACGGCGGAATCGTTGTATTTGATGACACTGTGGATTTAGCGGTTCAAGCTAAATTTGCAATGGAGTTTTGTGCAATTGAATCCTGTGGCAAGTGCACGCCCTGCCGAATTGGTTCAACGCGCGGAGCTGAAACCATTGATTTAATTATTCAAGGCGTAAGAGTGGATGAGAACAAGAAGCTTCTACTGGACCTATGTGAGGTTATGACCGATGGATCTCTGTGTGCCATGGGCGGTTTAACCCCAATGCCTGTAAAGAGTGCAATGATTAACTTCCCATCCGACTTTACGGGAGCAGCACGATGACGATGATCTTCGAGCCAGATTTCGGTACTCCTGCTAGCCACAAACTAGATCAGGTAAACCTTGAAATCGATGGTCGTGCAATAACAGTCGCTGCCGATACATCGATTATGCGAGCGGCGCTAGCTGCAGGAATTGATATTCCAAAGCTATGTTCTACCGATTCATTAAAAGCCTTTGGTTCATGTCGTTTATGCGTAATTCAAGTTGATGGACGCAATGGCACGCCATCATCGTGCACAACTCCAGTTGCCGAAGGAATGAAAGTCTCGACGCAATCTGAAAAGCTAGATCGCATCCGTAGAGGCGTCATGGAGTTATACCTATCGGATCACCCAGCAGATTGCGCAACAGGGGATGAGTGCGAAGTTCATGGTATTGCAAAGAAGATCGGTATCACTACAAGTCGATATACAAAGGGTGAGACACATTTAGATTTAGTAAAAGATGAGAGTAATCCATACTTTACATTTGACTCTACCGAATGCATCGTCTGCAACCGTTGTGTGCGTGCCTGTGATGAGGTTCAGGGAACTTTTGCCCTAACGATTGAGAACCGTGGCTTTGAAGCACGTGTCTCATCATCGGGTACATCTTTTATTGAGAGCGAATGCGTATCGTGCGGTGCCTGCGTACAGGCTTGTCCGACTGGTGCGCTGACTGAAAAGACTCTGCTTACTATCGGTGCACCGACATCATCGGTTATTACAACATGTGCCTACTGTGGGGTTGGCTGTAGCTTTAAAGCTGAAATGCGCGGTGAAGAACTTGTCCGAATGGTTCCACTTAAAGCAGGTGGTGCTAATGAGGGTCACTCGTGCGTTAAGGGTCGCTTCGCATATGGTTATGCAACTCATAGTGATCGCATCACTAAGCCCATGATTCGCGCCGCAATTACCGATCCATGGAAAGAGGTCTCATGGGCCGAGGCGATTGCATATGCTGCCGATGGCTTGAAGAAGATTCAAAGCGAAAGCGGCGTGAATGCAATTGGT
>CAEZWP010000007.1_pt1 | contig 29657 bp, 28 predicted proteins | sample 7265021 | NCBI WGS metagenome assembly CAEZWP01 (sample SAMEA6813885, study PRJEB35770) | uncultured Actinomycetes bacterium | biome: Freshwater; feature: Freshwater reservoir; material: water | place: Czech Republic | collected 2015-11-04 | depth 0.5m m | reverse complement strand
GTGACCAAAGAACCAGAACAAGTGCTGGAACAACATCGCGCCACCATTAGCCGGATCAAATAAGTGAGAACCATAAATGCGATCTGCTTCAAGTCCAAGTAAAGCGGCGGCAAATGGTGGAAATGCTAGAAGAACGAGAATCGATGTCAAAAGTACGTTCCAAGAAAAGATCGACATACGAAACATCGTCATACCTGGTGCGCGCATAGTGAAGATTGTTGTTACGAAGTTAACGCCACCAAGAATTGTTCCAACACCACTAATCGCTAAACCAACGAGCCAAAGATCAGCACCGATTCCAGGTGAGTAGGTTGCATTCGAGAGTGGAACATAGACGGTCCAGCCAAATGATGCCGCTCCCCCTGGAGTAAGAAAACCGGCAAAGGCCATGAAACCGCCGAAGAGGTAGAGCCAGTACGACAACATGTTAAGTCGTGGGAAGGCGACGTCGGCGGCGCCGATTTGCAAAGGCATGACTACATTAGCAAAGCCGACAAAGAGCGGAGTTGCAAACATCAAAAGCATGATTGTTCCATGCATAGTAAAGATCTGGTTGTACTGCTCATAGCTCAAGAACTGCATACCTGGGCGCGCTAACTCACTGCGCAGGGCCAGCGCCAAGACTCCTGCGATTAGAAACCAAGCGAAGGAGGTGATCAGGTAGAGATAGCCGATCGTCTTGTGGTCAGTTGAGGTAATCCACTTAACGAAGTTTTTTCCCTTAACCGAGGGTGGCGGTGCACCTGAGCTCATTGTTGGGCGTTCGGCATACGTCGTCATGCTTGGCTCCCCTTTAAACTTTCAAGATAGTTTTTGTACTCGGTCGGAGTTACAACTTTTACGGTAAATCGCATCTGGGAGTGAGCACGACCGCAGTGCATATTACAGCGACCTGGATATTCACCTAACTTCTTGGCCGTGAACTCAAGTTGATTTGTTACCCCAGGAAGATTTTGTATTTGAATCATAAATGCAGGGACCCAAAAGCCATGGATTACATCGTTACCGGTAAAGGTGTAGCGCACTGGCTCGCCCAGAGGTATGACCAATACCGGTGCCGCAGCAGTAGTTCCTGTGACAACTGCGCCCTTGCCAGCGTCTAGATAAGAAAACTGCCATGACCATTGAAAGCCATTGACGGCGATCTGATGCATCGCCGTTGTGCTCTTGGCAACTATTACATTTTCCTTCTGAACTGTGTAAAAAAACATTACGGCAACGATGATAAATGGAATTACTGTGTAAATAATCTCAACTGGAATGTTGTACTGCGTCTGTTTGGGGAACTCTGGTGCCCCGACCTTTGCGCGATGAAAAACAGCTGGCCACAAAATCAGGATCAGTGTGATTACTCCGACAACTCCGGCAGCGATCCACGCGCCTTGCCACAGCGGTAGCGCCTGGTCATTAACACTTGTAACGTCGGCTGGAAATCCTAGCTCTGAGACTTTCGAACAGCCGGTCAAGAAAAACACTGGGCTCATAAGGACTAAAGCGGCCAGGGCCTTTACCCTCTGTGTGCGCATGGGCTAAGGATATAGGGCGGTGGAGAAAACTCTGCTCCGAAATCTTGGGCTAGAGGTGTGGTTGAGAGCACACGCTACTTAATTGATGTGTGCGGCGATCTCTGCCGCTGCACTCTGGCCGTAGCTCTGCGCAAATCGTTCTACAAATTGCGCGGCTGTAAAGCGATACTCCTGCGTGCCCATCGTTTCAATCACATAGGTCGCGATAAGTGCACCGATTTGAGCACAACGTTCGTGACTGACTCCCCATGCAAGGCCTGCAATAAATCCAGATCTAAATGAGTCGCCAACGCCCGTTGGATCGGTCTTGGAACTCTCCTTGGGGCACTCAACCTGTACGTAATCTCCGGCCGCCGTTTCAACTTTTGCCCCCTTAGAGCCAAGGGTGACAACCCGCACTTTCACTCGGCTCAGAATCTCGGCATCGCTCCACCCGGTCTTTTGCATCGCCAGGGCTAACTCATACTCATTCATGAACAGATATGACGCGCCATCGATGAGCTGCATAATAGCCTCGCCACTCATTCGCGCCATCTGCTGAGAGGGATCGGCGGCAAATGGGATTCCCATATCTCGACATACATCGGAGTAGTGCAACATCGCCTCTGGATCATCGGGAGAGATCACGACCATGTCAAAACGACCAGATTTTTCCATGATGGGAGCGAGCTCAATATTTCTCGCCTCGCTCATTGCCCCGGGGAAAAACGATGCAATTTGATTGAGATCATCATCGGTCGTGACCATGAAATGCGCCGTGTACAGCGTCTCTGAAACTAAAACATGTGAGGTATCAACGCCGTGGCGCGATAGCCAGGCTTCATAATCTGGCCAATCTTTTCCAACGGCTGCGATTAAAACTGGATTCAAACCTAATGCACCCATACCAAATGCGATGTTGGCCGCACACCCGCCGCGGCGAACATCCAAACTATCTACAAGAAAAGAGAGTGAGATTTTTTCGAGTGATCCGACAACAAGAGAATCGGTGAACTTTCCGGAGAAGACCATTAAATGGTCAAGACCAACCGAGCCTGCTACACCAATTTTCATGTAGCGATCTTAGAGTCTAAGTAGTGTGAGTTAGTTAAATGAATCGCCGCAGGCACAGGATCCGCCAGCGTTTGGGTTATCGATTGTGAAACCCTGCTTTTCGATTGTGTCCACGAAATCAATTGAAGCGCCCATTAAATATGGATCACTCATCTTGTCGATAATAACTTTAACGCCACCGAATTCGTGGATGATATCTCCATCTTGGTTGCGGTCATCAAAGTAGAGCTGATAGCGAAGACCAGAACAGCCACCAGGTTGAACGGCCACACGAAGCATTAAGTCATCGCGGCCCTCCTGTGCCAATAGCGCAGCTACCTTCACCGCGGCGACATCGGTTAAACGAATCGCAGTTGTTAATGAGTCAGTTGGTGTCTCTGTAGTCATGTGTGGCTCTCCTCGAACTAGATGAGATAAGCCTACCTTCTCCCCCTAACCCTTGCGCGCCAAAGAGGTAGAAAAACTAATATAGTTAGTCACATGGCTAATGAATCAACTGGCAAGGGGCGCCCGACCCCTAAACGTAAAATCTCAGAGGCAAAGCGAATCACATCCTCCCTTGCCCCAGTAGTAACAAAGGATCAAAAGCGCGCGGCAAAAGTGGCCTCTCGCCAAGAGCGTGTTGCATCTCGTACTGCATACCTTCGTGGGGATGAAAGCGCACTGCCCGCCCGTGACCGAGGTCTCGAGCGCCGCTTCGTGCGCAACTATGTCGATTCTCGCCGTTCAATCGGTGAGTATTTTCTGCCAATTATCTTTGTAGTCCTCATCCTGACTCTTATTCCCAAGCCGGCAGTCCAGTTCGCTGCTATAGCAGTTATGTACGGTGTCTTACTTATCGCCGTAATCGATGGAATTTTCTTGAGCCGAAAAATTCGCACACTGGTTTCTGCAAAATTTCCAGATGCGCCAACTAAGGGACTAGGTATGTATGCCTGGCTACGCTCTACGCAGATGCGTCGACTACGTGCACCACACCCGCAGAGAAAAGTTGGCGACGGCGTTAATTAAGCGCGGGGATTTGGGCTTTCATTTTTAGCTGGATCTTTTTCAGGTAGTTTTCCTAGTGCAGTATCAATCGCCCTCATGGTGGAGGGATCTAATTTTACACCTGCAGCTTTCACATTTTCCCTCACCTGAGATGGCTTTGTTGCACCCATAATCGCAGATGAGACATTTGGATTCTGTAAAACCCAGGCAATAGCCAACTGAGACATTGTTAAGCCAGCCTCTTTAGCAACAGGTGCTAATTTTGCGACAGCTGTAAGGACTTCCTCGCGAAGCCACTCTGAAATCATTCCGGCACCACTCTTCTTATCGGTTGCACGTGATCCCGCTGGCGCTTTCTTACCAGGCAGATACTTTCCAGAGAGAACGCCTTGCGCCATCGGTGACCATACGATCTGTCCTATACCCTCTTTGACCGAGAGTGGAACAACTTCGGCCTCAATCACTCGCCAGAGCGCCGAATACTGGGGTTGGCTAGAGACGAATCGGTTGTAGCCATGTGCATCTTGAATTGTTAGCGCCGATGCAATCTGCGCAGCGCTCCATTCTGAAAACCCTATGTAATGCACCTTGCCAGCACGAATTAAATCGTCAAAGGCGCTGAGTGATTCTTCCAATGGGGTTTCAACGTCGAAACGGTGCATTTGATATAGATCGATGTGATCTGTTTTCAGCCGCTTGAGTGATGCGTTACAGGATTCAATAATATGTTTGCGTGATAAGCCGCGATCATTTTTTCCAGGACCTGTTGGCCAATAAACCTTTGTAAATAGTTCGTAGGATTCACGTCGCACGCCTTTGAGCGCCTTGCCCAATACAACTTCGGCGCGAGTGCCTGCATAGACATCGGCCGTATCGAAGGTAGTGATGCCTTCATCAAGTGCAGTTTTGACGCACTTGATTGCAGCTTCGGCCTCTACTTGAGAGCCATGGGTGATCCAGTTTCCATAGGAGATCTCAGAAACATACATCCCAGTACTGCCAAGGCGACGATATTCCATGGGATGACCCTAGAACCTGCGAGGTTATTTGCCAACCTCACCACAGTGTGGTTGCCTACGCCTACAACTTAATAGGTTTCTCATTAGGGGAAGTTCGGTGAAACTCCGGCGCTGACCCGCAACCGTAAGGCGCACTTTGAAAAGCGCTAAGTCGGATTACCTAATGAAAGACAGTAATCGACATGACACCCGCCGAGGTTTGCGGGGTGTGGTCCTAGATACAAGTGCGATTTCTGCACTTTTAGATGGTACTAACCCTGTGAGACTCTTCAACTTTCGAGAGGCTCCACTTCAATGAGATTAAAATCAATACTCGTATCGCTCACAATTCTTACATCTTCTCTCTTCTTAACTCCATCTGCTACCGCAGCCGACAAAGGCTGGCGATACTGGGGATACTTCCAAAGCGCACCAGATAAAACCAAGTGGACAGCGGCAATGACTGGACCAACCGTTGATATCGCAGATGGCTCCGTTGAAGGTTGGTCATTTGTATTTGGCAGTGATGATATTCCTTCGCTTGCACCAAAGGTAAGGCCAGATTTCAATAAAATCTGCGGTAGCACAAAGGCAGATCCAGACACTAAGCGGATCGCGCTAGTAATAGATTTCGGATCGACTGCATGGGCCCCCAAAGGTGAGAAGCCTGCAAAGAGCATTACGCAATGCGTACGTACAGCAAAGACATCACAGGGAATTGATGTCTTGGGTCAAGTAGTGAAGATCCGAGCGGCTTCATCGGGTCTGATCTGTGGCCTCAATGGCTTCCCAGCTAAAGAGTGTGGTGTTGAAATCGCAACTCCCAAGGCTCTAGCAAAGAAGAAATAATAATCTTCTTATGAAGAAGCTCTCACTTCACCCACTGACATGGTGGATATGGTCCTTTGCAATTGCGATCTCGGTCGCAAGGGCAAACACACCAATATTTGCACTTGTATCAGTGGGTGTTGTGGGATTAATTGTTCTGGCACAACGCGATGATGCTCCCTGGGGTAAGAGCTTTAACTGGACTTTAAAGATTGCACTTTGGATATTGATGGTTCGCACTTTTATTGGAACCGTAATCGGAGTCCCGATCCCCGGGACAACTCTCTTTACTTTTCCCAGAGTGCCACTCCCAGATTGGATGCCAGGTATACGCATTGGTGGCGCAGTAACGCTGGAGCGTCTTTCATCGGCCTTAAGTGAAGGCGTCACCATCTGTGCCATCATCGTGATATTTGGGGCAGCTGCATCGCTCACGAGTCCGCATCGATTATTACGAGTACTTCCAATATTTGTTTATGAGTTTGGTGTAACAGTTGTAATCGCGACATCAGTTTTGCCGCAGTTAGTAACAAGTGTGACTCGAATCCGCCAAGCTCAACGCCTACGCGGGCAAAACACCAAAGGCTTTGCATCATACAGACGTGTAGCAATTCCCTTGCTCGAAGAGTCGCTTGCCCGCTCTCTAGATTTAGCTGCATCTATGGATTCCAGAGGCTACGGAGTCAGCCGTAAGCGCTCTCGCTACCGCCCCATTAGTTGGCGTATCAGCGATAGCGCAGTTGCTCTCTCAGGATTATTAGTTATGGGGTTATCGTGATTAAGTTTTCAAATGTTTCGCTGGTGTATCCAAATTCAACTACTACGGTTCTCGAAAATCTTAATTTAGAGATCGCCGAAGGTGAGTTGGTACTTGTTATCGGGCCAACAGGATCGGGTAAATCATCTCTATTGCGATTGATAAATGGTTTGGTGCCACACCACACCGGTGGGATATTGGCTGGAGATATAACGATTGATGGCCTATCAACGCGCGAAGTTAAGCCCGGGGCTCTAGCACACCTAATTGGAATCGTAGGTCAGAACCCCATCAATGGCTTTGTCGCAGATACGGTCGAGGAGGAGTTGGCCTTTGCAATGGAGGCGCTCAATCTGCCAAATGAGACTATGCGAAAGCGCGTTGAAGAGTCGCTGGATTTAATGTCACTGGTGCCTCTTCGATCGCGCACTATTGCAACACTCAGTGGTGGGGAACAACAACGCGTTGCAATCGCTAGCGCTCTGGTCATGCATCCAAAAGTTCTGGTTTTAGATGAGCCAACTAGCGCCCTCGATCCAATAGCTGCCGAAGAGGTCTTATCGATTTTGCACCGTTTAGTTCATGACTTGAGTATTACCATCGTCATCGCCGAACATAAATTAGAGCGTGTAATCGATTTTGCAGATCGCATCGTTCATATCACCGGTGATGGAGCGACAACTGTTGGAACGGCGCAAGAGATAATGGAAAGCTCGCCAATCGCTCCCCCCATTGTCCACTTGGCTCGAGCCCTTGGATTAAAAGATGCTGGATTATCTGTACGAGACATGCGTCGTGCAACCCAGGTCTTGCGCGAATCAGTACCAATATCCAAGCCCACCGCTCTCTCTGTAAGCGCAGTTCCTGTTATAGAGATTACAAAACTAACTGTTGCTTACGGGAGTAAAATTGCACTTGATTCGATCACGACCACAGTCTTTGATAATGAAATCGTCGCTGTCATGGGGCGAAATGGAGCTGGAAAGAGCTCTCTGCTTCGATCAATAGCCGGAGTAAATGAGATGCAAACCGGCACCGTAAGCGTGCACTCACTTCTATCAAAAGAGTTACATAGCAAGCTGCGCAGGCAAACTATCGGCTACATCCCCCAAGAGCCAAGTGATCTTCTTTATGCCCAATCAGTTGAGAGAGAGTGCGAACAGGCAGATAAAGACAATCAGATTCCACCTGGGACTACATACGCAGTACTTGCGCAATTAGTCCCTGGGATTTCCCTGCATACCCATCCTCGCGATTTATCTGAGGGACAGAGGTTGGGTTTAGCCTTAAGTGTTGTGCTTTCAGCAAATCCTAAAGTGCTCATACTCGATGAACCGACGCGAGGATTAGATTACGAAGCCAAGAAATCACTCACACGAATACTGCTTGAGTTTGCATCAATCTTTAATCGTGCCGTTGTTATCGCAACACACGATGTAGAACTCGTGGCCGAACTAGCCAGCCGGACTATCTTTCTTGCAGATGGTGAGATCGTTGCTGATGGTCCAACGATTGAACTCCTACTCTCATCCCCAGCTTTTGCCCCTCAAGTTGCCAAGGTCATGTCGCCACAGCCCTGGTTGCGAGTACGCGATGTAATCGCCGCAATTGAGAGTAAATCTCCATGATGTTGACAAAAGATGTCGTTAGATTTTCACGTCGTAGCGCAGCTGTTTTGACTATTACATCCTGCATTAGCGTGGCAGGCTTTCTCTGGCCATTTTTCTACTCAGGTGAGAATCTGCCACGAACACAGATTTTTTTCTGGCTTGCCATAACAGTTGCTGTGGTTCTAACCATCTCTGAGGTTTCGAACTCCCAGCTAGATGCAAAGTCGGTTGCGCTCCTCGGAGTTTTATCTGCCCTAGTTGCGGCGTTACGCCCACTAGGTGCAGGCGCCGTTGGAATCGAACCGATGTGGTTTTCAATAATATTAAGTGCACGAGTATTTGGTCCCTCCTTCGGTTTTCTTCTTGGCATCACATCGATTTTTATTTCAGCACTCCTTACCGGTGGTCTTGGCCCATGGCTGGGCTATCAAATATTTGCCGCCGCATGGATCGGCCTTCTCGCAGGACTGCTACCAGGTCGAAAGAGCGTCCGCGGTAACAAAGAGATTGCGATGCTCATGCTCTTTGCAGTTTTTGCAAGTGAACTATTTGGGATTTTGATGGATCTTCAGTTCTGGCCTTGGGCACTTGGCGCCAATACACAACTATCTTTCCTTGCCGGTGCCCCGATCGCTGAGAATCTTTATCGCTTCTTTACTTTTCACTTTCTAACAGCGATGGCCTGGGATCTACCCAGGGCCGTATTTACTTCGGGCCTCATACTCATCGCAGGACAGCCTGTACTAACAGCTCTGCGACGCACGTATGTACGGGCAGCTTTCCTTACTCCCATTGAATTTATCGAACGTGAGAGGCAACAAAAGGGAGCTTAACAACCTCAACTAAAGAATCTCGGCCACGAACATCGATTACTAACTGATCACCTATTTTCACCTTCGATGATAGAAGCGCGATACCGATTCCAACTTTAAGTGTTGGAGAAAAAGTTCCACTGGTAACTTCACCAAGAAGATCTCCTGCTGAATTCTTGACCTGCATGTGTCCACGCGGGATTCCACGATCTAAGGATTTAACTCCAACACTTCGCCTTAAAGGTTGATTGGCCTTCTCTTTGCGCAGGGATTGGCTACCGATAAAGCTCTCTTTGTCCCAGCCGATGGCCCATGATGCACTTGCCTGCACTGGGGTGATGTCTAATGAAAGTTCATGTCCATGTAATGGATAGCCCATCTCAGTACGCAATGTATCGCGGGCACCTAAGCCACAGACTAGACCGCCAAGAGGTTCGATGGCGGCAACGAGTGAATCCCAAACACGGGAGGCATCGCTGACCTTTGGAAGAAGCTCATATCCAAGTTCGCCTGTATAGCCAGTACGGCAGAGAATTACCTTAGCTCCACCGATAACAACATGGGAAAATGCCATGTAATCAATATCAGTGTTGACTCCCAGAGATTGCATTACTTGGGGTGCTAGCGGACCTTGCACGGCTATAACTGCAAACTCATTATGAAGATTGGTAACTGTTATTCCTGCTGGTGCCATTGATTCAAGAGTTGAAACCACGTCGGTAGTATTGGAAGCGTTAGGAACTAAAAAAATATCATCTGGGGAGTTTCGATAGGCAATCAGATCATCGATGACTCCTCCTTCGGGGTTGCACAGCAATGTGTACTGAGCCGACCCGTCCTGGACTCGATTGAGGTCATTTGTGAACATCGTGTTGAGAAAATCAAGGGCGCCAATACCGATCACTGATGCCTTGCCTAAGTGGGATACATCGAAGATTCCGACTCGCTCACGCACGGCCGTGTGCTCGGCTATGACTCCACCGCCAGGATATTCAATAGGCATCATCCATCCGCCAAAATCAGCCATCTTTGCAGTACGGGCTACATGCTTGTCGTTAAGCGGGGAGATCTTCATTGTACAAACCTACCAATACATCTATTACGCTAAGGCCTATGACCACATTAAAAATCTCCGATGGCCTCCTTAAAGATGAAGTTCTAGTTTTAGGCTTGGCATCTACAAACGCCAAGGGCGGCATTGCAATTGAATCCGGTGACTTAGCCATCGATACAAAAGCAATTCTGGCATCACTTATTGAAATGGGTGCCACAGGCGCCGCAGATGAGGTCATTAAAACTCCGGGTAGCGCAGTTAGCATGATGGTCTTTACCGGACTTGGCAAAAAATCTAACTCCTACTCACACGAGTCATTGCGCCGAGCAGCTGGTGCGGCATCACGCGCTCTGGCCGGTACAGGTGCTGCAACATTTTCCCTCTCTTCCACCAGTACCGAATCCATCGCCGCTGTTGCCGAAGGAGCAGCCCTTGGGGCATATGTATTTAATGAGTTCAGGGGATCATCGAAGGCTGAGCACAAAGCGGCGTTGAAGAGTATTACCATCTTCAGTAAATCTGCCTCCAAGCCAGAAGCAAAATCCGCCATTGCGCGCGCAAAGATTATTGCCGATTACACTTTTTTAGTACGCGATTTAATCAATACCCCGCCTTCACATTTAACGCCTGACTCTTTTACTAAAAAGTTGACAGTTGCATTTAAGGCTGCCGGCGGATTAAAAGCCGGTTTAAAGATAAGCATCTTGGATGAGAAGCAACTTAAATCTCAGGGCTTTGGTGGAATTTATGCGGTTGGTCAAGGTTCGGCTAATCCCCCACGTCTACTCCATATCTCCTACACACCTAAGGGTGTTATAAAAAAGCGTTACGCATTTGTTGGTAAGGGAATCACCTTCGACACAGGTGGTTTAGCTCTCAAGCCGGCCCTTGGCATGGAAGCGATGAAATCAGATATGAGCGGCGCCGCTGCAGTATGTGCGGCAACGCTAGCTATTGCAGCGCTCAAGCTCCCTGTTGCAATTGAAACGTGGGCACCTCTTGCTGAGAATATGCCGAGCGATAAAGCCACTCGTCCAAGTGACATCATTACGATTTTTGGCGGAAAAACTATTGAAGTTTTAAATCCCGATGCAGAGGGGCGTTTAGTCTTAGCCGATGGCTTAGTAAAGGCACAAGCTAGCAAAAATAGGCTCGATGGAATCATCGATGTAGCAACGTTGACCGGGGCTCAAGTTGTGGCCCTTGGCACGCGCACGAGTGCAGTCATGACAAATAACGAAGAGTTCTCATCGGAGTTCTTGGCTGCAGCCTCAACAAGTGGCGAACAGTTCTGGCCGATGCCATTACCTTTAGAACTACGTGCATCTCTTGACTCACCAGTTGCAGATATGGCCAATATCGGAGATCGAAGTGGCGGTATGTTGGTCGCCGGCCTATTCTTAAAAGAGTTTGTTCATCCAGATCTGCCGTGGCTACATTTAGATATCGCAGGACCAGCCTTTAACACCGCCAAGGCGCATGGATATACCCCTGTCGGTGGCACCGGTATCGCACTTCGCGCACTCGTGACCTTGGCTGAAGGGTCAAGTAACTAAGCATTGGGCAGTTTCACCCCCCGTACGGCAAGATAGAGTCCTGCAGTTATCCCACGAACGGAGCAGTACACGTGCCAGAATTTGATTTAGTCATCATCGGTGGGGGTAGCGGCGGATATGCCTGCGCCCTGCGAAGTGCTCAGTTAGGAAAGAGCGTTGTTCTCATCGAGGCCGACAAGGTCGGCGGCACATGTTTGCACAGAGGCTGCATTCCAACAAAGGCGCTGCTGCACTCGGCCGAGATTGCCGATGGTGCTCGTGAAGGTGCAAAGTTTGGAGTTAAATCAAGCTTCGATGGAATCGACATGGCTGGAGTCAATAGCTACAAAGATGGCGTTGTATCCCGTCTTCATAAAGGCTTGCAGGGTTTAATTAAGTCACGTGCGATTACATACGTTGAGGGACATGGAAAGTTAGTCTCAAAAAACTCGGTAGAAGTTAACGGTCAGATTTACACCGGAAAAAATATTGTTCTTGCAACTGGATCCTATGCCAAGAGTTTGCCAGGTTTAGATATCGATGGAAAACAGATCATTACATCCGACCATGGAACAAAGATGGATTATGTTCCAAAGAGCGTTATCGTCTTAGGTGGCGGGGTCATCGGTTGCGAGTTTGCATCTGTGTGGAAATCATTTGGCGCTGAAGTAACAATCATTGAAGGTCTGCCACATTTAATCGCCCTTGAGGATGAGTCATCGAGCAAGCAGTTAGAGCGTGCATTTAAGAAACGTGGAATCAACTTCGAGCTTGGAACATTTTTCAAATCTGCTACCACCAGCAAAAAAGGTGTTGAAGTTACCCTTGAAAATGGAAAGAGCTTCACCGCCGAAATTCTCCTGGTCTCAGTCGGTCGTGGCCCAGTTTCAGCCAACTTGGGCTATGAAGAGGCTGGCATCACTATGGATCGTGGCTACGTTTTAGTTGATGACAAGTGCCGCACCAACGTGCCTGGGATCTGGGCCGTTGGTGATCTCATACCGACATTGCAGTTGGCCCACGTGGGCTTTGCCGAAGGTATGTTGGTCGCTGAAGAGATTGCAGGATTAAATCCACGTCCAATTAACTATGATGGAATCCCCCGTGTTACATACTCTGATCCTGAAGTTGCATCGGTTGGCTTAACAACTGCCGAAGCAAAGAGACGTGGACATGATGTAATCGAGCTCAGTTATGACTTAGCTGGAAATGGTAAGGCGCAGATTCTTGGAACTGCCGGCTCTATTAAATTAATCGCTGAAAAAGATGGTCCAATTCTCGGTGTGCATATGGTCGGTGCCCGTGTTGGCGAACTATTGGCCGAGGCCGAACTGATCTTTAACTGGGAGGCGCGTGCAGTCGACGTAGCATCCTTGATTCACGCCCACCCTACCCTCTCTGAGGCGATGGGTGAGGCACATATGGCACTTGCAGGCAAACCGCTCCACGCACACGGATAATCAAGGAGAATATAGATATGTCATTTTCACTAACCATGCCAGCACTCGGTGAGAGTGTTACTGAAGGAACTGTTACGCGATGGTTAAAAAATGTTGGGGACACAGTCGCTGTCGATGAAGCGTTGCTAGAAGTTTCAACTGACAAAGTAGATACAGAGATTCCATCACCGGTTGCAGGCATTCTGCTTTCAATCGATGTTCCTATCGATTCCACCGTTGCAGTCGGTGCTCGCTTAGCAGTAATCGGAGAGAGCACAGAGGCCGCACCCGTTGTTGCCGCACCCGTTGTTGCCGCACCCGTTGTTGCCGCACCCGTTGTTGCCGCACCCGTTGTTGCAGCACCCGTTGTTGCAGCACCCGTTGTTGCAGCTCCCGTTGTTGCAGCACCCGTTGTTGCAGCACCCGTGGCAGTTCCGCCAGCGGCCCCGATTACTCAGCCAAGTGATGCCTACGTGACTCCCCTGGTTCGAAAACTCGCAAATGATTTAGGCATCAACCTTGCAAACGTTAAGGGCACAGGGGTTGGCGGACGCATTCGTCGCGAAGATGTCGAGGCATTATCTGCCCCAGTAGTAAGCACGCCGGCAGTAGCTCATGTTCCATCGGCAGCGCCTTCCGTTTCAGTTTCGCCTCTACGTGGCACAACAGTAACTATGACCAGACTTCGTAAAGTTATTGCAGCGCGCATGCTTGAATCTCTACAAGTCAGCGCCCAGTTAACAACTGTCGTCGAAGTTGATGTTACAAAGATTGCACGACTACGCGATCGCGCTAAGTCAACATTTGAGGCACGCGAGGGCGTCAAACTATCGTTCCTGCCATTTTTTGCCGTTTCAATCTGTGAGGCATTAAAGCAGCACCCCGTACTTAACGCATCGGTTGAAGGTGATCAAATTACCTATCACGGTACCGAGCACTTAGGAATTGCAGTTGATACCGAGCGCGGTTTATTGGTGCCAGTAATTGCAAATGCAGGTGATTTAAATATGGGAGGCATTGCACGAAAGATCGCCGACCTTGCTGCACGTACGCGCGATAACAAAGTAACTCCGGACGAGCTCGGTGGTGGAACATTCACTCTGACAAATACCGGTAGCCGAGGCGCTCTCTTTGATACTCCGATTATCAACCAGCCACAGGTTGCAATCCTTGGCCTTGGCGCAGTTGTTAAGCGCCCAATGGTTGTGCGCGGTGACGATGGTGGAGAGAGCATTGCGATTCGATCTATGGTCTATCTCGCCCTCTCATACGATCACCGAGTTGTAGATGGCGCAGATGCAGCACGTTTCTTAGTAACCCTCAAAGAGCGTCTTGAAGGTGGAGCATTCGAATCTGATTTAGGTCTCTAAAACCAGTGCGAGTTCCAGAGCGTATTGCTATTACCGGATCATCGGGATTAATTGGTACGGCCTTAGTTGGTCACTTAAAATCTGAGGGCCATACTGTCCAGCGCCTTGTTCGTCGTGCACCCGTTGCAGTCGATGAAGTTACGTGGGATCCGCAAACAGGGTACGTAGATTTAAACGCTCTTGAAGGTGTCGATGCGATTATTCACTTAGCTGGTGCACCAGTAGACGAAAAGCGCTGGAGTAAGAAGTTCAAGGCAGAAATCTTGAACTCGCGCTTAATGGGAACAACCACAATCGCAAAGGCGGTCGCCGAAGTTAAACCCGATGTCTTTATCTCGGCCAGTGCTGTTGGTTGGTATGGCGAGAGCGGTAACCGCGCAGTCATCGAATCGGATCGAGTGGGTGATGGTTTTCTAGCTGCAGTCTGTCGCGAATGGGAGGCTGCTGCCGATTTAGCAGTTGGGGTCCGCACCGTAAAGCTCAGAACTGGTTTGGTATTAGATCCAACGGGCGGTGCACTTGGCAAGATGCTTCCATTATTTCGATTAGGTTTTGGTGGCAAGCTCGGTAGCGGTAAGCAATGGTGGTCATGGATAACTCTGCACGATGTTGTTCGCGCAATTGATTTTGCACTTGTTGAGGATATTTCCGGTCCAGTTAATCTGAGCGCACCCAATCCAGTAACAAATCAAGAGTTCACATCGGCCTTAGCCCGCGCACTTCATAGACCTGCAGTATTTCCTGCACCAGCTTTTGCATTAAAGGCTGTACTCGGTGGCTTCTCAGGTGAGGTCTTGGGCTCCAAACGCGTTATCCCACAGGCACTTCTCGATGCTGGATTTACGTGGGACTACCCGCATCTCTCTGATGCTCTTAAGGTTTTAGTGGAGGGCTAGCTCGGCCGCTAACTTTCCAGAAAATAAGGCGCCTTGTTGTGATGGCACTGCGCAGTAATCTCCTGCAACGAAAACTCTCTCACGTATCTTTAATGCTCTAGAGAGTGATTTACCGATAAAGTGCAAAGGCAATGCCGATGGAATTTCATACTTAGCAATCAAGGGCCAATCGCGTGTATCGGTCTGCCATAAAATCGCTAGATGTCGCCTAACTTCAGACTCATTAATATTTAATCCTGTAGTCGATGAGATCAGATGTTCACCCTTTGGTGCATACGATGATGAAATATCAGAGACAACAACACTATTAATCACCGGTCCCCGCCGTTGCCCATCCACGATTAAACGGCCCGTACCCGATGGGTTGTTCTGACATGAGTGATACCAGGTAATACAACCGGCCATGGGATTAACATCACCTAGATCTAATAACTGCGCTGCAGTGCTGGAATCGGTTGCAACAATTATTGCATCAGCTGTGATCTCCCCCGTTGTGGTTTCAAGAGTTAAGTTGTTGATCTGCTCCACTCGTGTATTTAAATGTAACTCTGGTAATCTCTTTGCAAGTGCAAAGGCAAGCTCACCGACACCAAGACGTGGCAGACCTGGTGAGCCGTTAACAAATGAGCGGATAATAGATATTCCATAACGAGCATCGACAGTTTCTGGTGCGGCTAGAAATACGCCTGTCAGAAATGGGCGCAATACTCGTTCATATGTTTCACCTAGTGATGCGAGCAGCCCACCAATGGACTCATCTGCCTTAGGCCGTGATAGCAGAAGCTGCAGGAGCGCTAACTTTTGCGGAATCGATCCCGTAGCTCTATCTAGTGCTGCAAGGGGGGCATTGCGCGGATCTCCAATTGCATGACGAGAATCTCCCAGCGCAACTTCAATGACACGTGGGGCCGGGATGAAATCAATCTCACCGATGACATCGAGCTCAACAAGGGATGGATAGCGTGAGTTGATCAGTTGAAATCCGCGATCGCAGAGAAAACCATGTATTGAATCCGTTGCTACACGCCCACCCGCTCGATCACTTGCCTCTAATACAGCTACATCTGCGCCCTTGCTCTGTAGGTGCAGCCCCGCGCTCAATCCAGCCAATCCGGCGCCTACAACTACGACGTCAAATTTTTTAGCCATGCTCATTCATGAGACGCGCTTGATCGATCATCTGCGCCACCAAGAGAGCGTCTTTGTTATCGATTGGCCATGGACTGCTACCGGTGATCGCACCTGCCACCGCGCTATAGAAGAGTGCGTAATTTCCATTTTCGCCAGCGATCTCTTCTACATCATTACCTCGATGAATAAATGCCCTTGATGCAGTTGGAACGTTCCAAGTACCACCCTTGGGATACATTCCATTTCTTAGTAACTCCTCTTGTGGATCTAAATCATTAATCACCAGTGCGCCTTTAGTCCCCAGAATTCGAATCCGTGGTCCAGGTGCACCAACCACGGCACTTGCAGATAAATATGAGATCACACCGTTGAGATGTTTGATCACTAAAAGCGAATCATCATCGGCTCCTCCGCGCAAAGCCCGGACCGATGCGGTGACTAACGTTGCTGCACCGAACCAATCGATAGCCGTCGAGATCAGGTGTGGCTGTAGATCAAGTAGCTGTCCCCCGCCATCGGCGGCGTTCATGTTTTCGCGCCACGATGTTGGATTTAAATCCGGACGAAAGCGTTCAAAGCGCGAATCCATTCGGTGGATTACTCCAAGTTCACCGGATGCTATAACGCGTTTAATAGTGAGTGCATCGCTATCCCAGCGCCTGTTAAAGAAAGTTGAAACTGGAACATTGGCACTAAGGCCTGCATCGATAATCGACTTCGTTTCAGCCAGTGTGCGGCCCATCGGCTTATCAACAACTACAGGGATACCAGCCTTGATTGCAAGCAGGGCATCATGAGCATGCGCGATATTTGCCGAAGCAACAACTACTAGATCTAGTTTGTGAGCAACAAGCTCTTCGGTGGTTGCAACAACATCTACATTCGGAAAATCTAATTCAGCATGACCTGCCCGTTCGGCATTGCTGGTTTGAATTGCCGCGACTTCATACCCACACCCTTTAAGCAAAGGTGCATGGAAATAACGTCCTGCTAATCCATATCCAGCAATGCCTACGCGCATTAGCTCTTAATATCCTCACGTTGCAGTTTCGATGGCCACCAGATCTTTGGACCAATTTCATGGACCAAAGCTGGAACCAAGATTGAGCGAACAATGATGGTATCTAGAAGTACGCCAAATGCCACTGCAAAGCCAAGCTCAGCTAGCGGCACTAAAGGTAACAACCCAAGAACTGCAAAAGTTGCGGCAAGAACAACACCGGCAGAAGTAATTACTGCCCCCGTAACTGTCACGCCCTTAATAATCCCTGCGCGAGTTCCAATTTTTCCACTCTCTTCACGTACACGCGTCATCAGGAAGATGTTGTAATCAATTCCTAAGGCAACTAAGAAAATAAAGGCAAAGAGTGGGAACGAGTTGTCTCCTCCTGCAAAACCGAATATATGGTTAAAGACAAGAGCACAAACTCCCAGAGTTGCAAAGTATGAAAGCAAGACAGTTCCAAGAAGGACTATGGCACTCAAAATACTTCGCAGCAGTAATCCCAGGATGATCGTAATCACAAGTAAAATAATTGGGATAATTGTCTTGTTATCCTGATTATTTGCGGTACGCACATCAAAGTAAACAGCACTTGTTCCACCAACTAAAGATGAGGGATCTGCCGCATGGGCTAATTCGCGAATCTTAGGAATATCATTTCCAGCTTCAACGCTATCTGGTGCCTTATCTAGAGTCAGATTCAAGATGGCTTTGTTATTAACTGCCTTCAGGACCTTAGTCATTGGATCAACCAGGGGAAGAATCTCTGTAACACCTGGCGCACTCTTAACTGCAGCAGTGACAGCATCTATCTTGTCGACTGCCACAACTATTTGAGTTGGGTCACCCTCTCCACCCGGGAAGTGAGTGACAAGTAGTTTTTGTCCAACAACAGATTCTGGATTACCAGTAAATGTATCGACTGTGCCAATGCCATCAGCTTTAAGTGTGGTTGAGGCGAAAGCTAAAAGTAAGAGGACTGAACCCGTGACGACCCATGCTTTCCGAGGATTGCGACCGATTCCATTTGCAAGCTTTGACCAAGGACCGCTCATCACATGGTCATCTCCATCAAAGAGTGGACGACGTGGCCAGAAGATCCAGCGGCCAAAGATCAATAGAAGGGCAGGCAGCAAGGTAAGAATTGTGATCATCGAACATACAATTCCAATAGCACCGATTGGTCCAAGGCCAGCGGTATTTGTTAGCTGGCTAAAGAGCAAAATAAGAAGTGAGATAGCAACAGTTGATCCCGAAGCAAGAATTGGTTCCCACACACCTTTATAAGCACTCTTCATCGCATCAAAACGATTTTCGTGAAGGTGCAGCTCTTCGCGATAACGAGCGATAAGTAAGAGTGCGTAGTCGGTAGCCGCACCAATAACCAGAACTGAGAGGATTCCCTGTGATTGCCCATCGACATCAATGATGTTCTTCTTTGCAAGTAGATAAACAATTCCACCGGCAGTAGATAAGGCGAACAAAGAAGATAGAAGAGGAATAATCCATAAAATTGGGGATCGATAAACCAAAATCAAAATTATCGCGACAACACCAAGTGTTGTTAAAAGTAGTGAAGAATCCAGAGTTCCAAAAGCGCTGAAGAGATCGCCCAATAATCCACCAGGACCTGTTACATAGTGAGTAAGACCATTTGCTTCAGCTACTGGTTTGATATCTGCACGAAGGGTTGCTACAACTTCAGGCAAGACGGGTTTGTCGTTAGATAGAGTTTTTGATATCGCATTTCCATCTAGTGGGATATTTGCCAAAATTGCTTTACCATCTTGAGAAGGAAAGACAGTTATTTGCTGTCCAGGAGCTAGGAAGTCAGAAATCTTGGATGCGGTTCCATCCAGTGTTAATCCACCAACTGTTGACATATGTGCATTGATCGCAGCAAATGTCTCGGGAGTTGTTGTGCCTTCAAATAGGATCAAAGTTGGAAAATTGAAGCTGTCTTTTCCTGAAAAGGTTGCAATAACATCTGCTGCTTTTGTGGCTTCAGCGCCTTTAGGCAGAAAAGAAGAGTTGTTGTTCTCTTGAACTGAAGAGAGCTTGCCGAAAAGAGGTCCGAATATGCCTGTTATGCCAAACCAAACGATTACTACCAAGAGTGCGATGGCAAAGGGCTTGCGGGTTTTTTGTACTGACTGCGTGGACATGATGAAGTCGGCCTTTCCTAGAGGTCTCATGTGGCTTCAATTGCTTAGGAGGCAAGCCTACCTTTAGGCTAGTGCTGTGCCTGTTGTAACCCAGCCTAATCAGAGTGCAATAGCCCTCACCCACCACGGCCTCATCGATTATGAGCAGGCCTGGCAAATGCAGCGCACTATTCACTCTGAAGTAGCGCAGGGAATCCGCACCAATACTTTGCTATTACTCGAGCATCCATCGGTCTATACCGCCGGCCGCAGGACTCTAGATTCAGAAAAACCGCAGGATGGAACTCCTGTGATTGAAGTTGATCGTGGTGGAAAAATTACATGGCATGGACCGGGCCAGCTTGTTGGCTACCCAATCGTAAAACTTTCGCAGCCACATGAACTTGTAGGTTTTGTTCGCGAAATGGAGCGTGCTCTGATAAATGTCTGTGAGGATTTTGGGATTAAAGCAACGTGTGTCTCTGGTCGCTCTGGTGTCTGGATTCTTGATGAACAAGGTGATCGCAAGATTGCTGCAATTGGTATTCGAGTTGCTAAGGGAGTAACCATGCATGGCTTCGCGCTCAACGTCTCTCCAGATTTAAATGCCTACAAGCAGATAATTCCATGCGGTATCGCAGATGCAGATGTAACGTCAATGGAGAGAGAGCTAGAACGTTCAATCACAATCGATGAGGTAACACCAATCGTTGAACTTCATATCGTTGAAGCTTTAAAGCGTGTGAGCTCATGAGCATCGCCCCCGAGGGTCGCAAAATGATCCGTATTGAGGCACGCAATGCCCTGGTTCCCATTGAACGCAAGCCTGAGTGGATTAAGACCCGTGCCAATATGGGCCCTGAATACACACGTCTGAGATCTTTGGTTCAGAGTGAAGGTCTACACACTGTCTGCCAAGAGGCGGCATGCCCAAATATCTTTGAATGTTGGGAAGATAAAGAGGCAACGTTTTTAATCGGTGGAGATAAGTGCACACGACGCTGTGATTTCTGCAATATCGATACTGGAAAACCTGATCCATTAGATCACACTGAGCCACGTAAGGTCGCCGAATCTGTAAAGGCGATGGGTCTTGCCTATGCAACGATAACTGGCGTCACGCGCGATGACCTTCCCGATGAGGGCGCATGGTTATATGCCGAAACAATCAGAATGGTCCATGAGTTAAATCCAGGCTGTGGTGTAGAGATGTTAGCGCCAGATTTTCATGCCAAGGCAGATCTATTAAATCAGATATTTGAAACCCGCCCCGAGGTCTTCGCCCACAACTTAGAGACTGTCCCCCGAATATTCAAAGAGATTCGCCCCGCCTTCACCTATGAAAAATCCCTACGCGTTATATCCATGGCCCGTGATTTTGGATTGATTACTAAATCGAATTTGATCTTAGGTCTTGGCGAAACCCGCGAAGAGGTCTCACAAGCACTCACCGATCTACGTAGCGCCGGCTGCGACTTAATTACCATTACGCAGTATTTACGTCCTACTAATCGACACCACCCAGTTGTGCGCTGGGTTAAACCAGAAGAGTTTGTCGAGCTTGCAGCCGAGGCGACGGAGGTTGGTTTTCTTGGCGTAATGAGCGGTCCCCTAGTGCGCTCGAGTTATCGTGCAGGGCGCTTATACAAGCAGGCGATGGCCGCTAAGGCCGCCCATGGCTGATTTGGTTTATCCCCCAGTAATTGCAGTCATAAAAACACTCTGGAAATACTTAGGACTTAAATTTGATTTTCAGGGCGATGAAAATATTCCGCGCAAAGGTGGCGCAGTACTGGCAATTAACCATGTGAGCTACTTTGATTTTGCAATTACAGGGACCGCGGCGCTACCTGCAGGCCGATATGTGCGCTTTATGGCAAAAAAAGAGATTTTTGCAAACAGACTAGCTGGGCCTTTGATGCGCGGAATGCACCATATCAATGTCGATCGCGGAAATGGAGCGGCATCTTTTGTTGCAGCACTGCGTGCATTGAAATCTGGAGAGATTATTGGAATATTTCCTGAGGGAACAATCTCCACAAGTTTTGAAATCAAGGGATTAAAATCTGGTGCCGTTCGTCTTGCACTAGGTGCAGGTGTTCCCGTTATACCTACCATTATCTGGGGTAGCCAGCGTGTATGGACCAAGGGCGTAAAGCGAAATCTGCGACGTGAGCACATTCCAGTCACTGTCGTCTTTGGTGAGCCAATTACTTATTCGCGAAATGATGATCTTGAAGTTGCAGAGAACCAACTACGCCAGACGCTACTTGCAATGCTGCGCCAAATTCAGGATCAATATCCTGATAGCCACGTCGGACAGCGCTGGGCACCTACCCGTCTTGGTGGAACCGCCCCTGCCCCACTAAACTAGCCAGCATGTTCAAGAGAAAAGCTAAAGAAAAGAAGATCAAATCCCCACGTTTTCAAACTTTTCGGGATGCTTATAGCGTCACAAAGACCGTAAAGCCGTGGATTACATTAGCCCTCATCGGCATCTTCCTTGTTACCTGGATAATTGGAATAGGTGTCGGCATAGCTCTTGGTCACCCGGTTTACTTTGCTTTTATCTTTCTCCCTTTAGCCCTCTTAATGACACTTTTGTTCTTTACACGTCAAGCTGGAACAGCGGCTTACTCATCGATTGAAGGTCAAATCGGTGCGGGTGCAAGCGTGCTCATGGCTATCCGCAAAGGATGGGCCACTACCCCAGCAGTTGCCGTTGCTCGCAACCAAGATATGGTCCATCGCAGCGTTGGCCGCGCAGGCATCGTATTAACTGGTGAGGGCTCCAACGGCGTCAATCAAATGCTCACTGAAGAGCGCAAGAAGACTGAACGTTTTGCACCCGGTGTTCCAATCACACTTGTTGTAGTTGGCGACGAGAAGTCACAAGTGCCCTTACGCAAGCTTCAAAAACATCTACAAAAATTGCCTAAGAAATTAACTGCCCGTCAGATGCGCGAGGTTCGAGCCCGCTTAAAGGCTGTTGGTGGATTATCAATCCCAATTCCAAAGGGCCCAATGCCAACTCGTGCACCAAAGATGCGCTAACCCTTCTTAAGACCTTATTTCAGTTAACTCTTAACTAGCAGGTTAGGGGTTCGAACCCCTCACCACCCACTTATTTCTTTTTATAGCCAGTTGGACAAACAGGTTTAACCGCATTTACCTTCTTAGTGACTTTCCCTTTAACGCAAGTAATTGTTGTTGGCTTCTTTGCTGCTGCTTTATCGGCTGCTGATTTATCGGCTGCTGATTTATCGGCTGCTGATTTATCGGCTGCTGATTTATCGGCTGCTGCTTTATCGGCTGCTGCTTTATCGGCTGCTGCTTTCATTATTGACTCAACGTTATTACCGGCCAAAAATATAGCTGCTAAAGCTTTATCAACTGCAGACTTATCGGAGGCCTTTTGTTTAACGACTATTGGGACGTAGCCAATTTCAAGCCCCTTGGGTGGGGTAACCATTAAGCCCTCATCAAAACTGGCCAGAGAACCCACTGTAGGATCTTTCATCATTGAGAAATTATTCCATTCCTTCTGCATCTTCTCTATTGCACCTTGAATGCCTGCTTTTTCTGCAGCATTCATTTCAAACCTTTGCAAGGATGGTTGGTCAACGAACTTGTACCAGCGGTAAGTAACTTGAGAGCCATCTCGTAAATCAGCAGTTAGATCGCCCGAGGCTGCAGGGCTTTGTTTCCACCAACTCGGCTCTTGATAAACATGTGTAGATGTTTGCATCAGTGAGCCAAATTTGGCATTAACTAGGGCAGTCGGGGCATCTGACTCCTTAATTGCAATGCGGCTACTGCCAACCTCTTTGTAATACTGTGGGATTTTCTCTAATCGAGCACCTCCACCCATCGAAAAACCATACGCAGCTCCTGACTCAAATGTTTTGACTGCAAGTGAACTAGATAGAGTCCCCAAAATCTTGCCTTCTTGATAGACGCCAGGTGATTGCGCATTTAGTTTCGGAGAAAAAATCCCATCAGAATTTACTGATCTCGGCAAGGCGCCACCAGAGGCTAAGGCGCTTCTGAATGAATCGGAGATTGCCGAAGAGCCATATGCCGTCAGATCACGAGAGAGTGCAAAATTTCCATTTGCATCAACGGGAAACTCAAGTCCAGGAATTTTTGTGTAAATAGTCCCGGCAGTATCGGTGTATTTATGGAATGGGATTGAAGCCCATTCGGCAGCAAGAGAGCCTAAACGTCCACCCTTTACATCTAGCGTTAATCCTTTCTGAACGGGGTTTTTCACAAGTCCATCTGCAAAGAACTGTGGTGCGATAAAGACCAAGGGGCCTTTGAAATTCTTAGAGTTAATAAACATCGTCCAACTATTTTCACCTGCCATATTGTTGTAGGCGTGATTAAAGGTGGGCAGAGGTAGTGACATCCATGAATAACCAACTTGAGCTCCACTGAAATCAGGTTCTAGCGTTAAGCCATCAGGTGGAATCAACATGCGATTACTAACTTGCACCAAACCAGTTCTATTTCTAGGGGTTGGGTCCTCGCCTAATACAAAGCCAAAGAAATTCCAGCCTGGGCCCTGTAATTGATTGGAATAGCAATCTTGAACTGGGCCGATAGTAAATTTCGGCATAAGCGTTTTAAACTTTTGATTGCCCCACCATCCAAGACTTCCCTCAATAGTTTGGATCAAGTCAAAGCCTCGAGATCCATTGCTAGTCTTAATGGTGTCATTTCTTACCCATTGAGCTGCATTTGCGCAAACCTTTTGAGCGATTGAGTCCGGTTCACTTTCATTATTTGGAGTTATCCAAGAGCCACTCAGTCCTAACTGCATACCCTCTATAACGGTATCGGTGAGCGGCCATGCATTTGAATACCAGCCAAATCCTGATCTAAAGTTATCAGGGACTCTATCGATCGAAGAGTTAACATAAAAACTTGGGCTTCCAGTAGCAACATTCGCCTCCGAAAGCGCTCCTTGTTCAACCCGGATAACTTGCGGATCCGAAGCAGAAGATACTGAGAATAAAGTTGGAAGAGACAACGAACTTATTAAGAGCAATAAAAATGTGCGCTTCATGTGATAACGGTAGGGTTGTAACGACCTCTTATTCATCTTTCTATCATAACTGTAAATTTGGTTAATACAATGGGGGTAATCCCTCAAATTAAATGTACTAGACATAAATACTTGCTTTGTTTTGCGCTTATATTGATAACCATTGACCTTTTTTCAGTTAACTCTTAATTGTTGTCCCCATCTGACGTTTTCTACTTGCCCAGGTGGATAGGAATCACGATTTCGTTGTATTGCAAGAAGCCAGGTTTGAACGGCGGATCAAAACGACAGATTCGCGTTTCGTCAGAGAGTGCGATGTTGGCTTTAGAAGCGCTTGTGCGAAGCTCTTGAACCTTCTTTCGTGATAGTTCATCGGTAGCTGTGCCACGAAATGATTTGGCAACGCATGTTTCAGTATCTAATTCTCGTAATCTGACTTGAGAATCGTTGGGATGTGGCATGTGATCAAAGGCGCTACCTGAAGGCATCACAAATGAGACATACCATCCGGCGGAATCCGATCTATCTGCTTTTTGTGCGGTGATTACCGGGGCAGTCATCGCGATTTTCTGTGAGGACTCATTTCCCTGTGAAATGTAATTAAATAGTGAGGAGAACGCACTCCTTGTTGCAGTTGAATAATTGGCAGAAACTTTGACTTCTGCGATGACGCATGGAAGATATTCGCGAAGCTCAAAATCCTCATAAGTGTGCAGCACTCTAAATTCTTGCTGCTTAGTCATAAATCAAGCCTACTCTTGCACATCGCTATCTCTTCATTCTTAATCACCGGATTGGGGTTGAGTTCTAAATTTAGATTGAATGAATTCATGCCTGAGTGCATAACTTTTGTGTCCCCCCCTACCTTCCATGTCTTTGTTAACTACTAGTGCGTTGATAACGGCTTCTTCAACTGCATGCACGGTTGCAGTATAAAAAGCATCCATTCGACCCCATGGAATTGAAATTGAAGTATCAAAATCAGATTCTGTTGGTTCCCCACTGGGAAAGTCACTCGCAAAAGAACCCTCATTAGCTGTTGAAAAAACCAAAAAAATATCTCCAGAAAAATGACTTCCAGTTGTGCCAGTGCGGGCTAGTCCGAGAGGGACCCGCTTCGCAAGTGCTTTGCATTGAAGTGGAAGTAGTGGCGCATCTGTTCCAATAACAACAATTACTGACCCAGCACCACCCGGTGGCCTATATCTATTCTGATCTTTCTGAAACCAGTCTTCATCTGCCATTGGATTGGGGATTTTTGAGTTCTCCATTGAAATGCCCCTAATGGTTAGCTCTTCTCGATGACCAAAATTGGCCTGCACAAATGCCCCAACCGTATAGTCGTGATCTGCATACTCCACGACTCGTGATGATGTCCCAGTACCACCTTTGTATTGATAACAATTCATACCGGTTCCGCCACCGACTGAGCCCTCATCAATAGCTCCAGATGCTGCAGAATTTATTGCTTTCTTGGCATCATCTTTAGAAACAACTATCTGGTTGATTTCATTGAGGTATCCATCCCACGTCTCAGCCACAACTGGAAAAAGCCATCGCGCTGCAACAGATGGTTTATTTTCAACTACCCATTCAATGACTCCGCTGTGCACCTGCCCAACAGCATGCGTATTTGTAATGAGAATCGGCATCGAAAGCGACCCAGACTCTTCAATCCAAATTGTGCCGGTCATTTCTCCATTGCCATTTAGAGAATAGAAGGCTGCACTGCATGGAATTCCTACACCTTCTTTTCCACGCGGCAAAATGGCCGTAACGCCCGTGCGTATATCCTGCCCTTCAATCTTTGTCACATACCCAACTTCAACTCCCGGTATATCGGTTATTGCATTATGTGCTCCTGATTTTCCTGGGAAAACTATTCCTAGCGCTCTCGCGCGAGGCAGGCCCGATGGCGATGTATTACTCAATTTAGGTACGCAGTCGGAATTTTGTGACAGAACGCATCAGTCGATGTAACTGTAGAGGCTAAGAAAAATATATCTAAAGAACGCGCACAGGTAGCTAAATCTGACATCGCAACTTATCCGTAAACTGCATCGCGGCTTGTGTTTCCTAGAATCGTCACTGCTTCAAAGCAGCGCAGCGCTTTCTCCATTGTGTCGAAAGTATAGGTAGCCTCGCGAGTGCCAGTTTGATTGACTCCCGGAATATGCGTAGCAGCAATAACTTGATTGGCTGCAGCAAACTCGATACGAAATGTGAATGGCCCCTTCAGCGGTTCAGGTTTGTGTAGTCGAGATAGTCCATCGTGAGCCGCGCTCTTGATGATCTCAAATGTCTTTTCAGGCACGATGCACTCTGCTGTGAAGCGATCTACACATCTTTTGACGGTAGCAAATCCAGCATCTGGTGCGTATCGCTTGGCATCTTCGATCGTCAGATCATCCCCGCTGACAAGAACGACAGGCACTCCAAGTTCTGCGGCAAAGAGAGCATTCATATATCCCTCGCTGCAAATCTCTTCATTGAGCCAGACTGCGTTGTAGATATCTCCAGAATAGGTATGAGACATGATTCCTTGCTGGCCTGCAGCGGTGTGATAGCCGATAAATGCCACTGCATCAGTGGATTTGGTGACCCCTTCCACCATGCAATGCTTCTTATGCCTGCCTGAAATCAATGTTGCTCGTGGGTCTAAAAGATCAACGACTACATTGTGCATGTTGGCGTGCGAATCATTTACGACAATATTGCGCGCCCCGGCTTCATAAAATCCTGCCACTGCTGCATTAACATCAGCCGTCATAATCTTTCGAAAGTGATCCCATCCAGGGGTCCCAGGGTTAACATCTGCAGGTGATGTGACTCCGCTAATGCCTTCCATATCTGCTGAGATAAGAACGTTCATGCTTCCACCTTCTTTACATTGAGGGTTTGGATACGAATCGGAGTGATGGGATTTAATCGAATTTCACATCGCAAAGATCCAGTTTTGCCTGGAATATTCCAAACAAAGTGCAACGGAGAATCCGAGTCACTCTTTACTTCATTGAGCGTCGATGCGGTACTGAGCCCACCTACTTCAGCGATCAATGCTGCGATTGCACTTTGGCGTTCGGCATAAGGAACATCCATGTCAACATTTTCTTCAAAAACTTCCTTTGCAAGTGTTCCGCTCCAATTGCGAACAAGGGCGTCTGCATGTTTTGCTAATTCAAGTGTTTGCGGCCACTTATCCTCAAGGGGTTGCTCATAGCCCAGTTTCTCCAGCGCATAATCCAAGATTCCAGTGGCAGTTGCCCAAGCCCCTGAGTACGTTGCATTTTCAAGTACAACAACAGATAGACCAGTTGGCACATGCCAGCGCATGTGAGAACTAAAGCCAGGGTAGCCACCCGAGTGTGAAACAAACTGACCGTACTTTGGATCGAACTCAACAAAAAGCCCCAAACCATAACCAAATGCACGATGTGCATTAGAAGACACAGTTGCTAAGTGGGCATTGAACGGTGATGAAGTCACAATCTGCTGCATGCTGTGGCGCGATTGCACAGATAGCGGTCCAGAACTTTCAGCATTAGGAACAAAGGCTGAATGCATCCACTGTGCCCACGTGCGCAGATCTCGTGCACTGCTAAAGAGTCCGCCGATACATGAGAAAGCACCGGATGAAGAGAAAGGCAACTCAAGCCACCTATCCCCACTCTTACGATAGCCAACAGCAACGCGCTCTGGAGCAAAGAGTTCTCTATCAAAGCCAGAAGCGCTCATGCCTAAAGGTTTCAAAATCTCATTAGTAACAAATTCGCGAAAATCCATGCCAGAGGCCCTCTCAATTACCAGACCTAGGAGTGCGAAACCTAAATTGGAGTATTGAAAAATGGCTCCTGGATTACTTGTTGTATGTACACCGCGACTAACAATTTCTCGCAGAGCTTGTCCTGAAATCGATTCCTGACGATCGGCCCATGGATCATCCGATGGCAGACCTGATGACATGGCAGCAAGCTGGCCAACGGTTGGAATAGTTTTATAGGTGCTGATTTGACTGAATCGATACTCCTCCACAAAATCTGTGATCGGTTGATTCAAATCAAGAGCTCCCCGATCGCGTAATATCAGCAACGCTGCAATCGTGAAACTTTTAGTACATGAGGCGATACGAAAAGAGGTATCAAGAGATGGTGCACCTTGGCCAACTTTGTACTCACCAATTCCTTTTTCTAGAAGAACTTCCTCACCCTTAAATAGAGTGGCATAAATTCCGGGGCACTTGCCATCAAGAATTGGTTTATTCATAAGTTCTTCAACGCCCTTTAAGAGATCCTGGTCGAACTTTAATCTGGACATAGTGCTCATCTCAGCTCCTTTTAGTTTGTGTTTCGAACGATTGCATCAAGTTTGGGGACAGATGAAATCAACTGCCTTGTATAAGCATGTTGCGGATTATCAAAAAGAGGAAGCGTTGGGGAAGATTCCACAATCTCTCCCAGATTAATCACATTGACTCGATCACATAGCAAGCGCACGATTGCGAGGTCGTGTGAGATAAAAAGAATGGAAAGTTTGAGTGAATCACGAAGGTCAGAGAGCAAGTTGATAATCGAAGCTTGCACCGAAACATCCAAAGCAGATACCGCTTCATCTGCAATCAGAAAATGTGGATTCAGCGAGAGAGCTCGTGCTATAGCCACACGTTGCCTTTGACCACCGGACATTGCATACGGGCGACTATCGAGCAAACTCTCTGGAAGTTTCACTAGCGAAAGGAGCTCTTTACAGCGATCTAAACGTTTCTCCTTAGGCAGGATGTTATGGGTATCGAGTAATTCAAAGATCGCTTGCTTTACACTCATACGCGGATCCAAAGAGGAGTATGGATCTTGGAAAATCATCTGCATCTTACGGCGATCCTCCAATGTGCGTGCCATTGGAAGAGTCTGTCCTGCATAGAAAAGCTCACCAGAACTCTGCTTTTGTAAGCCGATGGCAGCACGGGCCAAAGTAGATTTGCCTGAACCAGATTCGCCAACAAGACCAACAATCTCTCCCTCATTCACATCAAGAGATACATTTTTGAGGGCCTGTACTTGGCTCCTATTACGTCCACGACCAACATTGAACGTCACGCTGAGATCCCTGGCTTCAAATATTGGTCTACTCATGAGAACTCGCACTCCATATGACATCTAAATCAGCAAATTCGAAAGGAGCAACTTGCCAACCAGGCTCGATGTTTGTCATAGGTGGTGCCGACTCTTGGGATCTTTGAGTCAAGGATGGCCCTGTGCTATCTAACCCTTTAAGACGTTGGATAGGTCCATCGATGCGTGGGATAGCACCGAGCAACGCTTTAGTATATGGATGACGAGGATTTGAAAAAACCTTATTGATGTCGTCTGCTTGTTCAACTATTCTGCCTGAATACATCACCGAGATGGCATCGCACAATTCGGCAACAACGCCGATGTCATGGGTGACATAGAGCAAGCTAACC
>CAEZWP010000006.1_pt1 | contig 30327 bp, 28 predicted proteins | sample 7265021 | NCBI WGS metagenome assembly CAEZWP01 (sample SAMEA6813885, study PRJEB35770) | uncultured Actinomycetes bacterium | biome: Freshwater; feature: Freshwater reservoir; material: water | place: Czech Republic | collected 2015-11-04 | depth 0.5m m | reverse complement strand
TGAACTGGGCGCAAGTTGCAGATCGATTATCGACAGCACCAGCCAAGATCGCAGGCTATGTCGAACAGGGCCGAAACTTAGAGATCGGTGCGCGTGCCAATGTAATGATTATCGATCCCGGCGCATCATGGACCGTCGATAGGGATTTAGTAGCATCCAAGAGTCGCAATACCCCTTTCCATGGTTACGAGCTGCCCGGTGTCATTACACATACATTCTTTAACGGAACACCAACACTCATGAACGGCACAATTGTTGAATCCAGTGGTGCTCGGTGAGTAAGGCATTCTTTGTTTTAGATGATGGCAGAATTTTCGAAGGAAAATCCTGGGGAGCTACCGGTAAAACTTTTGGCGAAGCGGTATTTCAAACAGGTATGACTGGCTATCAAGAGACGCTCACCGATCCTTCGTATCACAAGCAAGTCGTCGTGATGACTGCGCCACATATTGGTAACACTGGAGTAAACACTGCCGATAATGAGTCTTCCAAAATCTGGGTTGCTGGTTTCGTTGTGCGTAATCCATCGACACTTACATCAAACTGGCGCAGCGAAAACTCGTTAGAGGCCGAATTAATCGCTAACAATATAATTGGTATCCAAAGCGTTGATACACGGGCAATTACACGCCATCTTCGCGATCGTGGCTCTATGCGTGTAGGTATTTTCTCTGGACTAGATCTCTCCCGTGAAGAAATGGTCGTTGAAGTTCGTAAAATAGAGGCAATGAGTGGCGCATTTTTAGTTGCCGATGTTTCTACTTCACAGCCATATGTCGTACCAGCGATTGGAGAGAGAAAATTTGTCGTAGCCGCCCTTGACCTGGGGATAAAGGCTGCAACCCCAAAGGCTCTAGCCGAGCGAGGAGTCGAGGTTCATGTTCTCCCATTTAACTCAACTATTGAGGAAATTACAGCGCTAAATCCACACGGTGTATTTATATCTAACGGTCCTGGCGATCCGGCAACCATGGTGGACACAATTGATTTAGTGCGCAAAGTATTATTGAAGGAGATCCCTATCTTTGGAATTTGTTTTGGGCACCAGATATTAGGTCGGGCATTGGGATTTGAAACCTACAAATTGACATTTGGACATCGCGGGATTAATCAACCTGTAATCGATAAGAACACTGGGACAGTAGAGATAACATCACATAATCATGGCTTTGCACTCAAAGCCCCTACCGATGCGCAGTTTTCAACGGTTTATGGCAGAGGCGAAGTTACACATGTATCGCTCAATGATGGAACCGTTGAGGGCTTACAGTTACTGGACCGCCCGGCTTTTTCAGTTCAGTATCATCCCGAAGCTGCCGCCGGGCCGCACGATGCGGCATATCTCTTTGATAGCTTTATTGATTTGATGAGTAAGAAAGCGCCTGTCTAATGCCACTAGATCCATCGATTAAATCAGTTCTCGTTATCGGTAGTGGACCTATTGTTATTGGCCAGGCATGCGAATTTGATTATTCGGGTACACAAGCCTGTCGCGTGCTGCGCGAGGAGGGGATTCGCGTAGTTCTTGTTAACTCTAATCCCGCAACGATTATGACCGATCCAGAGTTTGCCGATGCTACCTATATCGAACCTATAACATCTGATGCGATTGAAAAGATTATCGCTCATGAAAAGCCCGATGCAGTCTTAGCAACTCTTGGTGGGCAGACGGCACTTAACGCTGCTATTGAACTATTTCATAAAGGAATCCTGGCAAAATATGGAGTACGTTTAATCGGCGCCGATGTGGATGCGATTAATCGCGGCGAAAATCGTGAGTTGTTTCGCGCAATCGTAGCGAAGGTTGGCGGAGAATCTGCTAAATCTGTTATTTGTCATACGATGGACGATGTTATTGAGGGAGTAAAAGAGTTAGGTTTTCCAGTCGTTATTCGTCCCTCATTTACGATGGGGGGGTTAGGTTCTGGTATTGCATTTGATGCCAAGCAACTCGATCAGATAGCTGGTGCTGGACTTCGACACAGCCCAACATCTGAAGTGCTCCTGGAAGAGTCAATAATCGGTTGGAAAGAGTACGAGCTCGAAGTTATGCGCGATCGAAAAGACAATGTTGTGATTGTTTGCAGTATTGAAAACATTGATCCAATGGGTGTTCACACCGGTGATTCGATAACCGTCGCGCCAGCTATGACGTTGACCGATGTTGAGTATCAGATGTTGCGTAATTTATCTCTAGATATCATCCGTGAGGTCGGAGTTGATACTGGGGGATGCAACATCCAGTTCGCCGTTAACCCGGCAAATGGACGGATTATCGTTATTGAAATGAACCCACGTGTTTCTCGTTCAAGTGCCTTGGCATCAAAGGCAACAGGATTTCCTATTGCTAAGATTGCAACCAAGTTAGCTATTGGCTATACCCTTAATGAGATTCAGAATGATATTACTAAGCTCACACCAGCTTCTTTTGAGCCAACATTAGATTACGTAGTTGTAAAGGTGCCGCGATTTGCCTTTGAGAAATTTGCCGATGCCGACCCACGTCTGACAACGACCATGAAGAGCGTGGGAGAGGCGATGGCTATTGGCCGCTCGTTTTCGGAGGCGTTGATGAAGGCGCTGCGATCACTGGAGCGCAAAGAAGCGATATTTACATGGCCGCAAGTCAAAGGCGATGAACTACAGGAGCTTTTATCGGCCCTAGCCGTGCCAACTGAGTATCGCCTGCAACAGGTGCAACGTGCTTTGTGGGCAGGTGCAACGATCGACGAAATCTTTGCAGCCTGCAAAATCGATCCATGGTACTTGCGACAGATTCAGTTAATTAACGAGCATGCAGCACTGATCGCTCTGCCGGGTGAACTCAGTATGGAGCTTTTAAAAGATGCTAAATCTGCAGGCTTTTCAGATGCACAGATCGCTTTACTACGGGGGATCCCTGAGGATGAAGTCCGACGAATTAGGCATCACTTAAATATCCGCCCGGTGTATAAAACCGTCGATACGTGCGCCGCCGAGTTTGAAGCCTTCACTCCATATCACTATTCAAGTTATGAGGAGGAGAGTGAGGTACGACCACGAACAACTCCGGCTGTAATTATCTTAGGTAGTGGCCCTAATCGTATCGGTCAAGGTATTGAGTTTGATTATTCCTGCGTGCACGCATCCTTTGCACTGCGTGCTGCAGGTTATGAAACGATAATGATCAACTGCAACCCCGAAACTGTTTCAACTGATTATGACACTAGCAACCGTCTTTATTTTGAGCCACTCACACTTGAAGATGTGCTGGAGGTAATTCACGCTGAAACACTTGCGGGACCAGTTCTTGGAGTGATAACCCAGCTTGGCGGTCAGACACCATTGGGACTTGCAGCTGGATTAAAGGCTAACGGTGTCACTATTTTAGGTACCAGTCCTGAGGCGATTAACTTAGCTGAAGAGCGTGGCGCATTTGGTCAGATATTGGTAGATCAAGGCCTTAATGCACCAGAGTTTGGTATGGCATCCTCGCAGTTAGAGGCGATAACAATCGCTACCCGCATCGGTTATCCCGTACTCGTTCGCCCATCCTTTGTCTTGGGTGGACGAGGAATGGAGATTGTGTACGACGATAGCGCCCTTGCCGGGTTTATTACACGGGCCACAGATATAACACCTGACCATCCAGTTTTAGTCGATCGCTTTTTAGATAGCGCAATCGAAATAGATGTCGATGCACTCTTTGATGGTAGCGAGCTCTTCTTAGGCGGAGTTATGGAGCATATTGAAGAGGCTGGCATTCATAGTGGTGATAGCGCCTGCGTCCTTCCATCTATGACAATCTCGGCTGCGCAGTTAAAAGAGATCAAATTAGCTACGACAAAGATTGCTCAGGGTGTTGGAGTCCTCGGTCTAATTAATATTCAATTTGCAATAGCTGGAGACACTCTTTACGTGTTAGAGGCTAATCCACGTGCATCACGTACCGTGCCATTTGTTAGTAAGGCGACAGGTGTTGCATTAGCTAAAGCGGCGGCGCGCATCTCACTTGGATCATCGATTGCAGAGCTGAGAGGCGAGGGAATCTTGCCGATAAGCGGTGATGGCGTTGCAAAGGGTGTATCAGTGAAAGAGGCGGTACTTCCGTGGAATCGTTTCCGCCGCACTGATGGCCGTGGTGTCGATGCGATTCTCGGTCCTGAGATGCGATCTACAGGTGAGGTCATGGGGATCTCTCCAGCCTTTGGAGAGAGCTATGCAAAGTCGCAGATACAGGCTTTCGGTCCACTGCCAAAGAGCGGCACAGTATTCATATCCCTTGCCGATAAGGACAAGGCATCAGGGATAGAGGCAGCTGCTGGATTGGCGAGCTTAGGTTTTAGAATCTTGGCAACAGAAGGAACAGCGCGATATTTGGCCGAACATGGAGTAGTTTCCATATCTGTTCGTAAAAATTCAGATGGTACGGGGCCGATGGGCGAACCGACGATCGTAGAGATAATTAACTCGGGGGATATTGATTTAGTGATTAACACACCAGTAGGACGGGGCGTTCGAGCCGATGGCTGGCTCATTCGCACCGCTGCAGTGCAGCGATCGATTCCGATTATTACTACTACGGCCGGCTTTAACGCAGCCGTAGAAGGAATTCGTTTCCTACAATCCCACGAGTTATCGATAAAACCACTTCAAGAGTGGCTGGCTTAGAGATGGCGCTAATTAATAAGAATGCCGCACAGATCAGTGCGGCACTAGTTAGTAACAAGCGTGTTGGTCAATACCACCAGTTGATAATAAATATCGGCGATCTTGCACAGTTATGTAAACCAGGCAACTTTGTTGCTATAAGTGTCGGCGGTGAAACATCGGGTATGGTTTTAAGACGTGCCTTCGCGATCTCACGTGTATCTACTAGCACCACATTTGGTGGAACTATGGAGCTTATCGTTGCACCGCACGGTCAGGGCAGTCGATGGTTATGTGCTCAGCCTGAGGGTGCGACGTTAAATCTCGTCGTACCACTTGGAACTGCATTTGGAATTCCAACAGAGCCGGTACAAGTTTTGCTCGTCGGTGGGGGATACGGTTCTGCGCCTCTATTTGGATTGGCTGAAACTCTTAATGCCCGTGGTTGTCGAGTTGATATGTTGCTGGGTGCAAGTACGGCTGGAAAGATTTATGCGCCAATGGAGGGTAAGCGCGCTGTTAACTCTCTGCGAATTTACACCGAAGATGGCTCGATGGGTCAGATGGGTCGAGTTACTGATCCCATCGCCTCATTAATTAAGGATATGGATATCGCCGTTATTTACTCCTGTGGACCAATGGCGATGCTCTCAGCAATTAATGCGATCACATCCCAGAGCGATGTAATTCACCAATGTGCAGTTGAAGAGTCGATGGCCTGTGGAATTGGTATCTGCATGACATGTGTGCTTCCAGTCGCCGACGAAACTGGTGCTGTGTCAATGTTGCGCTCGTGTATCGATGGACCTGTGATGGATGGCGCCTATGTTCAGTGGGATAAAGTGGGTCAGGTCTTATGACGAGTGTTGATCTCTCGACGACAATTGGAAATGCTTGGTTTCCAAATCCAATCTTTACTGCAAGTGGATGTGCAAGCTCTGGTCGTGAACTGGCACAGTTTTTTCCCCTTAATGATCTCGGTGGTGTTGTAACAAAATCAGTGATGAGCAAAGCACGTACTGGTCGCCCAACGCCTCGTATGGCTGAGACTCCTAGCGGCATGCTTAATTCAATTGGACTTCAGGGCCCAGGAATCGATGCCTTTATCGCTAAAGATATTCCCTACTTAATCGAGCAGAAGGCTCGAATTATCGTTTCAATCGCCGGGGAGACAGTTGAGGAGTATTCAACTCTGGCACGAAAACTGCGCTCCGTTTCCGGTATTAGTGCGATCGAAGTGAATATCTCATGTCCAAATGTTGAAAATCGTGGAATGGTATTTGCCTGTGATCCCGATGCATCACGTCGAGTAATTGATGGTGTGCGTCGGACAATTGGTGGCGAACTGCCAATCATTGCAAAGCTATCTCCCGATGTAACAGATTTAGTCTCAATCGCTCGTGGTGTTGTCGATGCCGGAGCCGATGCATTGGCGCTGATAAACACGGTGCTAGGTATGGTAATTAATCTTGACACGATGCGCCCACATCTAGGAGGCAAAACAGGCGGTCTCTCCGGTCCTGCTATACGACCCATAGCTGTTCGTGCCATCTATCAAGTTCACGAAGCTATGCCTAAGGTTCCAATCCTCGGAATGGGTGGAGTCTCTAACGGCCGCGATGCACTTGAGATGATCGCCGCCGGTGCCTCTGGTGTTTCTATTGGCACAGCAAGCTTCGGTAATCCCATGGCCTTAATCTCTGTAGCCCAAGAGTTGAAAGATCTTTTGAACGCCAAGGGTTTTACCTCACTGCGCGATGCCATCGGCTTTGCTCACCGTATTGAGAGGCCACAATAAGATGACAATAAAGGCACCTGTTGTTCTAGCCGTTGATACCTCAGATTTACCGACTGCGATTGAATGGGTAAAGGCAACACAAGGCTTAGTTTCTGTCTACAAGTTGGGATTAGAGTTTTTCTTAACTTTTGGCCATGAGGGTGTACGCGCTATTACAGGTGAGACAGATAACGAGATATTTCTGGATTTAAAGCTCCACGACATCCCTCACACTGTTAGTGGTGCGGCCCGTGCAATCTCTACACTGCGTCCAAAGTATTTAACGGTGCATGCATCTGGGGGTAGTGCGATGGTTGCTGCTGCGGTAGAAGCGATACCATCCACATTTGTTACCGGCGTTACAATTTTAACTTCGCTCTCTGAATCTGATGTAACAAGCATCGGCTTTAAAGATAACGCCCTTGATAGCGCAGTAGCTTTATCCAGAGTCGCAGTTGCAGGCGGTGCGCGAGCAATTGTCTGCTCTCCACTTGAAATTCTTGCAATCCGCCAAAGTGTTGGTACAGAGATCACAATCATTACACCAGGAGTTCGGCCGGCAGAGTTCTCATCCAGCGATGATCAGACGAGGACTATGACACCGCGTGAGGCGATAGATAGAGGAGCAAATCTCGTCGTTATTGGACGACCAATAACCTCGGCTTGGAGTGAAGGCGCATCGGCGATGCGTGAGCGCACGGAACTAATCTGCTCTCAGATACTCTAATCTCATCGCCATTGGACTAGATTTCCATCATGGGCGCACCTCCGATACTCACCGCCGAACAACGCGCCGCGGCACTATTAAAGGCAAGTCAATCGCGTAAGCGCCGGGCAGATATCAAATCCAGGATAAAAAGTGGTGAGTTCTCTATCGATACGGTGCTAGAGATAGCGGCAAATGAAGATGCTGTCGCCAAAATGAGAGTCCGCGAACTCTTAGAGGCATTAAGTGGCGTTGGAAAGATACGTGCTACTGCCTTGATGGAGCGATTAAATATCTCACCAACGCGTAGAATTGCCGGGTTAGGTCGTCATCAGATAAAAGAGTTACGGAACGAGTTTATGAAATCCTCTCATGCGCTAAGGCCAGGCAAACTCCTTGTTCTCTCGGGTCCTGGCGGGGTCGGCAAAAGTACAGTCGCCGCAAGATTACGGGCATCGGGAGATTTCTGGGTAAGCGTCTCAGCGACAACTAGATCACCTCGCGCCAATGAACATGACGGTGTTGACTACTTTTTTATTAGTGATGAAGAGTTTTCTCGAAGAGTACGCAACGATGAGTTTTTAGAGTGGGCAGAGTTCGCAGGAAGTAGATATGGCACGCCTAGTTCAGCGGTAGAAGAGGCTCTCCTTGCAGGTCGAAACGTCTTGCTTGAGATTGAGATTGATGGTGCTCGGCAAGTGAAGTCACATCTTCCCGCTTGCCTCCTTGTCTTTTTAGAGCCACCAACATGGGAGGAGTTAGTAGCCCGCCTTGAAGGTCGCGGTACAGATAACCCCGAGCGCCGAGCCGAAAGGTTGCAGTTAGCCCAAGATGAGCTGGCCGCGGCCCCGTTCTTTGACCTCGTTATCGTTAATGATCAGGTCGAGAGGGTCGTAGAACAACTGATAGGATTGACCTCTTAACCACATGGTTGCAGGGCGATATGAGCGGGGAAAAGCATGGATGGCATTACAAATCCACCGATTGATGAACTCCTAGACAAGAGTGGCTCTAAATACAGCCTCGTTCTCTATGCTGCAAAGAGAGCACGTCAGATCAATGCATATTATTCACAGCTCGGAGAAGGCCTGCTTGAATATGTTGGGCCTCTCGTTGAGACGCATGTACATGAAAAGCCGTTATCTATCGCACTGCGCGAGATCAATGAAGGCTTACTCACTATTGAAAATCTCGAACCAACGGCTTAAATAGCCTCTTTCCCACATATGTCTGCCAACGCTCGTGAGGTTGTTCTCGGAGTTGGAGCGGGAATCGCGGCCTATAAAGCATGTGATCTTCTTCGACGTCTGCAAGATCGCGGATATGTAATAACTGTAGTACCAACACCCTCATCGCTTAACTTTGTTGGTGCTGCTACGTGGGCGGCGCTATCGGGCCGCCCAGTTACAAGCCAAGTCTGGGAAAATACGCATGAGGTCGCTCATATCTCAATTGCCGAGCGAACCGACTTCTTTCTTATAGCGCCGGCAACAGCGGATTTAATTGCACGAATCGCTGCTGGACGCGCTGATGATCTGCTGACCAACTTGGTCTTAGCATCGGATGTGCCAATCATGATTGTCCCTGCGATGCATCCACAGATGTGGAATGACGCAGCAACGGTTGCAAATGTTGAAATGTTGCGCGCTCGTGGTTACATCGTTATGGAGCCCGATGTCGGACGCTTGACCGGCAGTGACTCCGGGCAGGGGAGATTTCCAGAGGTTTCAGCGATCATTGAGAGATTTGATGCAGTCACAGGAAACGTTCGGGACTTGATAGGCAGAAAGATTTTAATCTCGGGGGGTGGCACACGTGAGGATATCGATCCAGTGCGATTTATCGGCAACCGATCATCGGGAAAACAGTCGATTGCGATAGCAAAAGCTGCGCTGCAGCGAGGAGCCGAGGTCCACTTAGTAGCCGCCAACATGGATACTTCGACCTTACAAGATCTCAACGTTACTCATGTCGAAAGCGCGGCGCAGATGCGAGAGGCCTTAGCCGGCACCTTTGAATCATGTGATGTTCTTATCATGTGCGCAGCGGTTGCAGATGCAAAACCAGTGCGCACTGTTGTCGAAAAGATAAAGAAATCGCTCTTTACATCGATCGAGTTAGAGGCAAATCCAGATTTACTAGCCGAACTTGGTAAGCGAAAGATTTCGCAGGTCATGATTGGCTTTGCAGCCGAGACAAGTAATCTGATTGAGTCGGCTCGAGCTAAACTGGTGGCCAAGGGCTTAGATATTATTTATGTCAACGACGTGAGCAATGGCGCAATATTTGGAAAAGATACGACATCGGGTATGATTCTCAAACGCACTGGTGCGGATATAGCGCTCAAGGAAGTCTCCAAAGACGCTCTAGCAAATCTCCTCCTTGACGATGCTCTCCGACAGTTAGGTTGAAATATGTCAAAACGCCTCTTTACCTCAGAATCTGTAACTGAGGGACATCCGGACAAGATCGCAGATGCGATATCCGATGCAGTTCTTGACTCACTTTTAACCCAGGATCCTAAAAGTCGTGTTGCCGTAGAAACATTGATCACAACGGGTCAGGTTCACGTTGCTGGAGAAGTGACTACGGATGGTTATGCCGACGTCAATACAATCGTTCGCGATACTGTTTTAAATATTGGATACGACTCATCAGAGAAAGGCTTTGATGGAAATAGTTGTGGAGTTTCAATATCGATAGGAGCACAGTCGCAAGATATTGCACAGGGTGTTAATGACGCGTATGAGCACCGAGTAGCAGCAGGAGTTGATCCATTAGATTTACAGGGCGCAGGTGATCAAGGTTTGATGTTTGGTTACGCCTGCGATGACACTAAAGAGCTCATGCCCCTGCCAATCTGGTTGGCACATGCTCTAGCTGCCCAGCTCTCGAAAGTTCGAAAATCTGGCGCACTACCTTACCTTCGCCCCGATGGTAAGACGCAGGTAACTATTGAATACGACGGAGACCGCGCAGTTGCACTCAATACCGTTGTTATTTCTAGCCAGCATTCTGAAGATGTCGATGTCGCATCAAAATTGACTCCAGAGATTATTGAATTTGTCATTGAACCAATCCTGTCTACGATTGATCTTCCGCGAAAAGATCTCAAAACTCTTATAAACCCAACTGGCCGTTTTGTTATCGGTGGTCCCATGGGAGATGCTGGCCTAACTGGTCGCAAAATTATCGTAGATACCTACGGTGGAATGGCCCGCCACGGAGGCGGAGCATTTAGCGGAAAAGATCCATCAAAGGTAGATAGATCTGCTGCCTACGCCATGCGCTGGGTTGCCAAAAATGTTGTTGCAGCAGGACTTGCACGACGCTGCGAAGTTCAAGTTGCTTATGCAATTGGTAAAGCCCAGCCTGTCGGACTTTTCGTCGAGACATTCGGTACCGAAACTGTTCCAGTCACAAAGATTCAAGATGCAGTTCTTGCAACTTTTGATTTACGACCAGCTGCAATTATTAGAGATCTCGAGCTTTTGCGTCCAATATATACATTAACAAGTGCATATGGTCACTTCGGTCGCGAGCTTCCAGAGTTTACTTGGGAGCGAACTGATCGAGTCAACGCACTTCAAAGCGCCATTAAGTAGAGTGTGGCAACGCCGGGCCGCCTGCGCTTAAAAGCGCAGATTATTTCTCGGCCCGAATCACCCGCTCTCCATAAACCCTTTGTTCGAACATGGGTAGATACTGGCATCTTTCATCTCGATCAGAGCTACGACTACAGCGTTCCAGAGGCACTCTCCGATTCAGTTCAAGTGGGCGTGCGCGTACAGGTCCCATTCAATGGACGAGAAGTAGAAGCCCTTGTTCTCGAGCGATTTGAAACGTCTAGAACAACTGGTCTAATAAAACCAATCAGTAAACTTCTATCGCCTCATCCTGTAGCAACACTGGCTTCAATTCAACTCATTGATGCAGTATCCAAGCATTGGGCCACAAACCCCGTTGATATTCTGCGATCAGCAATTCCTTCGCGTATTGTAAGTATCGATAAGAAGATGTCTACGCAGATTGTTCGCACTGTCAGAGAAAAAAATTCACGTAACATCTACTCATTTATCGCCTTCGAACCCTATGTTAATCCCGCCGATGAGGTAATCGCGCTGGCCACTGCGGCACTCAAAGATGGCTCTGTTCTAGTTATCGCACCTGATGAACGGGATATTGAAGAAATCTGCCGTATTGCCGAAGTAAAGAATTTGAAGTATCTACGCCTTGATAGTTCGGTCTCTCGCGCCGTTCGTTACGAAAACTATCTGTGTGCCATGAACGCTGAAAATACACTAATTGTTGGTGCGCGTAGTGCGGTATTTTTGCCAATAGCCGACTTATCAACAGTTATTGTTTATAAGGAGTCATCACACGAACATTATGAAATTCGCAGCCCGGGTTGGAACGTACGCGATGTCCTGTCTCTTCGTCGCAACATCGAAAAGTTTGATCTCATCTTTACTGGATATGTTCCATCTCTCGAACTCTCAGCTCTAATCGATACTAAGCGATTGACCTATATTACGCACCCCCATCGATTAGCAGTCAAGGCCTTTTCATCTGATGATGGGTCAATTTTACCCGGGCGAATCTTTACAGATATTCGTAGCGCACTTACTAAAGGACCCGTCTTATTTATAATTGCGCGAAAGGGCTATGGCAACGCGCTGCTATGTGCTCACTGTAAGAATCTAGCGATGTGTAGTTGTGGTGGACGTCTGGTTATTGCATCTAAGAGTGCGCCACCCTCCTGCACCATCTGTCAATCGAGCTTCCCCGAATGGTCATGCAACTGGTGCCAGCGCAATAAGCAGTATGTTGCAGGACGCGGAATTGAGAGAGCCGGTGAAGAGATCTCAAGAGCATTTGCAGGTGTGCCGATTATTCTCTCCTACGGGGATGTCATCAAAGCAAAGATTGAGAGTCGATCTGCGATAGTGATAGCAACTCCTGGGGCGGCGCCTCAGGTCGATGGGGGATATGCCGCAGTCGTGGTACTCGAGGGGCTGAAGTTTTTTTCACACTCAGATCTGCGTGCCCAAGAGCGCGCACGTGAACTCATCTTTGAAACTGCTGCGATGATTAATCCAAAAGGTGCGGTCTTACTATGCATTGAAGAGGTGCATCCGATTGTCTCATCGTTGGCTAGATGGAACCCTGGTTCGATGATTCGACGAGAACTAGGAGAGCGTTTGGAGATTCCATTGCCACCAATCGTTTCTAGTTTTGTTATTAGTGGTAGCGCTAAAGATTTCACTTCATTGGCTGCAGGATTTCGTAAGGCGATCATCGATGAACGTATACCCTCATCAGTCAAGGTTTTTGGTCCAACTGATATCGGGAAGGGAGAGGCAAAGATTGTGTTGTACTGCCCGCAGCAGGATGGAAAAGCCTTAACTATTTTTCTACATGAGTTGGCCCGCAAGCGCAGTATTGCGAAGAGGGATTATCTGAGGATAAGAATTGATCCATATTCACTGTGACACTTTGATAGGATTGGCAAATGAGTTTGCAGGAGATTCGTCACTTCGGTGACCCGGTTCTTATTACCCCTGCGGCCTTAGTTGTCGATTTTGATAAAGAGATTCGAACGTTGATCGCCGATTTAACCGAAACCATGCTCAACGCCCCTGGAGCAGGATTAGCAGCTCCTCAGATAGGTGTCTCACTGAGAGCCTTTGTGTGGCATGTAGATGAAGTATTAGGCCACCTTATTAATCCAACTCTAGTTTTAAGTGGAGAAATCGAAGTCGATGAAGAAGGCTGCCTTTCCTTTCCCGACCTCACCTATCCAACGCCTCGATCCTTGCGAGCAGTAGCCCGTGGCTTTAACATGTTTGGCGAGGCCATCGAAGTCGATGGATCGGAGTTGCTAGCTCGTGCACTACAACATGAGAACGACCACTTAGATGGAATTTTATTTATCGATCGCATGAGTAAGGCCAATCGCAAAGTCGCGATGAAAGAGATTCGTGAGTCTGAGTGGTTTAATGAGTCAACAAGAGATATCACAATAAAAACTTCACCACATAGTATTTTTGGACGGAGCACATAATGCGCATCGGAGTAGCGGCTACTCCGAGCGTTGCGCTACCAGTACTGAATTGGCTGGCCTCTTCCTCTCATAAAATAGCCTGCGTTATCACACAGCCCGATCGTCCCTCGGGTCGTGGCCAAGAGATCTCGGCCTCACCCGTTGCTAAATGGGCGACTGAGAATGGGGTTCACCTTCTACGCCCAGAATCACCACATGATCTCGTTGGCCATATTGAGGATCTCGATTGTGTTATCACAATCGGATACGGAATCTTGCTACCCGAAGAGATTCTCGTACTTCCTCGACACGGATTTCTCAATCTGCATTTTTCACTATTGCCTGCTTACCGAGGCGCAGCTCCTGTGCAACGGGCGATAGAAAATGGTGAAAGGATCACCGGAGTCACCGTTTTTGCACTTGATAAAGGGATGGACACTGGACCTATCTACACCAGTGCGCAGTTAGCAATCGATCCCACATGGCGAACAGGTGAGTTAATGGAGGCACTTGCACAAATGGGAGCGTTAGTTGTTGAAGAGGCACTCACTGCTATCGCTAATGGTGTGCCGCCACAGAAACAAGTTGGCATCAGCTCACCTGCTCCTAAGATCTCTAAGAAAGAGGCAGAGATTAATTGGAGTCAGAGCGCAGATGAGATCTTGCGCAAGGTTCGTGCTTTTTATCCAGCACCTGGTGCATGGAGTACATGGGATGGTGCTGGCTTTAAACTCACGCGCGCCAAGATCTCACAGGGCGAGCTATCGATTGGTGAGATTGCGATTATCGATGGCGATGTAGTTGTGGGCTGTGGATATAAGAGCGCTCTTTCTTTACTGTCAGTTGTCCCGGCCGGGAAAAAAGAGATGAAGGCAGAGGATTGGGCACGAGGGGCACGGTTATCACCAGGTGCTCACTTTGGTTGAGCCGCGCAGAAATACCTTTAAATCTCCAAAACCCGATGCTCCTCGTTTATTGGCCTTTGATTTAATCACTGAGGTTAATCGAAATGAGGGATATTCAAACCTTCTTCTGCCTCAAGCTCTGACCTCTAGCACCTTCGAAGAGCGTGATCGCAATCTCGTTACAGAGCTGGTCTATGGAACTCTACGTATGCAAGGTAAACACGATTGGATTCTGGCCCAGATTAGTGATCGACCATGGAGCGAAGTCGATCCAGGCATCATCGATGTGGCGCGACTTGGTGTACATCAGATTCATGAGATGCGCATTCCAGACCATGCAGCCGTTTCTGCGACGGTAGAGGTTGCACGCAAAAGAGTTGGTGAATCAAAGGCGAGTTTTGTCAATGCACTTCTTCGTAGCGTGCTTCGACGATCGATAGATGATTGGTTTGCACCGTTAGCAGATATAAAAGATCCAGTGGTTCGAATGTCAATTCAATACTCGCACCCAGAATGGATCATCTCGGCATATTACGATCTTTTAAAAGACTGGGATCAGGTTGAGGCCGCTCTTGCTATCAATAACATACCCGCTCGCCCGACACTTGTGGCCTGGCCTGGATATTCAACGCAGGATGACCTGATCGCGCTGGGAGCAGAGCCAACGTCGTATTCTCAGTTAGGTGCTAGATGGAAAGGTAATCCTGGTTCACTCGAATTAATTCGTCATAGATTAGCTGGCGTCCAGGATGAGGGCTCGCAATTAGTGGCAACTGTTTTTGCATCTGTTGCAAGCGGGAGTACGTGGCTCGATCTTTGCGCAGGTCCCGGCGGAAAGGCTGCACTCCTCTCATCGATTGCCACTCAACGCGGTGTTTCCTTCACTGCAAATGAAATATCGACTCCTCGTGCCGAACTTGTTAAGCGTGTTGTACATGGTGCACGCGTCTGGACAAGTGATGGAAGAGAGTTAGCAACACACAAAGAGAGCTTCGATGCGATTTTGATCGATGCCCCGTGTACTGGTCTCGGTGCATTGCGACGACGACCCGAAGTACGCTGGCGACGCACATTAATGGATCTACGCGAACTAACGCAGTTGCAACGAGAGCTCGTGAAATCTGCGATTGGCTCACTTAATGATGGTGGCGTTCTTGGCTATGCAACCTGCTCACCCCATTTAGCTGAAACCACTGTGCAGGTGAATGACATCCTAAAACACTACCCGCAGATGGAGCTGATTGATCTAGCTCCATACCTTCCAGATACATTGGTAGATGCGACTAGGGATTGCGCGATGGCGCTATGGACACATCGACACGGTACAGATGCTATGTACTTGGCTGTTCTGAGAAAGAAAAGTTAAGGTAGTCACATGGCACGCGAGATAAGAATTACCCCCAGTATTTTAAATGCAGATCTTACAAATCTTGGCCGTGAGATTTCGCGCATTGCGTCCGTATCAGATCTCATACATTTAGATGTGATGGATAATGTTTTCGTCCCAAATTTTACATTTGATTTTGAGCGCGCGAGTCAGATCGTTAAAGAGTGTCCGATTGCAGTTGATGCACACTTGATGGTGGCCGATGTTGATCTAATAGCCCCTGCCTATGCTGAGGTGGGATGTAGCAGCGTGACGATCCATGCCGAAGCAACAAGGAATATCACATCGACTCTTCGAGCGATACGTAAAGCTGGTGCACGTGCCGGCCTTGGACTCAAACCAGCGACATCTATTGAGGCCTATGCAGATTGTCTCGACGAGGTGGATATGTTTTTAATCATGACAGTGGAGCCAGGCTTTGGAGGTCAAAAATTTATGTACGAGATTCTGGAAAAAGTTAAGCGCACCCGAGCGATAATTGGAGATCGTCCTATCTGGCTACAGGTCGATGGGGGAGTCTCGCTAGAGACAATTGGGCAGGCAAGTGAGGCTGGAGCAGATGTATTTGTCGCCGGTAGCGCAGTATTTAAAGCCGATGATCCAGCTTCGATGATCCTCTCATTGCGCAATCTAGCTATCTCTGTGGCAGACTAATCCCTAAGTTGTTCCGGGGGTCGGTGATAATTCCGAACCGGCGGTAAAGTCCGCGACCCGATCACATCCAGTGATCGGTTGATTTGGTGTAAATCCAAAACCGACAGTTAAAGTCTGGATAAAGGAACATACAACTACAGGGCACCGTGCGCTGTAGTTGTTCTGTTGCTTCCTGGAGCTTTTTATCCTAGGAAGGATCAACTGTGAATATCATTACTTGGCTTTTCGAAACAAATATCAACTTCGGTAGTAAATCCATTGCTGTACGGGAAATTATCGGAGGCCTGTTAGGTCTAACAAGTGCCATTTTGGGTATGCGTCGCAAGGTATCGGCATGGCCGGTGGGGATACTGGGAGATGGGCTTCTCTTCACCGTATTTCTAGGTGCTGTCTTTGTTTATGCCGATCAACCTTCGGCTAATTTCTATGGCCAGGCTAGTCGCAACTTACTGCTGATTATTGTCAGTGTTTATGGCTGGATTCGTTGGTCACACCATCGTCGCAATAATGGAAGTGCGCAACCTCCAGTTTCACCACGATGGACAACATCACGCGAGAGGCTGATACTTCTACCCACGATTATCATTTTTTATGCTCTTTCGATGCAGATCTTCAAAGCTTTGGGCGAAAGCGGAACATGGCTCCTCGTAGATACTTGGATTTTTACTGGGACGGCGTTGGCTACCTATGGCATGAGTCGGGGTTATGTTGAGTTCTGGCTAGTTTGGGTCGCTGTCGACTTGGTTGGAGTCCCATTTGCATTTAAAAATGGGTACTACCCAACAGGCACGTTATATGCGATCTACCTTCCATTCGTTCTGTGGGGCTTCATCTCTTGGCTGCGCATTTCAGCCCGTGAAGCTAATAGTCGGCCGGTAGTTGTAGCTTCATAGTAAAGTTAACTCCATGAAATCCTTTGATGCTCTCTGGGCCGAACTTGCTCAAACGCTAGTTAAACGCCCAGAGGGCTCAGGGACAGTGGCCTCCGTGGATGCCGGGGTTCATGAGATTGGAAAGAAGATTTTGGAAGAGGCTGGAGAGGTTTGGCTAGCCGGCGAGCACGAATCAAATGATGCTTTAGCCCAGGAGATTAGTCAGTTAATTTATCGCGTGCAGACAATGATGTTAGCGCGCGGATTAACTCCCGACGATATTTACAAGTATCTTTAAGAGAATCGAGTAGGAAATGTTGAGAATCGCTGTTCCTAATAAAGGATCTCTTGCCGATGCATCGATAGCGATATTAAGCGAGGCTGGCTATAAACAGCGCACTGATAGCCGTGATTTAATTCTGATCGATAACGAGAATGGCGTCGAGTTCTATTATCTACGTCCACGCGATATCGCTATCTATGTTGGCTCTGGCGAACTTGAAGCAGGAATTACTGGCCGAGATTTGCTCATAGATTCTGGGGCTCCCGCTAGCGAGCTGATTTCGCTTGATTTTGGCGCTTCAACTTTCCGATTCGCAGCGCCTGTCGAGCGCGACTGGAATGTGAGCGATGTTTCGGGAAAACGTGTGGCCACTGCATATCCAGGCTTAGTCGGTGCTTATCTGAATTCGCTGAAAATATCGGCCGACGTTGTTCGTTTAGATGGTGCGGTGGAGAGCAGTGTGCGTCTGGGTGTAGCCGATCTCATCGCCGATGTTGTGAGTACAGGCAATACGTTGCGCCAAGCTGGTTTAAAGATATTTGGTGATCCAATTTTGACAAGTGAGGCGATCGTTATCGCCCGCAAAGGCTTTGATATTCCAGGTGAATTGGAGATTCTCATCCGTCGCTTGCAGGGAGTTGTCACTGCCCGCAGATATGTTTTGCTTGATTACGATATAGAAAAGGTAAACGTCGAGGCCGCCTGTGCAATTACACCGGGCTTAGAGTCACCGACGATTTCACCTCTCCAGAAGATGGATTGGGTCGCGGTACGAGCAATGGTTTTGCGCAAAGACACCAACCGAGTGATGGATGAGCTATGGAGCGTTGGTGCGCGTGGGATTCTCGTGACTGATATTCACGCCTGCAGATTGTAAGAACTAATCCTCTTCAATAGCATCGCGTGGAATCCCGAGCAGGTATAGAACAGAGTCTAGATACGGAGCGCTCACACTACTATCGGCCGCGGCTTTGACTACTGGCTTTGCATTAAATGCGATACCTAGGCCAGCTGCTGCGATCATGTCCAAATCATTTGCCCCATCACCTATTGCTACAGTTTGAGCCATCGAAATCGATTCAAGTTCTGCAAATTCACATAGTGCGATGGCTTTAGCGGCGCGATCAATGACTGGACCTTCAACCTCACCTGTTAGCACTCCATTGTTAATACCTAGTGTGTTAGCCCGAAAGTGCGTAATACCTAGCTCTGCGATCAGAGGAGCGATAACTTGAATAAATCCCCCTGAGACAACTGATACGGTATGGCCTAAACGTTGCAATGTCTTGATGAGGGTTCGAGCACCTGGTGTCAGAACAATCTCTGCCTGAACTTCTGCGATAACTGACTCTGGAACTCCCTTAAGCAGATGTACTCGGGCCCGTAGGGATTGCTCGAAATCGATCTCACCTCGCATCGCAGATTCGGTAATGCTTCTCACTTCTTCACCAACACCAGCTTTAGCTGCCAGGAGTTCGATTACCTCTTGCGTAATCAAAGTTGAATCAACATCTAGCTGGACTAACTTCTTCGCAAATCGCATGTGTCCACCAGGTTGTACTGCAATGTCAACTGCCTGCGCAGTAGCTATAGGTGCAAGAGCACTGGATAAAATCTGTTGGCTAACTCCAGAGACTACGAACTCGATTGCAATCACTGGCGTAGATGCTGTGCGAGAGACACGTTCGATATTGGCGCCAGAGGCAGCGATCGCACCAGCAACTGCAGCGACCGCCTGTGGAATCAGTTTGCTACTTAAAATCACAACGTGCAGCAGGCCTTCTTTGTTAGCGATGCTCGACTTATTGGTCTTTGAAAATAGAGTAGCAATATCGACATCTAGGCCTACTGCGCACTCTAGGAGATCATCCTCGAGCGCCTTTTCATGAGCTGGGTTGAGGGCGATAAGAACTGTGAGAATCAGGCGATCGCTAATGATGACCTGTTCGATATCTAGGATCGTTATTGAAAATGGAGCCAAGGTATTAAAGAGCGCTTCAGTGATCCCTGGTCTATCGACGCCGCTGAGTAGAATGAGGCCAGTGAACTGCTCATTTTCGATTACAGATGCCATAAGAGGGCCGAGTTTATCGCGAATCACGTAGCGTCAGCGGCCATAAAGAGCACTCTTAGCAGATTTACGCAGTATCTTTTCGCTCTATGAGTAGCAACACTGTCTTAGAAGTCGCCGATATCTCGGTTCGCCGTGGCGAGAAAACTATTCTTGGACCAATTAACTTCACGGTGCATACGGGGGAGCGTTGGGTAGTTCTTGGACCAAATGGGGCTGGCAAATCAACGTTACTACAAATCCTTGCCACGAAGATATTTCCAACAACTGGCACTGTAAAAATTTTAGACAAAACTATGGGAGAGGTAGATCTTTTCGAGCTACGAACGCGTATCGGGCTTTGTGGAACTATCGTTGCAGAGGATATTCCTGGAGATGAGAAAGTTCGTGATGTTGTTTTAACTGCCGCGTATGCAGTCCTAGGTCGTTGGAATGAAGTTTATGATCTCTGGGATGAATCACGGGCCATAGCTTTACTCACTACATTCGGAGTACGCGAATTAGGTGATCGCTTTTATTCGACATTGAGCGAGGGCGAACGCAAACGTGTACAAATCGCTCGTGCACTAATGACTGATCCAGAACTTTTGCTACTTGATGAACCGGCAGGTGGTTTAGATGTTGGAGGCAGAGAGGATTTACTACGCAGGTTCGCTGATTTCTCGGCCGATCCCACCGCACCGGCTACGGTTCTAGTAACTCATCACATAGAAGAGATTCCAGTTGGCACAACACATGCGCTACTTCTAAAAAACGGTCTTATTGCAGTGTCGGGTCCGGTGGATCAAGTGATTACTAGTGAACATGTTTCAGCAATTTTCGATACTCCTATCGAGGTAAGTTGGGTTTCAGGACGGTTCTTCGCACGAGCTTGGAAGTAGTGTGAGCTTGTTTGACCAGTTACATCCCGACTGGCAAGAGGCGCTGAGTGAACTACGAAGCCAGATTGATTTAATCGATTCTAAGTTGCAGAGCTCTGATTTAGCACCAGAATATAAAAATGTTATGCGTGCTTTGAGCGTTTCTATCGAATCTATCCGGGTTGTAATTATTGGCCAAGATCCATATCCAGCACCGGGACATGCACATGGCTTGGCCTTCTCAGTCTCTAGTGATATCAATCCATTGCCGGCCTCACTGCGCAATATCTTTATGGAGTTAGAGAGTGATGTAGGTATTCCCATGAGTGCAAATGGTGATCTCTCACGCTGGGCCGAGCAGGGAGTACTCCTTCTGAATCGAATTCTCACAACTCAATCTGGCTACTCACTCAAACATGCCTTACTTGGGTGGCAAGAGATAACCAATGAGATCGCCAGAACCCTTGGACAAAGGCCTGTAGTGGCTGTTCTCTGGGGGAAAAACGCACAAGAATTAACACACCTCTTTGATCCTGGGCTCACAATTACATCAGCTCATCCCAGCCCTTTATCGTCCTATCGCGGTTTTTTTGGATCCAAACCCTTCTCTCAAACAAATCAGCTTTTAGAGTCGATTGGCTTGCCAGTAATACGGTGGTAGAAATACTAAGAGCCCCACAGAATCTGTAGGGCCCCTAGTATCTTTGTTAAATTAGCTAGCTAATCCAGGTATTAATTGGCGACATTAGGAAGTACACGAGGAAGAGTACAGCAACAAGTTGTAGCAAAGGATGGAGCTCTTTGCGACGACCTTGCACTAAACGAATTCCAACGTGAGTGATAAAGCCAGCGCCGATACCTACGGAGATATTGTAAGTAAATGGCATCAGAATGATTGTAAGGAATGCAGGAATCGCGATTCCGTAATCAGCCCAATCAATATGCTTGATTTGAGTCATCATGAGGAAGCCAACGATTACAAGGGCAGGTGTTGCTGCCTCGTAAGGGATTACAGCTACCAATGGTGCGAAGAAGGTTGTAAGGAGGAACATAACTCCAGTTACAACTGAGGCAAGGCCAGTTCGTGCGCCTTCACCAACACCTGCTGCAGATTCGATGTAGCTGGTGTTTGAGGAGATGCTACCGGCACCACCTGCCACCGCAGCCAATGAATCGACAAGAAGAATGCGATCGTTATTTGGAATGTTTCCATCTTTATCAACAAGTCCTGCTTCGTGACCAATGGCGGTAACAGTACCAACAGTGTCAAAGAAGTCAGAGAGAAGTAGTGTAAAGATGAAGAGGATCGCAGCAATTAATGGGATGCGATCAAAGGATCCCAAGAGGTTGAAGTTTCCAAAGAGACTAAAATCAGGTGTAGCTACAACAGTGGTAGGAACTGCTGGAACATTGAGTCCCCAACCTTTTGGATTAACAGCACCTGTTGCACCATTAAATCCAGGTCCGATCTTTAATGCAGATTCGATAACAATCGCAAAGACTGTGGCTGAAGCGATACCAATAAGTAGGGCTCCCTTGACTTTCTTAACCATCAAGATAATCATTAATGCGAGTCCACAGGCAAAGACAATTATCGGCCATCCAACAAGGGTTCCGTTATCGCCAAGAGTTACAGGTACAGGACCTGAACCGGTTTTACGAACAAAGCCTGCATCGACTAGACCAATAAGTGCAATGAATAGTCCGATACCAACTGAGACCGCAATCTTTAACTGTGCAGGTACGGCCCTAAACACAGCGGTTCTAAAGCCTGTCAAAACGAGAACGGTGATAATGATGCCTTCAATAACAACTAAGCCCATTGCATCTGCCCATGACATCTTCGAGGCGATACCAACAGCTACAAATGTGTTCAGGCCAAGGCCTGTCGCAAGAGCCAGTGGATAATTTCCAACTACGCCCATGAGTATTGTTAAGACGCCAGCAACCAATGCTGTCATAGCCGCTACAGCTGCCAGATTTGGAGCGTCTCCGCCGCCGAGGAACTTTCCATCGCCATCCTTTGAAAGACCGATGATGAGTGGATTGAGTGCAACGATGTATGCCATCGTAAAGAATGTGACGACTCCGCCACGTACTTCACGCCCTACGGTTGAGCCACGTTCAGAGATTTTAAAGTACGAATCGAGCATGACTTATCCCTTTCTGTTGTGGTTTCAGGGTTTCAGAGAACCCTTTGCGCCTTACGCGGGAGCACAGCCCGAGGGAAGATAGCTAAAAGGTTATCGGCTACTTCTCAGTAATACGCGCAACCACACCAAGGGCCACTGCAATTGATTGCCCGATGAGGCATGCAAATAAGAGGGTGCCTAGGCCAACATTTCCTCCTAATAGCGCTCCCATGAGCACGACTGAGAGTTCAATCCCTAGGCGCACCCGTCCCACGCGGATGCCAGTACGGCGGTGGATCGCAGTCATGAGGCCATCTCGGGGCCCTGGCCCGAGACCGCAGGTGATGTAGAGGGCTGTTGCCACCCCAATCATTGCAATGCCAAGCAGACATATAAGTAATCCGGCAAGAAAACTGCTTTGGAGGGGTACTACATCAACTCCAATTTGAATGGCAATGGCAATGATGACCAGATTTGAAAGCGTTCCAAAACCTGCTTTCTCGCGCAGAGGGATCCATGCAAGGAGTACTGCTGAACTTATTGCAAAAGTGGACCAGCCCATAGATATATGTAAATGCTCTGAAACGCCTTGGGCTAATACCGACCAAGGTCCGTTTCCAATATTGCTTTGAATAACGAACGCGTCGCCCAAACCAAAGATAAAGAGACCACAAAAAAGTATTAATACTCTAAGAGGTTGCAAATCCCATCGGCCATTCCCAGTCCACGGGGTGATTGGAACGGTTCTGTGTGGACGCAGAAACTCCATAAACGGGTTTGATGACATTGCGCCATTCTACTGGTTTGAATCAACTTCTGTCTTGCATCTGCAATTACTAATGCGTAGCCTGCTCTAATGTTTCCAGGAATTGGCACACTCATTAACTTCGTAACAATAATATCTGGTGCCTCAATCGGCGTCCTTGTTGGAAATCGAATGGCTCCTAAAACTCGTGTTCTGTTAACCGATGTACTAGGACTAGTGACCCTCCTTGGCGCTGCATCAGCGTTACTTCCTATGTGGTCGAATCGTTACACATCGGCATTTCCAAGAGGCTGGTCACTTTTAGTTGTCCTGGGAGCACTGCTTATTGGTGGTCTTATTGGCTCGGCATTAGATCTTGAAACGAAGTTAGACTCTCTTGGCGAGAATCTAAGACGGCGTTTTAAAGCCTCTGAAGAGAGCAGATTTGTCGAGGGATTCGTTTCGGCGGCGCTGCTTTTTGCCATCGGTCCATTAGCGATATTGGGATCTATTAGCGATGGTATGTCTACTGGAATAGATCAACTGCTGCTAAAGAGCACACTGGATTTCTTTGCCGCTATGGCCTTTGCGAGCTCCCTCGGTTGGGGAGTTGCGGCATCTGCAATTCCCGTTGGCATATATCAAGGATTTTGGACAGTAGCTGGACTGTTTTTGGGAGAGATATTGAGCCCTTATCAAGTCGATGCCATGACTGTGGTCGGGGGAGTTATGTTGATTACAATCGGATTAAAACTGCTCAATATAAAAAATGTAGCAGTTGGAAACCTTTTGCCAGCCTTAGCCACGGCCCCACTACTTGCCTTAGCTGTCCATAGTTTTCTTTAGGAGAAGTTACTAGATAGTTGTAGCATCGATTACGAATCGATACTTAACATCACTCGCAACCGTTCTCTCGTAAGCAGTGTTTACATAATCTGCTGAGATTATCTCTACATCGCTGACTATTGAATGTTTCCCACAAAAATCCAACATCTCTTGCATCTCTGGGATCCCGCCAATCATTGAGCCCGCAATTCGGCGGCGTCCATTGAGTAATGAGCCAGCATTAACACCGTATGGGACCCCTGGAAGGCCTATGACAACGAGTGTTCCATCTAGTTTCAACATATCTAAGTAGATATTGATATCTAGATCGGCACTGACCGTGTTGAGAATCAGATCAAAGGTTTTATAGAGTGGTTTTAAGGCCGAAGGATCTTTCGTAAGAACGAAGTGATCGGCGCCCATGGTGAGTGCATCTGATTCCTTTTCGGCAGAGTGAGAAAACACAGTCACTTCTGCACCCATAGCATGAGCGAACTTAACCCCCATATGTCCGAGACCGCCAAGCCCCATGACACCGATTTTCATCCCAGGCTTTGCTCCCCACTTCTTTAACGGTGAGTACAAAGTGATTCCTGCACACAAAAGAGGAGCTACGCCTGCTAACGAAAGGTTTGCAGGTATATGTACGGCGTAATCCTGATTGATTACGAAAATATTCGAGTAACCACCGTAGGCGACCGTCTTTCCATCTCGTTCTAAAGTGTTGTATGTTCCAGTCATCCCACTCTCGCAATATTGCTGAAGACCTTGCTTACAGCTTGCGCATGTGCGGCATGAATCGATAAAAACTCCCACTCCAATTAAATCTCCCACGGCGAATTTTGTTACAGAACTACCAATCGCCGTTACTGTTCCAGCAATCTCGTGGCCTGGCACCATAGGAAAGATCGCTGGACCCCATTCTTGGCGGACCTGATGGATATCTGAATGGCAAATCCCCGAATAGGCAATATCTAGACTGACATCGTGTTCGCCCAACTCACGGCGGTTAAAGTCGAAACTCTTGAGAGGGGCGCTGGCCTCTAATGCCGCTAGTCCACGTGATTTCAAAGTACTACTCCTTAAATGGAAGAGGCTGTGATGATACGTGACCGGCACGCGAAGCGCGAGCCGTAACTTGCCGCATGTGATGTCGACGACATAAAACTTCATAGGCAATTTCAGCCCCTGGAGTTACGTCTCCTACGAGCACCTGCTCACCTTCTATCACCATGACACCACCTTCCGTACGAGCATTATGAGTTGCTCGTGAACCACACCAACATAATGCTTCTACCTGAAGTGCGTGAACGCGATCTGCGAGTTCGATTAATCTCGCCGAACCCGGAAATAGTAGTGTCTGAAAATCGGTCAGGATTCCAAAGGCAAATACATCTATTCCTAATCCATCTACAATCTTTGCCAATTGTTCGATCTGTACCCGCTCATAGAACTGGGCCTCATCACAAATTATGTAATCGATGCGATCTCCAGCAGAGAGGTGATCGACAACGTGCTTATGAAGATCCATGCCAGGACTTACTTCGACAGCTGGGGATGTAAGACCCAAACGAGAAGAGATAACACCGCTACCTGCGCGGTCCTTATTGGTGAAGATAATTCCGCTACGACCTCGACTGTGGTGATTATGTGCAGTTTGCAGAGCAAGTGTCGATTTACCACTATCCATTGTTCCGCAGTAATAGGTTAGCTCAGCCATAAAATGAATCCTGCCATACGACTAGGCAAAGAGCCCATTCTTGACTAGGGCGGTTTCAAATTCAGGCGATAAATGTTCTGCCATGGCAACTGAGATATGGGATGCATCCCGATATGCAACGATTGAATCGAGAATGGCAGGGCAGTACGAGGTACACAGCCACGGAGTTGGATCAATAACCTGAAATCCCTTTACGACACTCACGGAAGTTTTTTCAGTTGAATCGCAGCGAGTTGAATCCCTTGATGCCAGGCAAGAGGGCACATCTCTCAACGGTCGTGGGGTATCACTCAGATAAATAAGGTGATCACTTGAGCCTTTTAAAGAGGTCAATAATTTTTTCTGACCATCACTCCACCATTTCTCGCGATCACTATATCCAGCACGTGGAAGGAAGTACTGAAAACTACTCACTATAACCGCAACGGGATGAATAGCTTTAATACGAGCTATCGAGTTTTTTCGCCATTTTTCACAGTGAACGTTCTTAAATGCCCCCTGATCTGGGCGGGGTGCATCAACAGAAGGACAGGCCGATTTAGTTAAAGAAACTAATTTGAATCCTTTTTCAACGGCTAGTTTTTCCAAAGTAGGAAACCATTGCGCAGCATGAGAGTCACCATAGAGAACGATCGTAGTAGAAGAGGTTTTATCTCCATAGGTGCAGTAACCCGATTTTGTTTCACCATAGTTAACATGGCAGTTATCGTCATACACAGCGGGTTTTGCCGTTACTTCTTTTAAATCAAAGGTGAAGGACTGCCCACCTTTGGTCGAAATAATTGAACTCGCTGTCGTGGTGATCAAGAAGGCTACGGCGAGTGATACAACAGTCGTGCTGAGCGCAGTAATGAAAAGTTTACGAGGCACAATCCTAAGATGGCGCATTGGCTCTTCAATAAACTTATTAGTGAGATGTGCCAAAATGATGGTTGATGCAATGCAAGCAAATCGCTCTATTAGATTAAGTGGGCGGCCCAAAGCACTACTAGGTATAACTAGTGCTGGCCAGTGCCATAAGTACAAGGGATACGAGATTTTCCCCAACCACTGAGAAAATCGGTTATTGGAGAGATCATTAAATATGGGCGGCCATACGGATATCGTGGCGATTAGAAGTCCTGTGGAAAGAACTGGAAGTAGAGCGTTGAGTCCAGGAAAGGCGGTGTTATCGTTGTAATTGAAGGAAGCGACAAGCAGTGCAGAAAAACCAAGCCAGGGCAGCAATCGAGATTTGAAAATATCTTCTGGAATGAAAAGAAGTAGAGCGCCGATACCTAATTCCCAGGCGCGTGTAGGTAGTGAATAAAAAGCCCAAATAGGAGCGCTTTGCGTCTGATAGATCGAGAGGGCCAGCGAGAGCGTGGTAACGATCGATATGCCAAGAACAATTGCGCGCTTACCACGCCGAGCCAAAAAAATCAGGAGTATGGGCCACATTAAGTAGAACTGCTCTTCAACTGCCAATGACCAATAGTGAATAAATGGAGATGGTGTTGCGTTCAGATTCTGGTAATCGTTCTGCCACCATGCGAATAAATAGTTTGATACATAGGTCGCAGCGGCGAAGAGATCTCTTCCTAGAGCATCTCTAGTAATCACCGGCAGAACGAACCAACTGATGAGGGCAGTTGCAAAGAGCACGAAAAGGGAGGTAGGCAATAGACGTTTTATACGCCTTTGGTAGAAAGTGGAGAGATTTAGTCTGCCCGTACTCTCTATCTCGCGCAGGATCAGTCCAGTGATGAGATAGCCGGAGATAACATAAAAGATGTCGACTCCGATAAAACCGCCTGGAACCAAACGAGCATGGAAAAAAACGACGATAGTTGCTGCGAGGGCACGCAGACCTTGAATCTGGGCTACGCGCACCTTCAGGAAACGACCAGAGAGGTGACATTAACAGTGGGGAATTTTTCAAGCAGTCTCTGTTTTCCAGATAAACCATCGATTTCTAGTAACGCCAGAACATGAGCAACGCGGCCACCACAGCGCTGAATCAGTTCTATAGCTGCGCCTATCGTGCCGCCGGTTGCAATCACATCATCGATCAGAAGCACTGAAGCTCCTGGAGTGATGGCATCAATATGAATCTCTAAGGTGTCATCGCCATACTCAAGTCCATAACTCTGTGAAATTGTACGGTGTGGAAGTTTTCCAGCCTTGCGAATGGGTATGAATCCCGAGTTCAGTTCGTGGGCAACGGCAGAGGCGAAGATAAAGCCACGTGCCTCGATACCGGCCACTAACGTTCCCTGCTCGGCAAAGGATGCGAATTTCTTGGTTATGGTGGTGAAGGCTTCAGCGTTTGCCAATAAGGGAGTTATATCTTGGAATCGAATACTAGGTTTTGGGTAGTCGGGAATTTCACGGATGAGAGAGAGCGCGTCATCTATCTGCATGTGTCCGAAAGGGGACTTGAACCCCTAAGCCCTTGCGGGCACTAGCACCTCAAGCTAGCGCGTCTGCCAATTCCGCCACCCGGACGTGAGTGATGGGTAAGGATAGCAATTGGGTGAGAGAATGCCTAAATGACTACATACACACCTCTTGAAGCCGAAGTAATCCGCATCTGTCAAGATCTCATCAGAATTCCTAGCGTTAACTTTGGTGGAGGTATTGGAGATGAGAAGGCGGTTGCAGAATATGTTGTCGCATCATTAGCCGAAGTTGGTATCGAATCTAAAATCTATGAATCAGCCCCTGGGCGAAGCAATGTTATAGCCAAACTACCTGGGCGCGATTCACAACGTCCAGGGTTGGTTGTGCACGGGCATATTGATGTTGTGCCAGCAAATGCAGATGAGTGGAGTGTAGATCCATTTTGTGGTGACATCATCGATGGAATGATTTGGGGACGTGGCGCGGTAGATATGAAAAATATGGATGCAATGATTCTCGCGACAGTGCGAGAGTGGTCCCGTTCGGGTTATGTTCCACCACGAGATATTGTTTTAGCTTTTTTTGCCGATGAAGAAGCGGGGAGCATTTTTGGCTCACATTGGTTGGTAGATAACCACCCTGAACTCTTTGCCGGATGCACTGAAGCGGTTTCTGAAGTTGGGGGATTCTCAGTCACAGTTGGTGGTGGCAAACGTCTCTACATGATTGAAACAGCGGAAAAAGGAATTCACTGGATGAAGTTAACGGCTCATGGTCGTGCCGGTCATGGCTCTGTCATGAACGATGAAAACGCTTTGACGCGTCTAACTGAGGCAATAGCAAAGATCGGTAATCACCAATGGCCACAGCGGTATAGCGCGACAGTTAAGGCGTTATTTAAACTCGTAGCTGCTGCAACCGGCAAGACATATGATGAAAAAGATTTACGGCCATTACTCAGTGAGGTTGGTTTTGCAGCTCGCATGATCGGTGCCACGCTACAAAACACAGCTAACCCAACGATGTTGGAGGCTGGGTATAAGGCAAATGTAATCCCAGGCTCTGCTAGTGCAGTCGTTGATGGTCGTTTTATTCCTGGCTTTGAAGATGAGCTCAATGAAACAATTAGATCTCTCATCGGTCCACATGTCAGTATCGAAACTATTACGCGCGATAAGGCGCTGGAAGTTCCTTTTGAGGGTGATCTTGTCGATGCAATGTGCGCAGCGATTTTGAAAGAGGATTCTGAAGCGATTCCAGTTCCTTATTTGATGAGTGGTGGAACCGATAATAAAGCACTGGCAGAGCTTGGAATTGTTGGATATGGATTCTCACCTCTTAAACTCGATGAAGATTTTGATTTTATGGCCATGTTTCATGGCGTAGATGAGCGGGTGCCAGTTGCGGGTTTAACTTTTGGTGTGCGAGTACTTAAAGATTTTCTAGAAAATTCTTAAGCACTCACGTCGTTTAGGGCACTGCGTAGAATCCCCGGGAGTGTGATTTCTTCGCTCTTTAAAGCGCCCCTCAACTGAGCACCCGTCCGAGCACCGATGATTGCACTCGTAACACCTGGTGCATCGCGCACCCACGCAAGGGCTACCTCAAGGGGAGAATAGCCAAGTCCAGATGCAGCGACACTGACAGCATCGACCGTGCGTGAACTACGGGAATCTAGATATGGCTCAATATGTTTTGCGAAGTGAGGTGCTGCACCCCGTGAATCACTGGGAACCCCGCTGCGATATTTACCTGTTAATACCCCTCGAGCTAGAGGGGCCCATGCCAGAAATCCAATACCGCAGTGCGCTGCGCACTCTAAGAGTTCGATCTCAATATCGCGATTGAGCAATGAATACTCTGATTGGATCGTCGTGATTGGAGCTTTCATCAAATTCGACTGTTGCTGTGTAGCCGCCCTAGCTAGCTGCCACCCTGTGTAATTACTCACTCCAACATAGCGCGCTCGGCCAGTTGTATAGGCATAGTCGAGGGCCGCTAACGTCTCATCGAGTGGTGTAAATGAATCCCATGCATGCACCTGCCAGATATCGACAAAATCTGTACTCAAACGTGTAAGTGATTTATCTAGCTCGGAGATTAGAGATTGACGTGATGCATCAACATTTTTAATCCCATCTGGAAAACTCAATCCGGACTTTGTGGCGATAACTACTTCGTCGCGATTAAACAGAGTTCCAACCAGCCCACCGATTACTCTCTCGCTGTCGCCATCTCCATAAGTATTTGCTGTATCGATGAAATTCCCACCAGCTTCAATATAAGCCCGGCATTGATCTGCAGCTTCATGTTCATCGGTATCGCGACCCCAGGTC
>CAEZWP010000005.1_pt1 | contig 30411 bp, 29 predicted proteins | sample 7265021 | NCBI WGS metagenome assembly CAEZWP01 (sample SAMEA6813885, study PRJEB35770) | uncultured Actinomycetes bacterium | biome: Freshwater; feature: Freshwater reservoir; material: water | place: Czech Republic | collected 2015-11-04 | depth 0.5m m | reverse complement strand
TCTCTTTGCTAACGCCAGTACTTTCACATCTTGGTGCTGCAGCCACATGGTCTGATGCATTTTTGCTCGTTGCAAGTCTGATTGCACAGATACTCATGGTCTACGAAAAGATAGAGTCTTGGGTTCTATGGCTCATCGTTGATGCAGTGGGCACGATTCAATATGCAGTGCTTGGCTATTGGTTTACGGCACTTCTCTACTTCGCATTTACAGTAGTTGCAGTAGTCGGTTGGAAGCGCTGGAATGACACTTATAGCCATTGATGGACCAGCCGGTGCCGGTAAAACGACTTTAGCTGCCAAATTTTTTGCAGAGTATTCGGTCGATAAATCAGTTGTCGTTATTCATATGGATGACTTATACGATGGCTGGGATAACGCGCTTAACGATTCTCTCACATCTACCTTGGCTGAAATTCTTCAGGCATATAAAACTGCGAGTGTGTTCACTCTTTCAATTTTTAATTGGAAGACTAAGTCCTTTGATTCAACTCGCAGCTTTCAACCGAGTGAGATTGTGATACTTGAAGGAGTGGGGGCGGGGCAAAAAATAGTGCGTGATGCCGGCGCTACCCTGTACTGGCTAGATATCGAGCCCGAAAGGGGATTAGCTCGAGTCCTACATCGCGATGGTTTCGAAATAGAGAGCCAGATGCGTAGTTGGCAGATCACACAAGATGCTCATTTTGAAGGTGATGCAACCCGCATGCATGCCGACCACATTATTACTTCACAGGCCTAATGGGCGCGCCCCGAGCCCTTCTTTAAGCTCGAATCCATAAAATTCACCACATGTCGGATCTATCGGGTGAGCTCATAGATAGCCGCTATCAATTAATTCGACAGGTTGCTAATGGTGGAATGGCTTCAATTTATGAAGCCATGGATACACGTTTAGATCGTAAAGTTGCAGTAAAGATAATGCACCCCCACTTGGCCCAAGATGATGCATTTGTGAGTCGATTTATACGCGAGGCTAAGGCTGCGGCAGCACTTTCGCATCCCAATATCGTCGCCGTACAAGATCAAGGGTGGAATCAAAGTGGTGTGCCCGCCGTTTTTTTGGTCATGGAGTTAATCGAAGGAAGCACGTTGCGCGAATATCTCAATGAGCGCGGGCGATTCGAAATCAAAGATGCCATGAATTACTTAACACCGATTCTCAGCGCTCTTGCTGCAGCTCATGCGATTGGAATCGTGCATCGTGATATGAAACCTGAAAATATCTTAATCTCGAAAGAGGGACGAATTAAGATCGCCGACTTTGGATTAGCCCGTGGTGAGATTATTGGCTCTACTATGACTGCAGAATCAAGTGTCATCTTGGGCTCGGTCTCCTACCTTTCCCCCGAACAGGTCCAACGCGGTGTCGCCGATGCTCGCAGTGATGTTTACGCAGTTGGAATCGTGGCCTTTGAAATGTTGACGGGCGAGAAACCTTTTATCGGCGATACCCCGATTCAAATCGCATATATGCATGTCAATCAAGATATTCCACCTCCTCGATCTAAGCGCAAAGAGATTCCGCAGGCACTCGATGATCTGATTAGCCGTGCAACCAACAGAGACCCAGATAAACGTCCTCGAGATGCAGGTGAATTTCTCAGCTCCCTCGAGGCGATTGCCGGAGAATTAGATCCTAAGAAGAACCAGTTGAAGTTAGAGCTCGATCTTCCCGTTGATGCCATTCGCGAGAAATCACGAACTAAGGCAAAGCAAGAGATTGTTGCCGAGCCAAGTATTGAGATTAAAGAGAGCACAAGAGATATTCGCCGTCGCGAAGAGAAAAGGCACCGAGCCAGTAAACGCGTGCGCCGTAATCGCAAAGTTGCCCTCGTGCTTGCAATCGCACTGGGCATCGGTGGCTGGTACACACTCGTAGGTCCAGGCTCTCGGATAGTTGTTCCATCTACAGTTGGTGCTTCATACGATGAAGCAATCTCATCGCTGACGCCTCTTGGACTCACCAACGTCATTATTGAAAAACGCTTTGATGAAGAGATAGCGGCGGGAACAATTATTGAATCAATTCCACCAGGTGGAGGTCGTGTAGATACTGGTGGCGAGGTCACCCTGGTTATTTCTAAAGGCGTCGAGCGTTACACGATCGCATCTCTTGTTGGATTAACCCCACAAGCAGCTGCCGCCGAGATTACAAAGAGCCCACTCACAGTTGGATCAACGAGTGAAATCTTTAGCAACAAAATCCCTAAAGGATTAGTTGTCTCCTCTGATCCTAAGGCTGGCACAAAAGTAAAGCGAGGTTCAGCTGTAAATATCGTTCTCAGCAAAGGCGTTGAAACGATTGCCCTTGCATCCTATATTGGTAAAAGTGGCGAGCAAGCTCTCAATGAATTAACTGATGCTGGTTTCAATGTAGAGAGCACATATATATTTGATGAAAAAGCCCTCACTGGCTCCGTTGTTTCTCAATCCCCTGCTGGAAATAGCGATGCCCCAAAGAGTTCAACCGTGATACTCATTGTCTCAAAGGGATCCCAGTTCGTATATATTCCTAATGTATTCTCACTTGAAGAGTCCAAGGCTGTAAAAACACTTAAGGATTTAGAGCTCAAAGTTATCGTCAAGAAATTAGGGGCTAAAAAGATTAAGAAGGTCACGAATATTTCGCCTCAAGTGGGCAGCAAGGTTAAACGTGGCAGTACGGTCACAATTACCGTAGGGTAGGCCGATGCCCAAGCAACGTTCCCGTATCGGTGCACATACTCCGACCACCGGTGGAATGGCTAAGCGCTCCATTGAATATGCAAAAACTACTGGTGCCGAAGTTATCCAAGTCTTTGCTTCGAGTCCGCGAATGTGGGCGATGCCGGCGGCAAAACCGGAGTTGGATAACGCCTTTAAGGTAAAGGCTGCAGAGCTCGATATTGAAACTTATGTGCATGCGCCATTTCTTATTAACTTAGGCTCTCCCACCGAAGCAACCTACTTAAACTCTCTGGCATCAACTGCCTACTCTCTCAAACGTGGCTCCGATATCGGAGCACTTGGTGTCGTTATTCATACTGGCTCTGCGGTAGAAACCACGCATGTTGAGCGAGCCTGGAAGCAGATTCACGAAGGAATGATGCCGATTCTGGATGCACTATCCGATGATTCCCCCTTCTTACTCCTTGAACCCACTGCTGGACAGGGGCAATCACTGGTAAAAAAATTAGATGATCTTGAAAACTATTTGAAAGCTCTCGAATACCATCCAAAAGTTGGAATCTGTCTAGATACCTGTCATGTCTTTGCCGCAGGACACGACATTGCCGTCAAAGGTGGAATGGCCAAGACTTTAGATTTACTCGTAGAAATAGCTGGAGTAGAGCGCTTTAAATTAGTACATGCCAATGACTCCATGGATGTCTGCGGAGCGCTCAAAGATCGTCACCAGAACATCGGTGATGGACATATCGGTATCGACCCCTTTGCAGAACTTCTCGCCCATCCTGCAACAGCCGGCGTTCCACTGGTTTTAGAGACACCTGGAATGGAAGAAAAGCACACCTTAGAGGTTGCACTTCTTAAGAATTTGAGAGATAAGAAGTGAGCAACGCTAAACATCTCTACAAAATGAAGTTAGCACCCTGGGCTCTCCTTTCAGTTGCAATGGCCTGGGGCCTCTCATTTGTGATTATGAAAGATGCAATCCAAAGGCAGAGTGTCAATAACTTTCTCTTTACACGCTTTGCTGTAGCTACAGTTGTAATGCTGATAATTCGGCCGCAAGTTCTTAAGCTAATGAATCGAGATTTGCTACTACGCGCGGGTGCTGCAGGAGTTTTTTTAGGTAGTGGATATATCTTCCAGACTCTAGGTCTGGAGCGGACTGGGGTTGCAATTACAGGCTTTGTCACCGGTCTCTACATTGTCTTGACTCCATTTTTTGCCGCGCTCATCCTGCGCCACCGTGTTACTGCCTTCACCTGGAGCTGTGTTGCAATGGGAACCATTGGTCTTGGACTTTTATCCATCCATGGCTGGTCAGTTGGCTTTGGAGAGCTCTTAACATTTATTAGTGCGATTCTCTTTGCCCTCCATATCATCGCTCTGAGTAAATGGAGTCCTGGCCGAGACACCTATGCCATGACCGTCGTTCAACTTGGGATGTGTTCTGTTGTGGCAGGTATCGCATCGATTCCTGGCGGATATGCTCCACCTCCTGATGCTGATGTATGGGGTGTAGTGATCTTTACTGCAGTCTTTGCAACTGTAATAGCTTTTATTATTCAAACCTGGTCACAGGCCCATATGAGCCCAATTAAAGTTGCAGTGATTTTAACGATGGAGGTTGTATTCGCCGCTCTCTTTGCAATCATCTTCGGGGGTGAAAGCCTTAATCTGCAAAGCTCCATAGGCGGAGTCATGGTGGTAACAGCTATGTATTTGATAGTAATGAAAGAAGAGAAGTAGGCTTACAACTATGGCAATAGACCTTCGCTCCGATACCGTCACTCGACCAAGCCCAGGCATGCGAGATGCCATGGCACATGCTGTAGTCGGTGATGACGTCTTTGGCGATGATCCAACGGCTAACTCTCTCGAAGAGCGCGTTGCCGCTATGTTTGGAAAAGAGGCAGGATTATTTGCACCCACTGGATCTCTTGCCAATCAATTAGCGATTCGTATGTTGGTGGCTCCAGGAGAGGAGCTACTGGCCGAGACAAACTCCCATATCGTCCGTGCCGAACTTGGCGCAGCTGCAGTTTTTAGCGGAATCACTACCAGAACTTGGCCAGCTATTCATGGGCTATTAAAAGCATCTGATGCCCTTGAAATTGCTCGGCCCGATTCAGGGCCTTACTTAGTCTCAACTACTGCGATAGCAGTAGAAAACACGCATAACTTTGGTGGTGGAACGGTGCAACCAATCAGTGAAATTGCAGCCCTGCGCATAGGTGCCGACAATTTGGGAATAGCACTTCACTTAGATGGTGCGCGCATCTGGAATGCCCATATCGCAAGCGGTGTTTCTTTTATCGACTATGGAAAGTATTTTGACACGATTAGTGTCTGTTTATCTAAGGGATTAGGTGCACCGATTGGCTCAATCATGCTCGCCTCTAAGGTGCATGTTGCTAAGGCTCGTCAATGGCGCAAGCGTTACGGCGGAGGTATGAGACAGGTTGGTATTTTGGCGGCGGCCGGACATTACGCCCTTGATAATAATATTGAACGTCTTGCCGATGATCATCGACGTGCCAAAGAGTTAGCAGTAGCGATTGCTGGAGTCCACTCCTCATTAATTGATCCAAGCGGAGTTCAAACAAATATCGTTGGCTTAGATTTATCGGCTATGTCATTCACCGCCGCCGAACTTACTCAGCGTTGTCGCGATGGCGGACTTTGGATTGCCGCCCTTGGCCCAAAGTATGCACGCCTAGTCACTCACATGGATTTCGATGATTCTCAGTGCGAACAAGCGATTGAGATTTTAAAGAAAGCCCTCGTGGCTTAATAGCCACTCCTTTTTATCAACACCATAGGCATAGTTACCAAGAGCTCCCCCGGTCTTTACAACTCGGTGACAAGGCACAACTAACATGATTGCATTAGTGGAACAAGCAGTACCCGCTGCACGCACCGCCGCAGGAGAGCCTGCCCTATCTGCTAACTCGGCGTAAGAGATTACTTTTCCTGGCGCTATTTTGCGCATCCCTTTCCACGCCGCTTGAGAAAAGGCGGCACCCTCTTGCCGGGTTTTAATCGCATTAATCGCACTTAAATCACCATCGAAGTAATCACCGATCAGATCTGAGATAACTGGAATCGATTTAACTACTCTGACATCTTTGCCGATTTTAAATGCTGAAATTGTTGAAAGATTTGCACCAATAAGAATCTGATCATCGGCCAGTAAATTCAGTATGCCAATCGGGCTCTTCAGTGATGTAACAAGTAAAGGCACTTGCCTAAATTAGCGCTCACGCAGCATTTCGGCAACTAAAAATGCTAGCTCAAGTGACTGCGCATGATTTAGACGAGGGTCACAAGCACTTTCATATCGAGTTGCCAAATCTTCATGTGAAATCTGTTCTCCACCACCAACACACTCAGTGACATCATCGCCTGTGAGCTCGATATGTACGCCACCAGGGTGTGTCCCGAGCGCCTTATGTACTTCAAAGAAGCCTCTGACCTCATCCATAACATCATCAAAGCTACGTGTTTTATAGCCAGATGGAGCCTCATAGGTATTGCCATGCATGGGATCACATACCCATAAAACCTTTGCTCCTGATTTAGTTACCCCATCAACTAGCGCAGGTAAGAGTTGGCGAATCTTGTCGGCTCCCATTCGTGTAATAAAGGTAATACGACCTGGTTCACGATCTGGATCTAATTTTTCAATGAGTGCTAATGCATCATCGACCGTTGACTTTGGTCCAAGCTTGACACCAATTGGGTTGCGAACCTTGGATGCAAAATCAATATGTGCGCCATCTAATTGACGCGTGCGCTCACCAATCCAGATAAAGTGGCCTGAGACATCATAGGGATTTCCAGTACGTGAATCGATACGCGTTAACGCCTTTTCATACTCCAAGATGAGCGCTTCGTGGCTTGAGAAGAAATCAACGGCCTTGAAAGATTCAGGGTTAACGCCAGCTGATTTTACGAAGGCAAGTGCGCGGCCGATTTCATTAGCCATTTGTTCATAGCGAACACCGACAGATGAATCACGGATAAATCCTTTGTTCCACTCATGTACTTGGCGAAGATCGGCAAAGCCACCCTGCGTAAATGCGCGCACCAAGTTAAGGGTTGCCGCTGATGTGTTGTAGACACGTACTAAGCGATGTGGGTCAGGCGTGCGCGATGTTTCATTGAACTCAATATCATTGACTGCATCGCCACGATAGGCCGGCAGAGTTACATCTCCACGAACCTCCATGTCATTGGAGCGTGGTTTTGCGAACTGCCCAGCCATTCGTCCAACTTTTATAACGGGAAGACTTGAGTGGTACTGCAAAACGGCGGCCATCTGCAAGATAGTTTTAATTCGGTTACGAATCGAATCGGCCGTTGCAGCTGCAAAAGTCTCAGCGCAGTCTCCGCCCTGTAACCAAAACGCCTTTCCATCGGCGGCTAATGCGATGCGCGCTTTGAGATCATCGCACTCACCGGCAAATACCAGTGGCGGAAAAGATTTCAACTCTGCAACAGCGGCCTTAATAGGCGCACCCTCTGGACCGCCCGGCCAGTTAGGTTGCTGAGCGGCAACTAATCCAGGTGTGAAGAGTGAATCAAGTGAGGTGCTCATATGGATAAGAGTAGAGAGTCAGGGGCCGATCGCGAGATGCGATTAACCAAAGAAAATCTCGGCCTCCTTGTAACGTTCAAGAGGTACCAACTTAAGCTTTTCAGTCGCCGATGCCAGTGGAACACGGACAATATCTGTGCCATGAAGTGCGACCATTTTTCCCCAGTCACCTTCATGGGCCGCCGTTATTGCATGTAGCCCAAAGCGAGTTGCAAGGACTCGGTCAAAGGCCGTTGGAGAGCCACCACGTTGAATATGTCCAAGCACTGATGTGCGCGCCTCTTTACCGGTCTCAGCTTCGATCTGTTCGGCAAGCCAATCACCGACTCCGGCCAGCTTGACGTGGCCAAATGAATCTAAACTCTGATCCTTGACTGTCATGTCTCCATCAAGTGGAATCGCACCTTCGGCGATAACAATTATTGGGGCGTAGTGAGACTTGAAACGAGATTCAACCCATTCGCATACTTTCTCTACAGAGAATTTTTGCTCTGGAATCAAAATACATGCCGCACCTCCAGCAAGTCCTGCGTGCAGTGCGATCCAGCCAGCATGCCGGCCCATCACTTCAACGATTAATGCGCGGTGATGAGATTCTGCCGTTGTGTGTAAACGGTCGATCGCTTCAACGGCAATATTGACTGCGGTATCAAAACCAAATGTGTAATCGGTATTTTCTAAGTCATTATCGATTGTCTTTGGAACACCCACTACTTTGACTCCAAGTGAATCGAGCTTTGTCGCAACGCCTAGTGTGTCTTCGCCACCGATTGCAATCAAGGCATCGATTCCAGCTTTAGCTAAATTCTCTTTAATCTTTTCTACGCCGCCCTCGATCTTAAAAGGGTTCGTGCGTGATGATCCAAGGATTGTTCCGCCGCGCGGCAAGATTCCTCGAGTAGTCTCAATTGTGAGCGGCATTGTTAAGCCCTCAAGTGGGCCCTTCCAACCATCACGAAAACCAACGAACTCATGACCGTACTCTTTAACGCCCTTGCGGACTACGGCACGGATAACGGCATTTAGACCAGGACAATCTCCACCACCAGTAAGCACGCCAATACGCATTTTTAACTCCACTACAAAAAATTATTGATGACGGGTTATCTCAAGCAATTTCGCCCTAGCTGTGGTCAACGCTGACTAGGACAGTCTAGCCTTTACCTATGGCTAATCGACAACTCATTGCAGGCGTGGACTCTTCTACTCAATCAGTAAAAGTAGTTATCCGTGAAGCTAATACTGGAGAGTTGGTTCGTGAAGGCCGTGCCGCTCATCCTGATGGCACAGAAATCGATCCCGCCCTTTGGAACTCCGCCCTTGATACTGCACTGAGCAACGCCGGTGGTCTTGATGGAGTTGCCGCGATTTCGATAGCTGGACAGCAACATGGGATGGTCGCACTCGATAGCAATGGAACAGTTATTCGCCCGGCACTGTTATGGAATGACACGCGCTCTGCGCAGGCTGCCCTTGATTTAAACCGTGAGCAAGGCGGCAATGCGCAAATATCTAGAAAAGTCGGGTCGGTTTTAGTTGCATCATTTACAGCCAGCAAGCTGCGTTGGATGGCAGATCACGAGCCACAGAATGCGGCCAAAGTTGCAGCAGTTGCACTTCCACATGATTGGCTGTCGTGGCAGTTACAAGGTGGAAAAGATTTGAATAAATTATTCACAGACCGCAGCGATGCATCGGGTACTGGTTACTTTGATCCAACCACATCGCACTATCGCGAAGATATTCTGCGTCTTGCACTGCGTCATGATTCAGAGATAGTGCTGCCCACAATTATTGCACCGAATAAATTTGGTGGCACAACGTCAACAGGGATTCCTATCGCTGCTGGCGCCGGAGATAACGCTGGTGCAGCACTCGGTCTACAAGCACAGCCTGGTGATGTTGTTATCTCTCTAGGTACAAGCGGTACGGCCTTTGCAGTATCTGACACACCGACTCATGATTCAAGTGGTGCTGTTGCAGGATTTGCCGATGCAACAGGGCGATTCTTACCACTTGTCTGCACACTTAATGCGGCGAGAATTTTAGATGCTGCCACACGCATCTTAGGAAAAACTCATGATGAGGTTGGCGCATTGGCACTGAGCTCTGTTGCCGGCGCCCATGGCCTAACACTCTTGCCATATTTTGAGGGCGAACGCACTCCAAATCGTCCCGATGCAACGGGTGTCTTTTCTGGCATGAATCTCAACAATTCGAACCCCGCCGATATCGCTCGCGCAATGATCGAAGGCATGATGTGTGGTTTGACTGATGCAGTTGATGCATTGATCGCATTAGGTGTCAGTGTAAATCGCATAGTAATAATTGGTGGAGCGGCAAAAAATTCAGCGATTCCAGTGATTGCCAGCGCATTAATGGGGCGTGAAGTGGTTGTGCCTCCAGCAGGTGAGTATGTCGCCGATGGCGCAGCTAAGCAGGCGGCATGGGCTCTCTTGGGCCAAATGCCACAATGGAATCTTGGTGAAGTGACACATCACACAACAAAACCAACACCTGATGTGATGAATCGCTATCGAACTCTGCGCGATAACACCGCAGATTGGTAGGGACTGTGCTGTTAGAGTACGTGCAATGAGATGCTTTGGTTGGGATGCAGTAGCGGTGGAAACTGTTGATTTATATCTCCGAGTGATCGCATAAATGTCACGTAAATCCTGGATTCAATTTGGAATCGTCGGCTTTTTATGGGGAATTCCATACCTTCTCATGAAGGTAGCAGTCGCCGATATTCCGCCCCCGCTTATCGTCGCTGGGCGAACATTAATTGGCGCAGCAATTTTAATCCCTATCGCAATGCATAAGAAAACTTTTATGGATGCAGTACGGGGGATCAAATATGTTCTGCCATATGCATTTCTTGAAATGGTCGGGCCCTGGATTCTTATAACAAATGCTGAAAAAGAGATCTCATCAGGTCTTGCCGGTCTTTTAGTTGCCACTGTCCCAATTTTTGCAACCATCTTCACATCGCTGCGCGGAGATCATTCGGTATGGGAGAGAAAGCGCGTCTTGGGAATCATCATTGGCTTTATCGGAATCATTGCCTTAGTTGGAATTGAATCGATTACCGGAAGCAGTAATCCAAAAGCGATCGCTATGGTTATTCTGGCTTCAATGCTCTATTCCTACGCCGTCTTGATGGTGACCTCAAACCTACCCGGTGTCGATGGAATCGCAATCAATGGCTTAGCCATGGCGATTACCTGTCTGTTTTATACCCCGATAGCGATAGCGATGTGGCCAAGTAATCCAGTCTCGACAAATGCCATAGCCGCTCTTGTCGCACTGGGAGTCTTTTCAACGGCAATCGCTTTCATGCTCTTCTTTAGTGTCATTATTGAAATCGGAGCAGCACGTGGATCGTTAACTACTTACGTCAATACTGCAGTTGCCGTTGTCCTTGGAATTATTATCTTAAACGAACCAATTACTCTTGGAATTATCGTTGGTCTGCCACTAGTCGTTCTCGGCTCTTATTTTGCCAGTCGAAAAACTACCTTAGTGGTTATCGCCGAACCCTAAGCGCTCTAACAACTTAGGGTCGCGCTGCCACTCTTTTGAAACCTTGATGTGGAGACCAAGGAATATCTTGGCAGCTAATGCTCGTTCGATATCGGCCCGTGCACGTATGCCAATCTCTTTTAGACGGGTACCTTGATGGCCGAGCAAAATAGCACGCTGTGTATCGCGCTCAACATGAATAGTTGCATGGACATCGTAAAAGGGACGCGAACCCTTTTCCTCTCGCTCACCAAACTCATCAATTGTTACCATGATCGAATGAGGCAACTCTTCACGCACATCCTGCAGCGCGGCTTCACGGATAAATTCGCAGATCAACTGTTCTATCGCTTGATCACTAGTCGTGCCCGGAGGGTAATAAGCAGGTCCTACCGGAAGATTTTTTCCGATCAGCTCGTTCAATAAATCGATCTGACTATGAATCGCTGCCGATACTGGAATTATTTCATCCCACACAAAGCCTTGAGCCAAAGCCATGATGCCAGCTAGGCGTAGAGCAAGCTTTTCCTTGGATAGTAAATCAGTCTTAGTAACGACTGCAAACTTTTTCGCTCGTGGGTGCTTCGCAATCTCATTTGCAATAAAAATATCACCAGCCCCGGAGCTCTCATCGGCTGGAATACATAAAATCACAATATCGACTGAGTCCATACTCTGATCGACAAGGGCGTTAAGGCGCTGGCCCAAGAGAGTCTTGGGTTTGTGTACACCAGGGGTGTCGACAAGTACGGCTTGGAAATCTGGGCCATGCACAATGCCTCGGATAGCGCTACGTGTTGTGTTGGGATGATGTGATGTGATTGCGATTTTGCTACCAACTAAGGCGTTGATAAGAGTGGATTTTCCAACGTTTGGACGGCCAACAATGGCAACGAAACCCGAACGGTGTTCACCCATGAGCTCATTCTCTCATCTATTGGCTCCTACAAACTCCACTGCATCTGCCACCGATGTAACGATCTCTGCAGCGCGCTCTCCTATTAAACGATGACATCCCTCACTCGTGGGTGAGTTTATTGGTCCAGGAATCGCCATCACTGGACGCAATAACTCTGCGGCATCGCGTGCGGTGCGCAGAGATCCACTTCGAAATGCCGCCTCCACAACTAGGGTGGCCACAGATAGTGCGGCGATTAAGCGGTTACGTGTTAAAAAACGTGCAGGTAATGCAGGATGCCCTGGCATTACTTCGGTAAGAATTGCACCTGACTCGCAGATCTCTGCAAATAATCGAGTATTACCCACTGGGTAGTTAATATCGATCCCAGATGCAATGACGGCTACGGTAATACCTTCAGCGATTAATGCACCTTTATGTGCAAAGGAATCGATGCCATATGCACCACCACTGACAATCCCCCACTCTCGATCGACAAAGCCTGCTGCAAAATCTCCAGCGATACGTGCACCATAGTTTGTGGGGTTACGGGTGCCAACGATTGCAAGGGATTGCATCGAAAGCGCTTCAAGATTTCCCTTTGCGATGAGGGCGATAGGTGGTGCAACTAAATCCTCTACCTGAATCGGCCACGAAGGGTCTCCTGGTATTAAAAACTCCGCCTGTGCAGCCTCAATAATCGAAAGTACTTGATCTGCTGTTGTTATTGAAATCTTTGTAATTAATGTATTGAACTTAATTCGGTCGTAGCCACCCCTTTGTAACTTCTCGATCACCTTTAATGCGCCTTGGGAAAATATCTCACTCATCCAGAATGGATGTCCGCCCTCAATTGCACTAAAAAGAACTGCTCGTGCCTCTCGCTCATTCATATCTCAATACCTCCACGCATTGAATGTGCCTGTGTTACATCGGCCAACGTTGGTAGGTCATGACCATGTAGATCGGCCAGAGTCCAAGACACTCGAGCAATCTTGTGCACTCCCCGCGCCGTAATATGTTCGCGTTCGAGTTCATCATGTAGAAAGCTCATCGCAGCACGCTCTGGTTGAAAAACCGTGCGTAATAAGCGCGCTGGTATCTGCGAGTTAAGGCTATAACCAAGCCCGGCAAAGCGTTGCTCGGCAACTGCACGTGCGGCAATTACCCGCATGCGGATATCAGCGCTGGCTTCGCCAAGTTCGCTGCGCGCCATATCGACGCGCCCTACTGGGTCAACGTGCACACGCAGATCTATACGATCTATTAGCGGACCTGAGAGTTTGCCTAAATAACGTCTAACCTGTTGCGAAGTACAGGTGCATTGACGGCCACGCCCACTGAACTTTCCGCATGGACATGGATTAGCTGCAAGTACAAGCAGAAACTGTGCGGGGAAAGTCACATTTCCGATACTGCGCGCGATAGTAATTGTTCCGGCCTCGAGAGGTTGGCGCAGTGAATCTAAAACCCCCGATGGACACTCTGGTGCTTCATCAATAAAAAGAACCCCATGATGTGCCAACGAACATGCACCAGGCTTAATTGCATGTGCACCTCCCCCGACCATTGCAACTCTCGTTGTTGTGTGGTGAGGACTAACTATTGGAGCTATACGTGATGTTGGCGATCTCGTTGCAAATGTTCCCACTAATGAGTGTACGGCGGTAACTTCTAACGCCTGAGAAATCTTAAGCTGCGGCATAATCGTTGGAATTCTTTCGGCGATCATTGTTTTACCTGCCCCAGGTGGACCAATCAGTAAAATATGATGACCGCCAGTTGCCGCAATTTCTGCCGCAAGGCGCGCCTCAGGCTGTCCAGCAACATCGGCGAAATCTAAACGCTCATCTACTTCCTCCCATCGGTAATCAATCTCATCGGAGAGTTCGCGCTCTCCTGTGCGCAGCCAACGCAGAACACTCTTTAAATGCCCCATCGCAATTATCTCCATACCCTGCATCAGCTGTGCTTCAGCGGCATTGGCAGTTGGTACTACTGCTGTGGTAACTCCAGATTTCTGGGCGGCCATTAGTGCAGGTAGAACTCCGCGCACCGAACGGATGTGACCATCGAGTGAAAGCTCTCCAAGAAAAACAATTCTATTAATGCGATCTACTGGAATAGTTTCGTGAGCTGACAGAAGGGCGATGCAGATCGCTAAATCAAAGCCAGATCCGCTCTTAGGTAGCCAAGCAGGTGAGAGTGAAACGGTAGTTTTTCTATTAGGCCATACCTCGTTGCAGTTAACAATGGCGGCACGTACCCGTTCGCGAGATTCAGAGAGAGCGGCATCAGGTAGTCCAAGGAGTGTGTAGGTAGGAAGTCCATCTGCGATATCGACCTCCACTGTCACAAGATGTCCATCTAAGCCAAGGAGTGCAACCGATGTGGTCTGGGCCAAGCTCATAATAGGTTGGCTCTATATTCAATCGAATGTGAACCATCGGGTGCGATTAATACTGCCGCAACATCGATCTGATATTCGCATCCCAATGCGCCATGCGTAGCTAGCCAACCTAGGGCCAAGCGCTGCATGCGGTGGGCCTTGTCGCGGTTAATGGCTTCGAAGGGGTGGCCAAAGGCCAGCGATGAGCGCGTCTTGACTTCGATGAAGGCAAATACGCCCGTTGGTTGCAGTGCAACGATATCGATCTCACCCTCGCGAATACGCCAGTTGCGCTCGATAATCTCGGCATTGCGGGCAGTTAAATACCGTGTAACAACTTCTTCGCCAAAGGCGCCAGTGCGTTGATTATTTTTTATCTGCATAGACGGTGACGATAAGGAGCTACTCTGACAAGGTCAGTCAAACGAGATTTACTTGTGGATGAGCGCTGCAATATTTGAAAATGAACGTCGATGCTCTATACACGTGCCGTGAGTATTGAGGGCATCCGCATGTGCGGCAGTGATATACCCCTTGTGCCCAGCAAAGCCATACTCTGGAAACTGTGAATCCATCTCACGCATAATGCGATCTCTGGTCACTTTTGCGATGATTGATGCTGCACTAATCGATACAACAACTTGGTCGCCCTTCCATACAGCTAAATTGGGTAGACCTAATCCCTCGATTGCATAGCCATCGGTTAAAACATATGCAGGCGTTTGTTCTAATCCATGTACCGCGCGGCGCATTCCATCGAGATTGGCTGCATGTACCCCACGTGAATCAACTTCACTCGCTGGAACAATAACAACGCTAATAGATGCGGCAACTAACTGAATGAGTTCGAAAATCTCTTCTCGCTTTTTCTCAGATATCTCTTTTGAATCGCGCACCGCAGATAGTTCGGGTGCGAAGGGATCATGCAAGATAACCGCTGCAATTACGAGTGGGCCTGCACATGCGCCACGGCCAGCTTCATCAACACCTGCAATTGGTGCTATTCCTGCATTGATGAGCAGCTGCTCGATCACCTTCATTAAGAGCTACTTAACAACGTCGATCTGTGGAATATAAGTAAAATTCTTCAGCGGCCATATCACGGCAAGGACTCGCCCAGTAACTCGAGAGAGTGGGACCATTCCCTTATTAACATCATCTTGGTGGTAGCGCGAATCAGCACTTGCACCACGGTGATCTCCCATCACCCAAATCTTCCCTTTAGGAACTGTGACATCGAATTTCATATCACTGGGTACATTGCCGGAAAAAATATATGGCTCGGTAATAGGTTTGTCATTAACCGTTAATTTTCCACCTTTTGTACAGCACACGATGTGATCGCCAGCAACACCAATTGTGCGCTTTACTAAATACTGTTTAGCTGGATTTGGCAGAACGCCTACTGCAACTAAGCCAACTTTAATCTTTGCAATATATTTATTCGATGAATAATCCGATGCTTCTGGTAACCATTTAGCGGGATCTCTAAAGACTACAACATCACCCCGTGAAATATTGTGCGAAGTAAATGGAACCCTGTTAACAGCCACACGATCTTGAATTTGTAAGGTGTTTTCCATTGAGCCCGAAGGGATGTAGAAAAACTGCACAAGGAAACTTTTAATAAATAGTGAAACTACTAGCGCTACAACGACTAAAACTGGGAACTCCCGAAGGAGGGATCCCTTACGACGCATTAGTTGGGAGCTTTAAGCTTGTGGAGTTTCGGCTTCAGCAACTGGCGCTTCTACAACTGCTTGCGCAACTGGCGCTTCTACAACTGTTTCGCTTTCAACGATAACTTCTGCAGCCACAACTGGAGCTGCAACTTCTGCCACAGCTTCTTCAATTACTGTCTCGGAGACTGGTGTTGAAAGAATTCCATCACCGTAGCCCTCAACGCCATCACGCTTTTCACGGATCTTGGCCGCCTTACCGCGAAGATCGCGTAGGTAATAAAGCTTGGCGCGACGTACTTCGCCCTTCTTTACTAACTCAATCTTTTCAATAACTGGTGTGTGCACTGGGAAGGTACGCTCAACACCAACACCGTAAGAAACCTTACGAACGGTAAAAGTCTCGCGCAGGCCATCACCTTGGCGACGCATAACGATTCCCTGGAAGACCTGAAGCCGACTCTTGCTACCTTCGATAACACGGACGTGAACCTTGAGCTCATCACCGGCACGAAACTGTGGGATGTCATGGCGCAGGGATACTGCATCTACGGCGTCAAGGATGTTCATCGTTCGTACCTAATTTCTCTGTATAGATTAAAAGCACTCGCTGTGGCGGTGCAGACGCATATCCTGCCATATGAGGGGCCTTCTACCGAAATCGAGCCCGAGTCACTGCGGAATCGCGCGTGAGAGCTGGCTAAAGAGATGGGCTCCAGCGGCCACTGTCAGATCCAAGCCATGCCAACTCTTCGTCTCAACAATCGCCCCAGCCTCACGGGCAATGAGTTCACCTGCCGCGAGATCCCATTCGCACAGACCAGTTTCAAAATAGCCATCAACTAATCCCGTTGCTACATTGCAGAGATCGACGGCAGCCGATCCCATACGGCGCATATCACGTATCTGGGGCACTAATGCATTGACTATCTTTAACTGCTCCTCACGTGTTTTAACATCGTAGGCAAAACCAGTGGATAAAAGTGCGCGATTGAGTTCGATGGGATTATTGCACTCGATCTTTACATCATTGAGAAAGGCTCCGCCGCCGCGCGATGCATACCAGGTCGAATTCGTAGTAGGTGAATGAACTACCCCAACTAAGGCCCCAGACTCATCTTTTACCGCAATGCTAATCGACCAACCGGGCAGGCCATAGAAATAATTTACAGTCCCATCAACTGGATCTATGACCCAAGTTAGCCCGCTTGTGCCAGTGCGGTTTGCACCTTCTTCGCCAATGATTCCATCGCTTGGGCGCGCTGCAAGAATTGCATCGACGATAAGTTTTTCACTGGCATGATCCATCTGTGTTGCAATATCGATAGCTGTTGATTTAACAGTTAAGTTCCATGATGCGGGGCGATCTATTAAGAGCTCTCCGGCTTGATGGGCAATAGTTAACGCTAGCTTGAGAATCTGTTCTGCATCATTCATGTTTGCAGTCTAGCCTGACATAGACTCACCTCTATGTTCACGGCCTATGGAACCCTCTTTCGCACCCCTGGTGCAATGAAGTTCTCTTTAACGGGAATTATTGGCCGAATGCCTGTCTCTATGGATTCGTTAGCACTTATTTTCATTGTTGTTGCCGCAAATGGCTCATATGCAATCGCAGGGGCTTTAAGTGCCACAGCATCTATTGTCATCTCAATCTTCATGCCCTACTGGGCTAGAGTCTCTGATCGAATTGGACAACGCGCACTTTTAATCCGCGTAGTCCCATTAAAGCTTATTGGATTGAGCATCTTTCTCCTGTTGGTTCTAAATGGCGCCCCTGTCTGGACATGGTTTCTTTCAATTATTATCGCCGAAGCAGCATCCATAAATCTTGGAGGACTAGTGCGTCGACGTTGGCTGCATGTGCTGAGCCCAGATAAAACTACAACGGCCGAGGATGAAAAAGATCGTCACATTATTAATACTGCCTACTCACTCGAGGCGCTCAATGATGAGTTTGTCTTTATCACCGGTCCAATTATTGCAACGGCCTGTGCGACATCGATTGCACCTGCAGCCGGTCTCATCGTCGGAATGCTTTTTCTAGGAGTTGGTATGCCACTGTTTGCCGTTCAAAGAGCTACTGAACCCCCGGCCTCACCCAAGAAAATGGTAGATCCGCATCCACCCGTCATTAGAAGTAAAAAACTCCAAGCCGTTGTACTTCCCATTGTCTTTGTTGGAGGATTCTTTGGGGCAATCGCTATTGCCACCATTGCATTTACTGATTTGTATGGAGAGAAGTCTCACTCTGGAGTTCTACTTGCAATTTGGGCAAGTGGAAGCGCAGTTGCTGCGGTTATTAACGGACTCATCAAATGGCGACTCTCACATGCAGCGCGCTTTATATTCTTTCTATTCTCTCTGACAGTTTTGAGTATTCCACTTCTCTTCGTGCAGTCAGTTCTAGCCCTTGGAGTAGCCCTCTTTTTCAATGGCTTTGCTATCGCCCCACTCATTGTTAATGCATACGGAGTCGCCGAATCTGCCGTGCCCCCTGGGCAAATCACAGAGACACTGAGCTGGGTTGTGGCGGGAATGCCGCTGGGTGGCGCACTCTCTAGCGTTATCGCAGGGTTGGTAATCGATAATTACGGCGCACAAACTGCGTACTGGGTTCCGCTGGGATTTATGATTGCCGCCCTTGTAGCCACGCTGCCTTACTTCACTACTTATAAGGCGCTCATCGGTTACTCTTCCAAACATGACTGAGCTGCGATTTATCGGAAAGAGCGATGAGGGCACTCATCTTTCACTTCACGATAGCGATGGCAACGAGTTCTCACTTCGCATTAGTGACTCACTACGTGCAACTGTAAATCAACCGCGTCTTGCATCTGTGCCCGAGCAAGAGGCCGACACAATCTCTGTTAAAGAGATTCAGCGACGTCTGCGTGCCGGCGAGCTACCTGAAGAGCTTGCACGTGAAAATAATATTTCAATGGAAAAGATTGAGCGCTTTTCAGGACCAATCTTGCAGGAGCGCATTTATATTATTGATCAAGCTCAACAGATTCCGATTCGCAAAGAAGGTGGGCGTGAGCCTGTAACACTTCTTGGTGTAGTGGTATCTCGCCTTGCTCCACGTAATGTTGATTTAGCCGATCTCTCATGGATCACTTGGCGCCACGAAGATGGCACATGGACAGTTGAACTTCACTATCCACATTCAAGCGGGCACGGCATTGCGCAGTGGAACTTTGATCCAACGCGTCGACTTGTTGCATCCCTCGATGAAAATGCACGCTGGATGATGGGCGATGAACCAACACCACGGCCAATCGTTGCGCCAGGACTTGTCTACTCCGAGTCCAATCACCCTGCACATCGCGAAGAGCGTGAAACTGAGCCAGAAGTTCCACGTCTTGCAGTAATTCGAGAGGCCCCAGATGATGAAGCAACGCGCGATGGCGTAGTTGCACGTGCGAAAGTTCCAAGCTGGGATGAAATTATGTTTGGCATTAAACCAACTGAAGATCAGTAGTTTTTCTAGCTAAGCGTTGTTGTAAGCAAACCTACCTGCGTTTCTGTCTCGCTATCGGCGCCATGATGGCCAACCATCGCACCTTCTTTATCAATACGGGCTGGATCGATTAATACAGCAGCCCCTTTAGCAACTGCAATCACTTCTCCCATACGGTCTAGCGAATCGGCACTGACTACGTCGCCAAAGAGGTTACTGGTTATTGCTTGCTCGCGAGTGAAAACATCGACACGATCGCCCAAAAACTCTTGCCATACGCCTGCAACGCTACTTCGCGCTGCGGAACTGTCGTAATCGGGCTTTAGATATAGATGACGTGCCCGAGGTTCACCGGCAATTACAGCGATATTTTCCAATAATGGATTGTCTTGTCCAATAATGATTTTCTCTCCAACATTTATCATTCCGTGATCTGATGTCAACCAGATGCGAGTGCCTTGTGGCATCTCTCTCATGAGACTGGCAAGCATTTGGTCAATCATTGTCAATGCAGCTAGCCACTTATCGCTACCTACGCCATCGCTATGGCCTGCTACATCTAAATCATTAACATAGAGATAAACAAAGGATGGTGTTTTGCGTAGTGCATCTTTTGTCTGCGCAATCAGATCAGGTACAACATTAGCGCCTCTGTATTCGGCACCACGAAAAACTGCGCGAGTAAAACCACTGTTTTCATAGCGTTTAGCTGCAACATGAGAGACGTGAATGCCTTCGGCCAAGGCCCGTTCAAAAAGCGTTGGTACTGGCTGCCAGTTTATGGGATCAACACGTTCATCCCATTTGAGTGAATTCAAAATACGTCCACCGCTGCGTGGAACTTGTACGGTGTAACCCAACATGCCGTGTACGCCTGGTAGGACTCCCGTTGTTAACGTTGCAAGACTTGTTGCTGTTGTCGATGGAAATGAAGTATTGACTATTGCATGCTGAGTCAGCCTTGTGATAGTTGGCATATGGCTGGCGAATTTTTCTAGAACATCGGCGCCGAAGCCATCTATAAGGAAAAGTATTTCCCGCCCCATTGGACTCTGGCCGGCATTAATCTGATCCTCGGCAGTACTAAGTCCAAGGGATGAAAAGATCGATGGAGTTATCTGCGATAAATGCACGTGCGTATCTTCTCATTACATCCGCTAAGGTTGTGCATATGAAGAGCGCAATTAAATACTCGGCTGAAGTTGCCGGTGCCATTGCCGCGGGCAAGCCCCTCGTTGCTCTCGAATCTACGATTATCAGCCATGGACTACCACGCCCCAGCAACTTGGCCGTTGCTATCGAATGTGAAAAGATTATTCGCGAGCACGGGGCAGTACCGGCAACGATCGCCTTACTAGATGGCGTTGTGCATGTTGGACTTGAAATTAAAGAGCTTGAAGCTATCGCCAATCGCGATGATATTTCTAAGGCTTCGGTGAGAGATTTGGCCATTATCGTTGCCAGCCGAAAAAGCGCTGCAACGACCGTGGCTGCAACTGCGCATATAGCAGCTATCGCTGGTATTAAGGTTTTCGCAACTGGGGGTCTAGGCGGTGTCCATCGCGGAGCTAATGAATCATTTGATGAATCTGCCGATCTAACAGCGCTCTCACAGTTAGATATGACCGTTGTTTGCGCCGGAGTTAAATCGATTCTCGATGTTCATGCAACTCTTGAGCGCCTTGAGACCCTTGCAATCGGTCTAGTGGGATATAAAACAAATCGCTTCCCTGGTTTTTACTTAACCGATTCAGGCTTTGATCTAGAGCACCGCGTAGATAATGTTGATGAGATAGCTGCAATCATCAAGGCTCGCACATCTATCGGTACTCAGTTCAAAGCATTGATTGTTGCAAATCCAGTCAAAAATGAGATGGAAAAAAACCGTCACGATCAATTTCTTGCAACAGGACTCGCAAAAGCGGCTCATGATGGGATCGATGGCAAAGCGGTGACCCCATTCCTGCTCGAGCATTTTCATTCCGCCTCGCATGGTGAGTCACTGGCAATTAACACTGAGATTATTAAATCGAACTGTGCATTAGCTGCCGAAATCGCGGTGGCGTTAATATGAAAAAAGTTCTCTGTATAGGCGATTTAGCTCTCGATGTTATTGCGCAGTTAAAAGAACCCATTAACTATGGCAATGACACTGCGAGCCGAATATCTACCCACCCTGGCGGTCAGGCTGCAAATGTTTCAACATGGATAACTCGCACAAACACTAAGGCCCAGCTTGTCGCGCGCGTAGGTAACGATCCAGTTGGCTTTGCATTGATTTCAGATTTAGATAAATACGGCGTAGAACATATGAATTTAATGCGCTCTGGTCGCCCTACTGGAGTAGTTGTTATCTTGGTAGATGCCAATGGCGAACGCACAATGTTCCCAGATAACGGTGCTAACGCAGATCTAGAAGTAAATGACCTACCCACATTAAATGATATCGACGGCGCTTACTTAAGTGGTTATGCATTACTTGATTTTCGCAGTCGTGATGCGGTACTTGCTATGGTTAAAAAGATTAAAGCGGCAGGAATCCCAATCTTCTTTGATCCAACAACAACCGGGGCCATGAAGATTGTCTCCCGCGAAGAGGTTTTATCCTGGGTCGCTCTTATGGATGGAATCTTGCTCAACGCCGAAGAAGCGCTCTACTTAGGCGACTCAACGCAGATTGAGCTCGCTGAAGAAAATCTGAAGGAGTACACACCACTTGTCGTCATCAAACTCGGTTCACGTGGTGCGATGGCTGTCTTCAACGATCAATCGGTCAGAGTTGCCGCAGTTACGACTAATGTCGTGGATACAACTGGTGCCGGAGATTCATTTGCCGCAGGTTTTATTCCGATGTGGTTAGAAACACGTGAGCTCGAGAAGGCATTATCGGCTGGTACTGCCTTGGCCGCAAAGTGTGTTGCAACAGTTGGGGCGCGCCCTCCCCTGAATTAACCCATGTAGTTGGCACAATCTCCCCCATGGCAAAGACAACGAGCAAGGCTAAGAAACCCATCGGTCCAAAACCTGGAGAGTATCCAGGCAAGATTGTTGATATCGATGTGTCAAAGGAAGTATCTGAATCATTCCTTGAGTATGCCTACTCTGTTATCTACTCTCGCGCCTTGCCCGATGCACGTGATGGTTTAAAGCCAGTCCACCGCCGCATTCTTCACCAAATGGCAGATATGGGTCTGCGTCCAGAGCGCGGACATGTTAAGAGTGCACGTGTTGTCGGTGAAGTAATGGGTAAGTTGCACCCGCACGGTGATGGTGCAATCTATGACGCACTTGTTCGCATGGCACAATCATTTTCAATGCGCTTACCGCTCATTGATGGTCACGGAAACTTTGGCTCACTCGATGCAGGACCTGCTGCAATGCGTTACACCGAGGCCCGTCTTGCCCAAGCTGCAATGGCGATGGTTGCAGAGGCCGATGAGGACACCGTTGATTTCGGTGCCAACTACGATGGTCAACTATCAGAGCCATTAGTGCTACCAGCTGCATATCCCAACCTGCTCGTTAACGGCGGCTCTGGAATCGCAGTTGGTATGGCGACAAATATGGCGCCCCATAACTTAGGTGAAGTTATCGCTGCAACTAAGTTTTTAATTGAAAATCCAAATGCAACTGTTAAACAGTTGATGAAATATATACCTGGCCCAGATTTTCCAACGGGGGGCGAACTCGTTGGTCTGGAAGGTGTCCGCGAAGCATATGCAACTGGTAAAGGATCCTTTAAACTCCGCGCCAGTGTTGAGGTTGAGAAAGTCTCATCCCGCAAAATGGGTATTGTTATTAAAGAGCTCCCATTTACTATCGGGCCTGAAAAAGTCGTTGAACGTATCGCCGCACTTGTGAAGTCTAAAAAAATTCAGGGTATAAGCGACATTATTGATTTAACCGATGGGCAGACTGGTACCAACGTTGTCATCGAACTAAAAAATGGCTTTGAAGCCGTCAAGGTACTCGAGCAGCTCTATGCGCTCACCCCAATGGAAGATGCCTTTTCAATCAACGCCGTTGCGCTCGTTAAGGGTCGCCCACAGACGTTAGGTTTAAAAGAGCTTCTTAAAGTATTCATCGAACACCGCATCGAAGTTGTGCGCCGTCGTAGTGAGTTCCGAAAAGCTAAGGCACAGGCCCGTTTAACTCTCGTTGATGGTCTCTTAAAGGCGATTATCGATATCGATAAGGTTATTAAAATCATTCGCGCCAGTGATGATGCAGCCACTGCCAAGGAAAAGCTCATGAAGGATTTCAAGTTAAATGACGAACAGGTCACATACATCTTGGATATGCCCCTTCGCCGTCTGACCAAGATGAGCAAATTAGAACTTGAAACTGAACAGAAAGAACTCAAATCCATAATCGCCGAGCTCACTAAACTGCTAAAGAGCGATGATGCGATAAAGCTTCAAGTCTCTGATGAGTTAACTGCCGTATCTAAGTCATTTGCTACGCCTCGTAAGACGAGAATTGGTGCTGCTTAAACTCGGCTAGAATACGGTGTGATTTCAACCCAAGCTCTAGAACTGCGTGCCGGTGCTCGCCTGCTTATTAAAGGCGTAACTGTGCGCATTAACAGTGGAGACCGCATTGGTTTTGTGGGGCGAAACGGGGCAGGAAAATCAACACTTGCAAAAGTATTAGCAGGAGAGACGATGCCAGCGGGTGGGGCCGTTAATCGCACAGGAAAGATCGGTTACCTGCCACAGGATCCGCGTACAGGTGATGAGCCCGGCTCTGTAATCGAGCGCATCTTGTCGGCTCGTAACTTAGATCAAATCTCACATCGCATGCGACAGGTTGAAGAGGAGATGTCGAGCACCGAGGGTGAGGCCCTTGAAAAAGCGATGGATAGATACACCCGTGTTGAACACGAGTTCAGCGCCGCAGGTGGTTATGCCGCAACGGCAGAGGCCGAAGCGATTGCAACTTCCCTTGGCGTAACCGAGGCCGTCTTTGGACATGAGCTTTCAACTTTATCCGGTGGTCAACGTCGCCGTATCGAACTTGCCCGCATCCTCTTTAGCGGCGCCGAAACACTGTTGCTAGATGAGCCGACTAACCACTTAGATGCCGACTCTATTATCTGGCTACGCGAGTTTCTCTCGAAATACTCTGGCGGCCTAGTCATCATCTCTCACGATGTTCACTTAATTGAAACCGTTGTCAATAAAGTCTTTTACTTAGATGCTAATCGCAACGTAATCGATGTCTATAACTTAGGCTGGAAGGCGTACTTACTACAGCGCGAACAAGATGAGCATCGCCGCAAGAAGGAGCGTGCTAACGCTGAAAAGCGCGCTGAGATTTTACAGAAGCAGGGTGAAAAGATGCGTGCTAAAGCTTCAAAGGCGACTGCGGCCCAAGGCATGTTACGTCGTGCTGAAAAGCTTCGCTCTAACTTAGAAGATGTACGAGTTAGTGACAAGGTTGCGCGTCTTCGCTTTCCAACTCCTGCCCCATGTGGCAAGACTCCTCTATCTGGTGAAGAGCTTTCAAAGTCTTACGGCTCCCTAGAAATCTTTACCGATGTTTCCTGTGTTATCGATAAGGGATCGCGCGTTGTCATCCTTGGTCTTAACGGTGCCGGTAAGACAACACTTCTTAGAATCCTGGCAGGTGAATTAGAGTCCGATACCGGCACAGTTGAACATGGCCATGGATTGAAAATCGGTTACTACGCCCAAGAGCACGAGTCCTTAGACTTTGAGCGCACAGTTCTTGAGAACATGATGTCGGCTACTCCAGATCTGCGCGAGCCTGAGGCCCGGAACACTCTGGGTTCTTTTCTATTTATCGGCGATGATGTTCATAAGCCGGTAAAGGTTTTATCGGGTGGAGAGCGAACCCGTCTTGCATTAGCCGTCCTTGTAGTTTCTGCAGCAAATGTGTTACTCCTTGATGAGCCAACAAATAACTTAGATCCAGCATCACGCGCCGAAATCCTAGGTGCCCTAAGTGAATATCAAGGCGCTGTCATCATGGTCAGCCACGATGAAGGTGCGGTGCAATCCTTAAAACCTGAGCGCGTTATTTTGCTGCCAGATGGCGATGAGGATCTATGGAAAGAGGAGTACTTCGACTTAGTCTCTATCGACTAAGGCTTGCTTATCTTTACAGTATCACCAGATTGATTCTGGGCAGTAACTTCTATCTTTAGGCCCTCTACCAGTATTACATCTCCCACATGAAGCGCAGCATCGGTAAACTGTGGATCGGTTGAACCTTGTCGACGCTGAACTTGCCACCCACCCTTAATAGATTGAATAGTCATATCAACGGTATAGACAAGGGTTCCTTCTTGTGCAGGTGTTAGATTATCTAGACCTTCATTTCTGCGTGATTCGATAACTAAAATCTTCGAACTAGATAGTCGAACAACTATGGCTTTTGTCAGATTAGTTATTCGTTCAATTGGATCAATTAATGAAGTAATTCCAGATGAATCTATACTTGCAGAGTCAAGACAGATAATCTGAGAATCCGATAGCCAGCCTAATAAATACCTATTCCACGAGTTGATTTCGATCGCCCCTGTGGACCAATTATTGGACATGAGGTCCCAAGTTCCATATACGGCTGTACCCGGGCTGACATACAAATCATGAAGACCAAATAGATGGCCAGTCTCATGTGAAATCCATCGCCATGCCGAACCTTTTGCAAGGCTTTGCCATGCATCAGCCCCAGACAAAGTGATATTTGTTATCGGTCCGTCGTTAGTTGAAATACCACTTGAATTTAAGGGTCCTGCAGGACCATAAGCAATTGAACTCCAAGGAATCTCCCGTGGACTTAAAACATAAACAACATCAAACTGTGAATAGTCGACCAGTGGATCAGCGGTTTCTACTGCCAATTTCCAATATGCGTACGCATCACCTTGCCCCCACGTACCTAGCTTGTGGAACGTTGAACTTACAGGCATACGTACCCAGTCTTTAAGTACTTGATAATCAAATTTAACTTTGTTACCTGACATTTTATAATAAAATTCATTCATCCCATCTGTCATTGGTGTGAACTCTTCAGCTGGGGCTCTTTGTCCTACTACATCAGCAAAATCAACAGGAATGATGAGGGCTCTAATGATTCCAAAGCTTCTTAAGCGTCCAGGAGCTTTGGGGAAACCTACTTCCATCTGCAAGTTATTAGTTTGATCGAGTAGCTGACACTGTGTAGTTGGTACGAATTTATTGACTGATGTGCTCTGGGGTAAATCCACAGTTACCGTAAAGAAGCCAGTTGTGTTAGCGCGCATACCTGAAATTGAGAAATCTCCAGAGCTACCAATTGTAGTTGTGTAGCGCTTTCGAACATATTGCGTTGGATTAGGCTCCACAATATCGAAAAGATAAGAGCCTGAAACTAAGTTTGCATAGAAGCTACCATCGGTATTGGCTGGATAAAACTTCCACTCTCCACCTGATATTTGAAGATACACGCCCGGTGATCCAGCTTTACTCTTTTTATCTTTGGGGTTATATATCCATAGTTTCACATTCGTTCCAGTTGGAGCTGCTTGCAGCGCAACAGGAAGTTCAAAACTTATTTCAGCTCCTACGGCAGTACCGCCAGAGCCACCGGTGTAAACACGAATCCCTTTTACCGGCGGTGAAATCGCAGCGGTTGACGTCGGTGTCGGAGTCGGAGTCGGTGTCGGAGTCGGAGTCGGTGTCGGAGTTGGAGTTGGAGTTGGAATTGGAGTCGGTGTCGGAGTTGGAGTTGGTGTTGGAGTCGGTATTGGAGTTGGAGTTGGAGTTGGAGTTGGAGTCGGTGTCTTAATTAGTACGCCTTTATTCCATACAAGTTTTTTGCCTGATTTAATACAAGTGAATTTCTTGCCTGAGAAAGTTGTAGTGAGGCCGGTTTTCGTGCAAACAGCCCCTGGCTTAGGCACTGCGGCCAGACTTATTGAAGAGTTTACAGAGGCGAAAAATAGGAAAAACGCAATAAGTAGAGCTCCCCGGCGCATATGACGAGAATAGAGTTAAAGAAGATTAAAGCAAGGGTAGGGCGTGTATTAACCCAACCTTTTAAGCGTCGATGTGGTCTCGATCGATTTCAGCGCTGGCGATGAACTCTTTACGCGGGGCAACATCACTGCCCATCAATAGCTCAAACATAGCCTCGGCCGCCGTTACATCAGAGACGGTTATACGGCGCAAAGTACGTGCATCTGGATCCATTGTCGTCTCGCGCAGCTGATCTGCATCCATTTCGCCAAGACCTTTATAGCGCTGAATCGGCTCTTTCCACTTCTTGCCATTTTTCTTTAACTCAGCAGTGATTTTCTTCATCTCATCATCGCTATACGTGTAAATATATTCGCCCTTCTTGCCTCCCCCGCCCATTACTTCAATGCGGTGAAGAGGTGGAATAGCGGCAAATACACGGCCCGAATCAATCAATGGGCGCATGTATCTATACATCAAAGTTAGTAGCAGGCAACGAATATGTGCTCCATCAACGTCAGCATCAGACATCAAAATTACTCGTCCATAACGGGCCTCATCGAGCTCGAAGGATTTACCAGAGCCGGCACCGATGACTTGAATAATCGATCCACACTCTTTATCCTCGAGCATCTGCGATAACGATGCCTTTTGAACATTTAGAATTTTTCCGCGAATCGGCAAAATTGCTTGGAACTCACTATTACGCGCAGCTTTAGTCGTACCAAGTGCTGAATCACCTTCTACGATAAATAACTCAGTACGCGTGACATCCTCTGAGCGACAGTCTGAGAGCTTCGTAGGAAGCGATGATGACTCAAGTGCGTTCTTGCGTCGTTGTAAGTCCTTATGCGCACGTGCGCTGATTCGTGTGCGCGAAGCTGCAGCGATTTTTTCTAGAACTAAGCGACCGTTAGCTTTATCGATGCGCTTTGTCGTGTTGAAATACTCTTTCATCTTTTCAGCGACAACGGCTGAAACTATTCGGGTTGCAGCTGCCGTTCCAAGAACTTCCTTAGTCTGGCCCTCAAACTGTGGCTCTGACATTCGAACGGTTATGACAGCGGTCATTCCTTCGAGAATGTCATCTTTAATAACATCGGCCTCTTTGTTGGCAAGCGTCTTAGTTGATCGAAGCGCCTCGTTAATCACCTTAACGAGTGAGCGTTCAAAGCCAAGTACGTGGGTTCCACCCTTAGGGGTTGCAATAATATTTACAAAAGAGCGCTGGGTTGTTTCAAAACCATTGCCCCACTTCATCGCAATATCAACTTCCATATCGCGCTCAACCTCAGTTGAAACCATATGGCCCTTGTCATCTAATACCGGGACGGTCTCTTGATAATGGCCAGTGCCGTAGATGCGGATTACATCGCCAACGGGTTCATCAGGTTGTAAGAAATTACAGTATTCGGTGATTCCGCTCTTGTGAAAGAAAGTTTCAGTTGTCTTTATCTTCGTGCGATTATCGTTAACGATAAGAGTTAATCCTGGGACTAAATATGAAGTCTGTCGTGCGCGATCATAAATTTCAGAAAGTTCAAGCTCTGCCTCTTTGAGGAAAATCTGCTTATCTGACCACCACTTAATACGCGTGCCGGTAACCTTGCTAGAAATCTTTCCAATTACTCGAAGGCCTGAAGCGGGTTCAAAGGGCGCTTTTGGTCCATCGCCATCAAAGATTCCTGCAGTGCCACGTTGAAATGACATCCAGTAAATCTTTCCATCGCGATCGACTTCAGCATCAAGTCGCGATGCGAGTGCGTTAACAACTGATGCACCAACACCATGCAAACCACCGGATGCGGCATATGACCCGCCGCCAAATTTTCCACCGGCGTGCAGCTTTGTTAATACAACCTCAACACCTGTTAAACCAGTCTTGGGTTCTTTATCAACTGGGATTCCGCGACCATCATCATGGACTTCAACGGAGCCATCTGATTCAAGATTAATTTCAATTTTCTTGCAATGTCCGGCCAATGATTCATCTACAGAGTTATCGATGATTTCCCATAGGCAGTGCATAAGTCCACGTGAATCAGTGGAACCGATATACATTCCGGGGCGTTTGCGAACGGCATCTAGGCCCTCTAGGACCGCTAAATCCTTTGCGGTATAGCTATCCGTCACAGTGTTTGAGGGTGAGGAATCTTTGTCTGCCACGGGGCGAAAGGTTATCGCCCAGAGGGATTAATCGTGGTTAAACGCGCCGAAAATGTCAGTTGTTGCTTGTAATCTGCCAATTCACTGGCAATTCTGAGCAAATTACTTCGATATTAGCGAGCGGGGAATAACAAGACATGGTTTGATGTTCCATAGAATGAACACCACCGAGAACGGAGAGAGATATGTCAGAACAAGTAATGCTCGAATCAGTACCTCTTAACGCCCTTGATCGCTGCGATCGCTGCGGAGCCCAGGCCTATGTGCGGGCTGTACTTCTAAATGGTGGAGAGCTCATGTTCTGTGCTCATCATGGCAAGGAATACGCCGAAAAACTTAAGAGCGTAGCTGCCAAAATCATCGACGAGAGCGAAAAGCTCGTAGAGACTTCAGCTATTTAAGTATCTGGTTGTGTGATGGCTTTATGACTGCCATCACACCAAGGTTTATCTTTACTTAAAGAGCAGCCGCAAAACTTCACGTTCTCTTTAGTTTCAAGAATATTGCCCTGCGCATCCACAAAATCAACGGCGCCGAGGATCTTTATTGATCCGCTGACGGGGTTGATGTAGATAGTTGGATTAGCCATTTTTAATCTAAGTAATCTCGCAGAACTTGGCTACGGGATGGGTGACGAAGCTTCGACATTGTCTTGGATTCAATCTGGCGGATACGCTCGCGAGTAACGCCGTAAACCTTTCCAATTTCGTCCAACGTTTTTGGCTGGCCATCGGTTAGACCAAAGCGCATTGCTACTACGCCGGCTTCACGCTCTGACAATGTATCTAGTACCGAATGCAACTGCTCTTGGAGCAATGTAAATGAAACCGCATCGGCTGGAACAACGGCCTCGGAGTCTTCAATGAGATCTCCAAACTCGCTATCGCCCTCTTCACCAAGTGGTGTGTGAAGCGAAATCGGTTCGCGGCCATACTTTTGAACTTCAACAACTTTTTCTGGAGTCATATCGAGCTCTTTTGCGAGCTCCTCTGGTGTCGGTTCGCGCCCTAAGTCTTGCAACATCTGGCGCTGTACACGGGCTAACTTATTGATAACTT
>CAEZWP010000004.1_pt1 | contig 32288 bp, 29 predicted proteins | sample 7265021 | NCBI WGS metagenome assembly CAEZWP01 (sample SAMEA6813885, study PRJEB35770) | uncultured Actinomycetes bacterium | biome: Freshwater; feature: Freshwater reservoir; material: water | place: Czech Republic | collected 2015-11-04 | depth 0.5m m | reverse complement strand
GCTTGCGTGATTGGAACGAGTGCGGCAGCTATCGCAATTGCCGCTTGAATATCTGAACGGGCTTTCTCAATGTCGTTGGTTTGAATTGGATCGTTAGTGAAATGGCGCTCAGTCATTCGCACGCAGCCGATGTTGACGCTTTTTGCGAATTCAACATGTGTTGTGCCAAAAACAAACTCTGTTGATCCCCCACCGATATCTACAACTAAGAATGGACCATCTGAAGGAGAGAAATCTTGAATTGCACCGGTGAATGAGAGCGATGCCTCTTCCTCTCCGCTAATTACTTCTGGTTCTATCCCTAATCGCTCACGGACTCCATCTACAAATAAATGGCGATTTGTAGCATCGCGGGTAGCACTTGTGGCACAGAAGCGAATCTTTTGAACCCCGCGCTTAGCGATCTCGAGTGCGAACTTATCAACGGCAGCTAATGTGCGGGCAATTGCATCGGGGTGGAACTGGCTGGTTTCATCGACGCCTTGGCCAAGTCGCACAATCTCCATGGTGCGAAGAACTTCTCGAAAATTATCGCCCTCGATATCGGCAATAAGTAATCTGATTGAGTTAGTTCCACAGTCGATGGCAGCTACTCGCATGGTGCGCCTTCCCACCACTTGGGTAGTTTTGCTAAGGCCTCATCTCCAAGTGGATTTACATCGGGGCCAGCGGCAAGTGAGTGTGCAACGAGTGAGTGCAGACATTTCACACGCGTTGGCATTCCACCGGCAGATACATCCTCTACTTCAGGAACATCTATTCCAAGGGCAGAGCGTGCTGCGATGTAGTCATCATGGGCTGCGTGATAGGCACCGGCTAATTCGGCATCGCTTTCAAGTCGCTCATTCATATCCCCCATTAAGCCAGTTGTTTCAAGGGTTGAGATAACGGCTGTTAATCGGGGGCAGGTTGCGTAATAAAAAGTTGGGAAAGGAGTTCCATCGGCTAAACGCGGCGGAGTTTCAACGACTGCAGGCTTGCCGCATGGGCAGCGATATGCGATTGCATGAACATCTCGTGGCGTGCGACCTAACTGGCTTTGAATGCACTCTAAATCCCTTGCACTTACTTGGCTCACTTATTACCAGATTCGCTAATTGATGCGATTAAACGTATGTACCAGGGTTGGCCATCTACAAGTGCGCTTGCAACTTTGGTAGTTGTATCTGTGCTATCTGTTGTTGAGCCCTCGGTGACGATGTATTGACGCTCTCCAGGTAGAACAAAGTGCAGACGCTCGCGTGCCTGCGACTTTACATACTGGGGATCTTGCCAAAGCAATAACTCTTTACGTGCAGCATCTAAGGCCTTGTTATCAGAGAGCAGTTGAGCATTGAGTGCGCTGATCTGGGCGCGCTGAGTGAAGTAATGCTTAATTGGTGGAGCAAGGGTGAGGGCTAAAAAGAAGAGAATTGCAGAGAGTGCAAGTGCACGCCCCGATCTACGTCGACGTATAAAAGTGAGTTTTCGTCGACGTGCCATCGGAGTATCTACTTAAGCCTTAAAGCGCGGAAAGGCATCGCGGCCGGCATATTCTGCACCGTCAGCAAGCTCTTCTTCGATTCGTAAGAGTTGATTATATTTTGCAACTCGCTCGGTACGTGCCGGTGCACCGGTTTTAATCTGCCCGCAGTTAAGAGCGACAGCTAAATCAGCGATCGTCGTATCCTCAGTCTCACCTGATCGGTGACTCATCATCGTGCGATAACTTGCATGGTGAGCCATTTCAACGGCATCAATAGTTTCAGTTAATGTTCCAATTTGATTAACTTTAACAAGGAGTGCGTTGGCTGTGTTGCCAGCGATTCCACGTGCAAGGCGCTCAGGGTTAGTGACGAATAAATCATCGCCGACTATCTGAATTCGTGAGCCAAGAACGTTAGTCATTTGTGTCCAGCCTGCCCAGTCCTCTTCATTGAGTGGATCTTCGATTGAAACAATGGGGTAGGCATCAACTAGCGATGTGTAATAAGCGATCATCTCATCGGAGCTCTTGAGTGCGCCCTCAAACTTGTATTTTCCATTCTCGTGGAACTCAGTTGCTGCAACATCCATTGCAAGTGCGATATCAGTGCCAGCTTTAAAGCCTGCAGCGGCGATCGCTTCGAGGATTAAATCAAGGGCGGCGCGATTGCTATCAAGGTTGGGTGCAAAGCCACCCTCATCACCGACACTTGTTGCTAATCCGCGCTTTTTTAAAACAGCTTTTAAGGCGTGATAGATCTCGGCTCCCCACCGCAATGATTCGCGGAAGGTTGGTGCACCAATCGGTGCGATCATGAACTCTTGAATTTCTACGTTGGTATCGGCATGTGCACCACCATTAAGAATATTCATCATGGGAACTGGAAGTAGATGTGCATTAGGCCCACCTAAATAGCGAAAGAGTGAGAGGTCGGCCGATTCTGCAGATGCCTTAGCGACGGCAAGTGAGGCTCCCAAAATTGCATTAGCCCCCATACGCGATTTGTTCTTTGTTCCATCGAGCTCGATCATGGCAGAGTCAATTAAGCGTTGATCTTGTGCATCAAAGCCAATAATCTCAGGGGCAATCTCATCGTTTAAAAATGCAATCGCCTTTTCAACGCCCTTACCTAAGTAACGTGTACCACCATCTCGAAGTTCAGCCGCTTCAAATGCACCAGTTGATGCACCGCTTGGAACTGCAGCTCGTGCCTGAGTGCCATCTTCTAATTCAATTTCAACTTCAACCGTTGGATTTCCACGGGAGTCTAAAATTTCACGGGCTCCGAGAGCTTCGATTATTGCCATAGCGTTTCTCCTTCACAACTTAAAACTGTGTGCCGGTGTGACCTCAACGCTGAAATCGCACAATCTTTGATGTGCTAATCCTACCGCGCTTCAATGGCCGCGATTTGTTGGCTCAAACGCATAGCCTCCTTGCGTAGTGCAGATTCGGCGTCGACGCCATTGGCATGCGCCCATGCGATTACCGTCAAGAGCGCCTGCCCCACTGCACTTTCATCGGCCGGCTTTTCTAAATCAATAACTTCAGGAACCACTACATCGACATCGAATTTAGATGCCCGGTATAAGAGCTTTTCAATTAATGCGAGTGCGGGCTGTGACATTGCGACTCCATCAAGGGCTGAGGTTCTACCTTTTTCTAGCCTCTTAATCGCCTCCCAGTTATGTATCACTTCGGCCGTACTCTGCGCTGCACCATCGGAAAAGACATGTGGGTGGCGGCGGATTAACTTATCGGCGATTGATTGGGCTACATCTTCAATAGTAAATGGATCATTGAGATCATCTTGGGCGATGCGGGCATGGAAATAAACCTGCAGCAAGACATCGCCGAGCTCTTCACGCATATCAACACGATTGCCGCTTTGCACAGCATCAACAAACTCGTAAGACTCTTCAAGTAAATACTTCAGTAACGACTCATGAGTTTGTTCGGCATCCCACGGGCAGCCCCCAGGCGAGCGAAGCTGGTCCATGACTTCAACAAGGCGCTGAAGTTGTGAACCTTCCATAGACGTAAATTACTTAGTTGCTGGAGTTACTGCAGGGCTTGCAGAGTCAAGTGCAACTACATCGGCCACGGTTGGATCCCACTTACCATATCGTGGGTTAACAGTTACGCCAAGCTCTTTCGCTTTTGCTATGACGAGCTTTTGAACTGCCGCGCCAAGGTCAGCCTCTGCAACTCCGCTAGCCGTTAATGTCTGGCTAATCTTGTCTGACATTGTTATCGCTTCGATGTAGGCATCTAAATCTTCAGAGGCAATGCCTGCGCCCACGAGAGCCTTAGGAAGACCTTCTGCACCACCCACCTGTTCGATGATGCTTACACGGCGTGTATCGATTTCAGCCTTTGAGACTGAGATTTTTAACTCTTTACCTGCGGCTAACAAAAGCGCGGTTAATAAGTGAAAGCGGAGTTGTCCGCGATTAAGAGACTCGCCTGTTTCCAACTGCATCTGTGATGTATCGACACCCACGCGAGCGGCGATAATTGAATCGATGCTCGACTGCACAGTTGCCTGCGTAATCTTTGTACTGCCAAGAGTTGCAGCGGCGCCAACTTGAGAACACCCGGAAAGTAATAGTGCAGTTGCTACGCTCACTACGGCCAGAATCTTCTTCACTATGAACTCGCTTTCAATGGTTGGCTCAGTTGGTTGACGGCCTCAATGCTCCAGGCCAGAAGAGAAGTATCCACTATTACGGGAGTGCTCTCGGACGGATTCCACGTATTTTGGCTCTTTAGCGCCACTAAAACTGTGCTCGCCGCTGATTTATAGAGCGAACCTGGATACAAACGCGACAGGCGCAACTGCTTGGACTCGGGCAAAATTAAGGGCGCCAATCGTAGGAACTTTCCTTGGATGACAACCTCGGTCAATTTCGCCGCCTTGGCACGTGCACGTAGGGATGCCACACCTAAGAGTGCTACAGCCTCAACTGGTAGCTCACCAAAGCGATCTAATAGTTCACCACGAATTGATTCGACATCATCATTATTTTTAACATCGGCTAAGCGGCGGTATAAATCAAGGCGTAATCGCTCACCAGGAACGTACTCTGTAGAGAGATGGGCATTAATAGGAAGCTCAACTTTGCAATCACTTACTTTTTCCTCAGTTTCAATTATTCCCGCCTTGTAATCATTTACCGCCTCACCCACCATGCGCATATATAAGTCAAAGCCCACATCGGCAATATGTCCTGACTGTTCGCCGCCCAAAAGATTTCCAGCTCCTCGAATCTCAAGATCTTTTAACGCTACTCGCATTCCTGAACCCAAATCAGTATTGGCTGCGATAGTTGTTAAGCGCTCATGCGCTAGCTCAGATAATGGCTGATCGGCGGGATAGAGAAAATATGCATAGGCACGTTCACGGCCGCGCCCAACTCGACCACGTAATTGGTGAAGTTGTGAGAGGCCGAATCTATCTGCGCGTTCGACGATTAAAGTATTTGCATTTTGAATATCTAAGCCGCTTTCGACGATCGTTGTACTCACTAAAACATCAAAGTCGCGGTTCCAGAAACCAAGGATTACATCTTCAAGTGCGCCTTCACTCATCTGCCCATGTGCAACACGTATACGCGCTTCGGGCACTAGCTCTTGTAGACGTGATGCCGCTTGATCAATTGTTTCAACGCGGTTGTGCAGATAAAAGATCTGTCCATCACGCAGAAGTTCGCGGTGAATCGCAGCCGTAATCTGACCCTCTTCGGCCGGCCCCACATAGGTCAAAATTGGATGACGCTCTTCAGGTGGAGTTGTGATCGTGGACATCTCGCGGATCCCAGTCACTGCCATCTCTAACGTACGCGGGATAGGTGTAGCCGACATGGCTAAAACATCTACTGTTGTGCGCATTTTTTTCAGCGCCTCTTTTTGCTCGACGCCAAAGCGCTGTTCTTCATCGACAACGACTAAACCTAAATCCTTAAAGACAACGTCATTTGAAAGAATTCTATGAGTGCCAATAACAACATCGACCGTGCCTTTGAGTAATCCCTCAAGAACCTCTTTACTCTCCTTGGGAGTGTTAAAGCGCGAAAGTCCTGCCACCTTTAATGGGAATCCCGCATAACGCTCGATAAAGGTCTTTGTATGTTGCTGCACAAGAAGCGTCGTTGGAACAAGTATGGCCACCTGTTTTCCATCTTGAACTGCTTTAAAAGCAGCGCGAATTGCAATCTCAGTCTTACCGTAACCGACATCGCCGCAGATAATTCGATCCATCGGATATGGACGCTCCATATCTGCCTTAACATCATTGATAGTCGAAAGTTGATCTGGGGTTTCTATATAGGAAAATGAGTCTTCTAATTCCCGCTGCCAAGGAGTATCTGGTGAAAATGCAAAACCGGGAGAGCTAGTTCGTGCGGCATATAAGCGGATGAGCTCTCCTGCGATTTGGCGCACAGCTTTTCGCGCACGGCCCTTAGCTTTCTGCCATTCACCGCTACCGATTCGGTGCACGGTCGGTGCCTCTCCGCCAACATATTTACTCACCTGCTCTAGTGCGTCAGTAGGAACAAAGATTCGATCTCCTGGTTGCCCGCGCTTTGCCGATGCATATTCAATAACTAAATATTCACGTGTTACTTCGGCAACAGTGCGTTGAACTAGTTCAATATAGCGCCCTATGCCGTGCTGCTCGTGTACAACAAAATCACCTGCGCGAAGCTCTAATGGATCAATGGCCGCCTTTCGCTTTGATGGTAGGCGCTCACTATCTTTGACGCTTCCCTTACTTCCAGTGAGATCGCGTTCAGTCATGAAATAAATCTGATCGCTTTCACTCTCAAAGCCATGCGCGATGACCGAAGTTGTTAAATGGATACTGCCCTTTGTTGGTATTGCCATGAGTTTTTCAACGATATGAATTGGTAAATCTGCATTGCGGAAAATACCGGCATAGCGTTCCAACATCCCATGCCCATGGGTTGCAAAGATAACAATGAAGTGTTTATTAACCGCCTCACGCAGAGCTTCGATAGTACGCTCAATATCACCACGCATCGGATCGATTGCTCTGTAATCGAGGAACTCAGTCTCTTTATCTAGATCGCTTCCAAATTGGTTAAGTGACGAAGTTGATAATGACAGAGCAGAAATTTCTGCGCTTAACTCGCTCCACGACATATACGTTCCCGAACCATCATGGATTGGGGCCACTGCCCCATGCGCAGCATTCGACCATGATGCATTGAGGAACTCTTCATTGGTTGCTAATAAATCACCGGCGCGTGACCTGATTCGCTCTTGATCAACAAAGACAACTTGTGTATTAGATGGCATCCGAGCAAGAAGAGTTTCAGTTTGATCTACAAGAAGTGGGATTAATGACTCCATGCCTTCAAATGACATGCCCTCGCTAATCTTTTCCAATAATTCTGCTGCGGCGGGGAGTTCCTCGCGAAGTTCAACTGCACGGGCTTTAATCGTAGGAGTTATTAAAAGTTCGCGGCAAGGATGGATCTCAATATTTCCTATTACTGGTGCGAATGTTCGTTGATCGGCAACTTCAAAATAACTTAGCTCCTCAATCTCATCACCAAAAAAATCGATTCGAATGGGATGCGCACTTAGTGGCAAAAATAGGTCGACGATTCCACCTCGGACGGCAAACTCTCCACGGCGCTCAACCAAATCCGTTCTGGAGTATGCCAAGGTTGCAAGATGGCGCACTAATTCATCCAGTGACTGCTCTTTGCCAATTTCAAGGTTAATTAGGGGGTTCTTAGCCAGATCGCTAATGATTCGGTGAATTGCTCCTCGTACGGGTGTAACAACTATTGGATTAATGCTTTGTTTCTTCTTGAGTGAGTAGAGAGTTGCAATGCGCCTTGCGACAGTGTCGCTTCGCGGACTCAAACGCTCATGGGGCAAAGTTTCCCAAGCGGGAAACTCCATAACATTATTGTGAAGCTCTCGAAGTTCATTCACGAGATCTTCTGCACTTCTGCTTGAACTTGTAATAACAAGTAAAGGCGCATCATTAACACGCGCAGCAAGTAAAAATGGATACATTGCAGATGGGGCCACTATGTGAGACATGTCTGGTGTCGGCAGAGCGTTAATTAATCCACGCATTGTTCACCCCCAAACGTCTATTGGCCCCAACTCCCAATGGGAGGGGGCTTACAAGGTGTGAGTCTAACTTCAGGCATTGGCATCAGTCCAAGCAGGCCTTGATGACATCTAGCTATTGAAGCGTGTCTGTGTCTGTTCGAGTCCTGCAGCAATTAAAGATTCAACCACATCTGCCCCGCGCACAATAAACTCGGCCAAATCCTGCTGCTCGATCTTTGAAAAAGCTTTTAGAACAAAGTCGGCTGGATCCTGCTGACCCATTGGTCGTCCGATTCCTAAGCGCACTCGGAAATAATCGGGTGTATCAAATGCCGAACTCATTGATTTAAGTCCGTTATGGCCATTGTCTCCACCGGCAAACTTGCTACGTATTGTGGAAAATCCAATATCGAGCTCGTCGTGAAGGGCGATGATGTTATTTGTGTCAACGGAGTAGAAATTAGCAAGAGCTTTAATCGGCCCCCCGCTTTCATTCATGTAGCCCTTAGACTTTGCAAGAATGATTGATTGAAGGTTATCGCCAACCCCTAATTTATATGCGGCAATCTCTGTACGGGATTTATGTGATGATAATTTGATGCTATGACGACGAACAAGCTCGTCTATGACCATCTGCCCTACGTTGTGACGGGTGGCAGAGTATTGATCGCCCGGGTTACCGAGCCCCACTACCAACCACGTCATAACGGTAATCGTAAGGGTTAGGCGTCCTTCTTTTCGGTATCAGCTGCAGCTGCTGCATCGGCTCCAGCTGCTGCATCGGCTGCCACGGCTACTGGCGCTACTTCTTCAACGATAGTTGCGCGCTCTGATACGTGAATCACGATCATCTTTACATCTGATTCGAGTTCAACGCCTGCTGGCAGAACTACATCGCCTGCATACAGTGATGTACCGGCTGCAAGACCAGTGATATCGAGCTCTAAGAAGTTAGGGATTGCAGTTGCCTCAACGCGTACGTCGATTGTGTTGTTTACATGCTCAAGTACACCATCGCGATCATGCTCACCGATTGCATGGACAGGAACAGAAACGACAACTTTTTCTCCACGACGAACAAGAACCAAGTCGATGTGCTCGAGGATCTGCTTAAGTGGATGGCGCACAATCGCCTTTGGAAGTGTGAGCTCAGTCTTTCCATCGATAACGATGTCGAGCAAAACGTTTGACTGCTTCAGAGCAACGCCAAGTTCGCGTGCTGGCAGTGTGATGTGCTGTGGCTTTTCACCATGACCGTAAATAACGGCAGGAACTAAACCATCGCGACGTGCACGACGTGATGCGCCCTTACCAAATTCGGTACGAACAACACCGTTGATAGTGATCTCTGCCATTTTGAATTACTCCTCTAGTGAAAACTTCGGTTTGAACACAAAGTTCCAGTAAGGATTTAAATCCTAAACCGTCGATTACGGAAATAAATTCATACCCTCGCCGGAACAGCCCAAAGATTAGCCTGTGCAGACGAGATTGTGCAAATTAGGCTTATGAGTGGCCGTCAAAGAGGCTTGTTACTGAGCCATCTTCAAAGACTTCGCGGATTGCCCGAGCTAGAAGCGGTGCAATCGAGAGGACTGTAAGTCCCTCGAACTTTTGCTCCTCTGATATCGGAAGCGTATTTGTAATAACAACTTCTGATGCTTTGCAATCGCGCAGGCGCTCAATGGCTGGGCCAGAAAAGACTCCGTGAGTTGCAGCGACGATGACATCTTTTGCGCCAGCTTCAAATAAGGCTTCTACCGCCTTTGCAATTGTGCCCGCTGTATCGATCATGTCATCGATAACTACGCATGTCTGACCTTGTACATCACCAACAACGCGACCGACAACGGCCTCATTAGGCACTCGAGGATCACGTGTCTTATGAATAAATGCAATTGGGCAGCCACCTAAGAGATCTGACCAGCGCTCGGCAACACGTACGCGACCAGAGTCTGGAGAGACGATTGTTAAACGGCTGCGATCAACTTTGCTACCAACATAGTTTGCAAGCATTGGTAGAGCAAAGAGGTGATCTACTGGGCCATCAAAGAAGCCTTGAATCTGTGAAGCGTGAAGATCTACAACCATTAAACGATCAGCACCAGCTGTTTTAAAGAGATCGGCCATTAGACGTGCAGAGATTGGTTCGCGTCCGCGATGTTTCTTATCTTGACGTGCATAACCATAAAAGGGTGTGACAACTGTAATTCGCTTAGCTGATGCGCGCTTGAGTGCATCGACCATGATGAGCTGTTCCATAATCTGCTTGTTGACCGGTGCAGTGTGGCTTTGCAGAACAAATGCATCACACCCACGAACTGATTCTTCGAAGCGAACAAAGATTTCACCATTAGAAAAGTCGTAAGCCGAGGTTGGGGTTAACTCAACACCGAGTTCAGATGCCACATCATCGGCTAGTTCGGGGTATCCGCGTCCTGAAAATAAACGTAGTCGTTTTTCAGAAGATAACCGGATCTCTCCCATGTTTAGCCCTTCTTATCGCTTGCCTCGGCTGCTTGCGCAGATTTACTGCCTACGCGCTTACGCAGGACCCAATCTAATACATTTCTCTGCTTAGCTCTGCCAACTCCAATCGCGCCTGCTGGAACATCTTCTGTAATCACAGATCCAGCGGCCGTATACGCACCATCGCCAATAGATACAGGTGCTATCAGCATTGTGTCGCTGCCGATGCGCACATGATCACCGACCGTTGTGTGATGCTTCTCAACGCCGTCGTAGTTCACAAAGATTGTCGCTGCACCGATATTGCTGCCCTCGCCGATAGTTGCATCTCCGACATATGAAAGGTGCGGAACTTTTGAGCCAGTGCCTAGGCTTGAGTTTTTCATCTCGACGAAGGCCCCCGCCTTTGCGCTATCGCCAAGCACTGTTCCACTGCGTAGATATGTAAATGGTCCGACAGTTGCGGCCTGGCCAATAACAGTATCTGTGGCTATAGATTCAAGAACTGATGCGCTCTCTTTTACTACACAGTTTGTCAGCGTTGTACGCGGGCCAATAACGGCGCCAGATGCAATAGTTGTTAGCCCCAAAATCGCGCTACCTGGATGCAACGTGACATCTTTTGCCAGAGTCGCTGTTGCATCAATCCATGTTGTAGTTGGATCAATAATCGTGACACCTTCGCGCATCCATTGATCATTGATTCGATCGCGCAGAAGCGCTGCACTTTCAGCCAGTTGGACACGATCATTAACACCTAAAATCTCGGTGAAATCTTCGATTATTATTGCGGCGATTGATTCGCCCGCGTTTTTTAAGATTCCAATCACATCGGTTAAATAAAGCTCCCCCTGCGAATTTGAATCCGTAATCTGCCCAATCGCACCAGCTAACTTTGCGCCATCAAAGGCATACACGCCTGAGTTAATCTCAAAAATAAACTTCTCTTTTTCGCTAGCATCGCGCTCTTCAACAATGCTCAAAAGCTCATCGTTAGCATCACGAATAATGCGTCCATAACCCGATGGATCGGGGTGTTCTGCAGTTAGTACCGATGCTGCGAATTTTCCTGCGCTATGCGCATCTAAAAACGTTGCCAATGATTGACCTGTCAGCATCGGGGTATCACCAGCTAAAACTAAGACGGTGCCACGTGGGGTATTACCTGCGAGCGCTAGCTGAGTAGCGTGGCCAGTGCCGCCACGCTTTTCTTGGTAGACAGTTGTTGCAGATGGTGAAATCTCGGCGATATGTGCCTCAACGCCTATGCGATTAGCGCCAACAACGATGCGAATCTGTGCTGGATTTAGGTGAGCAACTGCGGCAAGTACATGTCCAAGTAATGAACGTCCTGCAACGCTATGAAGAACTTTTGCTTGGCTTGATTTCATCCGTGTTCCGTCGCCTGCTGCGAGAATAATCACGGTTTCTAAGGCCACGAGTGAAGTCTATCGCTCCGCCACCAGGTATCGATCCTGGACCCTGGGCTTCAAAGGCCCATGTGCTAGCCACTACACAATGGCGGAACCCATATTCTCCCTTATAAAGGGTGGTGCTCGTGACCATTAGCGCAGGTAATTAGGTAAGAACTTTCGCCCCTGCAACTGGTCCATATGCGCGTGCAACGCTTCCGACGACGCCACTTGCAGTTAGCGCTACCGCTAAATCAAGGCCCGCCTCTTCATCGGTAACTAAAAATGCAACGGTTGGACCAGAGCCTGAAACTAAGGCACCGAGTGCTCCATACTCTTGGCCAACATCTAGAACCAATCGCAGTGCAGGGCGCAATGAACATGCCGCCGCCTGCAAATCATTTACTAAATGTGCGCCAACTGATTTTGGATCTGCTGCCAGTAGCGCCTGCATTAACAGTTCATTTGTTTGAGGCTCTGCAATTTCAGACTCTGAACGCAGACGATCACATTCGCTATATATGGCAGGGGTAGATAAACCAATACTCGATAGGGCTAATACCCAGTGATAAGTACCGCGCGAGAGGGCTGCAGTTAGCTGATCACCATGGCCCGTCCCAATCGCTGTTCCGCCGCTTAACATAAATGGAACATCGCTACCTAACTGTGCGGCGATTTCAGCCATCTCTTCCCGGCTCATTCCGAGTGAATACAAATAATCAATTGCGACGATTGCAGCGGCGGCATCTGCACTTCCACCTGCCATGCCACCGGCAACTGGGATTAATTTCTTAATCTCAACATGGGAATCAATTTCTAAGTCGTACTCTTTGGCCATTAAAGCAATCGCCTTTATCGCCAAATTACTATCATCGGCCGGAACTCCATGTCTTTGATCACCAGTAATTGAAATACTAAGCCCGCTCTTTGGGGGGCCAAAAGTTACCGTGACATCATCAAAGATTGAGATAGCTTGAAAAACGGTTACGAGGTTATGAAAGCCATCTGCCTCTCGTGGACCAACTGATAATTGAAGGTTGACCTTTGCCGGAACGCGCACGGTCACACTCTTTACTGGCATGAATTGACCCTATTGCCTTGATTAGAAAATGTCAGGTGCAACTGCGGCGATGGCGCAAAAACTTGAAATCTCTAAGGCCTCTCCGCGAAGCGTCGGATCTATTCCTGCACGCTGAAGAATCTCTTCGGCCGCTGAAGATGAGCCATAGAGGGAGGAGAGAGCCGATCGCAACATCTTGCGGCGTTGGGCAAATGCGCCATCAATTATTGCAAAGGTTTTCTTACGCAATAGCTCATCACCTGGTGTTGCACGGCGCGTAAAAGATACGAGCTTTGAATCAACGTTGGGAGCTGGCCAAAAAACCGATCTCGATACTGATCCCGCCCCTTTAACCTCGGCCCACCAGGCGGCTTTTACCGATGGGATTCCATACTCCTTCGTACCGGGGCTACCAGCTAATCGATCTGCAACCTCGGCTTGAACCATAACAACTCCGGTGCGCAACGTTGGAAATCTCTCTAATAAATGTAGGAGCACTGGAACAGAGACGTTGTAGGGCAGGTTTGCTACTAAAACAGTTGGCTGCACCGGTAAATCTACCAACGTCAATGCATCTCTCTTGATCACTGTTAAGTTTTCGGGGTGTTCGTAGTGTTGTTCAACTGTGATTGGAAGTTGAGTTGCAAGACGGTGATCGATTTCAACTGCTACTACCGATGCGGCACTGTGCAGTAAAGCTAAGGTTAATGAACCTAGACCAGGGCCGATTTCTAAAGCGATGTCATCTTTTGTTACACCTGCTATGCGCACAATCTTGGTACAAATATTCGAGTCAATGACGAAGTTCTGTCCCAGAGATTTTGATGGTTTTAAATCTAGAGCCGCTGCGAGTTCGCGAATCTGGGCTGCACCAAGCAGGTTCATGGTGCGAAGCTTCCAAATATGCGCTCAGCATTTTTACTTAATGCAAAGGCGAGTTCGCCAAGATCACTTTTTCGCTCTGTGGCCATGGCCCTTACGATTGTTGCAATCTGGGCAGGAGTGTTGCCGGCACCTCGGTGTGGCATCGGAGCTAAAAATGGTGAATCGGTTTCAACTAATAACTGATCGATAGGGACAAGTTTGAGCGCTTCGCGAAGGCCTGGTGCGTTCTTAAAGGTTAATGTGCCGGCAAATGAGAGTGTGTAACCGCGCTCGATACAGGTTTTAGCCATTGCGACATCGCCAGAAAAACAGTGAAAGATAGTCTTTTCTGGGGCGCCAACCTCAAGCAGCACAGATAAGACATCATCATGAGAATCACGATCGTGAATTACTAATGCTTTTTTTGTTTTCTTAGCTAACTCAATATGCCATTTGAAAGACTCCTGCTGGCGCCCGCGTAGCTCTGGTGGAGTTCGAAAATAATCTAGACCTGTCTCTCCAATCGCACGCACACGTGGGTGTTCGGCTAACTTGGCAATCACTGCCCAGTCGGCCTCGATATCGGCGATAACTGGTGCCTCATTTGGATGCAACGCAACTGCAGCTAAAACTGATGTGTTCCATTTCTCTGCCGCTGCGACGCACCATTTTGATTGTTTGGCAGAGTAGCCAACTTGGACAATGCGATCAACGTTTACTGATTTTGCTTCGTTAATTATATCTGCAACTTCTTGTGAATCAGGTGCGGTGTCGGTGATGATCTCCATATGCGCATGCGAATCAACTGTTGCAACTGGTAGAGGCTCTGGTAACGGCGCACGTGGGCGATCAATATCGCGGTTGTGACGATCGGCCATATCTCTTATGCGCTCGTTTCTAAGCGAGGAAATAACACTGGTGTCTTAGTAATCCTTGCACCTGCTGGAAGCTGGCCCCAAGTTGCTACATCGCTAATTTTCTGCGCAGATAAATCGCCTAGCTTGTCCTGTGCACCCAAGCTCTGCCACAAAATTTCACAGGTAGTAGGCATCACTGGATGCAGTAAAACGGCGAGTGCGCGAAGTGATTCTGCCGTGTTGTACAAAATACCCTCAAGTTGGAGCTGATTTGCTGGATCTTTAGCCAGAATCCACGGCTCTTTCTCAGTGACATAACCGTTGACTTTCTTACAAAAATCCATAACTGCAAGGATTCCGCCCTGGAAATCCAGTTCGCACATTGCAGAATCGGCTCTTGTGACCGCACTGCTCAACGCCGCTTCTAAATCTGCATCATGGCTCAGTGCAGGTAGAACTCCGCCACAGTATTTTTCTATCATTGCCGCAGAGCGCGATGCTAAGTTGCCAAAGTCATTTGCGAGCTCAGATGTGTAACGAGCTGACATATCCTCCCATGAGAATGAGCCATCACTACCAAATGGAATTGCACGCAAGAAGTAGTAACGAAATGCATCGACACCGAAATGATCAGTGATGTCCTTAGGTGCGATTCCAGTTAACTTGCTTTTGCTCATCTTTTCGCCACCAACTAATAGCCAACCATGTGCAAATACTTTCTTAGGTACATCTAGACCCGCCGCCATTAACATCGCTGGCCAAATAACTGCGTGAAAGCGCAAAATATCCTTACCTACTAAGTGAACATCGGCAGGCCATGTGTTTGCAAATTTTTTGCCACCCTCACTACCAGGTGCATCGGTTAAGCCAACGGCCGTTGCATAATTTAAGAGCGCATCAAACCAAACATAGACAACTTGATCGGTATCCCACGGAACTGGGATTCCCCAATCAAAGGTCGAGCGAGAGATTGATAAATCTGAAACTCCACTCTCTAAGAATGAAACGACCTCATTACGTGCACTTTCTGGCGCACATGCATCGGGGTTCTTGCGATAGTGCTCGAGTAGCTGATCGGTAAAGGCAGAGAGTTTAAAGAACCAGTTATTTTCATTTACTAACTCGATTGGCTTGCTATGGATGGGGCAGCATTTTTGGTTATCGATCTCAATCAGATCGCCAGGTAATTTAAACTCTTCGCAGCCAACGCAGTACGGACCCTCGTACTTGCCGGCATAGATATGCCCTGAGTCTTTAAGGGATTGTAAGAATTTTTGTACGCGCACTGTGTGGCGCTCTTCGGTTGTACGGATGAAATCATCATTTGCGATATTTAGAGCGGCCCAGTTGGGCTTCCAGGCATCCTGCACCAGCCGATCTACCCAGTCCTGTGGGGCGGTTTTATTTTCTTGGGCTGTGCGCATGACTTTTTGTCCGTGTTCATCGGTTCCAGTTAAAAACCAGACAGACTCACCCTTTTGACGGTGCCAACGAGTGAGAACATCACCGGCAACAGTTGTGTATGCATGTCCAATATGGGGCGCATCGTTGACGTAATAAATCGGCGTCGTTAGGTAAAAGGATTTGCTCACGTGCTCATCTTATTCGCATCGACCACCGCAGCATAAACAATACGCTTTGCAATCCCGAACTCTTGGGCTACTGATGCAATCGCCGCCTTTCGATCCATTCCAGCGCCCTCAAACTCACGTACTCGTACAACCATTTCATCGGCCGTCATTGCCGCTGAATCCATGGATGCACCCTCGACTACCAGAGTGATTTCACCGAGGACCTCGTTGGAATCTGCCCATGATGAAAGTTCGGCCAATGTACCTCGAATAGTTTCTTCATAACGCTTGGTCATTTCGCGACAGATCGCAGCTTTGCGTTGTGCACCAAAAACAGCAACGGCATCGCCTAAAGAATCACCTATGCGATGTGGTGCCTCAAAAAAGACCATGGTGCGCTCTTCATGTCGAAGTTTTTCAAAGCTTGCCAAGCGCGCACCCGATGCACGAGGAGGAAAGCCCTCAAAAGTAAAGCGATCTGTTGGAAGACCAGATAGTGCAACTGCCATTGTTACCGCACTTGGTCCTGGAATAACATTGACTTCGATTCCAAGATTAATTGCATCCCGCATTAAACGAAAACCTGGATCACTAATCGTTGGCATTCCGGCATCTGATACAACAAGAACGCTCGCACCATTTTGAAGTTCACTCAATAGTTCGCGGGTGCGATCCTCTTCATTGCCCTCAAAGAATGAAAGTACTCGTGCGGTGAAAGTAACCTCGATATCTGAACACAAGCGATGAAATCTGCGCGAATCTTCGGCGGCGATAATCGATGCACTCTCAATCGCAACTTTTAGGCGCGCGCTTGCATCCCCAGGGTTTCCAAGGGGGGTCGCTGCCAATATGAGAGCCATAGGTCCATCATCTCAGTAATTTCACCCATGTAAGCGCATACGATTACACACATGCTCGCTGCGCTTGCTCCAATCGTTATTGCGATCATCTCTTTGGCGCTTCGATTAATTAATCTATCTACGCCTAAAGGTTTTGTCTTTGATGAGGTGTATTACGTCGATGGAGCTCGAGATTTTTTAAAGTATGGCGTTGAAGTCTCGGCAAACAAACCCGAGTTCATAGTCCATCCCCCTGTCGGCAAATGGCTCATTGCAAGTGGAATAAAGATCTTTGGGGATAATGAGTTTGGGTGGAGATTTGCAACTGCAATCATTGGTGTTGCGCTCATTCTGCTCTTTGCCCGCTTGGTCCATGTTCTCTTTTTCTCGCCCTTACTGACGGCGATGGCGGCAGCTCTCATGGCCATGGATGGAATGATGCTCGTCCATTCACGGACTGCGCTCTTAGATCTATTCTTAACTTTCTTTCTCTTATTAGCAATCTACTTGTGGCACCGTCAACAACATTGGTATGCAGCTGTTGCAATTGGATTAGCGATGGGTACAAAATGGAGCGCGTTGTATTTCTTGGTTGCTATCGCCGTTGTTTCAATCTACAGAGTTTTCACGTCATACTCTGGGCGCGATCTTATTAAACCAACGTTTATAAAATCTTTACAATATGGGTTCTTGCCACTTGTGGTTTACACCGGTACATGGACGGGTTGGTTTTTAAGTAAGCGCGGTTGGGATCGCCAATGGTCATCAAATGTTTTTGTATCATGGTGGCACTATCACTCAGAGATGTTGGGTTTCCATATGGGCCTAACCGAGAAACACTCATACCAGGCAAATCCTTGGAGCTGGTTGGTAATGGCCCGCCCAACATCGTTTTTCTACCAATCACCGAAGGGATGTAGCTCAAAAAACTGTGCGCAAGAGGTATTAGCTATCGGAACGCCGATTCTCTGGTGGATTGGAACCCTTGCAATCGCCATTGCCTTTGGTTTTTTCTTTCACGCGCTGGCTACTAGGAGATTTGATAGCTCTCTCACCATTGTCGTTATGGGAATTACTGCCGGCTATTTACCGTGGTTCTTCCTTCAACAACGCACAGTCTTTACTTTTTATGTAGTAGTTTTTGAGCCATTTATGTTGCTTGCGATTATTTACTGCGCAAAAATACTGCTGGATAGCTCAATTAAGCCTGGGGTTTCTGTAACTATCGTTGCAGGGCTTATCGTGCTCATTTTTCTTAATTTTATCTACTTTGTCCCGCTCTTCACTGGAGAAGTTATTAACTACTCCGACTGGTTAAAGCGAATGTGGATGAGTTCGTGGATCTAACTATTCGTTAGAGGCTCGAGATTGGTTCAGACGCGCAACTGCCTCATCTGCAAGTTGTTGATCAAAGATTTGATCGCGCGAAGGTGAGCTCGCAGCGAGAGCTTCAAGTTCGAGGCGCTCTTGGTCATCACTCCATACCCCTGGTGTTGTTAAATCTATGACTCGTTTTGGAACAATAGCCTTCGGTGCACTGACATATGTTGGGACAGGAACATCAGCTGGCTGCCAAGTATTGCGAACAGTTGCCGTGCCTTGAGGCAAGAGAACTACACCCTTGAGTTCACGTTCAGATAATGGAATCCAATGCTCTTGTGACCCTTTTGGTGTGACAACTTCGACAAGATTAGTTGCAGATACTCCCGAGGTGCGGCGGTGCAACTGTTGAATACGGCGGTGTTGAATACGCTCGGCGATGGTTTGACGTCGTACATGTGCAATGTAGATCAACATTCCAGTTGCAGGAACTAATGCGTATAAGAATGGCATTGTATTCATAAACCCACCTACAAGAGTTGTCGTTAGAGAAAAAGTTAGTACAACAAAAATAATACGTCTGCGCATTAATAGCTGTGCAATTTTTGCTTCGCGATCTAAATCAATATTATGAACCCCACCATCATGCATCGTGTGTGGCGAAGAGTTAGCAACAACACTGAGTGCAACTTTGAAACGCTCAACTGATTTTCCAGAAAACTCGTTACGGTCATGGATCCAGCGGGGTGCAAAATATGCGACCCACATGCCGATGATCGCAATGTATATAAGTCCGGAAGCCATGATGTACAAAGATAAAGGAGGAGGGATTACTTTTCGGGGATTTAGACGCTACTTAATCGAAGGATTTTCCTTCACGAAGCAGATGTGGTCTCGCCAATCTCCATCAATATGCAGGTATTTGGCCCGCTCTCCTTCGAAAATATAGCCTGCTTTCTGCGCAACCTTTCGAGAGGCTTCGTTTTCTGGGCGCAGATTTATCTCAAGGCGATGCAGCGATAAAGATGTGAATGCATACTGCGTTAAAAGCTCCACAGCCATTGTTGTATAGCCTTTATTTGCATAGTTACGGTCTATCCAATAACCGATATGCCCGCCTCGTAGTGCTCCATAAATTACTCCACCGAGGGAGATTTGCCCGATCAGATTGTGGTTGTGCCAGATTGCAAATGAGAATGAGCGACCATGGCGGGCCTCTCGATTCAGGGTTTGGACCATGGCAAAGTAAGAGGGCAACTGTTGATGCTCACCATCTGAGTTGAGTGGCGGAATTGTGGCCTCCCATGGTGCCAGCCATTCGCGATTTTCGGTACGGACTGCGTTCCATTGACTGCGATCGCGAAATCTAAGTGGCCGCAGAAATATTGAATCTCCCGAAATTACTATGGGCCAGCGCTCGTTCATGGCTTACTTAAATGTATCTACGTTCAAGAATGACAACTGTAACTCGATCTCCAGCCGATAAATGCGTTTCATTTTCACCAACTGCGATAAAGGCCGTCGCATCAGAGAGCGTTGAAAACTCCTCTTGCTCATTAAGCGGCATTACCGACTTCGCATCTTCTGCTAGCGTGGCTCGAATATAAGAGCGCACTCCAGGGGCTGACTCAATGGCCTTTTCTAACTGTGCCTTCACTGATGGGCGATGAATATTTGCAGCACCCAGCATTGTTCGAATCATTGGACGCACGAATAGTTCGAATGAGATGTAGGCCGCTATCGGATCTCCCGGGAGCGTTACTACTGGCGTCTTATCTGGACCAATCTGACCATAATTATGTCGCCCACTCATTTCAATTGCTAAATCCACGGTAGTTATCTCGCCAAGGCGTAAAAGTGTGCGGGTAATGAGATCAAATGAATCATCGTGTCGCTCGCCACTAATGATAATTAAATCTGCTCTGACCAGTTGATCTTCAATGACACTTTGAAGCTCATCCTCATCATCTGGAATCGAATGAACTCGATATGCAACTGCGCCAACTTCGCGCACTGCCGTTGTAAGCAGCCATGAATTCGTTTCATACTCTTCGTCGCCACTTAGTGCTGTGCCTGGCTCGACAAGATCTGGACCAGCTGAGAGGACTACAACGCGCGGATGTGGGCGGGTAGGTAGATGATCTCGACCAATGGATGCTGCAAGTCCAATCTGTGTCGAGCGGATACGACTACCTGCGCGCATAACAAGGCGCTCACCAGCATAGATGTCCTCTGAGAGCGTTGCCCCGTGTGCATCTAGAAGTGGCATTTCAAAAGATTCGAGCGGCTTACAGATCGCAAGAAGGGAGCTAAGAAAACCATCTACTCGCGTGCGCTCTGCCATAATCACACCATACTTGTTGGGCCGCGCTTTCTTTGGGATTTAGCCCTGCGAATTACTGGGAGATAAGAGATGAATCAGAACACAGTTAAGAAGGAGCTTCGTGAGCGCTTACGCCGCGAGCGTAGCCAAAAATTCATCCCATCGAATTTCAATGTTATTTTGAAATCACCAGAAATAATTGCCGCATCGACGATTGCTTCATATTTTTCATATGGTGTAGAACCAAGCACCACCGAGATTAATCAGGCCTTGCTCAAAACTGGTAAGCGGTTGTTATTACCACGGGTAAATGGAGAGCATCTCGACTGGATTGAGTGGGATGGTGATGAAAGCAAACTTAAGGTGACAAAAAATCTCTCTGAGCCAACTGGCACGCCTGTCACTGATCTCGATTCGATAGATGTAATTGTGGTGCCTGCATTACATATCGATCAGAATGGATATCGCCTCGGGCAAGGTGGCGGTTATTACGATCGCGCTCTTGCACAACTTCTAGGATGGAAAATCGGTTTAGTACATACAGGCGAACTATCGAGCCAAGATTTACCTCGAGAGGCTCATGACATCGCTTTAGATGCTGCAGCTACACCCTCGATTATTGTGCGCTTTAAATCTTAGGAACCTGGGAGATTGCGCGCCATAACAATGCGCTGAATCTGGTTCGTTCCCTCATAAATCTGGGTTAACTTCGCATCTCGCATCATCCGTTCGACGGGATAATCACTTACATATCCATAACCACCCAGAATTTGAATCGCATCTTGCGTAATTCGCATAGCCATATCGCTGGTGAAGCATTTACTGGCAGCTGAGAAAAAACGTAGATCTTTTTCATTGTTCTCACTCTTTACCGCTGCTGCATATGTGAGTTGTCGAGCTGCCTCTATATTCATCGCCATATCGGCCAACATAAACTGCACACCTTGAAAATCAAAGATTTCTTTACCAAACTGTTTACGCTCATGCGAATATCTTGCCGCTACATCGAGTGCTCCCTGGGCCAAGCCCAATGCCTGTGCTGCAATTGTTATCCGTGTGTGATCTAAAGTATTCATAGCTAGAGCAAAACCTGCTCCGATCTCACTAATTCTGCGATCATCACCGAGCTTTACATTATCAAAATACACCTCACGTGTTGGTGAACCTCTAAAGCCCATCTTCTTTTCCGGTGCGCCAAAAGATATTCCGGGATCAGATTTTTCAACAATGAAGGCGGTAATTCCCTTTGACCCAAGTGTTGGCTCACCTTGTGCAACAACGGTATAAAACTCAGAGATACCGGCGTTAGAGATCCACTTTTTACTACCGTTAAGAACCCAACCATCACCAACACGTTCGACCTTTGTACGCAGTGCCGATGCATCTGAGCCAGCCTCAGATTCAGATAGACAGTAAGAGAAGCCTTTTCCTGAGACTAACTGTGGTAGCCAGCGTTGTTTCTGCTCTTCGTTACCGCCCATGATTAAAGGCAGTGAACCAAGTTTATTTACTGCAGGAATAAGAGATGATGCACCGCAAACACGGGCGACTTCTTCAATAATAATTACCGTTGCTAGCGCATCTGCGCCATCCCCACCGTACTGTGTTGGAACATGGGCAGCGCTTAATCCCGCCTTTTGTAATGCGTTAGCTGCCTCTTGTGGAAAGCGGTGATCTTCATCAACAGATTGTGCAAATGGGGCAATCTCTTTCTCTGACAGTGCGCGCACGCTAGTGCGCAACTCCTTATATTCACTTGGTAAGTCAAATAGATTATCCATTAGAGTTCTTTTCTATCCCGTTTAGCTAGCTCTTGCAGGTATTGATTGTATTCGGCTAAATCATCGGGCTGCCCCATAGCAGCGGCCCGAGCAACATTGCGATCTATGCGCTTTACTTCGCGAGAATCATCTTTCACCCAACTAATGAAAGTTACAATCAGTGCCAACAAGATTGGAATTTCTCCCATAGCCCAGCCGATTGATCCACCCAGCTGCTGATCTGCCAATAAATCAGTAAGCCATGGCGTTTTAAGTGATGCGAAGTAGCCCTTATCAATCAGGGTCGTTGATGACATCAAAGCTACTGAAAAAAATGCGTGAATACTCATGGCTGCAAATACAACAACGATACGAACCAAGTGCGGAATCCTGCGCGGATTTGGATCAATACCAATGATGACATGGAAGAAAAGGATCCCAACAAGAATAAAATGGAGATTCATAAAGAGGTGTCCTGCGTGGCTCTGCATCATCGATCCGAAGAGACCTGTGAAGTAGAGAGCGAATAAAGATCCATCAAAGAAAGCGAGCGCGACGATTGGATTAGTGTAAAAAATAGCTAACTTAGAGTGCAGCGCCGTTAAAAGTGTTCCACGCACACCTCTTTCATCTTTATTACGGCCTTGAGGCAATGTGCGTAGAGCAAGGGTGATGGGTGCACCAAGTACGATTCCAATCGGTGCGATCATTCCTAAAATCATGTGCGCAATCATGTGATATGAGAAGGAAAAGTGTGCATACAAACCAAGTCCACCACTTGTTGCAAAATCTATCGCCGATACTCCAAGTGCGAAGGAGATGGTTCGTCCTACTGGCCACTTGTCACCACGGCGAGTTAAGACCAAGACCCCCTTTACATACAAGGCAACTGCAGTAATTAATAGACCGATCATTAGGGAATCGGGCTCGTAGCTAAAGAAAATGCGGCTCCACGTTGGCGCCGGTGGTGTTGAGATTCCTGAAATTGCAATTGCAGGATCAAACTTTGGACTAGTAGTGCGCTCTGGTGGATGGTTTGATGAGAGCCATGCACCCATTGCTACAGTGACAATCATTATCAGCGCTTCGGTAAATATTAAACGGCCAAATCCCACCCAATCGATGCGATCGCGTTTAGCTAAATTTCTACGGTGCAGATAACCCATTGCAATAAGAACTAACGTCATTACAATCTTTGCAATTACCACATATGCATAAGTGGTGTTCCACGCACCTTGAAAATCTAAGCGGGCCCACGCATTAATGCTGCCACTTGCTACAACTGCGATGACCGACCACAAAGCAAGTTCACTAAAGCGTGGCACGGCGATCGGGCGATCCTCTGGATCCAATAGTGCGATCGCAATAACCCCACCAACCCAAATTGAGAGCGCAACTACATGGATGACTAGCGAACCTATCGCTAGGCCATGTGAACCACTTGATGCAGCGTGGCTTTGAAAGATCGGTGCAACTAATCCCGCTAAGGAAAGAATAAGGAGTAATACTGTAGAGAGAATCCTCTTCACATGAAAAGAAGAAGCTGCAACGATAAGAGCGACAATAGATTCAAAGAGTAGGTATTGACCGAGAGTCACCTGTGTAATAAAAGATTTTAGTACCGTTGCATCCAGGGCTATGGATAGAGGCTGATCTAAAATCGTTGCAAGGGTAAAAACTATCGTTGCAAAAGCTCCAACTGCCCACGTAACAGCACAGCCCCACAATAGGCGCCGTAATTTCTCGGCTTGTGTTGAAAGTCGGCCTTCGATATCTAGTAGTAGAAAGGCCATCGCCAGGAGAGTTCCAATAGTTGCAAAACTTCCAACAAGTGATAAATATTTAAAGATTACGCTAAAAGCGATCATCGGTCCCTAAAGAGTTTTCTTGCATAAAGGGAGAGGCCAACTAATATGAAAAACGCAATTACTAATAGTGCAATGATGAAAACATTTGTTCCCCAGGTGCTGCTAGCTGGGATCTGGGATTGAGTTGGCACTGGTGTTGGTTCACTTGGAGTAATAACACTTGGTGCCGAAAAATTAAATGTAAAGGAGCCTTGCAGCGGTACTTCACCTTCAGAGTAGAGAACATAGGAAACCTTATAGATCCCGGATTCAACCAGTGGCTTTAAACCAATTGATGCAGCAACGCCGTTGACTGTAATTGTTCCGTCGTCAACACGGATGCCCGATGGATCAGTAACCATTAACTCATTTGCATCTGCAATTAAGTCGACTTGAGTAGTGAGAGTTACCGAACTTGGCGGAGTTGTTAGTGTCGATCCACTGATGGGTGAGGTAGTGATGAGCGAGTTCGCAGAGGCGCTACTGACTCCCACGCAGGCAAGAGTGATGAGTAACACCGCAATGCCCTTAATTCTCACCATAACTCCCTCATTCTTTGCTTCGATTCGACCCTATCGTGCCACTTCTTTAGACTTGGCATCTACCCCATCGAGGGGTTTTTCTCTGAGATAGGAGCGGCAATGCCTACATATCAATATGCATGTACTGCCTGCTCTCATGAGTTTGAGGTGGTTCAATCCTTTTCAGATGACTCTCTGACGAAATGCCCTGAATGCACTGGCGAGATTCGCAAAATTTACTCTGCCGTTGGGGTTGTCTTTAAGGGTTCAGGATTTTATAAAACCGACTCCGTGAAAAAGAAAACTGTGAGCGAAACTACAACCGCTACACCTCTAGCTCCGGTCGCACCGGCGCCGAAGGCAGATTAATCTTCGTGATGTGGTGGTTTATCTGACTTAATTTCAGCTTCACGTTGTGCCGCTTCAGCGGCGGCTTCAGGATCGATCTCATCTGAAGTTACAGTAGGAAAGAGATCACTCATGGCTATTAGTCTAGATGTAGAAACAGGTGTTAAGGGTGTTTGAGAAGCTCGGTCATTTTATTGTTAGGCGTCGCAAGAGCGTTTTAGTCCTCTTTTTGCTCGGCACTATTGCAGCCGGTGCGATTGGCTCACAAGCATTTGGGCGATTAGATAGTGGCGGTTACTCCGATCCGAGCAGTGAATCAACAGCTGCCGCCGAGTACATTATTAAGAAATTTAAAGTACAAGAGCCTATTGTTACTTTGGTAGTGGACTCCACAACTGGAGTCGATGATGCACAAGTTAGCGCCAAAGGATTGGCGTTAGAAAAAGAGATTGCCACCGTTAAGGGTGTGACCAAGACTTACTCATACTGGTCTACTGGTGGTGCACCAACGATGCGATCAAAAGATGGTAAAGCCGCTTTTATTCTCGTCTATGCAGATCTAAAGGCAGATGATTGGGATGGATTTAGTTCGATAGGTACCGATATACAGAACCGCTTTGATGGTACATACAAGGGCCTTAACGTTTATGCAGGTGGAGGCGCGGTAATTACTCATGCAATTAATCACCGAATCGAAAAAGACCTACTTCTGGCCGAATCAATTGCAATTCCATTTACTTTCATCTTATTAATATTTGTCTTCGGAGCGATGGTTGCATCTGCTATGCCACTCTTTGTCGGTGTTACAGCAATCCTTGGCTCATTCTTTATAATCTTTCTCTTATCGCATTTCACTAGTGTGAGCGTCTTTGCCCTCAACCTAATCACAGGCTTGGGACTTGGCTTAGGTATTGATTACGCGCTGCTGATGGTCAATCGCTTCCGCGAAGAGCTCCACCATGGAAAAACAGTTGAAGAATCGGTAGTCACAATGGTCGCCACGGCCGGTAAAACGGTTTTTTACTCTGGTCTAACTGTCTTTGTCACCATGGCATCGCTCTTATTCTTTCCGCTTAACTTTTTAAAGTCATTTGGTTATGCAGGCATTGCAGTAATCTCATTGGCCGTTGTTGGCGCAGTTATTGCGCTCCCAGCTCTGCTTGCAATCCTGGGCGAAAAGGTTGACAAGGGAGTCGTACGACGCGGTGCAATTACTCCTAAGGAAGATGGACGTTGGGCCCATACTGCTCGCGCAGTCATGCGCCGCCCGATTCCAGTTGTAATTGCCGCAGTATCTGTACTAGCAATCATGGCAGCACCAATTCTTAACATTAGTTTTGCCCAAGTTGATTCACGTGTTTTACCAGCATCAGACCGCGCCGCTCTCTCCTCTCAAGTAATTGAAACCCGTTTCGATGGCTTGGTTGGTAGTCCAATTGATGTTGTAGTGCCTAATGGAGTGGGGCTCGAGGATGAAATCACAGGATTTCTTAAGAAGGTAAAGGGTGTTGATGGAGTCGTTCGAGTCGGGGCTCTTGAAACTTACGGTCAAGATATTCGAGTGCAAGTGATCTCCTCAATTGGATCTCGCAGTATTGCTTCAGAGAGAGTAATCCATGAGATCCGAGCCCTTGATAGACCTGATGGAACATTAATTGGTGGCGCAGCCGCCGATTTTACGGATTCACAGGATGGAATCGCAAGCAAACTTCCATTTGCCCTTGGTTGGATCGCATTAACAGTCTTAATTTTAATCTTCATCTTCACTGGCTCAATCATTTTGCCAATTAAAGCGATTATTCTCAATGCACTTTCACTCAGTGCCACACTGGGTGCTATTACCTGGATCTTCATCGATGGCCATTTGAAATGGTTAGTTGGCGATTTCACTGTCACCGGTACCCTTGATACGGGCTCGGTAATCTTGGTAGCTGTCGTAGTCTTTGGCTTATCGATGGACTACGAACTATTTCTACTCTCTCGGATCCGCGAAGAGCATCTTTCTGGAAAATCAAATATTGAATCCGTAGCCGTTGGTCTACAACGTTCGGCGCGAATTATTACTGCGGCGGCATTACTTTTAGCCGGAGTCTTTGCAGCTTTCATGACCAGCGGTGTTACATCTATCAAAATGTTGGGCTTTGGTGTTGCATTAGCGGTTTTACTTGATGCAACATTGGTCCGTGCGTTGTTAGTACCAGCGTTGATGCGTTTATTTGGTGAGCGCAACTGGTGGGCACCTAAATCAATGCAGCGCTTTACTTTAAAACACTAAATTTCTGATACCTGGTAGAAGTTGATGTGCTGACTTTGCGTTTAAGCGATTCCACCACCATCAACAACTAAAGCTGAACCAGTCATGAAACTGCTGTCATCGCTAGCAAGAAAAAGTACAGCTTGAGCAATTTCAATCGGCTCACCCATTCGCTTAAGTGGGCGATCCGCTGATTCAGCAAGAAAAGTTTGAACTTCTTGTTGCAACTGATTTGCCTCATTAACTAGCATTTGGGTATTCGTATCACCTGGGTTAACCGAATTTACCCGAATATTATCTGGGCCATGATCTATAGCCAATGCACGAGTCATATTTACAACCGCTCCTTTAGAAGCACAGTAGGAAAGTGCTCGCCCGCCACCTTTGAGTCCCCAACCAGAACCAGTGTTAATGATGGAACCCGCGCCAACTTTTCTCATATGTGGAATTACGTACTTACACATCAAGAAGATCGCTCTGACGTTTACATCAAAGACCATATCCCATTCTTGTGCTGAAATATCAAGACAGGTAGTCCGTTTTATGATTCCGGCATTGTTAAACAGAATATCGATGTGCTCAAAATCTTCCACAATACCTAAAACGAGTTTCTTTATATCCTCTTCGTTGGCTAAATCAACTTTGTATGCCTTCGCTTGTCCGCCCGAAGCGATAATTTCCTTAACAACTTTTTCTGATCCAGAAAAATCAATGTCGGCGACTGCAACAGTTGCGCCATTCTGGGCTAAGAGTTTTGCAGTAGCGCCACCAATACCGCCTGATCCGCCAGTAACAATTGCGACTCTATTTTCTAGGGATCGCGTCATGACTTCGCCCTCTTTCGCTTGCTAACTTCAGGATATTTGCGCAGATAGGCACGCCAGGTGATCGCCCAGCGTTCTGGATTATCGAAATCTTCATGTGCAGTCTGATGAACTGTCTGATTGTGAGGTGCTGTCCTAATGATCTCTGGATTATCGACAGCTTCTTTGGCTATGTGCCGCAAGACATTGAGATATTCATCGAGCTCCTCACGCGAATAAGCCTCAGTCGGCTCAAGTGTCAAAGGTTGAGGAACTATAAATGGATGGTGGCTTGTCCAGTAATGTAAACCGAAATCCAAAGCACGTAGGCCAATCTCCTCTGTAGTGATTCCTGTTTTTTCGAAAAGTTCATTCCATGAGTATCGAACCTGTTCAACACGTGGTCGATTGGGTGCATAAGGGGCAGTTGCGCCTTTGATTTGAATCATATTCTTCAAGAGGTAGTTGTTATTTAAGACTGCTACTTCTGCGACCTCTCTTAACCCTTTTGCACCTAGGTTCATAATCCAAGAATATGCACGGACGATATTGGGAAGTACGCCGTAGAACGGGGCGACTTTTCCAATTGAGCTAGGCCGATCATCATCCAAAATAAATCTTTCACCTTGTTTAACGATGATTGGACTGGGTAGGAATTTCTCTAACTTTGCAGTAACACAAGATGCACCGGCACCAGGGCCACCACAAGCATGTGGTGTACTAAAAGTCTTATGCAGGTTGAAGTGACATAAATCGAAGCCAGCTTCTTTGGCACGGGTGATTCCAAGAATTCCATTTGCATTGGCTTGATCATACGAAGCAAGCGCCCCAACTGAGTGAAATAACTCTACGATCTCCTTAATGTGGGGATTAAAAATTCCAGTATCTTCTGGATTGGTGATCATTAATGCTGCCGTGCGGTGCGAAATAACTTTCTTATACTCTTCGATGTTTGGGTAACCATTTTCATCTGGATGCAAGGTGATGATCTTGTACCCAGCGGCTTTGGCTGTTGCTGCATTTGATGGATGAGAAAAGATTGTCGTAACAATCTCATCGCGAATATCGCCTTCCCCAATACTCTGGAAGTAAGCCCTAATCATTGCAACATTTGCCCAAATGGCAGCAGAGCCGCTACTTGTTTGCAACGAAACTGCATCCAGACCGGAAACTTCGGCAAGGATCTCTTGGGTACGCCAAATTATTTCTAGGGCACCTTGCGACTTATCTGGATCTTGAAGTGGATGCAGGTCAAATAGCTCAGCTCGTCGGATAATAAGGTCATTAACCTTCGGCGAATACTTCATCGTGCAAGTACCTTGACCAATGTCTACATTAAGATCGGCGCCTAAATTCTCCTGACTCAGGCGCAAGTAATGTTTAAGAACCTTCATCTGGCCCATTTGCGGCAGGGCTGGTGCAACTTTACGAGCAATAACCGGGTGTAGCTCGGTTGAGATCGACTTGCCTATTTCAACTTCGATTTCTGAGACCAAAACCCCACGCTCGCCTGGGACTGATAATTCAAAAATTACCGGCTCATCCCACCGTGCTTGATGGAAGCGGCGAAGAAGTGGTTTGGGGGCAATAGGTAGAGCCATTACTTAGCCCTCACTATCTCTGACATAAGATCAAATAACTGATCAATATCTCTTTGTGTATTCATCTCAGTGACACACACTAGAAGTTCATACTCTGAAATTGGAACGCCAATCTCAGCATTACGCTTTCGTGCCAATGCAATAAGTTCCTTAGCATTTTTACCAGACTCGGTAGAATCAACAACAAACTCTCTAAACTGCAAGGCCGAGTCTGAAATTTTTAAACCAGAGATAGTTCCTAATTTTTTGGCGGCATAACGTGTTCGTGCAATTATGGTCTGGCCGACTTCCACCATTCCATCAGCTCCCATGAGTGCTAAATAGACACCGGCTGCTATACCCCAAAGTGCTGCGGCTGTGCCTACCCACTCTTTTCCCTCTTCCCGAAGGGCAAAAGAGGTCCGCTCATATGCGACATCCCCGAATCCGTATTCACCTTCGACGCTTGTTGACTCCATTCCAAATAAGCGCGAGGGAAGCTCCATTACAAATTTCGTGTCATCATGAACTGCAATAAAACCGCCATGCCCTCCGCCAAACCAACAATGAATACCCAAAGATTGTATATCTCCGTGAATAATGTCTGCCCCTTGATCGGCAGGTGATTCAAGAATCCCTAACACAATCGGATCGGTTCCGACAATTAAAAGTGAGTCATTTCTCTTGGCTATCTCTGAAATCGCTTGGATCTTTGTGCATAAGGTTCCTAAATAATTTGGGGTCTCTACCCAAATTGCGGCGCAACTTGAGTCAAGATGCTTTTCAATGCCAGCTAAATCTGGTTGTCCATCAATTTCGTTAATAAATACAAATTCAAGCTTCATCTGATTATAGTTTAAAACCTTCGATAACTTATCAGGATTTATCCGAGATGCCACAAGAATTTTGTTTCGTCCAGTAATTCTCTCCGCCATCGCCATAGATGTAGCCGCTGCCTGCATTCCATCATAGGTTGGCACGTTAACGACATCCATATTAACCAATTCAGCCATCATGGATTCATATTCAAATAGAGCTTGAAAGCGCCCATGATCCTCATAGGGATCACCAGCATATGCAGTTAAAAATTCACTTCGATTAATTACTTCATCAACCACTGCAGGCACGAAGTGGTTATATGTGCCTGCTCCCAAAAAACTTAACATTTCACCTTGTGGTGTGTTTTTATTGAGAATACCAACAACATGACGCACTAAGTCTTGTTCATTTAAAAATGGATCTGGAAGATTCAACTCACCTTGAACGCGCAGATTTTTCGGTATGTCAGAATAAAAAGCTTCAATACTGTCAACACCGATATAATCAAGCATTGCTTTTTTTACATCTGGATTTGAGTTAGGAATATAAGGGTGCGCACTCTTAGATCTGTCAGCCATTTATTACTAGCTACCTCTCATAATTTGAACATCACAAGAACATGATTGTAGGTAAAAACCAGAGAATGTAAATGGAAACCAGAGAATGTGGTGTCCTCGGCCGGAGTCGGACCGGCGACCTACCGCTTAGGAGGCGATTGCTCTATCCACTGAGCTACGAGGACCTGCTGGATAACGAAGGCAATCTTGTCATGAATTATTAGGCGCGTTAGACTTAAAGAAATGGCACTTACCTTTGATGTCGTAATAATTGGCTCCGGCTTTGGTGGATCGGTTTCAGCACTGCGTCTGCGTGAAAAGGGTTATAGCGTCGCAGTTCTAGAGGCGGGGCGTCGCTTTAAGGATAAGGATTTTCCTAAGACATCCTGGCGTTTACGCAAGTTTCTCTACGCGCCAGCCATTGGCTGTTATGGGATTCAACGTATTCATGTACTGCCAGATGTATTGGTTTTGGCAGGTGCCGGCGTTGGTGGAGGCTCACTTGTCTATGCAAATACTCTGTATCAACCTGGCGATGCATATTTTAATGATGCACAGTGGGCATCGATTACCGATTGGAAAGCAGAGTTAGAGCCGTGCTTTGATCAAGCACGGCGGATGTTGGGTGTAGCTGAAAATCCATATTTTTCTCCCAGTGATCAAGCGATGAAAGATGTTGCAACAGAGATGGGTGTTGGGCACACATTTGCGATGGCGCCTCTTGGTATCTACTTTGGTGAGGGCAAAGGTATTGCTGCTAAAGATCCATATTTCGGCGGAGTTGGGCCAGATCGAAATGGCTGTCAACAGTGTGGTGCATGTATGACTGGCTGCCAATTTAATGCAAAAAATACTCTGCCTAAGAATTATTTGGGCTTAGCTGAATCTGCCGGTGCACAGGTCTTTCCGATGACTACCGTTAAATCCTTTTCGCAAAACGTTGACGGTACGTGGGAGATCCAAGCCGTTAAGAGCAATGATCCCTTCGCAACAGTTATTAAGTTCAAGGCTAATCAAGTTATTGTTGCCGCCGGAACATATAACACTCAAAAGCTTCTGCATACAATGAAACGTAAAATGCTTCCGCAATTATCTAACCACTTGGGTCAACTCTCTCGCACAAATAGCGAGGCCTTAACGGGTGCAATGATGCCGAATATCGATATTGATTTCAGTACGGGAAGTGCGATTACATCCTCATTCTTTCCCGATGAGCACACGCATATTGAGCCAGTCAGATACGGCAAGGGAAGTAACTTTATGGGCTTAATGCAGACCATCATGACCGATGGTTATAAATCAACGGGACGAAGAAAGCACTGGCTCAAACAGTTCATCGCCAATCCTTCACTACTTGGAAAGATTCTCAATGTTCGTCGCTGGAGCCAACGCACAGTAATTGCACTCACGATGCAAAATGTTGATTCATCCGTAACTGTGAGCGGAAAACGGGGCTTATTTGGTTGGCATTTAACATCTACAAATGATCCGCTAAAGCCAAATGCCACGTATATTCCAGCGGC
>CAEZWP010000003.1_pt1 | contig 37425 bp, 35 predicted proteins | sample 7265021 | NCBI WGS metagenome assembly CAEZWP01 (sample SAMEA6813885, study PRJEB35770) | uncultured Actinomycetes bacterium | biome: Freshwater; feature: Freshwater reservoir; material: water | place: Czech Republic | collected 2015-11-04 | depth 0.5m m | reverse complement strand
TGGTGTGCAGGTGCATTAACTGCAGTTACAACAATCGCAGGTGCTATTGCACTAGGAACAAATGAGATTGCAATCGCAGGTGGTGTTGAACATATGGGTAACCACCCAATCGGTGACGGTCTAGATCCCAATCCACGTTTTCTTGCAGAGCGCATCGTGGAACAAGATGCACTTGCTATGGGTGCAACGGCCGAACGTTTACACGATCGCTTTCCAACTATTACGAAAGAGCGTGCCGATAAGTACGCACTCAACTCGCAGATTAAAACCGCTAAGGCTTATGAGGCTGGGTTAATTCAACGTGATTTAATTCCAACGGCGGCGCGCAACGCCGAACTCGGTTGGGGTATTGCAACAATGGATGAGCCACCACGTCCAACAACAACGCTAGAGGGTTTAGCTGGATTGAAGACTCCATTTCGTCCTGCAGGTCGCGTTACCGCAGGAAACTCATCTGGATTAAACGATGGTGCCACAGCTGCATTACTTGCTAGCGAAGAAAAAGCCATCGAACTTGGTTTAACAATCAAAGCGCGCTTAGTTACCTTTGCATTTGCCGGAGTTGAACCAGAAGTCATGGGCTATGGACCAGTGCCTGCAACTATTAAGGCTCTTAAGCAGGCGGGTTTAACTATCGCCGACATTGGTTTATTTGAAATCAACGAGGCATTTGCCGTACAGGTATTAGCTTTCTTAGAGTACTTCGGTATCGCCGATGATGATGCCCGCGTTAATCGATTTGGTGGTGCGATAGCAGTTGGCCATCCATTGGCATCCTCTGGCGTTCGTTTAATGCTCAACTTAGCGCGAAGTTTTGAGGATCATCCCGAGGTGCGTTATGGCATCACAACTATGTGTATCGGTCTTGGAATGGGCGGCACGGTTATCTGGGAGAATCCACATTTTGTAGGAGCGGTGAAATAAATGAGTAGCGATATTAAAATGCCAGAGGGTGCACCAGAAGAGGTCGTCACACATGCCCTAGTGCGAAATGTTGATTTAGCCGCCTTCGGTGGCAAAGGAGTAATGGCGCTAATTACTTTAGATAATGGCCAGGATCACAACCGTCCCAATACTTTTGGCCCCGCATCGCTGCAATCACTCGATGCCGCTATCACCGCTGCCATCGCAGTAAAACCAACTGCTATCGGGCTAACAGGTAAGCCATTTATATTTGCCGCTGGCGCCGATCTCTCTGGGCTTTCTTTTATAAGTAAACCGGAAGAATCACTTGCAGTAGGAAAACTCGGTCACGATGTTTTCCGTCGCTTAGATGAATGTGGCATACCTACTTTTGCATTCGTTAATGGATTAGCACTCGGTGGCGGTCTTGAGGTTGCTCTGCACTGCAAATACCGCACTCTTGCTAGCACTGCCTTCACCGCATTACCCGAGGTATTTTTAGGGCTAGTGCCTGGTTGGGGCGGTGCAACGATTCTTCCTAAACTTATTGGCCCTGAGCATGCAGTTCAGGTCATCATGCTCAATGCCCTTAACAACAACACGATGATGAAGGCAAAGGATGCACTCAAGCTCGGCGTAGTAGATGCAGTCTTTGAACCAGCTGATTTCATCGAGCGATCTATCGCATTTGCAACCTCTGTCCTTTCTGGTTCAACAACGATAGAGCGTAAAGATTACAGCAACGATCCAGGATGGGAGAGCGCACTTGCAACAGGTCGCGCCGCTGCCCTTAAAAAATATGGTGGGGCGCAGATCGCATCCCCTGCGGCTGCACTGAAACTTATCGCGGAGGCCAAGAGCAATACTCGCGGAGCTGGATTTGATGCTGAAGAGCAGGCGATGGTCGATTTAATAATGAGTGATGAGCTACGTGCATCTCTGTATGCATTTAATCTCATTCAAAAGAAGCGCAAAAAAGTAGAAGGGGCACCAAAGCCTGCCCTGGCGCGCAAAGTTGCAAAGGTCGGTGTTGTCGGAGCTGGTTTGATGGCATCACAGTTAGCGCTCTTGTTACTGCGCAACCTCAAATGTCCAGTGGTGATGACCGATATTGATCAAGAGCGCGCCGATAAGGGTGTGGCCTGGGTAAAGGGCGAGTTAGTAAAGGCCGTTGAGAAAAAGCGCATGAGCCCAGAGGCTGCCCAGCGTTTATCACTCTTAATTTCAGGTTCGGCCGACCAAAGTGTTTTTGCCGGCTGTGATTTTATAATCGAGGCGATCTTCGAGGAGCTCTCACTCAAGCAGGAGCTCTTTAAAAAGTTAGAGAGCATCATCTCGCCCGAATGCGTCCTAGCAACTAACACATCATCGCTCTCGGTTGAAAAGATGAGCCAGGGTTTGAAAAACCCAGAGCGAGTCGTTGGCTTCCACTTCTTCAATCCAGTTGCAGTAATGCCACTGCTAGAAGTTGCCCGCACATCGACAACCGATGATGCGACAACTGCAACTGCCATCGCCGTTGGTAGAGAGCTCAAAAAAGTAATGATTATCTGTAAAGATGCTCCCGGATTTGTTGTTAACCGTTTATTGACGCGCTTTATGGGTGAGATCACCGATGCCGTTGATGAGGGGACTCCCCCAGCAGTTGCCGATAGCGCCATGAGCTCTATCGGATTTCCAATGTCGCCATTCCAACTTCTCGATCTCGTTGGTCCTGGCGTAGGTCTACATGTTTCAAAAACTCTTCATAACAATTTGGGTCCGCGATATCGCATCTCTCCAACGATGCAGGCGATGGTCGATCAAGGAGTTCGAAACTTCTACATTAAAAATGAGGATGGAACAGTCACTGCAAACCCAACAGCTCTTGCACTCATTCCAAAGGGTGATTCACCCTCAACACCTGAGCAGGTTTGTACCCGTGCATTAACCGCCCTTGCTAGTGAGGCTCGAATGATGCTCGATGAAGGTGTCGTTGCAACGGCCGCTGAAATCGATTTCTGCATGCTGATGGGCGCGGGCTGGCCCATGCACTTAGGTGGAATTCTGCCGTATTTAGATCGCAGCGGTATTAGCGATTCTGTGTGCGGTTCGCGTTTTCATCCAGCTGGGGTTGCATCTCTTCCTTAAAACTACTGCTCCACTCGACAACGCTGCGTGCGATATTTTGAGCCGTGACTCCAATATCATTCAAGATTTCACTTCGCTTTGAGTGCTCCAAGAAATCAAGTGGAACACCAATTGAGTGAAGGGGCACGTTGACACCGGCATCTCTAAAGAGTTCTGAGATTGAACTTGCAATACCACCGTGGCGAATTCCATCTTCTAATACAACGACACTCTTATAACGTTGAGCCATAGATATGAGAGATTGCGGAAGAGGTTTAACCCAGCGCGGATCAATGACAGTGACTCCAACGCCTTCGCGATATGCCGAGGATGCAGCCTCTACTGCCAAAGAGGCCATTGCCCCAACGCTAATCATTAATACATCGGCGCTTTCACCACGATACAAAACATCGATACCATCACGTCGCTCAAAGGCTGGAATATCTATCTGTACGGCGCCCTTTGGAAAACGCACCATCGATGGAGCATCGGAGATATCAACGGCCTCGCGCAGAAGTTCGCGCAATCGTGCGCCATCACGTGGTGCGCCAACATGCATAGTTGGCACAATTCCAGTGAGTGCTAAATCCCAGATTCCGTGGTGGGAAGGTCCATCATCGCCGGTAATTCCTGCGCGATCTAATACAAATGTAACTCCAGCCTTGTGCAGTGCAACATCTAATAAGAGTTGATCAAAGGCGCGATTGAGAAAAGTCGAGTAGACGGCCACAACTGGATGAAGCCCAGTAAATGCCATTCCTGCAGCACTCGTTACGGCATGTTGTTCGGCGATGCCAACGTCGATGGTGCGCTGCGGAAAAAGCTGTGCAAATTGATCCAGCCCTGTTGGACCCAGCATCGCAGCAGTAATTGCAACGACATCTTCTCTCTCTTTGCCGATCTCAACTAACTCGGATGCAAATACCTTTGTCCATGTAAGGCCGCTCTTAGCCAAAGGCTCACCGGTCTCAGGATCAACTACTCCAACAGCGTGAAATTTTTCGGCCTCATCGGCAACTGCTGGTTTATGGCCTTTACCTTTTTCCGTAATTGCATGAACTAAAATCGGTGCGCCATACTCTTTAGCCTGCTGCAGTGCCCGCTCCATAGCGCCGATGTCATGTCCATCAATGGGTCCCATATATTTAAGCCCAAGATCTTCAAACATTCCCTGCGGTGCAATGATGTCTTTGATTCCCTTTTTCATGCCGTGCAATGTGTCGTAGATGGGGCCACCGACAACTGGGGTCTTATGCAGTACATCTTTACCCCAGTCAAGAAACTTTTCATAACCGCTTGTCACGCGCAAGGTAGAGAGATATGTAGCCACACCGCCAATAGTTGGTGAGTAGGAACGCTCATTATCGTTTACAACGATAATTAAATTACGTTTTTCCGCAGTGGCAATATTATTGAGCGCCTCCCAAGACATTCCACCCGTTAGGGCCCCATCACCAACAACTACAACGACATGGCGATCATCGAGGCCTTGTAAGGAAAAACCACGAGAGATTCCATCGCCCCATGACAAGGCCGTTGATGCATGTGAGTTTTCGATAACATCATGTGCACTTTCTCGGCGATTGGGATATCCAGAAATTCCGCCGCGTTGGCGTAGTTGATCAAAGCTATCGGCGCGGCCAGTTAAAATCTTGTGAACGTAGGCTTGATGTCCTGTATCAAAGAGAATGACATCTTTTGGTGATTCAAAGATGCGATGGATTGCAATCGTGAGTTCTATTACTCCCAAGTTAGGCCCTAAGTGCCCGCCTGTCTTGGATACTTTTTCAATTAAGAAGTTACGAATCTCATCACTGAGTTGGCTTAATTGCAGCGGGCTAAGGTCAGCTAAATCTGCAGGAGATTTAATCTGGTTCAACATAGCGATATTTTAGATGCTTATGAGGATAAGAGCGAACGCAGGACAAATTGCATGATTCCACCGTGACGGTAGTAATCGGCCTCCCCTGGCGTATCGATACGCACTGTGGTGCTAAAGCTCTTTTCACCCGCGGTAACAGTGAGCTCTTTTGGAACCCCACCAGTATTGAGCGCAGTGATTCCAGTGATAGAAAAAACCTCAGTGCCATCTAGACCTAAACTCTTGGCGCTTACACCATTGCTAAATTGAAGTGGAAGCACGCCCATGCCGATCAAATTTGATCGGTGAATTCGCTCAAAACTTTCGGCGATAACGGCACGCACACCCAACAGTGCAGTTCCTTTTGCTGCCCAGTCACGGGAAGATCCAGAGCCATACTCTTTACCGGCCAAAATTACTAAGGGAACACCTGCGCTTTGGTAAGCCGCCGATGCATCAAAAATTGTTGCCTGCTCACCCTCATTGAGGAAGTTACGAGTAAAGCCGCCCTCAACACCATCTAGTAGTAGATTCTTTAAACGAATATTTGCAAAAGTTCCACGAATCATAACTTCGTGATTTCCGCGACGAGAGCCATACGAGTTAAAATCTTTACGCTCAATGCCATGCTGGGCTAAGTAGATACCAGCCGGAGATTCAGCCTTGATATTACCTGCGGGTGAGATGTGATCTGTTGTTACTGAATCACCAAGTACAGCTAATACTCGAGCACCAACGATGTCGGTAACTGGGGTTGGAGTTTTTGGCATTCCCTCAAAGTAAGGGGGCTTTCGAACATAGGTTGATTTCAAATCCCATTCGAAGGTTTTGCCAGTCGGCGTTGCAAGTGCTTTCCAACGGTGATCGCCATCAAAGACAGTTGCATAATCCTTCGTAAACATCGTAGATGAGATAGAGCTATCGATTACCGATTGAATCTCCTGCGGAGATGGCCAAATATCTTTCAGGTAAACGGGATTGCCAGCTAAATCATCTCCCAAAGACTCCTTCTCAAAATCATGATCCATGGTGCCGGCGATTGCATATGCGACAACTAATGGCGGGGATGCTAAATAGTTCATCTTCACATCAGGGCTTATACGCCCCTCGAAGTTACGGTTACCGGAGAGCACGGCAGTAACGGCTAAGTCGCCCTCGTTAACCGCCTTGCTAATAGCGATTGGAAGTGGGCCAGAGTTACCGATACAGGTTACGCAGCCATATCCAACAAGGTGAAAACCTAGCGCCTGCATATATTTCGTTAAATCTGCCCGATCGTAATAATCGGTGACTACCTTTGATCCAGGTGCGAGAGTGGTTTTTACCCATGGCTTTGATTTCAAACCCTTTTCAACGGCTTTTTTCGCAAGAAGAGCCGCACCTATCATGACCGATGGATTTGAAGTATTAGTACACGATGTAATCGAGGCGATAACTACATCACCATTTTTTACCCGCGTATTACCCGCGGCAACCTCACCCTTTGCCGTCTTAGCTGAAAAATATGATGGGAGAATCTCTGCGAATGCTGCCTTCGAATTGCTGAGTGAGATTCGATCTTGTGGACGCTTAGGTCCAGAGATTGATGGAACAACGGTTGAGAGATCGAGCTCAACAACCTGTGAGAATCGTGGTGCTATCAATGGATCGTGCCATAGGCCTTGTAACTTTGCGTATTTTTCAACTAATGCAACTTGATCATCACTACGACCAGTTAATCGCAGATAGCGAAGCGTCTCGTCATCGATTGGGAAGATCGCACATGTAGAGCCGTACTCGGGACTCATGTTGCCAATCGTTGTTCGATTCGCCATCGGTACCGATACAACACCTGGACCAAAGAACTCTACAAACTTTCCAACGACCCCGGCCTTACGCAAAATCTCAGTAATCGTAAGCGCCATATCTGTAGCGGTTGTACCAAGTGGCAACTGACCTGTTAGTTTGAAACCAACAACTCGCGGAATCAACATCGAGACAGGTTGGCCAAGCAGAGCGGCCTCGGCTTCAATTCCACCAACACCCCAGCCCAAGACACCAAGACCATTGACCATTGTTGTATGCGAATCAGTGCCAACCACGGTATCTGGATAGGCGCGTAAAACGCCACCGACTTCGCGTGTCATTACAACTCGGGCAAGAAACTCAATATTTACTTGGTGGACGATTCCGGTTCCAGGTGGAACAACTTTGAACTCATCAAATGCACTCTGTCCCCAACGAAGAAAACGATAACGCTCTTGATTTCGCTCGTACTCAATATCAGTGTTCTGCTCAAATGAATCTTTAGTTCCAAAAACATCGGCAATGACCGAGTGATCGATAACCAGTTCAGCTGGTGCCAATGGATTTACCTTCGAGGCATCTCCCCCAAGTTCAACAATCGCCTCACGCATAGTTGCAAGATCGACGATGCACGGTACTCCAGTGAAATCCTGCATGATGACGCGGGCTGGTGTGAACTGGATTTCAGTATCTGGTTCAGCTTCAGGGTTCCACGAGGCTAATGCCTTGATATGAGCGGCAGTAATATTGGCGCCATCTTCGGTGCGTAGAAGATTTTCAAGCAGGATCTTTAATGAGAATGGCAGGTTACTTGCGCCCTCGATCGCCGAAATATCAAAAATCTCAAAACTCTTACCCGCAACCTCTAGGGTTTTCTTTGCGTTAAAAGAGTTTTTGCTCATTATCTGCCTTCCATAACCTCAGTCTCAGAGACTAATAATACCTAAGCAGGCAAGAACAGTGCAACACACTCAATGTGATGCGTCATCGGAAAGAGATCAAAGGCCCTGATTGTAGAGAGCGTATAGCCCTTCTCTAAAAAGTAACCAGTATCACGTGCAAGTGCGGCCGGGTCGCATGCAACATAGACAACTCTTCGAGGTGTCAATCGCACAATTTCACTCACTACTATTTTGCCAGCACCTTCGCGTGGAGGATCAAGAACTACAACATCGGCACTGGTAATTCGCGGCAGATGTAGTGCGACATCACCGGTTGCAATCTTTACATTCGGATTCTTTGCAAAATTTCTCGCAGCATCGCCCGTTGCACTCTTACTTCCCTCAATCAAATCAATGGCTCCATCAATTCCAACGATATCCACCATCACCGAGGTAAACAGACCAACACCTCCGTACAAATCAAGTACGTGATCACCGCTACGTAGCTCGGCATAATCTAAAACAGCACGGGTCAATGTTGCAGGTGCGCTGGCATTGCTTTGCCAAAATGAATCCTGACTTACCTCCAAGACCTTACCCATCACCTCTTCATGCAGAGTCTGGTTACCTTCCGTTAATCGAGCTTTACTCTCTTTCGTGGCCAGTGCAATATTTCGCTCTTTCATGGATGAAACCGCAATCTCAATACGGACTTCGGCCTTCCAACTGCGGGCTGCAAGTTCGGGCATTTTCATATCAGGTGCCATAATTATGCAGTCATCAATTGGCACAACGTTATGACTTCTGGCACCGTAGAAGCCGAGCCTGCCGGCGCTGTTTGTAGTTGCAATCGAGCGGGTACGCCAGTGCAATGAAGGGCTGACTTCTTCAACTTCAATGCGCAGATCCATTTTTGCGATACGCGCAAACTGTTCGGTGATGACATCAGATTTAAGCTGGCGCTGGCGAGCCATCGAGATATGTTGAAAATCGCAGCCGCCACAACCGCCGCGGTGAGCATAGGAACATGGTGGGCTCACGCGATCTGGTGATGGAGTTAAAACCTCAACGACATCGCCGCGGTTAAAGGAGGAGCCAGTAGATGTAATCACGACTCGGCATTTTTCACCGGGAATCCCATGGCGGATAAAAAAGACTGCACCTTCATGGCGGGCGATGAAGTGGCCGCCATGGGCTACTTTCTCAATCTCTGTTTCGAAGATATCTCCGACCGCCCAGCGCGCTGATTTAGGTGATTCCATAGATGTAAGCCTATGGGTGTACGTTAGGACATATGCACGTAGTCATCATGGGATGCGGTCGAGTCGGATCTTCTTTAGCTACCGAACTTGAAGCCGCTGGTCATAGCGTTTCAATCATCGATCAAACTCGTGAGGCCTTCCGTCGCCTTGGCCCAGATTTCAAAGGAACAACGGTTACAGGCGTCGGCTTTGATCGCGATATTTTGCGCGAGGCCGGTATTGAAAAGGCCGAAGCCTTTGCAGCCGTTAGCAATGGTGATAACTCCAATATCTTGGCGGCACGAGTTGCGCGTGAGATGTTTAGCGTTGAAAAAGTTGTTGCTCGAATTTATGACCCAGGCCGTGCCGAAATTTATCAGCGTCTTGGAATCCCAACCGTTGCAACCGTTTTATGGACAACTGATCAGATTTTGCGCAATCTTATTCCTGAAGGTTCGCGCTCTGAGTGGCAAGATGCAAGTGGAATGGTTGCACTCTGCGAGATGCATCCACACAAGGAATGGTATGGACGACAGATTTTACTCATCGATACGCTTACACATGCACGCGTTGCATTCATTACACGCAACGGCTCAGGAATAATTCCCGATGAGCACACTGTTCTGCAACAGGGTGATTTAGTCCATGTGATGGTCGCCGAAGCCGATACTGCCCGAGTAGAGGCCATCCTCGCACTCTCACCAGAAATTGAGCGCTCATGAGAATCGCGATCGCTGGAGCTGGAAATGTAGGTCGTGCTATCGCGCGCGAACTTCTAGATAATGGTCACCAGGTTCTACTCATTGACAGAGATCCTAAAGCGATCAAACTTGAGAGCGTTCCAGATGCAGAGTGGTTAATGGCCGATGCCTGCGAAATTGCATCGTTGGACAAGGCTCACCTCAATACCTGTCAGGTCTTGGTAGCGGCAACCGGAGATGACAAAGCAAATCTTGTTACCTCATTATTGGGCAAGACCGAATACGGTGTCCCGCGCGTAGTCGCTCGTATTAATCACCCAAAAAATGAGTGGCTCTTTGACTCTTCATGGGGTGTCGATGTTGCAGTATCGACTCCACGCATTATCTCTGCCCTAGTTGAAGAGGCGGTCAGTGTTGGTGATGTCGTGCGTCTATTCTCATTTAAAAAGGGCCAGGCCAACTTAGTTGAGCTCACCCTGCCCGATGGTTCGGCATGTATTGGCAAAACCGTTGAAGAGATCGAACTTCCAGAGGATGCGAGCTTGGCCGCCATTGTTCGTGATGGTCGTGTCATCACTGCTAAGGCACACGATGTCTTTGCAGCTGGCGATGAACTCCTATTTGTCGCCTCATCTGTGGCAGAGGAAAAGATTAAAGCCTGCTTTATCGCCTAATCAGCTGGTTTATGTACTGGTGGAGCGGTTTTAATTACGAGCCACGATAAGTATGCAGTAGCAAAGAATAATGGATAGCCCATCGCTAAGTTGACGCTGCCTAATAAGTTAACGTTTCCACTTCTATAAATCGGATACTGCACAGCGATACGCAGAAAGAACATAGCTACCCAGATCCAACTTGCTCGGGTATAAACTTTTTTACGGGCAGGGTCCTTGCGCCATAAGAGATTCTCACCCAGTAGTGGACCAAGTACGACTCCTAAGAGCGGCCAGCCAACAAGATTGCCAATTAAATATGCAGTGCCATAAGCCAGATTTGTCAGTAGCTTTGGAATATAAAAGTCGGAGGCGTTACCGCTCTTATTAGCAAAGTAGGCGCAGATTAATACTCCCAACAGACCGGAAACTGCATGTTGAATGGTGTTCTTTTTTGCAAGACGGACCAGTGCAAGAAGAACAGAGAGAATTATTGCACCGGTTAATGCCACCTTTAAATCATGCTTAATGTTAAAGAGAATGAGAAAAACAACGGCCGGCAAGCCCGAATCGATCAACCCTTTTTTACCACCAAGGGCCCCCATTACCTTTTCACGATCGTGATTATGTTCGCTCATGCTCTCCCCGTTGATCCAAATCCACCAGAACCACGCCCAGAGCCAGGAAGTTCCGAGAGTTCAATAAAATCTGCGCGTTCAACTTTTTGAATAACTAACTGCGCGATGCGATCACCTTTTTTAAAGGAGATGGATTCGGAGCGATCGTGATTGATGAGAATGCAGGAGATCTCCCCACGGTAACCAGCATCAACGGTCCCCGGAGCATTGACCAAAGTAATGCCAGCTTTTATAGCTAAACCCGAACGTGGATGCACAAGTGCAACATAGCCATCGGGAAGGGCAATTGCGATGCCTGTTGGAACTAGTTGGCGTTCCCCCGGCGCAAGCGTAAAATCAATAGTTGTTGTTAAATCAGCGCCAGCATCTCCACCCTTTGCATAACTCGGTAGAGGTACCGAGCTATTTAATCGCGTGATAAGGACTTGTACGCGTGCCATGTCTTAAGGATTAATCTCAAAATCAGGATCGGCAAAGGCCAATATCTCGGGGGTTTTTGCAAGCTGTGCAAGATACTCTTTTGGTGCATTATTTAAGAAATGATCCATCGGTACGATTACATAGAGAGCTGCTGCACGCACAACTACAGGCCCATCGACAGAGTTCAGTCGACCTTCTGCGCTTGTGTACACCTTGCGATTTACTTGCCCAGTTATTTCAGCGGTAATGTGAAGTGTGGATCCCATTGGAACAGGTTTTAGAAAATCAGTTTCTAACCTGCCCGTAACTGCAGGAGCGCGTAGTAGCCACATTAATTTTCCAAGTGCCTCATCAAAGGCCAGTGATAACAAACCACCATGAGCAAGCCCTGGAGCCCCTTGATGATTTTCGGTGACTGTAAATTGCGCCGTGATATTTGCGCCCGCCCCGGCATATGCGACAAGGTGTAGCCCCGTCGGATGAAGATCACCGCAACCAAAGCAGTGACCGAAGTGGGATGGAATTTTGGATCCGATGGGAGGTGCTTTCGGATGGCGCTCGGGAATCGCTGCTCCCTCTGGAGGTGTAGTGCTAGCGATACGACTCATAATCTAAGAGTATCCGATACCGTAACTCCTATGCGATATCGAGAAGTGATCCGTATGCCACTGTGGTTGATAGCCCTGATTTACTTCTTTTTGCTCTCCTTAGTTCTATCTATCTGGGCCGCCCTTGGCGATACGGTGGCGCTAGTATCATTTATCGCAGCCACAGCTCTCCTTCTACTTATTGCTATTAAAACTGCGATGGTCATCGAAGTAGATATGCACGAACTACGTGTAGGAAGAGCACATATCGCTTTAGAGTTCTTAGGTGCTGCACAATCACTGGCAAGTAGTGAAGTGCGAATATTGCGAACACGTGATGCAGATCCAGCTGCCTACCTTGGCATACGTTTCTGGTCTTCAACAGGTGTGCACATTGCAATAAATGATCCGCGGGATAGAACGCCTTATTGGTTGATTACAAGCAATAACGGTGATGAATTAGTAAGAGCTTTAGCGTCGAACTAGTTGCACTCTCTACAAACAGCCTTTGTGCCCTCGCCCTTAGCCAACTGAGTGATGTGATGAACTAAAAAACAACGTGAACAGGTAAACTCATCCTCTTGTTTTGGAACAACACGCACTGCTAACTCTTCACCCGATAAATCTGCACCAGGAAGTTCGAGAGTTTCTGCCGCTTCTGCCTCATCGACATCTATCTGGCCGGATTGAGCATCGACACGCTTTGCCTTTAACTCTTCTAACGACTCTTCGTGTAGCTCTTCATCTGTTTTTCTGGGGGTGTCGTAATCTGTTGCCACTGCTCTCACCTCGATTCTCTACCTAGTTTCTTGCCTGCGGGGGCATCATGACCTATTCCCCGCGTACTCGTTGATATAACCCTCGGCGTGTCGCAGTTATTCCCCACTCACCTGGGCGATGTCTATCGCCTGGGCTAGCCCTGCGTCAACTCGAGCGTGTATCGCTGTGCCGGCCTCTACATACTCTTCGGAAAAAATCTCACCGTGCTCATGAATTGCATGAATTAAATCGCCTCGGTTGTATGGAATAACTGCAGTAATTTCAATGCTGGGGCGTGGAAGAGAGCTTTCAATTGCATGCACGAGAGCATCCACCCCAAAACCAGTGCGAACGGAGAAGGCGAAGCTATTTGGCTCTTTACGCAAAATCTCCATCACGGTTTGGGAATCTGCAATATCTACTTTGTTGATTGCAATAATCTCTGGAATCTCGGCGCCACCGATCTCCATTATTACTTGTCGAACTGCGCGAATCTGTTCAAATGGATCTGAGTGTGAACCATCAACGACATGAACAATCACATCGGCACCTGATACCTCTTCTAAGGTTGATTTAAAGGCATCGATTAATTGATGCGGCAAATGTCGAACAAAGCCGACCGTATCGGTCAATGTATATATACGGCCATCACTAGTCTGTGATTTTCGCACCGTTGGATCCAGAGTAGCAAAGAGCGCGTTTTCAACTAATACACCGGCATCGGTTAAACGGTTAAGCAGAGAGGACTTACCGGCATTTGTATACCCAGCGATTGCTACCGATGGAATATTAAAACGTTTACGCTCTTGACGCTTGGTATCACGTGATGTTTTCATCTGCGCGATCTCACCACGCAGTTTTGCCATCTTGTCGCGAATACGGCGGCGATCGGTTTCGATCTTGGTCTCACCCGGTCCACGGCCACCAATACCGGCACCACCTGCTGCGCGACCACCTACTTGGCGCGATAGTGAATCACCCCAACCACGAAGTCGTGGAAGTAAGTATGCAATCTGAGCCAACTCAACTTGAGCCTTACCCTCTTTACTCTTTGCGTGTTGGGCAAAAATATCTAAAATTAAAGCGGTTCGATCTACTACCTTAACTTTTACCTTCTCTTCTAACTGTCGCAGCTGAGACGGTGAGAGTTCACCATCACAAATCACGGTATCTGCCCCCGTTGAAATGACAACTTGGCGCAGCTCTTCAACTTTTCCAGAGCCAATGTAGGTTGCTGGATCTGGTTTGTCGCGCCGCTGAATCAATCCCTCTAAAACTTCAGAGCCTGCAGTTTCGGCCAAGGCCTTAAGTTCGGCTAAAGAGTTCTCAGCCATCGTAGATGTGCCCTCAGTCCATACTCCAACGAGAACTACGCGTTCAAGTTGTAACTGTCGATATTCGGCCTCAGAGATATCTTGAAGCTCAGTTGAAAAACCCTTAACGCGCCGTAGGGCATGTCGTTCAGATAGTTCAAGTGTTGGATCAACTAGCTCATCACTCTCACTTGAATCGTATTCAGCTGCAACGCGCGCACTTTCTCGCATGAGCGCTTCAAACTCGTCCCCTACCTCTTTATTAGGCAAGTAAGAACTCCGAAATATCTACATCCTTAACTAAAACTGCTGGTCCAATCAACGTTGCATTTGAATGTCCATCGATTGAAACCTCTAGACGACCCCCTGGAGGATTAATAATCCATGTAGATGGCAAACTATCCTGAGTATGAAGCGCCGCCGCTAGCGCTACTGCACAGGTGCCCGTTCCGCACGAGCGTGTTTCTCCACTACCACGCTCATACACGCGCATAGAAAGTTCGTGATCACCCGTTATCTGTGCAAACTCGACGTTGACCCCTTCAGGATATGAGTCACGCGGTCTTACAACGGGTGGTTCATTCATTGAACCAACATCATTGATGTCATCGACAAAGACAACAGCATGTGGATTTCCAATACTTATGTTGTAACCGTTCCAGATATGGCCATTAGTTGCTGCAGTAATCGATTCAGCCTCATCGCTCACCTTCCCCATATTCACAGAGATATCACCGGCCATTGGTACACGCAGATGTTTGATTCCATCCCGCGTATTAATTGCAAAGATTCCTTCGGGCATATGTCCGCGCTCAACTAAGTAACGAGCCATGACGCGGATACCATTGCCACACATTTCAGCTAAAGAGCCATCGGCATTTCGATAATCCATAAACCATTTACTCTCGCGCTTAACAATTCGAATTAAGCCATCGGCGCCAATTCCTCTTTCGCGATCACAGATAGCGGCGGTTTGAGCAGTCGTAATCGAATGCTCATCATCTGGATCAAATACCAGCACGAAATCATTCTCTGTACCGTGGCCATAGGTTGCAATCATTTGTCGAAGTTTATCTTCTCTAAGTGCGCCAGAACTCTTTCTAAGCGTGGTTGAACCGGCGAAATCCATGTGATTCGCGCATCACGCGAAAACCACGTCTCTTGACGGCGAGCATATTGTCGCGTTGCACGCTTTGTATCCTCACGGGCCTCATCTTGACTCATTAAACCATTTCGAAAAGCGATTATCTGTGAGTATCCCAAAGCTAGCTGGGCAGTGCGCGCATCGGTGATTCCAGCTTTAAGAAGTGCATCTACTTCATCAACAAAACCCGCCTCCCACATTCGATCGACACGGGTGCTAATTCGCTCACCCAATTTCTCGCGATCCATCACTAAACCAAACTGCTGTGCATCTGGATATCGAGTACTTGCAGCACGTGGCAGATTGGCTGTGAACGGCTTACCAGTAATTGCGATCACCTCTAAAGCTCGAATAACTCGACGGGAGTTTGCACGATCGATAGCGATAGCAGCGGCTGGATCTAGCTTTTCCAAACGCTCAAAGAGTGCATTTAATCCAATACTCTCTAACTCTTTTTCCAAACTCTCTCGCACACCAGGATCAGTATCTGGAAAGTTGAGCTCATCTAAAATCGATTTAATATAGAGGCCAGTGCCCCCGACTATTACTGCACGCTTTCCTCGAGATTGGATATCAGTAATCGCTGCCCGCGCCGCGCTTTGATACCAAGCGACAGTTGAATCTTGATTAACATCTAGAACATCCAATAAATGGTGCCGCACCCCTTGGCGCTCCTCCACTGTTAACTTAGCTGTCCCGATATCCATACCGCGGTAAATCTGCATCGAATCCGCGTTGATAATCTCACCATCAAAGTGGCGAGCTATAGCTATGGCTAACTCGCTCTTACCGGTGGCAGTTGCCCCACAGACGACAATCACACTCATCTAGATAGCGTCGGCATTCCAAGCATCGTTGCACTCTTAACCTTTTCAGCGCTGCGGGCGGCGTGAGCATCGCCGCCACGAGTTGTGCGAACCGCCCCTGGCGTTCCGATTAAATAGTGGGCAGATGCATCAGTAATCGCTACTTCTACTTCATCCCCGGGTCTAGCAGTTGCTGTGTTATCAAAGTGCACTAATCGAAAGTCCTCACTGCGGCCAGTAAGGCGCTCTTGCGCACTATCTCGACGGCCCTCGTAGTCGCCAACTAAGACCTTAAAACTCTTACCGATTGACTCTTTGTTTACAGACAAGGAGATCAACTGCTGGTGATTGTGTAAGCGCGTGTATCGCTCTCCTACGACTTCATTTGAAATTTGATCGGGCATAGTCGCAGCAGGAGTTCCTGGGCGAATCGAGTATTGATATGTATAAGCTGCGGCGAACCTGGCCTGTGTGCACACATCTAAAGTTGCTTGGAAATCAGCCTCACTCTCCCCTGGAAAACCGACGATGATGTCAGTTGTAATCGATGCATGCGGCATGGCAGTGCGCACGCGATCTAGAATTCCTAGATACCTATCGGTGCGATAAGAGCGGCGCATCGACTGCAAAATTGCATTGGATCCCGATTGCAATGGCATATGCAGATGTGGCATCACGTTGGGAGTTTGCGCCATGGCATCAATCACATCATCGGTAAAATCACGTGGGTGCGGAGCCATAAATCGCACACGTTCGAGGCCATCGACCTTTCCACATTCGCGCAAGAGATTAGCAAAGGCTTGACGATCTCCGAAGTCCACACCGTAGGCGTTGACGTTTTGGCCCAGCAGCGTTATCTCTATGACGCCTTGATCAACTAAGGCACGTACTTCGGCGAGAATCTCTTTAGCGCCGCGATCCTTTTCAACTCCACGTAGAGTGGGGACAATACAAAAAGTGCAGGTGTTGTTGCAGCCCACAGATACTGAGACCCAGGAAGAAAATGCTGATAAGCGCCGTGCGGGAAGAGTTGATGGGAAGTGCTCTAGCGACTCAAGAATCTCAATTTGTGACTCTTCTTCGATGCGTGCGCGCTCGAGTAAGACTGGTAGTGAGCCAACGTTATGAGTACCAAAGACGACATCAACGTAGGGAGCTTTCTTCAAAATCATGGCTTGATCTTTCTGGGCCAAGCACCCACCGACTGCGATCTGCATCAATGGATTTAACTTCTTGATCGGTGCTAAGAATGAGAGATTTCCATAGAGCTTGTTATCGGCATTTTCGCGCACTGCACAGGTATTAAAAACGACGATGTCGGCCTGTTCACCTTCGATTGCCGGCAGATACCCAGCCTCATCTAATAATCCTGCAATGCGTTCGGAGTCATGAACATTCATCTGACAGCCATAAGTTTCAACGCTGTAGGTACGGTTCATGTGCCTATCGTAGAGCCTTAATTAGATCGCGATAACTTCAATCTCAAAGCTCGATCGGTTAACGAGGGCAGCATGATGATTGTCTAGCGTCATCCACCCTGGTTGATTCCAACCACTTGAGGCAAAGAGGACGCCCTCAGGGGTAGGTAGGTATTTAATCTCATAGTAATCATCAGGGGCCCAATCGGGCTTGCGGGCCGTATCGTGCTCGCTAACAGTAAGAAAATAATCGCGATTCATGAGCATGCAATTTAAACTCGTTGTATCTCCATGCTCTTTAATTATTGCTAACGCACTCTTAAAGCCGGCAACTAAACCTAGTTTTTCAATCTCCGTTAATAATAAATAAAAGTAATGCTCACTATCGGTCTCTCCTACTAAAAGTGCATTAAACTTTGGATCGATAAATGGCGCGATTGCATCGGGAGGGAAAATTGAACCGTTGTGAATAAACGAATAATCTCCATACATAAATGGATGTGTATTATTCTCGCTAATAGACAAGCCCTTGGTAGCCCAGCGCAGGTGAAGCAGCGCGCCATCGGCGTTATTATTAGCAACTGTTGCATCGAAAGTACTACTGGCTGCCGCAGCTTCGACCTTTCTATTTAAGACAATATGGCCACCACTTTGATCAACGGTGGAAAGGCCCCAGCCATCACAGTGAACCGAGGAGAGCGCGACAAAATCAGAGAAATAATCTCCCACAATGGCGGGGAAAGAGGTTTTATCCGGCGACACATAGCCCATTAATCGGCACATTTTTGCGAAAATCCCTTTCGCTTACGACACACTAGGAGTAGAAATGCTACACCCCAAAGGCTCAAGGAGGAGTACATCTTGGCAATTACAAATGACGACGAAAAACGATTAGCTGAACTCGGTTACAAACAAGAGTTAAATCGCAGTTGGTCAGGTTTTTCAAACTTCGCAATCTCATTTTCAATCATCTCAATCCTGGCAGGTTGCTTTACAACCTTTGCTCAGGCATGGAATAACGGCGGTCCAGTTGCAATCTCTCTAGGCTGGCCACTTATCTCGCTATTTATTCTGATTATCGGTTTTTGTATGTCAGAGCTCGCCTCGGCATATCCAACATCGGGTGGAATTTATTGGTGGGCATCAAAACTCGGTGGTCCCAAAGCCGGCTTCTACACTGGTTGGCTTAATTTAATTGGTCTTGTATCAGTTACGGCATCAGTAGGTTACGGTGCTGCAAGCTTCTTGAATGTAATTCTTGGAAGCCAGTGGCCAAGTTATGCAACTGGTTTTCTTGGTGGCGACTATATAAAGCAACAGTTCTTCCTCTTTATTATGATTATTCTCCTTGTAACCTTAATTAATATCTATAGTGGACATCTACTATCTCTCTTTAACAATATCTCAGTATGGTGGCACGTTTTTGGCGCACTAATTGTTATAGGAATCCTTCTATTCGTTCCTTCTGAGCACCAGACACTTTCTTGGATGTTTACTACCAAGATCAATAGCTCTGGTTTTAGCGATAACTCATACTGGCTATATGTGCTGCCACTTGGTTTCTTGCTTACTCAGTACACAATTACTGGCTTTGATGCATCGGCTCACCTGTCAGAAGAGACACATGATGCACACATCAACGCCGCTAAGGGAATCTGGAAGTCAATCTTCTATTCAGCAATCGGTGGATATATCCTTCTGATGGCATTCCTCTTTGCTGCAACTAAGGTTGACATGATTAGCTCATTTGATCCGAAAATCAATCCATTCGGTGGTGGATCGGTTATCGCAGTTCTCTACAGCGCACTCGGTGGTGGCATAGCATTTAAGCTCGTCATGATCATCACCACTGCAGGTCAGATTTTCTGTGTTACTGCCTGCTTAACCTCATGTTCACGCATGATGTACGCGTTCTCACGAGATGGCGCAGTCCCCGGGGGTAACCTGTGGAAGAAAGTCAACAAGCACCACGTTCCATTAAATGCTGTGTTGGCATCTTCTCTTGGTGGAATCATTATGACTCTGCCAGCTCTTTGGAAGAGCCCAACCGGTGCACCAACTGCCTTCTATGCAGTTGTATCGGTCTGTGTAATCTCTCTCTATCTTGCATTCTTGATTCCTATTTATCTACGACTCAAAGCTGGCAATTCTTTCAAAGCCGGTGCGTGGACTCTTGGATCAAAATACAAGTGGATGTGCACTGTTGCAGTTGCAGAGATTGCAATTATCTCTATTTACTTCATCTTGCCGTTCTCACCCGCTGGAACTCCAGGAAACAAAGACTTTACTTGGACTGCAGTTAACTACGCGCCATTGATTACTGGTGGAGCGTTAATTATCCTCTGGGTATGGTGGAATATGTCGGCTAAGAAGTGGTTTACAGGACCGCGCAGCAATATCAACTCATAAAAGAGAACTAATACTAGAAACCCCTGTCGCGCAAGCGGCAGGGGTTTCTCTTTCTGGTGATTTCGTTGGCAAATGGATAGCATCGCCCTATGAGTTCAATGTCGATTGAAGCCTTAAAGGCCGGAGTCCAAGACGGTTCAATAGATACCGTTGTAGTAGCAATGACCGATATGCAGGGCCGCTTAACTGGCAAGCGCATACATGGTCAGTTCTTTTTAGATGAGGTTTTAAAGCACGGCACTGAGGGCTGTAATTATCTGTTGGCCGTTGATGTTGATATGAATACGGTCGCAGGATATGAGATGTCCTCATGGGAGCGCGGCTATAGTGACTTTGCTCTGGTTCCAGATATGAACACGCTGCGGTTAATCGATTGGCAGCCAGGTGCGGTATTAGTTTTAGCCGATGTTCAGTGGCTTGATCACAGCGATGTTGTCGCCTCTCCCCGTCAGATTCTGCGCAAACAGGTTAAGGCGCTCAATGAGGCTGGTATGGAGGCTATGTGTGGGACTGAGCTTGAGTTTGTAGTTTTCAAAGATACTTACGAAGAGGCATGGGATAAGGGCTACAAAAATCTCATTCCAGTTAATCAATACAACGTTGACTACTCAATCCTTGGTGGCTCACGTATCGAACCTCTCTTGCGTCGAATCCGACTTTCAATGGCAAAGGCTGGAATGGTTGTTGAATCGGTCAAGGGTGAGTGCAACTTTGGTCAACATGAGATTGCATTTAAATACTCTGATGCATTATCAAACTGCGACAACCATGTTATTTATAAGAATGGTGCCAAAGAGATCGCATCCGAAGAGGGATACGCACTTACCTTTATGGCCAAGCCAAATGAAAAGGAGGGTAACTCCTCACATATTCACCTCTCCTTCCGTGGTCTAGATGGATCGATGGTGATGGTCGATGAGAAAGACAAAGAGCAGGGAATGAGTGATGTGGGCCGCCAATTTGTTGCTGGACAGATCGCACATTTGCGCGAGATGACTCTTCTCTTTGCACCCAATATCAACTCGTATAAGCGCTTTGTGCCGGGTTCATTTGCACCTACTGCTATTCGCTGGGGCCGCGATAATCGTACGTGCTCACTTCGTCTAGTCGGCCATGGTCCATCACTTCGACTTGAAAACCGTGTGGCCGGTGGCGATGTCAATCCTTATTTAGCAGTAGCTGGAATTATCGCTGCGGGTCTCGATGGAATTAGTAAGAAGATGGTTCTTGAGCCAGCCTTTCAAGGCAATGCATACGAATCAGATTCAGCGCGCCTTCCATCGTCTATGCCTGAAGCGTTAGAGCTGTGGGAAAATAGTGCCTGGGTCAAAGAGGTTTTTGGTGCAGAAGTTCAAGGCCACTATGCCAACATGGCAAAGATTGAAATTGCAGCCTACGGCAAAGCAATTACCGACTGGGAATTATTCCGCAACTTCGAAAGGTTTTAAATAAAACGTGTCTACTTCATATGATGTAATCAATCCTGCCACCGAAGAAATTGTTAAAAATGTTGCTCACTTAGATTCAGAGGCAACTGATCATGTGATTGCTAAGGCAGCTAAGGCTTTTGATACATGGCGCCACATTGCACCAGGTGAGCGTGCGCGCTTATTGCGCAGTTTTTCCCAAGTCGTCACCAACCACCGCGAAGAGTTGGCGCAGATAGAGATTACAAACTCTGGCCATACCCGTGGCAATGCGCTGTGGGAGGCCGACAACGTTGCAAATACTCTCATGTATTACGCCGCAGCACCTGAGCGTCTATTTGGGCGACAAATTCCAGTTGCCGGCGGAATCGACGTCACTTTCAAAGAGCCACTTGGAGTCGTTGGAATTATTGTTCCCTGGAATTTTCCAATGCCGATTGCAGGATGGGGTTTTGCACCAGCGTTAGCAGCCGGCAATACCGTTGTATTAAAGCCTGCCGAGTACACACCACTATCTGCAATTCGCTTAGGTGAGTTAGCGTTAATCGCAGGCATTCCAGAGGGTGTATTTAATGTTTTGCCAGGTAAGGGAAGCGTTGTGGGAAATCGCTTTGTTACACATCCATTGGTGCGCAAAGTCGTTTTCACTGGCTCAACTACCGTAGGAAAGCAGATCATGGTGGGCTGCGCCGAACAAGTAAAACGCGTGACTCTAGAACTTGGTGGAAAAAGCTCCAACATCATCTTTGCCGATGCCGATATTGCAAAGGCGGCTGCAGGTGCACCTGGTGCCGTTTTTGATAACGCTGGGCAGGACTGTTGTTCGCGCTCTCGAATCTTGGTTCAAAAATCCGCCTTCGATACATTCATGGAGCACTTCGAGGTCGCCGTTAAAAACTTTCGTGTGGAGGATCCAAATCTTGCGACGGCCGATATGGGACCGCTTATTTCAAAGAAGCAGTTTGATGTAGTTGAATCATTTTTAGATGAGCCAATTGCCTTTAAAGGCAGCGCACCGACCGGACCTGGTTTTTGGATGGCGCCAACTGTCCTGCTTCCTAAAAATACAAAGGCCCGATCATGGCGAGAAGAGATCTTCGGACCAGTCGTATCGGTTATGACATTTGAAGATGAGGCCGAGGCGATTGCAATGGCTAATGACAGTGAATATGGCTTATCTGGTTCTATCTGGACTCGCGATATTGGCCGTGCACTTCGTGTATCTCGAGGAATTGATACTGGAGCTTTATCGGTTAACTCCAACTCATCAGTGCGTTTCTGGACGCCATTTGGTGGCTTTAAACAGTCTGGGTTGGGACGCGAACTTGGGCCAGATGCACTTGATTCATTTACCGAAGTAAAGAACGTTTTTATCTCAAACGAATAGTTTTTAACTATTTAAATTAGGACAATCGGTGCGGTTGCGACGCGATCAAGGAATTGATCGACTAATTCATATCCACGCTTATTGCTTTCACTCTGGATTTTTCGAGTCTGCGCACGTAAATTCTCAACTTCAACACCTTCAGATTCAAGATCAGCGCATGCGCTCTCAATAGCTAGCCAAGTATCTAGAACTTCAGGATCAACTTCTGGGTGAAATTGCACGCCCAAAGTACGCCCATAGACAAAGGCCTGTGGGCATAATTCATTACTTGCAATTTCGGTAGCGCCCGGTGGCAATGTGAATCGATCCCAGTGAAATTGAAACCATGGGCCGTTGGAAACAAAGCTCTCATCCTTGCTTTTAATATCAACCCACCCCAGTTCGGCACGGGGTGAGCGCGAAACTGTCCCACCTAAGACACGCGACATTAATTGTCCGCCAAAACAAATACCAAATACTGGAATACCAGCGTTATGAACAGCACGCATCTTCTCGATGAGCGGCAGTAGCCAATTTCCAATTCGTGCATCATCGTATGCGGCATATTGAGCACCCATGACTACGACTGCATCGAATTTAAAGAAATCTGGCCATACTGGCTCCACGTTTGGATTCTCTGCATTTTCTGCACCCACGACCATAAAGCGAACAATTTCAAAACCGCGACGTTCAAACTGCGCCCAAATTGGACCACCTGGACTGGCATTGTCATGCTCAATAAAGATTACGCGTTTCGTCATGGCTCTAACTCTACTTGATGATTCGCAAAGGCTCTTGTCCGCGGGCAATCAAACGCTCAAAATACACTTCGCGCTTTTCATTAAATCGGCCAGCAACATCGCCAGTCTTTCTCAAGAAGGCAGATAACTCATCGCGAGCCTTGAGACCATCGCCCGATAAATCAGTGCGCTCAAATACCTTCCATGCTCGTAAGATTGGCGCGATTACCTCATCTAAATGCAGCTGCATGTCATAGATTCCAGCCAGAGCAATCTGTACGGCTTTTCGACTAAAACCTGGCATATTTGCTCCAGGCATATCAAAGTTAGTGACAACATCGGTGATCGCCCGCATCGTTGCATTGGGCTCTAAATCTAGGGCAGCACCTAAGGTATTGCGATAGAAAAGCATGTGGAGGTTCTCATCTAAGGAGATGCGCTGCATCATATTTTCAGCGATTGGGTCATCTGAAATCTTGCCCGTATTGCGGTGAGAAATTCGAGTAGCTAACTCTTGGAAAGTGACGTATGCGATTGTGTGCAACATATCGTTCTCGTACGGAGTCTGATACCCCAGTGACATATGCGCCATACGCAAATCTTCGAGTTCGTATGGATTAACACCTCGAGTAGCCATTAAGTAGTCGCGAATAGCAATGCCATGTCGTGCCTCTTCAGCAGTCCAGCGCTCAATCCAATTTCCCCAGGCACCGTCACGTCCCATAGAGATTGCAATCTCAGTGTGATAGCTCGGCAAGTTATCTTCAGTTAAAAGATTGAGAACAAGTGAGTCTTGAGCAACGGGCGTAAGACGTGAGTCCTTTGCCTCCCATGCATCGCCATTGAGAGGGCCGGCAAAGTCGCGACCTTCTGACCATGGGACATACTCGTGTGGGTACCAGTTCTTCTGCACACCTAAATGGCGCTCAAGTTCGACGGCGACTACGGGTTCGAGATCGCGGATTAACCGAGCTTGAATTGATGCCGCATCACTTGTCATAGGCCATACGCTACGGCAGAACTAGCGTTACTCGCTAGTTATAGATTATCTATCGCTCGCTGTTTTGCCACTACAGCCCGCCATTTAGCGATTTCACCGTGATTTCCACTTAATAAAATCTCAGGAACTGCGATATCGCGCCATGTCGATGGCTTGGTGAAGTTTGGATACTCAAGATAGCCATCTTCATTATGTGATTCTTCACTCAGTGAGTCTGGATTACCAAGAACGCCTGGCATGAGTCGTGTAATGGCTTCAATCATCACAAGGCTAGCGACTTCTCCCCCACCCAGTACATAATCTCCAATTGAAACCTCGTGCACGCGGATGTTGCGCTTGGAGTATTGCTCGCTGGAATAGTGCTGGCGCACACGATCATCGATTCCTTCATAACGCCCACATGCAAAAATAATGTGAGCGGCGCTAGAGAGTTGTGCTGCCATTGGCTGATCAAAGCGCTTTCCAGCTGGAGTTAGAATAATAAGATCGGTGTTATCGATCATCAAAGGGTCAAGGGCTAAGCCCCAAATCTCAGGAAGCATCACCATTCCAGCCCCACCTCCGTAAGGTGTGTCATCGACTGCATGGTGATTATTGCTAGCAAAGCTGCGTAAATCATGGATATGAAAATCAATAATTCCGGCCTCACTTGCCTTGCCCAATAGCGATAACTGCAGTGGAGCAAAGTAGTCGGGAAAAATTGTTACGGCATCAATCTTCATGTGAGTAATCCATTCATATCTGGTGGAATCACAACAAGGCGCTTGGCTTTAACATCAACGACTGGCACGAGTTGATGCACAAATGGAATCAACGTCTCATGTGTTGGAGTTTTAATGGCCAGAAGATCTTGGCTCGGCAAATTAATCACATCAGTGACTTCACCAAAGAGCTCGCCTGATTCAAGAAAGGCTTGGCAGCCAATTAACTGTAGGACATGGTAATCATCGGCATCATCGCGCTCTTCATGAATATCAACATCGGCATATAAAAGCGTATTACGAAGTTTTTCGATCTGGTTTCGATCGGTGAAACCAGCAAAGCCGAGCAGCAATATTCCGTTGTGCACGCGTCCAGAAGTAATACTCAAAACTCCATGCTCGTCAGTTTGTAGCTTTTCGCCAACGGCAAACCGAGAATCTGGATCATCGCTGCGGACTTCAATCGTTGCCTCACCGAGGATTCCATGGGCTCGACCGATGCGCCCTACGAGTAAACGCATGGCTTGAATCAATCGCTACTTAGTTAGGTTCGTCGGTCTCGACAAGATCAACACGAACTGTGCGACCTGCGAGCGCGCTAACAACAGTGCGCAACGCCTTAGCGGTACGACCATTGCGTCCAATAACCTTGCCGATATCTTCAGGGTTCACTCGTACCTCAAGAGTTGTTCCACGGCGATGTGTCTTTTCAGTAACAACAACATCATCGGGATTATCGACGATCCCTTTTACTAAATGCTCGAGGGCCTCATCCATCATAATTATTCGGCAGCCGCTTCTTCAGTTGGTGTTTCAACCACTGCTTCGGTAGTCACAACTTCAGCTGGTGTTTCAAGCACAACTTCTGCAGTCACCTCTACCGCTGGAACCTCGGACACGTCTAGATTCTCAACTGGTTCGGACATGGGCTCGGACACTTCGGACACTATTGGGTTAGCCTTTGCAGCTAACTTCTCTTGTGCCTTCTTCTTTAGAGTTGTTGCGCCCTCTTTAGGCTCATCCATTGCATTCTTAACAGCTGCCTCGTATGCAACATGCTTGCCAACGCGAGGTGCTGCAACTCGAAGAGTTCCTTCAGTTCCTGGAAGACCCTTGTGCTTCTGCCAATCACCAGTGACCTTCAAAAGCGCCTCTACAGCCTCTGATGGTTGTGCACCAACTCCGAGCCAGTACAGAGCACGCTCTGAGTTGATCTCGATAAGTGATGGCTCTTGTCCTGGGACATAGCGACCGATCTCTTCAATTGAAAGACCGTTGCGTGCCTTGCGTGAGTCGGTAACGACGACGCGGAAAAATGGTGTGCGGATCTTGCCCATGCGCATTAAACGAATTTTTGTAGCCAAGAAATGTATCTCCTGTATATGTGCGTCATATCTTTTCTCCACAGCGGGGTGCGTGGTGAAAGCGATTTAACTATCGGTTGTATGGATGTTGTTAGGGGATAGAGGGCCCCTCCAACAGGTTGCTTATTCTGCCATCTAGGCCGCTAATACGCGAAATCGCCTATTGGGCCTCTTCTATCGCCCGTTTTGCTGGATTACCCGACTTGGACTTCTTCTTAGGGGCAATGCTGGCCTTTACTGCCGGCATCGGTGGCAGACCCATACCGGCCATCCCCGCAGGCATTGCACCATTTCTAACCTGCTTCATCATTTTTTGGGCGGCACTAAATCGCTCGACGAGATTATTTACTTCCGAGACAGCGCGTCCTGAACCCTTTGCAATACGAGATCGTCTGGAGCCGTTAAGTACTTTTGGATCACGCCGCTCAATGGGCGTCATCGATTCAACTATGGCTTTAGTACGAACAATCTCACCCTCATCAAAGTTATCAATCTGCTTTTTCATCCCCGCAGAGCCAGGCAACATCCCAAGGAGTTTAGACATCGAACCCATCTTTGACATTGCGCTGAGTTGATCCAGGAAATCCTCTAGGGTGAAATCCTCACCTCGCGCAAATTTTGCCTCAAGCTTTTCCGATGTATCGCCATCAAATGCTTTTTTAGCCTGCTCGGCAAGTGTGGCGACATCACCCATTCCCAAAATTCGAGATGCCATGCGCTCGGGATAAAAGATATCGAAGTCGGAGAGTTTTTCACCGCTCGATGCAAACATTATTGGGCGCTTAGTAAGTGATGCGATAGAAAGAGCTGCTCCACCGCGTGCATCGCCATCTAGCTTAGTTAATACGACACCATCAAAGCCCACGCCATCTAAAAACGCTTGCGACGTTCGTACCGCATCTTGACCAATCATCGCATCGACTACAAATAAAATCTCATCTGGATGAACTGCATCACGGATATCACCTGCCTGCTTCATAAGATCGGCATCTACACCTAAACGACCTGCGGTATCGACAATAACCATGTTGTACTGCTTAGCCTTGGCAAACTCAACTCCTGCTTTGGCTACCTTTACTGGATCACCAACACCGTTACCTGCTTCAGGGGCAAAGACGGGAACACCAATACTCTGACCCACAACTTGCAACTGAGTCACGGCATTAGGGCGTTGTAAATCTGAGGCGACTAAGAGCGGAGTATTACCTTGGTCGGCGTAAAACTTTGCAAGTTTTCCCGCCAGCGTCGTCTTGCCAGCACCCTGCAGACCTGCCAGCATAATTACAGTCGGTGGGTTTTTTGCAAAGCGCACTCTGCGTGCCGATCCACCAAGGATTTCAATGAGTGATGCATTTACTATCTCAAAGATTGCATTGGCCTGGTTAGTGCCAGACTGCATGGTTGCAAGAGCAGTTGTTGACTTTTCTGCTATCTCGGCAACGAAAGATTCAACAACTTCGAGAGCGACATCGGATTCAAGTAGCGCCTGGCGAATTTCGGCACATGTGGCATCGATATCGTTTTTGGAAATCTTTCCACGAGAGCGAAGCGAGGAGAATGTGCTGCTAAAGCGCGAGCTTAGTGAGTCAAACATGATGAGCCAAGAATAGCCTTCTTCGAAAGCTTAGATAGCCTGCGAGCCTTTCTCACCTGTACGTACCCGCACTACTTGCTCTACCGGAGTTGTCCATACCTTTCCATCACCAATAGATCCAGTGGAAGCGGATTTGACGATGACATCGACAACTGCATCGACCTCTTCGTCATTGACAAGTAGTTCAATACGTACTTTGGGAATCAGATTGACGGTGTATTCAGCACCTCGATAGACCTCGGTATGTCCTTTTTGTTGTCCGACACCACTTACCTCTGAAACGGTCATACCAGCAATGCCATGGGTATTGAGCGCATCCTTAACTGCCTCTAACTTATACGGCTTAACGATTGCAGTAATTAATTTCATTAGAAGGATCCTCCTCGTGATGAGCTCGATAATTCATAGGCGCTTTCAGCATGCTCATTTAGATCGATACCCTCTATCTCTTTATCTGGCTTAATCCGAAAACCAATTGTCTTTTCTATTGCAAAGGCGATTATCAAAGTTACCACAAAGGAGTATGCGGCAACGAGTCCAACTCCCCGTGCCTGCATCATTAGCAATCTGGTGCCTCCACCATAGAGCAGACCATCAAGACCAAGAGCGTTTACAACATGTGTTCCAAATAGCCCAATTGCTAGAGAGCCCCAAACTCCAGCAACTAAATGCACTCCGACTACATCGAGTGAATCATCAAAGCCGAATCTAAATTTAAGACTTACAGCAAGTGCACAAAAGACTCCAGCAAAGAGTCCGATAACAACGGCGGCCCAAGGGGCGACAAATGCGCACGCTGGTGTGATTGCAACTAAACCTGAAATTGCTCCCGATGCTGCTCCAAGTGAAGTTGCATGACCGTTTCGCACTCTCTCAACAAGGAGCCAACCTAGAACTGCAGCAGCTGCTGCCACTTGAGTATTCATTAATACAAGTCCAGCGATTCCATTTGCTGCTAAGGCCGAGCCGGCGTTAAAACCGAACCAACCAAACCATAAAAGCCCAGAGCCAAGAAGAACTAGTGGCAATGAGTGCGGACGCATAGATTCTTTACGCCAACCAATACGTTTGCCTAAGACTATAGCCAGAGCTAAACCTGCAGCACCAGCGTTAATGTGGACAGCGGTTCCACCGGCAAAATCTTCAAGACCTTTGCCTGCAAGGAAGCCAGTGCCTGTAACCGTATCGCCAACTTTATTTCCAAAAGCAAAAACCCAGTGTGCAACTGGGAAGTAAACCAAAGTCGACCAGATTGCAACGAATACTCCCCACGAAACAAACTTCGCACGATCTGCGATTGCACCAGAGATTAGCGCTGGGGTAATAATTGCAAACATCAACTGAAAAACGGCAAAAACAAGAACTGGAATCGGATAGATGCCACCATTATTAGTAAAATCATTAACCATTCCACCAAGGCCTGAGAAAGAGATATTTCCATACCAAGGAGAATCAGCTTTGTAACCAAAGGCTAATTCAAAACCATAGATAACCCACAAAATACTGACGATGCCTATTGTTATAAAAGACATCATCATCATATTAAGCACGCTCTTTGTACGAACCATTCCCCCATAAAAAAATGCCAGTCCCGGAGTCATTAGTAGTACGAGGGCTGTGCTGGCTAACATCCAAGCGGTATCACCAGAATTCAAAACTGTTTGCGTCATGTGGGCCATCTTTCACGTCAAAAGAATTAAGAGTTCTCGCCTTTGAGATGGGCTAAAGATGGACTTGGGGCGTTACGGGCGATGCTCGCAGGCATTTCAGGCGCGTTGCAAAAAGCAGCGTTATGTTAAATCTGCGTTACGCCAACAGCCCCTGGATGTAGGCATCTGGATCAAAAGGAGCTAGATCGCCCTCAGACTCCCCTGTGCCGATCCATTTAATAGGAATATCTAGTTCGTGTTCAATCGCCAGAGCAATCCCCCCACGAGCACTTCCATCTAATTTGGTGAGGATAATTCCGGTGACATTGACGCTCTCTGAAAAGATTTTCGCTTGCGCCAATCCATTCTGACCTGTCGTTGCATCGATTGTTAAGAGAACTTCGTTGACTGGGGATATTTTTTCAACGACGCGCTTTACCTTCTCTAACTCAGCCATAAGATCACTCTTATTGTGCAAACGTCCAGCCGTATCTATCACTAAATAATCAGCCTTCATTTCCTTAGCTCGTTTGGCGGCATCAAAGGCGACCGATGCAGGATCCCCGTTGGCTTTGCCGGAAATGACTTCTACAGCAATACGTTGGCCCCACGTCTGTAGTTGTTCAACCGCAGCTGCACGGAAAGTATCACCTGCGGCGACGACGACTGAGGATCCAGATTTTTTAATATGACTCGCTAACTTTGCAACTGAAGTTGTCTTGCCAGTGCCATTAACACCAACAATCATGACGACCGTTGTGCCATCAGGATTAGTCAGAGGTTGCCGGGATTTATCACAAAGGTGAGATGTCAGAGTTTGCATAAGTGCCTCTTGTGCATTTTCACTTTTAACTTTTCGGCCAGCCTCCAGAAGTTCGCGCGTAAGAGTTGGACCAATATCTGATGCTAAAAGTTCGCCCTCTAGATCTTGCCAATCAGCTGGTGCAAAAGAGTTTTCGCCCTTGATTTTGGCGATGAACTTACTAAAAAGACCCATATGTAAGGCTTCTAACTTGCGTCGGATTCACGCAGACGTTGTGAGATAACCTCGCTCACACCATCTCCGCGCATCGTGACACCATAGAGCGCATCGGCGATCTCCATCGTGCGCTTTTGATGCGTGATAATAATGAGCTGAGAGCTTGCACGGAGCTCTTCAAACACGCTGAGTAAACGGCCAAGGTTGACATCATCGAGGGCGGCTTCAACCTCATCCAGAACGTAGAACGGACTTGGGCGGGCTTTAAAGATTGCAATTAACATCGCAACGGCAGTCAACGACTTTTCTCCACCAGATAGAAGTGAGAGGCGTTTAATGCGTTTGCCAGGTGGTCGTGCCTCGACATCGACTCCACTTGTTAAAGGATTATCGGGATCGACCAAGATTAAACGGCCATCTCCACCCGGGAACAGACGTGCAAAGATCTCTTCAAAGTGTCGGGCCGTATCTTCAAATGCCTCCATGAAGATTGTCTGAACTCGATCATCAACCTCTTTGATAATATCGAGCAGATCCTTCTTGGTGTTCTTCAGATCTTCTAACTGATCGGCCAAGAACTTTAGACGCTCCTCAAGAGATGAGAACTCTTCAAGGGCAAGAGGATTGATCTTGCCAAGTAGGTTAAGTGAACGCTCAGCCGATGCCAGACGTTTTTCCTGCTGATCTCGGCGATATGGGATTAGTTCGGTTGTAACGATCTCTCCAGCCTCATTTTCAAAGAAGGTTGGCACATCATTCTCAGGTCCGTATTCAGCCACAAGTGTGTGTGTATCGATTGAAAACTCTTCAGCGGTCTTATTTTCAAGGGATTCAATACGCATGCGTTGTTCGGCGCGCGCGATTTCATCGCGATGCACACTCGATGTTAGCGCTTCGAGCTCGGTTGTTAATTCGCGTCCACGTGTTCGAACGGTAAGGGTCTCTCCTTCGCGACGAACCCGTGACTCCTCTAATCGCGCGCGCTCAATAGCTGCTTTGGAGATCGATCGTTCAATATGGATAAGGGCTTCATATGCAGCCTCTGCAATCGCCTGAGAGATAACGGCTGCACGCGCACGTGCGCCGCGGCGAATAACTGCGCGCTGTGATGCTTCGCGCTCGTTGCGAGCCGATTCCTCAAGGGCTAAGGCGCGGGCGGCCACCGATGTAACGCGCTCTTCGATTGTGCGCACCGCAAGACGTGCTTCAACCTCTGCAGTGCGTGCAACTGAAACTGCATTGCGTAGCTTCTCAGTAAATGTGTGATCGGGTTCGGCGGTTGCGCCCTGTTGGTGCAGTTGATTCTGCGCAATAACGAGTTCGCCTTCATCACGAGATTTAGCACTGCCGGCCTCGTTGATGTTGGAATTAAGGCGCTCGACTTCTGCCATTGCAGATTTCATATTCTGGCCAGAGACGGCTAGCTGCTCGGTGAGCGCACCGATACGTGCATCGGACTCATTGAGTTTAGATAAAGCTAGGTCAAAATCGCTTTGACGGTTATCAACCTCACCACTGTTCGTAGAAATCTCAAACTTCAAACGATCGCATGTATGCGTGATCTCTACGAGCTTGTTTTCAAGACCTGCCATAAGGGCGTTGATTTCGATAAGAGATGAAGAGGATTTAGAGCCACCACGCGCACGGCCACGTGTAAGGATATCTCCATCGCGGGTAACAACTGTGAGCGATGGATGTGAGCGAAGAATCGCTTCGCCATCACGGGCCGAAGCGGCAACAACGATATTAGATAAGAGGGATGTAACAAGTGCACCGATTGCAGTAGAGCGAACATGCGATGCAAGGGGTGTTAAGCCCGATGGAATTGAAGAGTGCGATTGTGCGCCCTCTTCGTAGACCAAGAGATCGGCCTGACCTAAGTTTTCACTGCGCAGAGTTGTTAGCGCTGTAACTGCAGATGCTAAATCGCGAACGACAACGGCATCGGCCAGTGTGCCAAGGGCGGCAGCAGCTGCTGCTTCCCAACCAGAATCAATATCGATAAGACTGGCGATCGAGCCAAGGATTTGAACACCACGTGAATCATTGAGCAGCGCAGAGGCGCCATCACGATTGCGCATAGTCAGCTTCATCGCATCGATTGTGGCTTCGATAGCGTTACGTTCGCGATCGGCCAATCGCTCGCTTTCAACTAACTCATGTAGCTTGGCCTTGGCAGAGTCGAGTGATGACTTTGTATTTTCAAACTGCGAATCCAGACCCTTTTCACCCGTATCAGCCCCTGCGATATCTAGCTCATACATTGAGTACTCTCGTTGGGCAGTATCTACACGGGCCTGTGCCTCATTACGCGCACGAGTTAGCCGCTCAATCTCCTCTGAAATCGCTTCGAGGCGGGCCTGTAGAGATTTAATGTGACCCTCTTGGCGAGCAGTACCTTCACGCGCATCGGCAATAGCGCGCATTGCGGCAGCGATTTTATCTTCATCAATCTTTAGCGCCTGTTCACTCTGTGTAAGTTGTGATGTTGCAGCAACTAATGCCTGCTGTGATGTTGTAACACTTGCGCGTAGTTCGCTCTCTTCGTGACGCAAGAGCTGGGCATCTTTTTCAATCGCATCTGGGTCGCGGCCAGAAGTACGTGCCTCTTCAGCCTCTTCATTGAGAAAACGTGAGCGCTCTTGAGCTAATGATTGAGTACCACGGAATTTTTCGCGCAACGAATTTAATTGGTAGTAAGTCTCTTGTGCGGTAATAAGTTGTGGACCCTCAATTGCAGATTGCGCATCGAGTGCCTCTTCGCGAGTGCGGATTGCATCAACTTCGGATTCAACTGTGGAACGCCGCTCGCGTAGTGCAGTCTCATCGGCGACCTCTGCATCGAGAACCTTTGAAAGAGAGATGAAATCATCGGCGAGCAGTCGAAGCTTGGCATCTCGCAGATCGGCTTGAATCGTCGCCGCTTTCTTTGCGACCTCTGCTTGCTTACCCAGTGGCCGCAGTTGTCGGCGAAGTTCTACGGTTAAATCTTGAACGCGAGCAAGGTTTGTCTGCATCGAATCTAATTTGCGAAGAGCTTTCTCTTTACGTTTGCGATGCTTAAGAACACCGGCCGCCTCTTCAATAAATCCACGGCGCTCATCCGGTGTTGCCATTAAAATTGCATCAAGTTGGCCTTGACCAACGATCACGTGCATCTCACGACCGATTCCAGAGTCGCTCAAGAGCTCTTGAATATCGAGCAAACGTGTTGCCTCGCCATTAATCTGATATTCGCTGTGTCCGTTACGGAAAAGTATGCGGGAGATTGTTACTTCGCTGTATTCGATTGCTAATGCGCCATCGGCGTTATCGATGGTAAGAGAGACTTCAGCCCGGCCAAGTGGTGCTCGCCCACTAGTACCGGCGAAGATGACATCTTCCATCTTGCCACCGCGCAGAGATTTCGCACCCTGCTCACCCATTACCCATGTCAGCGCATCAACAACGTTACTTTTACCCGAGCCATTTGGACCGACCACGCAGGTTATGCCGGATTCAAGTCGCAAAGTGGTAGCTGAAGCGAAGGACTTAAAGCCCTTGAGGGTGATGCTCTTCAAATACACGCGGCAAACCTATCGCGTCGATGCAGTGTTTTTAGCGGATTTAAGGCTGAGGAAGCTCGTTTTTTAAGGATTCGTAGGCGATTCGCGCGGCAATTTGTTCAGCTTCGCGCTTGCTCTTTCCAACGCCTTCACTGATTGCGACGCCTGCGACCATGGCAACTGCCGTGAAATTCTTATCATGATCTGGGCCCTCTTCGCTCACGACGTACTCAGGTACACCTTTATTAAGGCCGGCTACTAACTCTTGAAGTGCGGTCTTGCCATCTAAGCCGGCACCACGCGCAACGGCTGCATCCATTGTCGATGCGATTAATCTGCGGACTATCTGCGTACAAATATCAAAACCGAATTGAAGATAGATAGCTCCAATTAATGCCTCTAGCGCATCGGCTAGAAGTGAGTTTTTATCACGTCCGCCAGTAACCTCTTCGCCTTTTCCTAATCGAATGTAACTACCCAAATCTAATTCGCGCGCAATGTCTGCGAGCGCGCGCATATTCACAACTCCAGAGCGAAGCGGTGACAAACGACTTTCATCGAAATCTGGATAGCGTTTGTAAAGCTCTTCAGTAACGATTAAGCCCAACACTGAGTCACCTAAAAACTCAAGGCGCTCATTGGTCTCTTTAATCTCTGACTCATATGCAAATGAGCGGTGAGTAAAAGCTAACTCGAGAAGAGAGGGTTCAATAACAACCCCCAACTGTTCATTGAGCAAGGAGCTCAGATCAGACCTCTAATACCTGGCGACGGTTATATGTACCGCAGGTTGGGCAGGCAGTGTGTTGCAGCTTTGGCTGCTGGCACTGTGGGCATGTTGCAAGAGAGGCAGCAGTTGTCTTCCACTGGCTTCGGCGCGAGCGCGTCTTTGAACGCGAGGTCTTCCGCTTTGGTACTGGCACTTTTCTAACCTCTTCTTCTTTACCTTACGCAACGATGGCTGCAGGGCGTAAGTATCCCTTAAAAACCCTAATTCTTGAAATCGGGCTCATCGATAGCTAGAGCGGCAAGGCCTGCCCAGCGAGCATCGATTACTTCATGAGCGTGATTTTCGGGCAGTTCGGCCCATTTGCCCCCACAGTTTGGACATAGACCGGCACACTCATCACTGCACAATGGGTTGTTTGGAAGAGCTAAAACGATGGCATCGCGGATGGGGCTCTCTAAATCCATCACATCGCCCTCCATGAGTAGCTCATCCTCGCTATCTAAATCATCGAGAACTGGTGTGCGCTTTTTGCGCTCGACCTTCTGCTCGTAGAGGAAGAGCTCTTGAATCCTCTTCTCAATTACTAACTCAACTGGATCTAAACAGCGCCCGCACTGACCCTTTGCAACTGCAAAGATTTCGGCGCTGAGTAAGACGCCCTCTGTGACTGATTCAAGGCGTGCATCAACTTCGATGACATCTCCTGCTGGAACGGCGATAAGTTCAACACCAACTTTTTCTGGAACCTCGATATCGAGCTCGTACTCCCTCATCTCACCGGCACGCCGGGGCAGTTCGTACGTGTTGAGTTTATAAACCTCTGGGAGTTTTGGCATGTGAAATCAATTGGTATCAGAGAGTTGTGCAAGTGCATCTTTATCGCCAGCGCCGGCTAAGCGCTCGCGGCCACGCGCAACTGCATCCTGTGTCTTGTTGAGAATAACTTCGAGGGTAGCAAGTCGACCATCGATGTACTCTTCTACCTCTGCTTTTTCTTGCATAGCCTGCTCACGAGCATCATCTAGAACCTTGCGCGCCTCATCACGGGCCAACTGAACAATCGAAGTCTGCTCGACCATGCGGGCTACATCTTCGCGCGCCATTGAAATCATCTGTTCAGCACTTAACCTGCCCTCTTCAATGATGGCATCACGAGCTGATAAGAGCTTTTGCGCCGATTCAAAATCCGGAGGCAGCGCAGCTCGTGCCTCATCCAGAAGTTCGAGCATCTCTCCACGGTGCACTACACAACTTGCAGAGAGTGGAACACCACGTGCCTCTTCTACTAAAGTTATAGCAGATGCTAATTTCTCAACTGAATTCATGGACTATTTCCCGCCTACTCGAAGTTTTATCGCAGTATTAACATTGGCAGGAATCATGCTTGAAACATCTCCCCCGTAGTGTGCAAGCTCTTTCACGATCGATGATGAGAGAAATGAATACGCTGGGGCAGTTGCCATGAGCATTGTTTCAACACCCGATGCCTGCAGATTCAACTGCGCCATCTGTAGTTCATAATCAAAGTCGGTCACAGCCCGAAGGCCTTTTACAATCGTTGTTATCGAATGGCTCTTGCAGTAATCAACTAGTAATCCGCTCCATGAATCCACGATGACATTTGGTAGATCGGCCACGGTTTCGCGGATCATCTCGATACGTTCAGGGACTGTGAAAAGAGATGACTTGGTCCGATTCTCTAATACTGCAACGACGACTTGATCAAAGTGGTTACTGGCTCGCGCAATGATGTCAAGATGCCCGAATGTGATGGGATCAAAGGATCCAGGACAGACGGCGCGCTTCATGGCTCAAACGCTAGCAAGAGATGGCGCAGTTATCCATTCTCAAGGCGCACAACTGCCGTAGTAGATAGTGGCCGCCCCGTATTTCCTCTCTCGTGCAGCGACAAAGCCATCTGGCCAGCTAAATGTCGATCCCTTTGCGGTGCGCTCAACTGCAATCAATGCATCGCTTTTAAGAAACTCACCACTGTGAAGTTTGCCCACAAGCTCTTCTACTTCCCTATCGGTAAAATCAAATGGTGGATCGATATAGACGATGTGATATTTCTCTTTAGGCAAATCGCTTACAAAACGCTGGGCCGACATTGCATATAAGTGAAATTTACCCACGGGTTGATTCTTTTTTACTGCCTCATAATTATGTTCAATAGTTTTCTGCGCATCGGGATCGCGCTCTATCACATGCACAACCGATGCTCCCCGAGATAGGGCTTCGAGCCCAATTGCACCAGAGCCCCCAAATAAATCTAAGACATTGAGCCCAAGGAAATCACCAAACTGCGATGTCAACGAGGAAAATAGCCCCTCACGTGCTCGATCAGATGTAGGTCTGGTTGCACCTGCAACTGTGCCCAATGTGCGGCCCTTTGCTACCCCGGCAATGATTCTCAAAGCTCATCCCTTATCTAAATAATCAATGGCAGCATCTCGCGCCAACAGTGCAACTTCTGCTGCAAGGGCAGGATAACTTGTTAAATCCGGTGATGCAGCAATTACACCCTCTGCATCGCTGCGTGCGCTTTCAATTAAAGCCTCATCACGCAATACGCGAAGTAATCGAAGGTGTGACTGAGTACCTGATTGTTTTGCACCCAAGACATCTCCCTCTCGACGTTGTTCTAAATCGATACGCGATAGTTCAAAACCATCGAGGGTGCCAGCAACTGCATCGAGCCG
>CAEZWP010000002.1_pt1 | contig 37455 bp, 41 predicted proteins | sample 7265021 | NCBI WGS metagenome assembly CAEZWP01 (sample SAMEA6813885, study PRJEB35770) | uncultured Actinomycetes bacterium | biome: Freshwater; feature: Freshwater reservoir; material: water | place: Czech Republic | collected 2015-11-04 | depth 0.5m m | reverse complement strand
TAAAAAGGGGCGCTTTAACCAGCGCCCCTTTTTTATTTCTCTAGAATTAATCTGTAGATAATTATTGATGAAGGGAGTAAACAATGGAGAATAAAGAGAGAGCTCCATCACGCCCCTCTTCATCCAAGCCATCAGGGCCAAATAGTTCACGCCGGCGTGAGGATTTACCAGCTCGCGGCGGATCTAATACGCGCGCAGGTGCACCTCGTCAAACACGTGATGGAAGCGATCCTCGCGGCACCAGGTCTGCACCGATAGATCGCGATCAATCGCGTCTGCGCCCACGAATATTCGAACCCGATATTCCAGAAGAGATTACGGGGGAGGAGCTCGATAAATCGCTACGCGCCGAACTTCTCTCACTATCGCCAGAGAATGCAAAAGTTGTTGCACGACATTTAGAGTGTTTAGCACTCTATGCAGATAGCGATCCACTGCTTGCACACAAACATGGAGTTGCCGCAGCTCATCACGCCGGACGGTTAGCAGTTGTTCGTGAATCTGCTGGACTTGCTGCATATCGCGCGGGCTTCTATGAGATTGCTTTAAAAGAGCTTCGCGCCGCTCATCGAATATCTGGGGATGTAACGATGTGGCCCGTCATGGCAGATTGCGAACGCGGTCTTGGCAATCCACTCAAAGCATTAGCACTTGCCGGCTCTCCTGAAGTAAAACGATTAGCAAAACCCGAAGAAATAGAAATGCGCATTGTTGCATCAGGTGCCCGTCGTGATTTAGGTGAACTCGATGCAGCCGTAGTTACCTTGACGTGTAAGGAATTGTCGAATGAGAGTGAAGATTGGGCGGTGCGACTTCGCTATGCATACGCCGATGCGCTAGATGCTGCAGGTCGAGGCAAGGAAGCTAGAGAGTGGTTCACAAAGTGCGCCGCCCTTGATGTCGATGAGATGACCGATGCGGGCGAGCGTATCTAAAGCCACGATATACACAGCATGACCTAGTTCGCAGCTTCTTATGTCAGAGCGATAAGTAACTCTGCACCTCCATGTAACTTATTCGGAGGTTTAATTATGGCCAAGAAAAAAATCGCACAGGATGAGGTAGAGATTGATTACTCACTCAACGATCTCTTACTGCGCGGCAGGGTATCGGCTCCTGCAATCGAAAAAGAGCTACCCAGCGGAGATAAAATCGTTGAGTTTCGACTCATCGTCTCTCGCGAAAAGGGTGAGGGGGTCGACACCTTGGATATAGCTGCTTGGAGTGCGAAATCACGGCGTAGCGCACTGAGCCTTAAGAGTGATGAATGGATTGAAGTATCGGGCAGTATTCATAGGCGTTTCTGGAAGGCAGCTAGCGGTCTCGCTAGCCGCTGGCAAGTAGAAGCGATAGAGATTAGGCGGATATAGGTACTCTTAGCCCTATGGCTAATGATATTTTTTCAACGCTTCGTACCTACCTTACAAAGGTGAGCGATGGCGAAAAGAGTGCAACCGAGGTTGCAGCTGCCGTTAATGCTTGGATGCGCGAAGGTGGTGAGGCGCTGAAGGTAAAGATTGAAGATGAGGTTGAGCGCTCAGTGACCAAGATGGGATTTGTTAAGCGTGGCGAGTTCGAAGCGCTCAAAGAAGAGGTTGCTCGGTTAAAATCGACTCCTGTGAGAGCCACTTCCAAAGACTCAACTGTTAAAAAGAAGAGCCCTAAAAAAACTACTGTAAAGAAAACCACTTCGAAGAAAACTACGCGCAAAAAGGTGGCCAGTAAATGAACCAGGAAGATGTAGTCGACGGTGAGGGCCTGGTCGAAGAGATACGTAATGAGCTAGTCGAGATCGATTCCCTGCAGATCAACGACCACGCCCAACGCTTCGAGGAGTTACATACCAAACTCGCTACAGCTCTCTCATCTATCGATGGGCTGTAATAGGTCTTAACGATATGAAGACACGACTAGATGCCGAACTCGTTCGACGCGAACTTGCGCGCTCACGCGAGAATGCATCTGATCTCATCGAATCGCGTTCGGTCTTGGTCAATGGCATTCCAGCGACTAAACCGGCAACGATGGTCGATGCCGAAACTTCGATAAAACTGGCTGGAAAGCGCGACGACTTTGTCTCTCGAGGCGGGCATAAGTTAGCTGGCGCCTTAGATTCCTTCGCGGGCGTGATTGTTGAAGGCAAGCGCTGCTTAGATGCAGGTGCATCTACAGGTGGCTTTACAGATGTTCTCCTTCGCAGAGGCGCCGCTCACGTAGTTGCAGTTGATGTGGGTTACGGACAGCTTGCATGGGCACTGCGACAAGATGAGCGCGTTAGTATCTTAGATCGCACCAATATTAGACATTTAACGGGTGAAGTCGTTGGAGAGCCGATAGATTTAGTCGTAGCAGATTTATCCTTTATCTCATTGACCTTAGTTCTTCCAGCCCTTGCCGCAGTTTCAAAGCCCGAGGCCGATTACGTGGTGATGGTCAAACCACAGTTTGAGGTAGGCCGGGAGAAATTAGGTGCAGGGGGAGTTGTGCGCGATCCCGCCCTTCGTAAATCTGCCGTTATTGATGTAGCCGATTCTGCATATGACGTAGGGCTTGGAACAATGTTGATCGCTGCAAGTCCTCTACCAGGCCCGGCCGGAAATGTTGAATACTTTTTGTGGCTCCGTCGTGGAGCACCAGCGATAGATATCGATGCCTTAGATCAAGCGATTGCAGAGGGGCCTGCATAATGCGCAATCTATTGATTGTTTGTAATCCAACGCGGGCTCAGGCAGTTGATGCGACGATAAAACTATCTGCCGATTTACGAGCAGCTGGATTTAATCTCTTTACTATTTCAGAGATTGATGTTGATGGCATAACAAAGTGCACGATTGCAGATTTACCTGAATTAGAGGTAGCACTGGTACTCGGTGGAGATGGCACAATATTGCGAGCGGCCGAAGTGACGCGGGTACATCAAATTCCATTGCTAGGGGTGAATCTTGGCAATGTTGGCTTCTTAGCAGAAGTCGAAAAAGTAAGTTTAGAGGTTGTCGTTGATTCAGTCGTTCATAAGAAATATGTAATTGACCCCCGTATGACTTTAAAGTATTCAGTTGTTCGTAAAGGCGCCGAAGTTGCGCATGGATGGGCACTTAATGAGGTAACGGTTGAGCGAGAACAGGCCACGATGGTAGAACTATTTTTAGAGATCGATGAGCGCCCGATCTCTCGTTGGGGTTGCGATGGACTTATCTGTTCTACGCCAACGGGTTCAACGGCCTATGCCTTCTCTGCCGGGGGCCCTGTTGTATGGCCTGAGGTTGATGCCTTAGTTGTTGTGCCTATCTCAGCACATGCTCTCTTCTCGCGCCCTCTAGTAATCTCAACGCAGTCGCAGATAGTTGTCCGAATCGAATCCCAACACGCTTTGTTATCGGCCGATTCACTCCGCAATTTCCAACTCATCGAGGGTGATCGAGTACACATTACTAAGGATGCCGGCATTGTCCGCCTTGCCCACTTAAGTAAGACTCTTTTTAGCGATCGATTGGTAGCAAAGTTCAAACTTCCAATCCAAGGCTGGCGCGGTGAGTGAGCGCACTTTTCTCGATGAGATAACGATTCGATCTATCGGTGTCATTGATCAGGCCACGCTAGAGATTTCAAAGGGATTAACCGTTCTCTCAGGTGAGACTGGAGCAGGAAAGACCATGATTTTAACTGCTCTGAATTTAATTTTAGGGGGCAAGAGCGATAGTGCCTTGGTTCGAAAAGGCAGCGAAAGATTGATTGCCAGCGGCCGCTTTACGGTGCCATTATCTAGCAGCAGATTCTTTGATGAGTGTGGCGTCATAGTTGAAGATGGCGAGTTGATAATCACTCGTTCAGTAACAAGTGATGGCAAGAGCAAGGCCACCAGTAACGGAGTATCTGTAACGGCAAGCACCTTGGCCGCAGTTAGTCAACTATTAGTTGAAGTACATGCACAAGCAGCAAATATACATATTAGTAAATCGGCAAGACAGCGAGAGTTATTAGATAGATATGCGGGAAGTGATTTCAACGTTGCCATGGCCTCGTACTCGGATCTCCTAGCCCAATATCATGGGTTGAAATCACGTATCACTGCGTTAAAAAAAAGTATTGACAAGCTCGATCAAGAGTTAGGAGAACTACGAGAGTTTGTATCGGCCTTAACAAAACTCAAATTGGAATCTGGCGAATACACCCAAATCAACGCCGATATCGATCGTTTATCCAATGTTGAAGAGCTTCGAATCGCCGGTGCTAAGGCCACTAACGCGATCGAGGATGAAGAGAGCGGCTCGCTTACCTCAGTCGGTATTGCTCGAAAATCTCTGGAGATCGCGCGCTCAAAAGACTTGGCTTTAGATGCCATCTACACACAGTTGAGCGAGGGCTTTTTTTTAATCGATGAAGCTCGTGGCGCATTAGCGGGATATATGCACTCGTTAGAGGCAGATCCAGTACGCCTAGATTATCTGAACGCACGCAAAGCTGAAATCACATCCTTGATAAAGAGATACGGTGGTTCATCTGCGATAGATATTGAGGCAGATCTTCTAGTCGAACGCTTTGCATCTTCGGCAAACTCGATCTCAGATTTAGAGGGGGGCGATAATCGCCTCAAAGAGATGGAGTCAGATCTTCTTGTAATAAAGAAGGCATTGGTTGCATCTGCTAAAGAGCTCACACATGTGCGCATTGAAGCAGGTAAGAGATTGAGTGCAGAAGTTACTGTCGAGATTCAACAATTATCGATGCCGCATACAGAGTTCTCTCTCCACGTTGAGAGCGCTGACTACTTGTCGCTGAAAGAGTCGGATTTCACCGCACTTGGTTGTGATGATGTAGCGATGTATATCTCATCGCATAAAGATGCACCGCTTGTGGCACTTGCAAAAGGTGCAAGTGGTGGGGAAATGTCGCGTGTGATGTTGGCATTAGAGGTAGTGATTGCAGCTTCGCATCCCGTTGGTACTTATGTCTTTGACGAGGTTGATGCTGGAGTTGGCGGAAAGGCGGCGATCGAAGTTGGTCGCAGACTTCACGCACTCTCACGCCATGCACAAGTAATCGTAGTTACACATCTGCCACAGGTGGCGGCATGGGCCGATTCACATTTTGTAGTAACAAAGGACAGCAATGGATCGGTCACTCAAAGCGATGTTCGAAAAGTTGAGGGCGATGAACGAATCGAAGAGATTGCACGCATGTTGGCAGGTTTTGAGAGCTCCACAAGTGCGCGCGAACACGCCGCAGAGCTACTCTCTCTGAGGGTGTAAGAGGGCTGCTATAAAAAGTGATAGGTTTGTCTTCCATGGGCCAGCAACATGTGACGAAGCATCTCTTTGTAACAGGCGGAGTCGCCTCATCTCTTGGTAAAGGACTCACCGCCTCATCTCTTGGCAGATTACTAGTGGCCCGGGGACTTCGAGTGACTATGCAAAAACTCGACCCCTATCTAAACGTTGATCCTGGCACTATGAATCCATTTCAACACGGTGAGGTCTTCGTTACCGATGATGGCGCTGAAACTGATTTAGATATCGGACATTACGAGCGCTTCTTAGATACCAATCTGCATGGCTCTGCCAACGTCACTACGGGTCAGGTCTACTCGCGTGTGATTGCACGTGAGCGTCGTGGTGAGTATCTAGGGGAGACCGTTCAGGTAATTCCTCATATTACAAATGAGATTAAAGAGCGTATCCGCGCGATGGCAGCACCCGATATCGATATCGTTATTACTGAAATCGGTGGCACTGTAGGAGACATTGAATCCCAACCATTTTTAGAGGCGGCCCGGCAGATTCGCCAAGAGGTTGGCCGGGATAATGTCTTCTATCTTCATGTCTCATTAGTGCCGTATATCGGACCATCGGGTGAGTTAAAAACTAAGCCAACCCAGCACTCAGTAGTTGCACTACGAAGCATCGGAATTGCACCCGATGCAATCGTTTTACGTTCTGATCGAGAGATTCCATTATCAGTTAAGAAAAAGATTTCATTGATGTGCGATGTTGATTTAGCGGCCGTCGTAGCAGCTGTCGATGCACCATCGATCTACGACATTCCTAAGGTTCTGCATGCCGAGGGTTTGGATGCCTATGTCGTCCAACGCCTGGGGCTTAAGAGCCATGAGGTTGTATGGGGAGAATGGGATGATTTGCTTGAAAAAGTTCATCACCCTAAGCATCATGTTCGAGTCGGTTTAGTCGGTAAATATATTGATTTGCCAGATGCCTATCTCTCAGTCTCTGAGGCTTTACGGGCAGGTGGCTTTGCGAATGCGGCAAAGATTGAAATCGTTTGGATTGCAAGTGATGAGTGTGAAACACCTGTTGGTGCTGCCAAGAATCTGGCGAATGTAGATGCAATCTGTGTTCCTGGTGGATTTGGAATCCGTGGCATTGAAGGAAAAGTCGGTGCACTTACCTATGCCCGTGAAAATAGGATTCCAACTTTAGGTCTGTGTTTAGGACTCCAATGCATGGTTATAGAAGCTGCGCGAAACTTAGCCGGCATTAAAGATGCCATTTCAGCGGAGTTTTCAGATACGGGAACTCCAGTTATTGCAACTATGGAGGATCAAAAAGATGTCGTCGCCGGTAAAGAGGATATGGGCGGCACAATGCGACTGGGTCTCTACACGGCCGATTTAAGCTCAGGCTCAATGGTTGCGAAGGTTTATGGATCGCTCCAGATATCAGAGCGCCACCGTCATCGATATGAGGTTAATAACGCCTATCGTGATGCGATCTCATCGGCAGGCCTTGTATTCTCTGGTTTCTTTAAAGAGCGCAACCTAGTTGAGTTTGTAGAACTACCTCAAGAGGTGCATCCTTACTACATCGGTACGCAAGCTCATCCAGAGCTTCGATCTCGTCCAACTCGACCTCATCCACTCTTTGTTGGATTAATCGCAGCGGCGGTAGCAGCGAAAGGTTAACGTTCACATGATCGTAGGAGTTCCTAAAGAGATCAAGGTGCACGAATCCCGCGTTGCGATCACACCCGAAGGCGTGAGCGAGTTCGTCGCCGCAGGACATAGCGTAATAATCGAAGACGGTGCAGGAGTTGGCTCATCCTTGACCAATGAAGATTTTATTGCAGCTGGAGCAAAAATTGTTGCAGATGCCGATGCAGTCTGGAGCACGGCGCAGCTCATTCTTAAAGTCAAAGAGCCGATCGCAATTGAGTATCCAAAGATGCGTCGCGAACAGACGATTTTTACCTATCTACATCTTGCTGCATCTAAGCCTTGTACCGATGCTCTCATTGCATCTGGAACAACAGCGATTGCATATGAGACGGTTGAAGTTAATGGAACGCTTCCCTTGCTAGCTCCAATGAGCGAAGTTGCGGGACGCCTAGCAACTCAGGTTGGCGCAACGGCTTTGCAGCGCCCCAATGGTGGACGTGGAGTTCTGCTTGGCGGAGTGCCAGGAGTTTCACCTGGACGTGTAGTTGTAATTGGCGGAGGAGTATCAGGATTAAATGCCGCGGTGATTGCAGTTGGAATGGGGGCTGATGTTACGGTGATTGATCGATCTATTAATCGTCTTGCCTACATCGACACTATTTATGGTGGACGTATTAAGACTCTCGTTGCATCTGCTCACGCCATTGAGCGCGAAGTTCGTTTAGCTGATTTAGTAATCGGCGCAGTTCTGGTGCACGGAGCGAAGGCACCGAAGTTAGTGTCAAACGCTCTGGTCAAATCGATGAAGAGTGGCTCGGTCCTAGTCGACATTGCAATTGACCAAGGCGGTTGTTTTGAAGATAGCCGTCCAACGACACATGCAGAGCCAACTTATATGGTCCACAACTCTGTTTTTTACTGCGTGGCAAATATGCCGGGTGCAGTACCGGTTGCATCTACATATGCCCTTACTAATGCAACACTTCCCTATGCACTTTCCATCGCACACTTTGGCTGGAGAGAGGCCTGTAATAAGGACAAGAACCTTGCCAAGGGATTAAATGTTCATAACGGTGAAATCTATTACGCAGCCGTGGCAGAGGCGCATGGATATAAGCACGTTGCACTTTGACTCTCTCGCACAATCATTTCTTAACTACTGTGCGATTGAACGAGGCTTATCGCTAAATACGGTTGCAGCATATCGCCGCGATTTAGCAAAGTTCTCGGCATTTGTAGCCAATACGCCAGTTGAGAGTATTGATTCGCTAGTTATCGCAGATTTTGAACTGAGCTTAAGAAAGCTGCAGATCTCACCAGCCTCCCTTAACAGAGTTCAATCCACCTTACGAATGTTTTTTAGACATGTGATGGTTGAAAAAGGTTTAGCAAATCCAACGCTTGAGCTAGTGAGTGGGAAATCTAATCGGCGATTGCCCAAAGCCTTAGAGATAGAACAGGTTATCGCTTTGATAGATGCCGCCTTTCGTGAGGGCGAGCCAATAACACTGCGTGATCGCGCCTTACTTGAACTTCTTTATAGTAGTGGCGCACGAGTCAGCGAGTTGATCGGGATCAACATCGCAGATATAGCAACGGTTGATAGCGAAGATGGCGTGATTACGACTATAAAACTACGCGGCAAAGGAGCAAAGGAGCGAATTGTGCCTCTAGGTTCTTTTGCCACAAAAGCTATTGATGATTACGTTGTTCGGATACGCCCATCTCTTGCGGCAAAAAACGCATCAAAGGATGTGGCTCTATTTCTCAACACTAGAGGAGGACGTCTTACCCGGCAAAGTGCATGGAATATCGTGCTAAAAGCGGCGCAGGCTACAGGCATCAGCGAAAAAGTATCTCCCCATGTCTTTAGACACTCATATGCAACGCACTTATTAGATGGAGGGGCAGATATACGTGTAGTGCAAGAGCTACTTGGACATGCATCAGTTACAACAACCCAGATATATACTTTAATTACGATAGATAAAGTGCGTGAGAGCTATGCAACTGCCCATCCACGGGCTTAAATCAATGTTATTTTAAAGTCCACGTAATCGACGGGCTAAAATACTCTGATCACCCTTTGCTTCAAGGTCGGCGATGATGACAGCAATGGATTCGCGCACGATACGTCCACGATCGGCAGCTAATCCCAAATCTCCGCGCAACAACAAACGTGCTTGATCTAAATCAAATAACTCATCGGGAGATAAGTAGACAGTGATTTTTTCATCGTGGCGTTCGCGACCCGATGGAGAGTGATCAACAGTTCTAACACGGCGGCGTGCAATCGAGCGCACACCTTTTTTAACCGATGGTGCTTTAGGTGTTGCGATCGAAGGAGGCACAAGAGGTGCTATGGCATCTTGTGCCGCTGGCACCGAAGAAAGTGCTGGGGCAGTTGAACGAAATAGCTCATCGGCACCTGGAAGATTGGCTCTGCGGGTCATTGGGCGCCTCCTCGGGCGATAAGTTCACGGGCTAAACGCCGGTATGAGGCTGCGCCATCAGATGATGAGGCATAGGTTGTTATCGGTTCACCGACAACAGTAGTTTCAGGAAAGCGAATAGTTTTTGCGATAATTGTTTCAAAGACATCGGCAGGGAACTGTTCAAGTATGCGCTCAAGGACTTGACGGTTGTGAGAGGTCTTCTTATCGTACATAGTCGCTAATATTCCGATTAGTTTTAGCTTTGGATTCAGAAAATTCTTTACCTTATCTAGATTGCCTTTTAACTCAATGAATCCATGCAGAGCGAAGTACTCACACTGCAACGGGACAATAACCTCATCTGCTGCAACAAGTGCGTTAATAGTTAACTGGCCCATAGTTGGTTGACAGTCGATCAAAATAACATCGTAGTAATCGCGTAGTGATGTGAGTGCACGTTTTAAATACTGTTGACCACCGATTTCAGCGCCTAGGGTCGTTTCCGCAGTTCCTAAATCGCGGTTAGCGGGAAGAAAATCTAAACCCGGAACAAGAGATTTTAATATAATTGTTTCAACGGATGCAGTAGGCGTCATCAATGCGTAGTACACGGTCTGCTCCAGTGGCAGGGCATGAGCGTTAACTCCAAGGCCAAGAGAGAGTCCACCCTGTGGGTCAAAGTCGACGAGCAGGACTCGACGTCCAAGTTCGGCAAGGGAGGCACCTAAGTTGATAGTCGTAGTTGTCTTTCCTACGCCACCCTTTTGATTAAATATCGCAACGACTTTGGCGTTGCCGTGATCGGTAATCGCTGCAGGGATGGGAAAGCTTTGAGCCTTCTTGCCAAGGAGCGTAGAGGTGGTGGATATCTCTTCCCGAATTGTCGATTTAGCGCTCAAACGTCAAACCTCTTTCTAGATATGCGTGGGAGCCTACGCGTTACACAGATTGCAGGCAACTGTGAAGTAAGGTGCGGGGATGGATTTATCGATGGAGGAGTCTAGGGATGTTAACGCCGCTAGTAGTGGCGCCTTCTCAGTCCATCTCGAAAACTTCGATGGCCCCTTTGATCTTCTATTACAGCTCATCTCTCGCCACAAGATGGATATCACTGAGATATCTCTAAGCCTTGTCACCGATGAGTTCATCTCATTCATCCGCTCCCTAGAACAGAGCGGGCAGGGATGGCGTCTGGATCAAGCTACCGAGTTCTTAGTCGTAGCGGCTACCCTCTTGGATTTGAAGGCGGCGCGCCTTCTTCCCAGTGGAGAGGTCGACGATGAGGAGGATCTAGCACTTCTTGAGGCCAGAGACATCCTCTTTGCACGGCTTTTACAGTATCGCGCCTTCAAGGAGATCGCCGCGACCTTTGCCGATCGGATCGCACTATCTGATAAATCCTTTGCCCGTGTGGTCGCCTTAGAGGCCTCGCTGAGTGCTCTACTCCCTGAGGTCTTGATAGGTGTGGGCCCGGCGCGCTTTGCCGCTATCGCTGAGCGTGTTTTGACCCCCAAAAGCTCTCCGGTGGTCAGTGTCGAGCATCTACACCTGCCCCTAGTAAGCGTTATGGAGGAGTCTAAGCGCGTAGTAGAGGCTTTACGTAGGTCGACCTCACTCTCCTTTAGAAACCTCATAGCCGATGCCGATACGACCCTAGTAATCGTGGCCCGTTTTTTAGCTCTGCTCGATCTCTACCGCCAAGGAGTTCTACGCTTTAATCAGGTGATCGCTCTAGGCGAGCTTCAGATCTCATGGACAGGCTCACTCGATGGCGAGGTTGAGGTCAGTGACGAGTTCGATATTCCAGTAATCCTTGAAGACCAGGTAGAAGAAAGTAGCGATAATGTCTAATGTAGAGGTTGAGCGTTCAATCGAGGCGATTTTAATGGTCGTGGATGAGCCGGTTACTGAGATAACCCTGGCCCAGGTTTTAGAGCGTACTGTCGATGAGATCGATGCCGCCCTGGCTAGGTTAGCCAGTAGTTATGAGGATCGAGGCTTCGCCCTCAAGAAGATCGCTGGGGGATGGCGCTTCTATAGCCACCCCGATCTATCTAGCGTTGTGGAGAAGTTTGTCCTCGATGGCCAGCAGTCGCGCCTTACCCAGGCCGCCCTTGAGACACTCTCGGTAGTGGCCTACCGCCAGCCCGTTTCCCGGGCACGGGTCTCTGCTATCCGTGGGGTGAACGTAGAGGCGGTAATGAAAACGCTTATCACCCGTGGCCTGGTTGAGGAGTCAGGACTTGAGCACGAGACCGGAGCGATCTTGTATATGACAACGAGCTATTTTTTAGAGAGGTTAGGGCTGAACTCACTTGAGGATCTACCAGCTCTCGCGCCGTATCTACCCAATCTCGAGGCTCTCGATGATATTTTGGATTCGCTTACCGAGTAAAGCTTCAGTTAGACTCTCCCTGACAGTCGGGAGACAGCCATGGGCGATATGCGCCTTAATAAGATCATCGCAGATGCAGGTATAACTAGTCGTCGCGGTGCAGATGAACTCATAGCCTCTGGAAGAGTCACAGTCGATGGGCTAGCGATTCGCGAGATGGGGGCAAAATTCGACCCAGATAAGACTGAAGTAGCAGTTGATGGTGAGACAATTAAGCGTTCTATGACTAAGAGTTATCTTGCACTTCATAAACCTAAGGGCGTTTTGTCTACCATGTACGACCCTGATGGCCGCCCCTCATTGAGTGATTTTATCGACCTGCGCAGGGAGAGATTATTCCATGTCGGACGTCTAGATAAGGACTCAGAGGGACTCATTCTTCTGACAAATGATGGTGATTTAACTTTCAGGGCTACGCACCCGTCATTTGGTCTGGAAAAGACATACATTATTGAATACGATGGAAAACTCCCACCCGGCATTGATAAGGCTCTTCTCAAGGGCGTCGAACTCGAAGATGGTATGGGCAGGGTTTTAAGCTTTAAGGAGCTCTCATCTACGTGGATTGAAGTTACGATCCACGAGGGCAGGTATCACATAATCCGTCGTTTGATGGAGGCCGTTGAGGTCGATGTCCTGCGATTGATACGTACAAAGTTTGGACCTATCTCTCTGGGCGATACGCCTGAGGGGAGATGGCGAGATCTCAATAGCGGAGAGTTAACAAATCTACGTAACGTTTTAGGGATTTAACGGTTTTATGTTAAATCGATATTAGCCGTATTATCAATATAACGTTTTATCGACATTGTAGGTTTGAAAAGTAAATTTATCGATAAAATTTACGCTTGCATAGCGTTCTGAATACCGATAAATCGATAATGTACTCTTTTGCGCTTGCATGTATTTTCTGTATAGCGATCGAGTGAAAAGTAGTAAAAGGGTTTAATCGATATATAAACAAAACTCTTAGCAGAGTTTCAATTGCCCACGAAAAATGGGTAGGAAAGGTACCCTTATCCCATGGTTATTAGAGCTATACGCGGAGCGATACAGGTGCGCTCAAATACGCCAGAGGCTATCGGCGATGGCGTCAAAGAGCTCATGAGTGCGATTATGAGCTCTAACTCTTTAACGCCCGATCAGGTTATCTCCGTTTTCTTTACATCTACTCCAGATCTAACGGCCGCTTTCCCAGCAGCTGCCGCTCGTGAGATCGGCTTTGAGGCAGTGCCACTGATTGGGGCTGTTGAGGTAGATGTTCCGGGAGCCCTCGATAAGGTGATTCGCGTGATGGTTCACTGCCAGAACAGCGCAGTTGAGGCCTCGCATATCTATCTCCATGGCGCTCAATCCCTGCGCCGGGATATCGCTCAATAATGCTCACCCAGGTACGCATCGTTGGATCAGGGCTCATAGGAACATCGATCGCCCTAGGCCTATGCGCTCATGGCATTCGCTGTCAGATGGTCGATAGTGATCCGGCGGCAGAGCGCTTAGCCAATGATCTGACTGGTCGAGAAAAAACCGCTTCTCCCGAGTTAGTAATCTTTGCACTGCCCTCACATGCCATACCCCAGGTCATCGAAGCAGAGTTTGCATTAAACCCAAACTCGACGTTTATGGATGTTGGTAGTGTAAAAAATGAACCTTTACTTTATGTTAAAGCATCATCGCTTCCATTGGAGCGCTTCGTTCCCACTCATCCCATGGCAGGCCGTGAGATAGGGGGAGCCGCCGCTGCTAGGGGCGATCTCTTTGCAACACGCAGTTGGGTGATTACCCCCGATGCCTCCTGCTCGAAGGAGAGCATCGCCCTTGTTAACGAGCTTATTGAACTACTTGGAGCAAGCGTGATTAAACTGCCAGCCGATGAACATGATCGCGCCGTGGCAGCTATCTCTCATCTTCCGCAGATAACGGCCAGTCTCCTAGCTCAAAGCCTGAACTCAACTCCCAGCAACTGGCTAGAGCTTGCAGGAACTGGGCTTCGCGATACGACCAGGATTGCCGCCTCTGATCCGGGGCTCTGGAGTGAGATTATTTACTCCAATAGAGCCGAAATCGCTCCGCTTGCAAGGAAAATGCATGAGGCCTTAGGTGAGCTCATAGCAGAGCTTGATGACAAATCGGCCATTGCGCAGTTTATTGATCGCGCAGGTATAGGTAGAGCGCGTATTCCGGGTAAACATGGAGGCAAAGCACGCGCCTACGCCTATCTTCCAATTGTTATCGATGACAAACCTGGCCAGCTAGCTGCAATCTTTAATGAGTGTAAATCTATCTCTGTAAACGTTGAAGACTTAACTATTGAGCACTCACCAGGTCAGTTAAGCGCACTCATAATGTTGGCGCTCTCATCAGCGGATGCGCAGTTGTTGTCGGATCATTTATCTGCGATCGGATGGAATGTTCATCCGATTCTTAATTAGAAGTAGGCTCATCACATGGGCATAGTCGTAGCAATAGATGGCCCCAGTGGTGCAGGTAAATCAAGCACATCGCGAGCAATTGCTATTCGCGCAGGTTGGAATTATTTAGATACTGGAGCCTTGTATCGTGCAGTAACGTGGATTGCACTTGAAACTAAAGCAGAAACTGCACAAGAAATCATCTCTGCGATGAAATCTATGCCCATCCGTTTTGTCTCTGATCCTCATGATCCTAATATTTTTGCAGGAGATACGCAGATTACGCATGCAATACGTGGCGCATCAGTAACTGAGAATGTCAGTCGCATCAGTGCTATGCCTGCGATTCGACATGAGCTCCTGAGTATTCAACGTTCGATTATCGATCGCGCTGAAAAAGGTATCGTAGTCGAGGGTCGGGATATTTCCACAGTTGTAGCACCAGATGCTGCTTTAAAGATTTATCTGACAGCGGATTTAGATGCTCGCGCAGTGCGTCGTGAGAATGAAACCGAAGATAAAACTATTGATGTTCGTACCTCTTTGGATACGCGCGATGCTATTGATTCCTCACGCGAAGTTTCTCCACTTGCCATGGCTCTCGATGCAGTTGAAGTGGACTCAACATATTTAGATTTAGATGAAACAATAGAGCGAATTTGGGAGTTACTACGCGAGCGTTCATTACTCGGTCTGCCCATTGTTGCAATACTGGGTCGCCCAAATGTTGGTAAATCAACGTTAATTAACCGCTTTATCGGTCGACGCGAGGCGATTGTTGAAGATACTCCAGGTGTAACTCGCGATCGCGTGCAGTATGAATGCGAATGGGGCGGTCGTCGCTTTATAGTTATGGATACAGGCGGGTGGGAAGCAAAACCCGATGGGATTTCAATTCAAGTCAGCGCCGGAGCCGAGATAGCAATGGAAGAGGCCGATGTTTTAGCCTTTGTTGTCGATGCCCAAGTAGGTGCCTTAGATGAGGATGACATTCTCGTTCAACGACTGCGCAAAGCAAAGAAGCCATTAATTTTAATTGGTAACAAGGTTGATGGTGAGCGCGAGGAGTCTGAAGCTCATGGATTATGGAGTCTTGGACTTGGCGAGCCATATTTTGTTTCCGCTTTACACGGGCGTGGAAGTGGTGATCTACTCGATCACATAGTTACAGAGCTTCCTGAAGTTGGGGGAGCCCAAACTCAAGATGGATATCGCAAGATTGCTTTAGTCGGTCGTCCAAATGTAGGTAAGTCTTCTCTCCTCAATGCTCTAGCTGGAGAGAACCGTTCAATCGTTGATGATGTAGCGGGTACAACTCGCGATCCAGTTGATGAGTTAATAGAGTTTGCGGGGTCGACCTGGCGATTTATCGACACTGCAGGGCTAAAGAAACGCGCTAATCAGGCATCGGGTACTGATTACTACGCATCCTTGCGTACTCAAAGCGCACTTGAGCGTTGCGAAGTCGCGGTTGTAGTTTTAGATGCATCTGAACCAATCACTGAACAAGATCTTCGTGTCATAACCATGGTAGAAGAGGCAGGAAAAGCGATGGTCATTGTGATGAACAAATGGGATTTAGTTGATGAGGATCGACGTGATCAACTGGATCGCGAAATAGATAGACATTTAGATCAAGTTGAATGGGCACAGCGCGTCAATGTTGCGGCAAAGACAGGTTGGCACCGAGATCGTTTAGCTCCAGCGATTCGCACAGCCTTGGATAGCTGGGAGCGACGTGTCCCGACTGCCAAACTCAACTCATTCCTCGGAGCGCTGATCGGTGCGACCCCACCACCAGTTCGTGGCGGCAAGCAGCCCAAGATCTATTACGCCACCCAGGCAGGGATCGCCCCTCCCAAGTTTGTGGTCTTTTCAAGTGGCTGGATCGAAGCCTCCTACCGTCGTTTCATTGAGCGGCGTCTGCGCGAAGAGTTTGGCTTTCCTGGTACACCTGTTCAAGTCGCGATCCGTGTAAAAGAGCGCGACTAAAACTATGAACAGCTCCATTCTTACTATCCCTAACGCTCTTACTTTTTTACGTTTCTGCGGAATTCCACTATTTATATACCTCACCTTGAATCTTCATGCCGATGGATGGGCTATCGCTGTTCTTGCAGTGGGGGGAGCCACCGATTACTTCGATGGAAAGTTGGCACGGGCCTGGGGACAGACCTCGCGCTTTGGTGAGATCGCTGATCCAGCGATCGATCGCCTCTATATTCTCGCGATCTTGGTCGTTTTTCTCATCCGTCACGTTGTTCCTATCTGGCTAATCGCTGCGATACTTCTGCGAGATGGTGTACTTGCTTTACTGACTATTGAACTAAAGCGTCGTGGCCGTGGAACGCTGAAGGTCACCTACTTGGGCAAGGCTGCGACCTTTAACCTGATGTACGCCTTTCCATTTCTACTACTTGCGACAATGGATAGCGCCTTTGCCTCCCTTGCATTTGTGCTGGGGTGGAGTTTTGCTATCTGGGGCGTTGCCCTCTACATTTCTACAGGTCTTAGTTATTCACGCGAAGCTATTTCACAGATAAGAGGCGGACATGTCATCAGCTCCTGAGAATCTGCAGTACACAAAAGAGCATGAGTGGGTATTGGCAGATGCCAGTATCTACACAATGGGTATAACTGATTATGCACAGTCGGCCCTTGGTGACATCGTTTACGTGCAGCTACCAAAGATCGGAGAGAGTGTTAGCGCCGGAACAGTCTGCGGTGAGGTTGAATCAACAAAATCAGTCTCTGAGATCTTTGCACCGGTCACAGGTGTAGTGAGTGCGATAAATGAACCGTTATCGAATGCTCCAGAGTTAATCAACTCCGATCCCTATGGCGCTGGGTGGCTTATGAAAATTGAAATAACCGCTCCACCAACCGAGCTTTTAACGGCTAGCGAATACGCTGCTTTGACGGCTTGACCAAAACCTCTGCTGCCTTTAATCTCAGCTTAAGGTTGAGAGTAGAGGAGGCAGTGTGGAGAACTCCAAGAGTGAACCCACTAGCGTTCTTCATCTCTCATCGAGAGAGGTCAGCACTTCCCCTGCTGGAGTTCTCGATGAGTATCTAGCATCTCTGTCGCAGGCAGATCGTTCAGTTGTTAGTGAGATTCAGCTATCTAACGGCGAGAAGGCGATGTTTCTTATCAACCGAGGAGAGAGTAAGGGCGCAAGATTTCTTATCACTCATGAGGGAGCAACGGTTGGGCGATCTGCATCGAGTGGGGTTTTTCTAGATGATGTAACTGTCTCTAGAGCTCATGCAGTTGTTGAAAAAAAAGGTACAGCTTTTGTTCTGCGTGACTCTGGATCTCTCAACGGAACCTATGTCAACAATGAATCAATAAGTGAAATTGTTTTGAAAACAGGTGATGCGATACAGATCGGTAAGTTCCATCTGCTTTTTGTATGCGATCACGGTAAGAGTAAATAGACGATGCGATTTCTAACAGGGGAGTTCTAATGGCAGTTCCAGCGCGTGCCTACTTAAGTATCGGTGAGGTTCTCAACCGTTTACGTGGCGATTTCTCAGATATCACGATCTCGAAGATTCGCTTCTTAGAGTCAGAGGGATTGATTGAGCCGCAGAGAACACCATCGGGCTATCGTAAATTCACAAGCTCAGATCTAGAGCGTCTGCGATATGTACTACTTGCACAGCGTGATCAATATCTACCGCTGAAGGTTATTAAAGATAATCTCGATGCAATGGATAGAGGTTTACAGCCAGCCGCGGTTGGGGGAGTTGCATACCCAGCGATCTCACTTGCAACCGTAGATGGTCAGATGAGTCCGGGGGCCTTTGCTGAAATCAGTGAGATGCGCTTATCGCGCGATGAGCTTTTAAAGAACTCTGGCCTAAGTGATGATCAACTCGTTGAGATTGAGAGTTATGGTCTCATTGCACCACGTGGTCGCCATTACGATGGAGATGCCCTAGCGATTGCAAAGGCCGTTACTGAAATGGCAAGTTTTGGAATTCAATCTCGCCACCTGCGCTCATTTAAATCAGCTGCAGATCGCGAGATCGGTTTAATCGAACAGGTTATTACTCCATTGCTTCGTCAAAAATCAACAGAGTCTAAAGCTCGCGCAGAAGAGGTTCAGAAAGAGATCGCCTCACTCTCGATTCGTTTACACGCCGCTCTTGTTCGTGGCGGACTCCATCGTCTTCGCCCATAAACCATGTTTATAGGAATGGAGGTAGTCGGCGTCCGCGTTGAGATGCCCTCCAACCAACCAATTCTTCTCTTGAAAGAGATTGATGGCTCTCGGTTTTTACCGATTTGGGTCGGTGCAAGTGAGGCCAGTGCAATCGCCTTTGCTCAGCAGGGCGTTGAACCTCCCCGTCCGCTGACACATGATTTAATGCGCGAGATCGTTGAGAGCCTTGATGCAACGCTGACAGCGGTGCATCTGACTGAGATGAGAGATGGCGTTTTTTATGCCAACCTCATTATCCGTTCTGGGGGATCATCGACTACGACAATTTCTGCTAGACCCTCCGATGCTATTGCCCTTGCACTTCGCACCCATAGCAATATCTTGGCTAGCTCCGAGCTACTAGATGATGCAGGGGTTGAGATTCCAGCCCAAGAGGGCGGGAGCGAGAACCAAGAGGTCGAACGATTCAGAGCCTTTCTGGAGGAGATTAACCCTGATGATTTCGCGGGATAGGCGTAAAACTCTCAATCTCTAGTAGAGGTTTGGACCGTGTCGGTTATTGAAAGAGCGGCCCCACTGCTTTAGATTTATCAGCACTCCCCAAGAGAATCGAGCACTACGTGACTTCCCATGATTTAGAGATTGGCTACCGCGGCGCTACTGCATGTTCGGCCGCTGGAATCACCTATCGCCAGTTGGATTATTGGGCACGAACATCGTTAGTTGAACCAAGTATCCGCACCGCAAGTGGCTCCGGAACGCAACGCCTCTACGGCTTTCGCGATATTTTAGTTTTGAAGATCGTCAAACGCTTACTGGATGCTGGAGTATCACTACAAAATATCCGTACCGCCGTTGATCATCTGCGCGGTAGGGGAGTCACAGATCTAGAGCGCATTACCTTGATGAGTGATGGAGCATCTATCTATGAGTGCACGAGCTCTGATGAGATTATCGATTTACTAGCTGGTGGCCAAGGAGTCTTTGGTATCGCGGTGGGTAAGGTCTGGCACGAGGTCGAGGGTTCACTACTGACACTTCAGGGCGAGATTAATGGCCAGTTAATAAGTGGCCAAGATAACGATGAGCTCTCCTTACGTCGTAAGAGTAAAGGCGCTTAAACCTAATACTCTACCTCTACCAAAACCAAGCAGGGGAGCGGTGATGACGTACAACGGTGAGCGCTTTGCAAAGCGACATATTGGACCATCCTCATCTGACGTTTCAGAGATGTTGCAGCTGCTGGGTTACCAAGATATTGAAGCTTTCATAAGCGATGTAATTCCTGCAAATATTCATATCGCTAAGAAACTTTCACAGGTTTTAGACTCAGCAAAGAGTGAAGTAGCTGTAATCGCCGAACTTCGCGAGATCGCTTCACAGAATCAAGTCTTTACATCGCTTATTGGTGGCGGTTACTACGGAACAATTACACCACCTGTCATTAAGAGAAATGTTTTAGAAAACCCAGCCTGGTACACGGCCTACACGCCATACCAACCAGAGATCTCACAAGGTCGTCTCGAAGCGATATTCGCCTTCCAAACTGTTATCTGCGATATGACGGCGCTCTCTTTATCAAATGCGTCAATGCTGGATGAGGGAACTGCTGCAGCAGAAGCTATGACTCTAGCGCGACGTACCTCAAAGGCTGGCGATGATGCAGTCTTTCTCATCGAAGAACATCTACACCCGCAAACAAAGGCAGTGGTGCAGACTCGCGCAAAGCCGCTAGGGATTAAGGTTATTGAAGTCGATGCGGGCCATGTAGCGCGTGATGGTTTCGATCAAGAGTTTTTTGGTTTACTGGTTCAGTACCCAGATACAACTGGGGAGATTTGTGACTACGCCAATGTGTCTGAGTATGCGCACTCAAAAGGAGCGTTGGTAATAGCGGCCACCGATCTCTTAGCGCTGACTTTAATTAAAGCACCAGGGGAGTGGGGCGCTGACATTGCAGTTGGCTCTGCTCAGCGCTTTGGAGTGCCGATGGGATTTGGTGGACCGCACGCTGGATTTATCGCAGTGCGTGCTGGTTTAGAGAGATCGCTGCCAGGTCGATTGGTTGGTCAGAGTGTGGACTCTCACGGCAATCCCGCTTTTCGATTGGCTTTGCAAACTCGCGAACAACATATTCGCCGCGATAAAGCGACCAGCAATATCTGTACCGCCCAAGTTTTGCTTGCAAATATGAGCGCCTTCTACGCGATGTGGCACGGACCAGTTGGCCTACGTGAAATTGCAGAGCGAGTACATGGTTATGCATCCCGCCTGCACAAGGCTTCTGCCTCACGTAATCAAAATATCTTCGATACGGTAACAATAGATGTCGCTGATGCGCAAGCGATTCATAAGCTTGCACTCTCCAAAAAAATTAACTTCGGTCGCATCTCAGATACACAGATTCGAATTTCTTTCGATGAGACCACGACCGATGATTCCTTCAATGAAGTTCTAAGAATTTTGAGCTTATCTGATACGAAAGCAGATGCGATCACACCGTCATTTGCGCGAACTTCGAGCTATCTGACCCATCCAGTATTCAATACATATAGATCTGAAACCTCGATGATGCGTTATCTACGCACCTTAGCCGATCGTGATCTGGCCCTTGATCGCACCATGATTCCTCTTGGCTCATGCACAATGAAGTTAAATGCTGCAACTGAGATGGAGGCGGTTACCTGGCCTGAGTTCTCTTCATTGCATCCATTTGCACCGGCCGATCAGTCAAAGGGCTTACGTTTGCTTATTGATCAGCTCTCACAATGGTTGATTGAGATAACTGGCTACGACGCAGTATCGCTACAGCCAAATGCCGGCAGCCAAGGTGAGTTCGCTGGTTTATTGGCGATTCGCAATTACCACGATTCGCGGGGTGACTTCTCGCGCAATATCTGTCTTATTCCATCCAGTGCCCACGGAACAAATGCTGCTAGCGCCGTGATGGCAGGAATGTCCGTGGTTGTTGTGAACTGCGATGACGAGGGAAACGTAAGCCTTGAAGATTTAGAGCGAAAGATCGCCTTACATGCCGATGCACTTGCCGCGCTGATGGTCACCTATCCATCTACACATGGCGTATTTGAATCGGCAATCTCGCAAATCTGCGCGATGATTCATGAGGCAGGCGGGCAGGTTTATGTAGATGGTGCAAATCTAAATGCCCTAGTTGGTACTGCTCAGCCTGGAAAATTTGGCGCAGATGTTTCGCACCTCAATCTTCATAAAACTTTCTGTATTCCTCATGGCGGTGGGGGACCAGGAGTGGGACCAGTAATCGCTAAGGCGCACCTGGCGCCATTTCTTCCGAATCACCCGTTAGATCTACTCGCAGGACCAACCAGTGGTCCTGGACCGATATCGGCTGCGCCCTTTGGCTCTGCAAGTATCTTGCCGATTTCCTGGGCCTACATCCGTCTCATGGGGGGAGAAGGGCTAACTCATGCCACTGAAGTTGCAATATTGAATGCAAACTACATGGCTGCACGTCTAAAGGCTTCATATCCAATTCTCTACACTGGCGCTAAAGGTTTAGTTGCCCATGAATGCATTCTCGATATTCGTGAGATAACAAAGATTTCAGGTGTAAGCGTCGATGACATTGCAAAGAGGTTGATGGACTATGGATTCCACGCACCCACGATGTCTTTCCCGGTAGCTGGAACTTTGATGATTGAACCAACTGAATCTGAAGATATTCTTGAGATGAATCGTTTTATCGATGCGATGATCGGTATCCGCTCTGAGATCCAGGAGATTATCGATGGCAAGCAGAGTATTGATGGCTCACCGCTACGCAATGCACCACACACGATAGGGGCGATCGCTGCAAGTAATTGGGATCGGAGTTACTCCCGTGAGGCTGGAGCCTTCCCAGCAACGATTACAGGGCTCATTCCCGGGGAATTAATTGGATCCAGAGGCAAATACTGGCCAACTGTGGGGCGTATCGATGGCGCTTTTGGAGACCGCAACTTAGTCTGTTCCTGCGCACCGATAGAGGCCTACAGCTCATAATTTTGCCAGTAGATGCGGGGATGTGGCTCTTATGTCTTACTTTACATAATGTACATTATCGGCGTTAGGTTACAACCTTTCGACCTGCTCTACCCACTATTAATAACCAGATACAGGCTGCCACTGTGGCCCAATGACCGGCTCTGTCCCTTGGGCTTTGGCTATCCAGTAACTGCACCGATGCGAATATGTGGGCCGGTACGTGAATCTGCGTTCTGGAGGTAATTTCACCCGTTGAATCAATAACTGCAGAGATTCCCGTGGTGGATACAGAGAGAAGATTTCTGCCATGTTCAATAGCTCTGATCCGTGAAATCTCTAACTGCTGGGCGCTCTCTGGCGAGAATCCAAATGTCGCACTATTAGTCTGAACAACTATGAGATTTGATGCTCGTGCCGCAGTGCTTAAAATCGAATCATCGATAAGTTCGAAGCAGATAATTGGTGCGATTTTTGCCGAACCTATCGCAAATATCTTTGACGAACTTCCCGGCGTGAAATCCTCAACAGAGGCAGCTAAAGGTGAGATTTTCGATGCGAGTGAGCGCAATGGAATGTACTCACCAAAGGGTGTCAGATGCTGCTTAACATAGATCTCTTGTGATGTTTTTTCCCAAATGATCGACACATTCTGAAGATTTTCTCCTTCGCGGGACACAGCCCCGATGATCAAAGGCGCAGGAAAAGAATTTAGCGTTTCCTTCACATCATTGTTGGTAAATGGATCCACATCAACTGCGTTCTCCGGCCAGAGAATAAAGTCGACATTCCCATCTTTGGCTAATGCTTTTTTTGTCTCATTTACGTGGTTGAGAAACACGGCCTTTGCCCGTGAATTAAAATCTAACCCTAATGCAGGTACATCACCTTGCACCATAAGTACTTTAACTGTACCGATGCTATTGGTATGGATTGGAATTAGCAGCAGAATAAGTGGAAGTAGCGGAAACACATGTAATCGTGCGTTGAGTAACGCAAAAAGCGTTAATGAAATACATAAAACCAATGCACTCAATCCAACGGCTCCCCCAATCGCTGCTATAGAGCTATAAGGAGCATCGGCCTGCGAATATGCAATACGCATCCAACCAAATCCACTAAATGGAAAGTTGCCACGGACCTGCTCAAGAAGCAGGAAGATAACTGGGTATAGGGCTACTCCATATTTATTCGCAAAGCCAAGGGGCATAAAGAGAACGGCCTGTCCTATCGCAAGAATCGCCCAAGGAATTGCACCTACAAAAGTACTTGTCCAGTGCAGTGCTATCGCGTTAAAGACAAGGGCGAATAGAAATGAGTTAAGAAAAGGACGAGTTGATTGCTTGATGCAAAAGATGTGAACTCCTATAGCGAGCGGTGCCAGCCACCACACCGATAACGGAGCGAAGGCACCGCTTAAGAGCGTCCCGCTGAAGATAGCGAGAAGGATATTTACCAACCGAGCGCACTGATCAAGCGATCAACGCTGGCACCAAGACCGTAGCGCTCCTTAAATTGGTATATAGCCGAAAGATCTGCAGGAGCCTTAGGCATTGCTAAATCAATCTTTGGTAGGGTAACGTTGCGTGCTACCTGAACAACGGTAGGTGCAATCTTTAAATAATCTACACCTGCGATAATTTTTTTAGCTAAAGAAGCGCTCAGGGATTCATGGCCAGCATGAGCTGCTGCAATAGCCTCATCAACGTTGGCGAAGTTGCTAGCGATAAGAGCTGCTCCCTTTTCACCGATACCGCGCACACCAGGTAAGCCATCAGATGGATCACCACGAAACATTGCAAAGAGGGCATACCGCTCCCCCGGGATCTGATATTTATCAGAGACATATTTCAGATCAACTAAATCATGGGCCGATACTCCTTTAGCCAGATAAACAACTTTAATATCCCGCTTATCATCAACCATCTGGAAAAGATCACGGTCTCCGGTGACTATTCGAATTGGCCCTTTCTCAACTTCGGCATACGTGGCCATCACATCATCGGCCTCAAAATCATCAACACCAACAACTGGAATACCAAAGAGATCGAGGAGATCTAAGAGAATCGGAATCTGCGGGGTGAGCGTCTCGGGCTCCTCCTCTTCGTCACCCTCCTCCTCCAGGCGATTGGCCTTGTAGTCGGGAAAGAGTTCGACGCGCCACGTTGGGCGCCAATCTCCATCTAAACATGCAACGATGCGATCAGGTTTGTAAATGCCGATTAAACGCGCACTCATATCGATAAAGCCGCGAACTGCATGTATAGGAGTTCCATCGGGGGCGAGCAAAGTGTCGGGCATTCCGTAGTAAGCGCGGTACCAGAGCGATGCGCTATCTAAAAGCATCAGCGTCATACTTCACCCATGAGATAGGCAACCACTCCGCGATCGATCCGCTTAACGGCATCTTTACATACTGGGCGCAGCTTTTGACTAGCACCTGCAATCTGATTGAGTAGATCGATTAACTGTTTGGTAGAGCGAACGAAATCCCCCACCGACATATCACTGCCTTTGAGAACGCTCTGCAATGATCCTCCGCTGGCCCACTTATATGCGATCCAACAAAAGCCGGCATCTGGTTCGCGCTGTGTTTTCACTCCGTACTGTGTTTCGATCTCCTCTAACTGTGCCCAAATTGCGATCACCTCAGTCAGAGCCGATGAGACTTTAGGACTTGGCATCTTAGGCGCTAAATTTTCAGCCGAACGCGATTCAAAGATCATGCATGAAACTATGGATAAAAGCTCAACTGCGTTCAGTTCATCGAAGAGGCCACACCGTATCGATTCGGTAAGAAGTAGGTCGGATTCGGCGTAAATCTTAGTTAAAATCTTTCCTTGCTCCGTTGGCTTTTCACCCTCAATATAATTAAGGTGATTAAGGACCTGACAGATTTGATCAAATGTTTTCGCGATTACATTCGTACGACTTTCAACACGTGTACGAAGACCTTCATTCTCTCGGTTGAGGCGGCCAGCTCGCTCGGCAAAGCGGGCATGATCTTCACGCTCATTGCAACTATGACAACTGTGGTTACGAAGAGATTTGCGTAGATCACCTAAATCACTCTCTAAACGAGAACGTTGTCGATTATCAAAGGTTTTTTTCTGATCCCGGCGGCTAAGGAGTACTTCAACCTCTTTGATCTCACGACGAATACTGGCGTAGTCGATGAAATCTCCGAGATGACAGGTTGCATTGAGCAATATTTCCTCAATCGCACCTTCATTCTTTCGTATCTGTCGCGATAGACCCACCACCGCGCGATCGGCCTGGAACTGGGCAAAGGATGATTCAAGGGATCGACGTGCTCGCTCTCGACCAAATTGTGCGATGAGATTAATTGACATGTTATATGAGGGTGCAAATGATGAGTGCAGCGGATATGTACGAGTCGATGCCAGACCGGCGGCAGCCGCAGAATCAACGGTTGGGGACCATTGAATAACTGCATTACCCTCAATATCAATACCCCGGCGACCGGCACGACCTGTTAATTGTGTGTACTCCCCCGGAGTAATTGGAACATGTGCCTCACCGTTGAATTTAACTAGTTTTTCCAAGACAACGGTGCGTGCCGGCATATTAATTCCTAGTGCAAGAGTCTCTGTCGCAAACACAGCCTTGACTAAACCCCTCTGAAATAGATCTTCGACTGCGCCCTTAAAACTTGGCAATAAACCCGCATGATGGGCTGCGATTCCGCGCTCTAGAGCGGTCAACCAATCACTAAAGCCCAAGACCTCTAAATCCTCTGCGACGATATTGGCCGTGTATTTAAGGGCTGTAGCCTTTATCTCAGTGCGCTCATCCGGTGAAGTTAATCGAATCCCTGCTACCAGACATTGTTTTACAGCGGCGTCGCAACCAACACGTGAGAAAATGAAGGTTATAGCTGGCAGCATATTCTCATCAGCAAGCTTTTCAATGATGTCAGCGCGAGATAAACGCTCTTTTTGTTCACTGTATCGTCCGCGACGGTGTCTATCCATCGATGATTTGCGCATCGCCTCGCGCTCTCGCCGCAAGATTTCAGGATTTATCACACCCTCTCGTTCAAAGAGATCCATCATACGATTACCGATAAGCACATGCTGGTAGAGCGGAATCGGTCTGATCTCACTAACTATCACCGTTGTGTTTCCACGAACTTCACCGAGCCATTCACCAAACTCCTCAGCGTTGGAAACCGTTGCAGAAAGCGAGATTACTTGGACACTCTCCATCAAATGGATGAGGACTTCCTCCCAAACGGCGCCGCGAAACTTATCGGCTAAGTAATGAACCTCATCCATCACAACATATCCCAAGTTGGTAAGTGTAGAAGAACCGGCATACAGCATATTTCGCAGTACTTCGGTCGTCATGACCAAGATATCTGCCTCGCTATTAATACTTGAATCTCCCGTTAGCAAACCAACTCGATCCTCGCCAAATTTCGCCACAAACTCAAAGTACTTTTGATTAGAGAGAGCCTTAATCGGTGTTGTATAGAAACATTTCTTACCTAAGTACAGAGCAAAATAGGCGGCAAACTCTCCAACCACCGTCTTTCCAGCACCGGTTGGTGCTGCTACAAGAACACTATTTCCCTCTTCCACGGCATGAACTGCGGCGATTTGGAATGGATCAAATTCAAAATCAAAGGTAGCGAGAAACTCCTGTGTTATGGGGTGAGCAGTGCGTAGCTTCGCTGCTGCAAATTTTTCAGCAGGTGTTGTCACGGAATCCATGTCAACATCGCCTTTGGTATGCACTGCGCAGATATAGGTAGTGGGCCGATACGCTCTCCATCGGCATAGGCAACTGCATCGGCTGATATTTTTACACTGGAACTGCGTACAATCTCAACAGCTGGGTGTGTCACATGTGTTCCCTTGAAGACACGTGGGAAAACTTTTAGGAATTCTATTTTTGACACTGGATGTAGAACCATGACATCAAAGAGTGCATCCGCAATATCTGCATCAGGACAGACCAACATCCCTCCACCGTAACTTCGACCATTTGCTACCGCAATTAGCATCGCTTCCGTTGAAATACTGCGATCATCTAGGGTTATCTCGTAATGTCGTGGCTTGAATCGCGGTAGTTCGATAGCAATAGCTGCATTGTATTTCATGGGTCCTTTCGGCCATGACATTGTGTTCGCCCTCTCATTTACCATTGAATCAAAGCCAGTTGATAAAACAGCACCAAACCACTCACCATCGACTAAGCCCAGATCAATCGACTTCGGCGCCGTTGAGATGATTGCCTCCAGGTAGGGATCTATATGTTCAAGAGACCATCCCAAACTTCGAACGAAGTCATTTCCTGTTCCCGCTGGAATAACCGCTAGTGGTATCTGTGCTGGAGTAGTTTTCTGCAGGACGATGTGGGCTAATCCATCTCCCCCAACGCTGATTACACCGTTGCACTCTGGGAAATTATCGATGAATACGGCAAGGTTAGTAGCAACCGAACTGGCCGAAATGCCTGAAATGATCTGGTGTTCAATATTTCGTGATGTAAGAAAGGCCGCGACACGGCCGCCGGTAGTGGAGCCTTTGCCAGATCCAGAAGTTGGATTGATAACCAAGGCCCACATGAGGCGACCTTATCGCCCTATCACTCGATAGGAGTAGCAGCCTCGATTGTTGAAACCCCCGTCGGGATCTGCGCCGAACGCTTATCGCGCCGTCTATCGACTAACAGGGCGATTCCACCGGCCATAAAATAAAGGCCACAGAGAGGAATCGCTAGTAGCGCCATTGTGAAGGGATCTGCAGTTGGAGTAAAAGCGGCGGTGAAGAGAACTATTGAAAAGACCCAGATTCGCCATGGACGCAGAATTGTTGTGCCTCGCAAAAATCCAATCAAATTAAACGTCACCAAAAATATGGGTAGTTCAAAGGCTAAACCAAAAAGCAAGATGATCCGCATAACGAAATCTAAATAGTCATCAAATCTAACAAGATTCGAAAGTGCGTTTGGTGTAAAACCAAAAAGGACTTTAATTGCAATAGGCAGAATCACATATCCCAAGGTTGCACCTAAAGCAAAAAATGGTGTCGCCGATAGTAGAAACAGTATCGAGTTACGCTTCTCTTTTCGATGCAGACCAGGTGCAATAAAGGCCCATAGTTGATAGAGCCAAAAAGGAGCCGAGAGGATTATGCCGGTAAGAAGAGCGACTTTGATTTGCAGATTCAAAGGACCTAGAACTCCGTTGATATATAGAGCACCGCAGTGCGTAGCACCAGAGCTTTGAGCCGCTTTAAGATCGCAAACAGGCAAGGCTAACTGGGTAATTATATCGTTGTAGAAATACCATCCTACGATTGATGCAAGCACGATAACGATCGAGGCACGGAAACCCCTCTTGCGTAATTCGCGAAGATGTTCAAGCAGTGGCATCCGTGCGTCTGAATTGGACGCCATAACTATCTACTTCTCGGAAGTAGTGTCGCCCTCAGATTTCTTTTCCTCCGTGCCCATCTCCTTCATCTCACTCTTAAAGATACGCATAGAGCGTCCGAGTGAACGAGCAGAGTCTGGAAGGCGCTTGGCACCAAAAAGGACGAGAATCACGATGAGAAGAATTAGAATATGGCTAGGCTCCTTGAGAAACATGGGGCAAACTCCCTTTTAGATGAGTACGAAATATAGTTAGACAAGGTTACCGCAGAGCTGGGCTTTATAGATAGGTCTTTTAGGTGGATGCATAACGGTTGAGTATTGACTGCGCCGCCCGTAGCACGTCAGAGCGAATGTCGGCCGGACTGAGAACTTCAACGCTGCCCGAGGATGCCAATACAGAGCGCCTGATCCACTCATGTGAGAATGAAGTGGTCTCCATCGCACCACGATGAGATTCTCGATCGAGGCCAAATCTCTCCATCACCTCGCGTTCCCTCGAGTGAGTACAGATCGTGTATGCAACTTCGTGTTTTTGTTCTGACGGTGTGGTGGATATTTTTTGCACCGCAGTCAGTACCGCCGTTTGGATACGGTCGAGTCTGAAACTTCTGAAGGCGCGGGCGTTCTGGCATATCCCCCATAAATATTCAGAGCCATTCTCAACTCGAAGCTCTATGGGTACAACTATTCGCTTTGTGATCGTATCTGAATAAGAGGAGTGGTAAACAATTTCAACTCCACTTTTTTCTCGCACGGCCCTCTCAACAATGGAGCGGACTGACCCTGGCATCACCGGTAACGCACTTAACTTGGCTGGAATCGAACTTCGGGCTGATAGGCGTGTTACTAAATCAAGGGCGATCTTTTTCAGATCTTCACGGTCGTTGGGTAGAGATTCAATAACTAAATCAAGTCCCAATAAGAGCGCGATGGACTCTTCATCGCTAAGAGTTCGCGGATGTGCGAGAGTTTCGGCGTTATGAATCGTCACAAAACCTGACTCAAAGGAGAGATCCATCAGCTCTAGCGGTGTGTAGCCCGGCAGACCGCACATCCAGAGAGTTGTTAAATCTGCAACCATCTGGCTTTGGCTCACATCGAACTCTTGAGCCAGAGAGAGAAGTTCTATCCCTTGATGTGAGGCTAAGTAGGGCACAAGATCTAAAAGTCTAGCTGTACGGCCCAGTGGGGTTTGCGGCGCCCTAGACATGCAAGAGAACAATCTCGTGGAGTTTAGTCATGACATCTGTACGAAGTTCGATGGGTGCTATAACAAAAGCATCCTCTCCATGCCACAGAACCAAGTCAATCAAGGTTTGCGAATTAAAATACTCAACTGTTATCTGATCCCACTCCCCCTTATCAATAATCGATAATGCAGTATTTCTTAGCAGTTGCGCCTTGCCCTTGCGAATATCTATAGTGGCAACTGTGGCGTTTTCCAAATTGGATAGGGATTGAAAGACATCGAAGCCCTCCGGAATCTCATACCCACCTGGAACCTGCATAGAGGTTATTTCGCCATCGATGCGATCTAATCTAAAAGTACGTATCTGCGATTTCTCCGTATCCTTGCCTGCAACATACCAATGCGAGTTCTTTGTTGCGATTGCAAAGGGTTCGACTATTCGAGATTGCCGCTCGAGGTTCGATGAGAGATAAGTAAATGAAATCCTTTGTCGTTTAGCAATCGCCGTCGTAATCACGAGGAAATCATCATGAGCAGCGTTCAATCTGGGCGCGATCGCAGGAACTCCATCGAGATCGGATTCGACACCTATTGATCGAAGTTTCGTCAGAGCGCTGTGTGCAGCATCATCTAGTGCGGCACCTCGCCACGCCTCAGCTGCGAGTGAAAGTAGAGCGATTTGAACTCCAGAAATCTCTCCAAGATCTAAAGCGTATCTCTCTGGTTTAATGCGATAGCCGGCTTCATCCTCAAATACTGGATCAAAGCTTCCCACTTCAATTACAACTCCAAGATTTCGCAGGTCATCTTTATCGCGCTCGAACATACGCTCTTTAGTCTCTGCACTACCTTCGTAGCCATCTACAGACCTAAAGATTTCACTTTTGGTCAAATATCTTTTTGTTGCGAGCAGAGCGATGGTGAGATTGATCAAACGCTCAATCTTCCGAGACACCGTAAGCTCCTTTAGCTGGTCTGCGACGTCTAGCAAGAACTTCGACTCCTGGTGCCATCTTTCTCGTTTGAATCAAAAATCCTGTGTGACCTATCATGCGCTGCTGTGGACGCACAGCAAGACCCTCGTGATGCCAGCCGCGCACAATGGTCTCTGAACTCTCTGGCTCAGTAAATCTGCCATCGGCCTTGATAGCCTCGGCAGTCACCGATAACTGAGTAGTGGTTGCGACGTAGGCCAGAAATACTCCGCCAGGTCGAAGTGCACGTGCAGCTAAATCAACACACTCCCACGGTGCGAGCATGTCTAAAATAACTCGGTCGTAACTATCAACTACATCTTGATCCTGTAAATCTCCAACGGTGAGCATCCAGTTGGAGGGTAAGGCACCGAAGTAGCTTTCAACATTTGAGCGCGCATTCTCCGCAAAATCTGCTCGACGCTCCACCGAATGAAGGCTTCCGCTGGCTCCACAGGCGCGAAGAAGTGAGATTGTTAGCGCACCACTCCCGACTCCGGCCTCTAGTACCCGGGCCCCTGGATAAATATCGGCTAAGCCAACAATCATGGCGGCATCTTTTGGATAGACGATTGTGGCCCCGCGAGGCATCGTCAAAACGAAATCTGCCAAAAGTGGCTTAAATGCAGTAAATTTTAATCCCGCAGTTGTCATTACGACGGAGCCTTCAGGCATTCCAATTAGCTCATCATGAGTGATCCAACCCTTGTGCGTATGCCACTCTTTTCCAGACACGATTGTAAAACTGTATAACTTACCTTTGGGGTCGGTTAATTGAATCCGATCACCAGCTGCGAAGTACCCCAAATTCGACACGAGAGTATCTTAGATGAAAAAAATCGACCGAGTACGGGTATCTTGCAACACGTGAATATGGATTCCCGTCTACGCCTCTCCCCTAGCAGTGTCAGTGACTACACCAATTGCCCGCAACTCTATAAATACCGTGCGATAGATCGACTTCCGCAACCGCCTAGCCTAGATGCTGAGCGAGGAACTCTCGTCCACACTGTTTTGCACGATCTTTTTGAAAGTATTCCAACTGATCGCACCCCTCAAACTGCTATCGATCTACTTCCATCTCGTTGGAGGGCTCAGGTTGATGCAAAGCCCGAGCTAACCGAGTTGGTCACAAATGAAAAAGAGTGGCTAGATCGCGCATCATCCCTTCTCACTACATATTTTACACTCGAACAACCCTCAAGTTTTGAAGCAACCCATCGAGAGATGCATTTAGAGAATAACTTTGAAGAAAATGTCTATCTACACGGATATGTCGACCGCTTAGATATAGCAGCAACAGGTGAGGTGCGCATCGTGGATTACAAAACTGGCAAAGCTCCCAAATCAGGGTGGGAGGATAAGGCTCTCTTTCAACTACGCGTGTATGCACTCTTGTACTGGAAAACTAGCGGTGTGCTCCCCCGTTTGTTGCAGTTAATCTACTTAGGCGACGGCAAGTTGATAAAGAACAACCCGACAATGGCCGATATTGAATCAGCAGAAAAGTTTTTACACCGCGTCGCAAAAGATATATTTATTTCAATCGAAAAAAATTACTGGCCACCCAAGCCCAGCAGGTTGTGTGATTGGTGTTTCTTTAAGACTATCTGTCCAGCACATGTACGTTAAATCGCGGCTGAAAAATCTTCGAATAACTCCGCCAACTTAGCAAAAGAGAGTTGCTGCAAGCTCCTGATACTCCGAACACGCGTGCTTTCAAGAACCGTTACTAGATGAGGCACCGCTATGAGCCAAGCACCGCTGGCTTGTGCAGCTGCTACACCGGTTAGCGAATCCTCAAAGATCAACGAATTCGATATCTCTGCACCGGATTTTTTTGCCGCTAGTAGATACGCATCGGGATGAGGCTTTGTGTTGATAACATCATCGGAACTAATAGAGAAGGGAAATGGACTACCTCCCAGGTTATCTAGGACTGCATCGACGATAATACGTGGACTAGCTGAAACTAATGCAGTTGCTATTCCATGTGCTGCAAGCTCACGAACAAGTTCGATAGCACCTGGCATCAAAGGAGTTTTTCCCCGCAACTTCGCACATTGGACGTCAATAAGTTTTTGGGTGAAGTAGGCGGGTGATTCGACACCTAGGCATCGAACAGACATATATTCACCAACGCGCGAAAGTGGACCGCCTAAGCATGCTACTTGATCTTGGGCCTGCCATTGATATCCATAGGCGGCTGTGATCTCTGATTCAGATTCGAGCCACAGCGGCTCGGAGTCGACCATGAGGCCATCCATATCAAAGAAAATGGCGTCAAAAAAACGGCGCTCGTTTGAGTTCGTCACTTGCAGGAGGGTACCGTAAGGTTTGTTAATGTGGAGATACATCAGATTCCGACGTTAAGGAATCCAGTAATGGTGATCGCCTTCTCTGGTTGGAACGATGCAGGTGAGGCGGCGACAGGTGCCCTCGATCATTTGATTGCAGCGTGGCGCGATGATTCAAGTGAGATTCTTCCGCAGTTGATCGCAGATGTGGATCCTGAAGATTTCTATGATTTTCAAGTCAACCGGCCGCAAGTATTTACAGATGAGAGTGATTCGCGAAAAATTACCTGGCCAACTACCGAGGTATATGGTCTTGTACTTCCTCATCTCGATCATGATCTCGTGATCGTAAAGGGTGTGGAGCCATCTATGCGATGGAAGAGTTTTACGCGTGAGCTTTTGGATTTAGCCGATGATTGTGAGGTTTCGATGATTCTCACGATGGGCTCGCTACTTGCAGATATTCCACACAGCAGACCAATCACGGTAAACATAACCGCTGCTAATCCAAAAATCGCAACACGTTTAGATGTGGAGATATCAACCTACGAAGGTTCAACTGGAATTTTAGGCGTCATTCATGATGGATGCCAACGTCGCGGTATTGACGCCGTTTCATTATGGGTGCCCGTACCCCACTACGCCTCAAATGCTCCATCACCCAAGGCCTCATTGGCTTTAATTCATGCTCTCGAAGATTTTCTCACTATCGCAATACCTCAAGATGAACTTGCATTGGCATCGGATGCTTGGGAGGTGGAGATAAATACATTGGCTAAAGATGATAACGATGTTGCAGAGTATATTAAGAATTTAGAAGAGAGCAAAGATGCCGCTGATATCCCTGAGATATCTGGTGACATGATCGCAAAAGAGTTTGAGCGTTATCTACGTCGTCGTTCTCAAGATTAAAGCTTCAATCCCAATAAAGCATCTAAGCTAAACCGTACTGCTGTTACATCCCCCCCGATTGAGCCTTGCAAAGTTTTTTCGACCCATTCTTCAATGGCGGCAATCACTGTAGGAGTATTCAAATCATCGGCTAAGCTGGCAATAATTATCTGAATCAAACCAGAGCTCTCATAAACCGTATTCATTGCTATGGCTTTTCGCAAACGCTTTAACGATGATTGTGCTCGGTCTAGTAATTCCGTACTCCACATCTGATCATTTCGGTAATGATGGCCCATCAATGCATATCGAATGGCCATAGGATCTACGCCATTGGCAACTAAATTAGAGACAAGAACAAGATTTCCCTTGCTCTTACTCATCTTTTCACCATCTAAACCAATCATTCCGGCGTGTACGTAGTTAGCCGCTAACTCTTTTCCGGTAAGGATTCGCGCCTGGGATCTACACATTTCATGGTGAGGGAAAATCAAATCACTTCCACCACCTTGAATATCGATGAGACAACTCTCCTGAGAACCTGGATTAAGGTATTCAAGTGCGATCGCAGTACATTCAATATGCCAGCCAGGGCGCCCAACACCAAAGGGTGAAGGCCATCCTGGCTCACCTTCTCGCTGTGACATCCAAACTAAACAGTCAAGTGAGTGAATCTTGCCGGCCAGTGTTGGATCTCCTCCACGCTCGGCAAAAATCGCTTCCATCTCTGATTGACTCATATGAGAGAGTGCACCAAAATCTGATTCAGCAGAGTTAGAGAAGTAGTAATCACTTCCTATTGGATATATAGAACCTCGTTTATCCAAATCTTCTATCGACTTTACAACTAGCGGTATCGAATCAACTGCCCCGATGTAATGTGCAGGTGGAATAACACGCAGATTGAACATGTCATTGGCGAAAAGTTTGATCTGTGAATGTGCTAAATCAGTCCAATCAACGCCATCACGTTTTGCACGCTCAAGAAGTGGGTCATCTATATCCGTAATATTCTGAACATAGTTGACCTCTGCACCCTGCGCTCGTAGATATCGATTGATTAAATCGAAGGTCAAATATGTAGCCGCATGCCCTAGGTGGGTAGCGTCGTATGGTGTTATTCCGCAGACATACATTCGGTAACTGGGTTTTGTAGGTACTAACTCTTTGTGGCCTGAACGTGAGTTTGTTAGATAAAGTGGCAATACGTCTACACCACTAGCTAAGGTAGGAATGGCGACAGTGTCCCAGGATTTCACTCCCTTATCCTAGTTAATCCTGGACTAAAAGGCCGGCCATGGCACAGCCGGCCAATCCGGATTAGGTGTAGGCATTGCACCATTAGATATCAATGTATCTATGCGCAAAGAAAGGGCGTTTAACTCTGTCGTTGTCAAATAAGGAGAGAGATCGATCTCCTGCACAATCGACTGCCGTGCTCTTTCTAGGATTTGAATTTCATCTTTTGTCAGTGGATCACCAGCCCACTGCCAAAGTACGGTACGCAGTTTATTCTCACTATGAAACGTGACCCCGTGATCACAACCAAATAATTCTCCGGCGGGAGTTGGTAGAAGATGACCAATCTTTCTATCTGTGTTATTGATAATCGCATCAAATAAGGCCATTGATCGAAGCATTGGGTTATCAGAAGAGAAAAATGTGCCGAGATCAATGCTCTCATCAATGTCAATCCACTCTTGCACCATTCCAAAACCATAAGGACCATCACGCAAAATTGTGAGTGGAACTAGATTAAAACCAAGTGTGTTACTGATTAGAAACGCTGCGTACTCCCGATAGGCCAAAGCCCCATCTGGGAAATCCCAAAGTGGTCTTTCGCCGGCGATGGGTTTGTAGATACAAGTTATCGATTGATCTCCATGTGTGGCTGTGGCATACAAAGTTGCATTTGAAGCATCGACTAATCTGCCCGTTACGTTTAAATCACCAATGGAGAGAAGTTCAAACTTATCGTCGATAGCCATTGGCCCTCGGGCATAAGTGAGCCTGCGGATCTATCGGAAAACCACAGAATGGACATGGCAAACGACCTGCACTCACCAACGCCTTAGAACGTTTAACAAATGCACCGCACTGCGAAATATCGAGAGCGACCTTTAGGGAGTTACCTGACTCCTCATCGGGGGAGGCAATTTCAAAGAGCTCTATACTCATTCTAGATTCGATCTCATCCCAAGACATTGAAATAGATCCAACTGCAAACTCCGCTTCAATAGGTGTATTGAGTGGCGCATCATCTCGGGCCAAATCCAGCATCTTCAGCGAAAAATCATTTCTGCGTAGATCATTCATTACGATCGCAAGACGTTCGGCCAAGGCTGCCACTTGCGCTTTTTCTAGGGCGAGGGTTACTAGTCGTGTCCCATTTTGTGCTTGAATAAAAAAAGCGCGCTCTCCTGGCTCTCCAACGGTGCCGGCTACAAATCGATTTACCGAGTCAAAGACAAAGCTCACTTACCCGCTCCTCCGCCTAAGAGGTTGCGCTTCCTATATGGCGCATTAATAAAACCCTCTAAGTCTGCTCTTGAGTCGTTAAGCAATATCAACCGTGGTTTGGAGCTACTGAAATCAATGATTGTCACTGATGCAGGATCGATAACAATACGTTGAAAATCATCGAGATGCATTCCTAGGCATGATGCAACAATTGATTTAATCACATCGCCATGGCTAACTAAAACTGCTGCACCTTTTTTCTTCGAACCGATTGCGGAATGAACTGCGCGCATGGCACGTTCTTGCATCTGCGCCAAGCCCTCTCCTGATGGAAAATACATAGCACTCGGATTGTTTTGCACTGTCTTCCAGAGCTTATGCGACGATAAAATCGTTAGTTTTTTACCACTCCACTTTCCATAATCCACTTCAATTAAATTCTCATCTTTTACAATATCTAAGCCACGATTACTTTTCTTGCCTATGCTCTCCCACCACGGATTAATGGTTTCGGCGCAGCGCTCTAGCGGACTAATACGAAGCTCACTGACGATTATCGCTCCTAAGCGAGTAATAAGTTCTTGGGATTGAGAGACGCCAGTTGCAGATAGATGGACGCCAGAGATACGTCCAGAAAGAACGCCTCTGGCATTGGCTTCAGAGTGGGCATGTCGAATCAAAACTATCTGCATAAAGATAAGGCTATCGCAGGTTTTTCGCCACCGCCTTGCTAAGGTCGCCCCATGGAAATGCGCAGAGCAGGCAATAGTGGATTAATGCTCTCGCGTTTGGGTCTTGGCACTATGACCTGGGGTCGCGATACCGATGAACATGAAGCTGCAGATCAATGCCGGGCTTATATTGAAGCTGGTGGGAATTTCATCGATACAGCAAATACTTATGGAGATGGCGACAGCGAGAGAGTAATCGGTGGGCTGGTT
>CAEZWP010000001.1_pt1 | contig 95278 bp, 100 predicted proteins | sample 7265021 | NCBI WGS metagenome assembly CAEZWP01 (sample SAMEA6813885, study PRJEB35770) | uncultured Actinomycetes bacterium | biome: Freshwater; feature: Freshwater reservoir; material: water | place: Czech Republic | collected 2015-11-04 | depth 0.5m m | reverse complement strand
TGCAAAGCCCATATTTTCTGCAACTGTCATATGTGGGTAAAGAGCATATGACTGGAAGACCATTGCAATGTCGCGATCTTTTGGTGCAACATTTGTAACGTCGCGATCACCGATTAAAATTCTGCCGTTATCGATTTCTTCAAGTCCTGCCAACATACGAAGTGATGTTGACTTTCCGCAACCTGATGGGCCGACTAAAACTAAAAACTCACCATCATTTACAGTCAAATTTAACTTATCAACTGCAGGTGCTGTGGTGCCTGGATATATACGTGATGCAGCTTCGAAAACTACTGAGGCCATGAGATTGCTCTCCTTCTCCGGGCAGGTACGTGCCCGACGATCCGAGGATGAAGGTGATGGCTCGGATGAGCCAACGCAAGAATTGTAGAGGCAGGGTCAAAATATGGAAAGTTGGGCCAATCGTGCGTAGCGTATAGTTGAGCCCCTAATGGAACCTCACTCGCTGGGCTCTTTACTAGGCGATATCGCAATAGTTGCCGCTCTGATTCTGACGGCCTCACTCTTTGTGGCTGCCGAGATCGCCCTGATCTCACTTCGAGATAGCCAGGTCCGCCAACTTGCCAGCCGTGGAAAACGCGGGGCCCGCGTTGCACAGTTAGCTGAAAATCCCAACCGTTTCTTAGCCGCGGCCCAAGTCGGCGTTACCGTCTGCGGATTTTTATCGGCCGCCCTCGGTGCAGAAAAACTCGGTGGCTATGTCATCCCATGGCTTGAAGGGCGCGGGCTATCTCATGGCATAAGTACCACACTGTCGATTATCGGTGTGACTTTAGTAATCGCATACTTCTCACTGGTCTTTGGTGAGCTCGTACCAAAGCGCCTTGCCTTATTTCGCTCTGAGGAGATTTCGCTGGCCTCGGCGGGAATCATTGATGTCATCGCCACAATATTTCGCCCAATAATCTGGCTGCTCTCTCATTCAACCGACATTGTGGTGCGTGCATTTGGCGTTGATCCAAAAGAGGCGCGCAGTGCGATGAGTGAAGAAGAGCTCCTTGATTTAGTTGCAGGACATGCCGCGCTATCGGCCGAGGAGCGCGACATTGTTGAAGAGGTCTTTAATGCATCAGAGCGCCAAGTGCACGAAGTCATGGTTCCGCGCACTGAAGTAGATTTCATGGACGCATCCCTTTCAGTTGGAAAGGCGATTGAGTTAGCCGTTGATAAGGCCCACTCTCGCTATCCAGTTGTACGTGGTTCATCGGATGAGGTCGTTGGCTTTATTCACGTACGAGATTTGTTGGATACATCTCTTGCAAGTAAGTCGACCAAGATTGTCGAACTAGTGCGCAGCATTATGTTTTTACCTGGCACTAAAGGCGTCTTACCTGCTTTAACTGAGATGCGCCTGCAGGGTCAACATGTAGCAATCGTTCTTGATGAATACGGTGGTACCGATGGCATCGTCACGCTCGAAGATTTAGTCGAATGTTTAATCGGAGATATTCGCGATGAATACGATGAGGTTGAGAGCGATGTAGCGGTGGAGGTGCGCACCGGTGATTTCGAAGTTGATGGTCTGATCTCTATTGAAGAGCTCACAGAGCAGACAGATTTAGAGATCCCTGATGGCCCATATGAAACCGCGAGCGGCTTTGTGATGCATTATTTAGGTCGAATCCCACGCGAGCATGATGTTGTGAACCTCAATGGCCTTCGTATTACTGTGCTTTCTATGGAGGGCAAACGCGCTGGCCGCTTACTTATTTCGAGAGCCTAAGTTCTGAAGTGGCTGATAGGTCGAGTCATTCAGCAATTTCGCAGGTAGTCCCCCCAAAAGTGATGGGCTAACTTCTACAATTTCCTAATACCTGATACCTGTAGAGAGTAGTAGTAGAGATGAAAAATGAAATGAAGCTTGCCATTATCTGCGGCAGATAACTCAACGGGTACGACGTGTGAAAAAATTAGGGGTGAGTGCCACTTCGGGATCTATGACAGTGGAGTGCACCAAGGTTGCAAATTTGCCGGGAGAAAGCGCAGTGTTCCCTCGTTGGAAGTAAATACAATGGCAGCCAAGAAAGCTCTCAGTCAGGTTTTAAGCAGACTCTTGTTTAGCTATTTCTGTTCGGCCAAGAAACCAGTGGCCTATGAATCCAGTGGCCAGAGCGACTGCAACTCCAAGGTTTGAGTATGCCCAAGCACCTTCTCTACCACCTAAGCCAATTGGCTCTAGCAAATAGCCCTGCCACGATAACCATGATGCAAAGCCGTTTGTTACTAGTCCCCAGCCTGCAGCAGAGGCAGCCACCATTAGTGTCACTGACGACCAGTTGACTGATCCATAACGGCCGTTCGAATCAAAGAGATCTGATTCATCGTAGCCACGTTTGCGCAAGAACAGGTCTGCGACGAAGATACCGGCCCATGCAGCGATCGGGACACCAAGAGTGATAAGGAATCCCTGGAATGGGTAGAAGAAGTTTTCGGCAAACCACACCATGTAGATAGTGCCGAGAATCATGATGACACCATCGATGCCAACAGCCACTGCACGAGGGATTTTTAGACCAAGCGAGATAAGTGCAAGGCCAGAAGAGTAGATATCTAAAACGGTTCCGCCAACAAGGCCCAATATTGCTACCGCTGCGAAGAGCAGGAGATACCACGTTGGAAGAATCGTTGTGAGCGCTCCGATTGGATCGCTAGAGATTGCATCATTGAGCTTTTGATCGCTGCCGGCTAATAGAGCGCCGTAAATCACAAGAATAATTGGTGCGATTGAAGCTCCAAGAACTGTCCAACCAACGACGCCACGGCTAGAAACTGTTCGTGGAAGATAGCGTGAATAATCTGCTCCAGAATTCACCCAGCCCAAGCCAAATCCGGTCATACCAAAAATCAGCACCCCAATAAAAGTTTGAACATTTCCCTCAGGGTGGGCAGATACTGCGCTCCAACTAATCTCCTTAAAGGAGAGCAGTATGTAACCAATGGTCAAAACCGCAGTTGCAATGGTGATAATTTTTTGTAACTTCATAATGACGCTAAAGCCGAGTACTCCTGCACCCATAGTAAGTAATACGACAATTAAAAAGCCAACTAGCTTTGCGCTAGTTCCATGAATTCCGCCAATTCTTTCGAAAACTGTGGCAGTAGCAAGCGTTGCTAATGAGCAGAGAACGGTCTCCCAGCCTACGAGTGCAATATATGAAAGTGCGCCTGGCAGTTTATTTCCATTAATGCCAAATGCTGCACGAGAGAGCGTCATCGTAGGTGCAGAGCCGTGCTTACCAGCTAATGAGACCAAACCGACAAGTAAAAATGAGAATGCAGTACCTAAAATTGCGGCAAGAGATGCTTGCCAGAATGAGACTCCAAAACCCAGGAACCAGGATCCATAGCTAACGCCGAGAACTGAGATATTTGCGGCACACCAAGGCCAAAATAAACTCCTTGGTTCCCCAGTCCGTTCGCTCTCTGCGATGACGTTAATGGCATTTGTTTCGACAACTAATCCGCCCAGACTTTGAGCCTCTGAATTCACTGTGAGCACCTCCTAATTATAGAGATGCCACTCAACTTGTGACATCTTTCGAACTTCATCTGCCAGCATTAGGGTTAAGAATATCTCAATGTCACTTGCAATTGGTCTCTTTAAGTCCCCAAATTGTGTGAGAATTAACCATGACCCAGAAGCGAGTTCTATCGGGAATTCAGCCCACGAGTGACTCATTTCATTTAGGCAATTATTTAGGCGCGGTTAAACAATGGGTAGAGCTTCAGGACGGACATGATGCGTTTTACTGCATCGTAGATCTTCATGCCTTAACTGGGGAAATTGAACCAGCACTTTTGCGTAAGCGGACCTTAGCTTCAGCTGCTCAGTTAATAGCACTAGGCATCTCCCCAGAAAAATCTACCCTTTTTGTCCAATCTCAGGTTCCACAACATAATCAACTCGGTTGGTTGATGGAGTGCATCGCCGGATTTGGCGAGGCAAGTCGTATGACACAGTTTAAAGATAAGTCTTCCAAGGCTGGAGCAGATTCGGCGCGCGTGGGTTTGTTCACATATCCTATGCTGCAAGCTGCAGATATCCTTTTGTATCAAGCACATTTGGTACCGGTTGGCGAAGATCAACGTCAGCACATCGAACTCACACGCGACTTAGCAGGAAGATTTAATACTCGCTTTGGAGAGACTTTTCGAGTTCCAGATAATTTTATTTTAAAGACCGCTGCCAAGATCCAAGATTTGCAAGACCCAGCGGCAAAGATGAGTAAGTCATCGGGTTCGGTGGCAGGCGTTTTAGAGATTATGGATACCCTTGAGGCGAATGCAAAGAAAATCAAGAGCGCGACTACTGATGCTGGGCGTGAGATTAAGTTTGATGAAAAAGAAAAGCCTGGAATTAGTAACCTATTAACTATTCATTCAGCACTTTCGGGAGTTGCAATTGAAAAGCTAGAGGTTGAGTTCGAAGGTAAAGGCTATGGAGATTTTAAATCAGTAGTAGCTGATGTGGTAGTTGAGTATTTGCGGCCGATTCGTAGCGCTGCACTGGAGTTACTCGATGATGAGAAGAGCCTTATTGATATCTTGCATGTAGGGGGAGCTAAAGCTCGCGACGTCGCATCAAGCACCCTTGATTTGGCTTATAAAAACCTTGGCGTTGTTCGGTAGTTCTAGCTTTAGAACTCTAAACTAAGGCTTGAGGGTTTGCAGAAACGTTACATCCCCATCATTTAAACCGCCTTAATTGTTGAGTTTCTCTGTGCGTAACTACTAGGCTGACGTTACACATCAACCTTCCATCTGAGCCTTTGAGGCTTATGAGGAAGATCCCTTGGAGGAAAATTGAAGAATACATTTCGTGTAGTAGCTGCCCTTGCAGCAGCAACACTCATAGTGGGAGTTACCACCATGCCTGCAGCAACAGCTGCAGTTAAGACAAAGGCTTGCTTAGCCCTTGATACTGGTGGCGTCGACGACAAGTCATTTAACGCATCATCATGGGCTGGCGCTGTGAAGGTAAAGAGCGCTTCAACCTCTGTTGAGTACTTGCCAGCAGCATCATCTTCTGAGTTTGCTGGAAACATAAAGAAGTTTGTAGACAACAAGTGCACAATTATTATTGGAGTTGGATTTGCTATCAGCGGTGCAATCATTGCATCTGCTAAGGCCAACCCAAAGATTAGTTATGCAGTTGTCGATGATGGCGCATACGATTGCAACGCTGACTACTCAGTATGTAATCCAGTAGCCAACGTCAAGGGTCTTACATTTGCAACACAGGAAGCAGCTTTCTTAGCTGGTTATGTTGCAGCTGGTTACTCAAAGACTGGAATCGTTGCAACATACGGTGGAGCTCCATACCCAACTGTTACTTGTTTCATGAGCGGTTTCAAGCAGGGTGTTGACTATTTCAACACTGTCAAGAAGAAGACAGTAAAGGTACTTGGTTGGGATGGTAAGAACGGTGAGTTCATCGGAGACTTCCAGAACACAACAAAGGCACTTGCAACTTCTAAGGCGTTCGAGCAAGCAGGCGCAGATGTAATCATGCCCGTAGCTGGAGGCCTTGCCGCACAGACAGCACAGAACTCAATGACAAGCAAGAAGTCAGTGACAATCTGGGTTGATACAGATGGTTATGTATCAGCAAACCAATATAAGTCAGTACTTCTAACATCAGTTATGAAGGGTCTCGGAGAGGCTGTAGGTTCAGTTATCACAGATGCCTCGAAGGGTAAGTTCACTAACACTTCATATGTTGGAACTCTTGCTAATAAGGGAACAAAGATAGCTACTTATCATGATCTAGCTAAGAAGGTTCCTGCAAAGATTCAAAACGAAGTTCGCGCAATTGCCGCAGACATCGTTGCAGGAAAGATTAAGGTCAAGCCATAATCTAGGTTGCTCTATAAAGGGCGAGTGCGTCTTCGGACGCCTCGCCCTTTATCTTTGTAAGATTCTCTATTGAGAGGTAGATTGAGGCCATGTCCCTTGAACTACGCGCAATAACTAAGCGTTTTGGTGGGCTGGTAGCAAATGACGCGATCGACTTCGCGGTTGCTGATGGAGAAATTCATGCGATTCTTGGCGAAAATGGTGCTGGTAAATCAACCTTAATGAACATTGTCTATGGATTACTGCAACCAGATTCAGGAACTATTAGCGTCGATGGCAAAGAGCTTACAATTAACAGTCCGCTTGACTCATTAGCTGCCGGCATTGGCATGGTGCACCAGCACTTCATGTTGATTCCTGTTTTTACGGTCGTGGAAAATATTGTGCTGGGTCATGAAAAGACTGGCATACTGGGAAAACTCGACCTTGCAACTGCCCGCGAAGAGATTTTGCGGATTTCACGAGAGTTCAATTTTGACGTCGATCCAGATGCGATAGTCGAAGAACTACCCGTAGGAATTCAGCAACGGGTCGAGATCATTCGTGCGCTCATTTATGACGCAAAAGTTCTAATTTTAGATGAACCCACAGCGGTTTTGACTCCTCAAGAAACTGATGAGCTGCTAATTAATTTAAAGAAGTTACGTGAATCAGGAAAAGCGATTGTATTTATTAGCCATAAGTTACGTGAAGTAAAGGCGATTGCTGACACAATAACGATTATTAGGCGGGGAAAAGTAGTCGGGACGGCATCGCCATTAGCTGAGCAAAGTGAGTTGGCATCGATGATGGTCGGTCGTGAAGTCGATCTTAAGGTCGACAAAGAGCCAGCAAAGTTGGGCTCAGAAGTCTTAAAGGTCCAGAACTTAACGATTCAGGATCACACTGGTCGTATATTAGTAAATAAAATCTCCTTTCATGTTAACGCTGGTGAGATTTTGGCGATAGCAGGAGTGCAAGGCAATGGCCAAAGTGAAGTTGCCGAAGCCATGCTTGGCCTTCGTGAACATGTAGCAGGCTCTGTGCGAGTCGATGGGCAAGAGATTATCGGCAAAAAGGTCGTTGACTGTTTAGATTTAGGAATCGCGTATGTCCCTGAATCTCGCGAGCTCGATGGATTAATTTCAACGTTTTCTATCGCCGAAAATCTGATTTTAGATACACATATGGGCGCCCCATATTCAAAGTTTGGCAGATATTTTCCTGAAGCAGTCAAGAAAATAGCGCAGGAGCGAGTTGCTGAGTTTGATATTCGTACTCAATCAGTCTCAGATACGGCCTCATCTCTGTCTGGTGGAAATAAACAGAAAGTTGTCTTGGCGCGCGAACTATCTCGGCTAGTAAAACTAGTTGTTGTATCGCAACCAACACGCGGATTAGATGTTGGTTCGATTGAGTTTGTGCATGAGCGATTAGTAGCCGAGCGCAATGAGGGTAAGGCAGTTTTGCTTTTTAGTACCGAGCTCGATGAGGTTTACGCATTAGCTGATCGGATTGCAATCATGTTTAAGGGTGAGATTATTGCAATCGCTGAACCGACAATTTCTCGTGAAGAGCTAGGTCTTTTCATGGCCGGAGTTTCTGCTCAAAAAGAGGTAAGTGCATGAAGCTACAACAACTGCGCAGAAAAGCTATTTTGCCAGTGATTGCCTTTGCACTTGCGCTCTTCGTGGGTGGTTTAGTCATTGGATTTACGGATTCACGGGTGCTTTCAAAGATTAGCTCCCCAATTAGTTTTATCAGAGTTTTTGCAAGCACTGTGGGGAATGCATACTTAGCTCTCTTTCAGGGAGCGATTTTCGATCCAAACTTAGCCGAAGGACATGGCCTCTTAACTGGCTTTTATCCCCTCTCCCAGACCGTGGTTAACGCAGCGCCCTTAGTGTTGTGCGGATTATCAGTTGCAATCGCATTTAAGGCCGGACTTTTCAATATCGGTGCACAAGGCCAGTTTATCCTTGGCGCAATAGGTGCTTCCTACGTTGGCTTCCACTATCAATTGCCAATCGTCGTGCACATTGTCGTAGCCATAGTTGCTGCAATCGTGTTATCAGCCCTGTGGGGTGGCTTTGTAGGGTTATTAAAAGCGAAGACCGGTGCGCATGAAGTAATTGTCACCATTATGCTCAATTATATCGCCGCAAACTTTTTACTTTGGCTTCTTGGAACGACAGCTTTCTTAAGGCCCGGCAGACTAGACCCACTTGCGCCACCGATTAAGGAGTCTGCGCGACTTTTACGTTTATTTGGTGACAACTACTCGGTAAACGTGGGTATTTTTATCTCGTTTTTTGTCGCGCTTCTCTTCTGGCTCCTTATTAATAGAAGTACTTGGGGATTTAAAACTCGCGCAGTTGGAGCTAACTCATCAGCGGCAAGGACCGCTGGAATCTCAGTTCAAAAAATCACCATCGGAACAATGCTAATTGCAGGCGCACTATCTGGGTTAGCTGGTGCAATTCATGTACTTGGTTTCCAGTATGAGTTGACTTCCGATGTTGCAGGAAGTTTTGGCTTCGATGCCATTACTGTTGCACTCTTGGGTCGCGGAGGTCCAGTAGGAGTAGTCCTTGCGTCAATGCTTTTTGCAGGATTACGTGTCGGAGGCACAACGATGCAGGCCAATGTTCAAGTACCAGTTGAGATTGTGTTGGTGATTCAAGCATTAGTCGTGTTATTCATAGCTGCTCCTGGATTGATCTCGCGATATTTAAAGATTAAAAACCTAGAAAGCGGTCAGGAAATAGCTTCGAAAGGTTGGAACGGTTAATGAAAAACAGTCAAGTTGTTTCCGCATTAACCAAAAAGCGAAGCCGAAACTTAAAAGTCATGGCCGTCTTAACGGTGATTTCCTTCGTGCTCTTTGCTTACCTTCCTGGAAAATCACAAGATGTCACCTTTAACTTTGTACTCGGTGATGAATGGGTAATCATTCATTCATGGGTAATTGGCTCAAAGATTGGTGCTTATAGTTTTAGTGCACTAGCGACAGTATTTTTTGGTATATCTTTTCTTCAAGCTCGCAATGGAAAGAAACTAGGCGTTAGTGCATTGGCGTACTGCCTCAGCATTTTTATCGCCTTTATTTGTTGGGCGGCGGCAGGCGCTGCAATTTCAGTGACTGGTCTGCTCCAAGGCGGACTTTTCCTAGCCATCCCACTCGTCTTTGGTTCACTATCAGGTCTCATATGTGAGCGCTCTGGAGTCATTAATATCGCAATCGAAGGCCAGTTACTAGCTGGAGCATTTGCTGCAGGGGTCGTAGGCAGCCTCACTAAAAATGCGTGGGCAGGCTTATTTGTTGCACCATTGGCTGGCGCACTGATCTCATTGCTATTGGCAACTTTTGCTATCAAGTATTCAGTGGATCAAGTGATTCTAGGATTCGTTATCAATGTGTTAGTCATTGGATTAACTAGCTTTGCAACACAGCGAATATTGACAACAGATGCTACAAGATGGAACTCAGCGCCAATATTCAGCACAATTCAAATTCCAATTCTTTCAAAGATTCCATTGATTGGTCCGATATTTTTCTCTCAAACAATCATCGTTTATATGCTCTATCTTATTGTCACGATTATTCAAGTCTCACTTTTCAAATCAAAGTGGGGTCTGCGAATGCGTGCAGTCGGAGAGCTTCCAGTTGCTGCAGAGAGCGTTGGTATTGATGTTAATAAAGTTCGCTTCCGTAATGTTTTGATTGCCGGACTTGTTGCTGGTTTTGGAGGTGCCTTCTTTACTGTTGGCTCATCTGGTGCTTTTAGTCGTCAAATGACTGCAGGAATGGGTTTCATTGCACTTGCTGCCTTGATCTTTGGCAAGTGGACTCCGCTGGGTGCAGTTGCTGCAGCGCTGTTGTTTGGTTTTGGAGATGAACTTAGAACAGTTCTTTCAATTACGGGTACTCCGATACCCAGTGAGTTTATGGTGATGGTCCCTTATATCGTCACGATTATTGCAGTCTCTGGCTTCGTCGGAAAGGTTCGAGCTCCGGCCAGTGATGGAATTCCATACAAGCGGGGGGAATCGCACTAATGAATATCGACTGGGATTTACTTCGAACACATGCAACCGCTGTTATGAAAAAAGCTTATGTGCCATATTCAAAGTTTCCAGTTGGTGTAGCGGCATTAGTCTCAGATGGTCGGATTATTACGGGGTGCAACGTTGAGAATGCAAGCTATGGCCTAACGCTATGCGCTGAGTGTGGTTTAGTCTCGGAGTTAGTTCAAAGTGGCGGTGGACGATTGGTTGCATTTGTCTGCGTTGATATCTCTGGAGATTATTTGATGCCATGTGGGCGCTGTAGACAACTTCTGCAAGAGCACGGTGGCACACAACTGCAACTCATGACAGATGTCGGAGTAAAAACATTGGGAGATTTATTGCCTTGGGCATTTGGGCCAGAAGAGATTGAAAAACGCCTTGATTGAGCCATTTGCAGCGGTAGAGATAATTGCAGCAAAGCGTGACTCACTTGTTTTAGGTGACCATCAGATTGATTGGGTCGTTGATGCATATACGCGTGGTGTTGTAGCCGATGAACAGATGTCGGCACTTGCGATGGCCATCTTGCTCAATGGAATGAACTCTCATGAAATTTCGCGGTGGACACAAGCAATGATCAATAGTGGTGAACGGATGAACTGGGCGATGCTGGATCGACCAACTGCGGATAAGCATTCAACAGGGGGGGTTGGAGACAAGATAACGCTCCCACTTGCACCCCTGGTCGCTGCCTGCGGAGGTGCGTTTCCGCAATTATCAGGGCGAGGATTAGGGCACACCGGTGGAACTCTGGATAAAATGGAGTCGATTAAAGGTTGGCGTGCCTCCCTAACTAACGATGAAATGCTCAAAGTCTTACAGGAAACCGGTGCAGTTATTTGTGCCGCAGGACCCGGACTAGCACCTGCTGATAAAAAACTCTATGCACTACGCGATGTAACCGCAACCGTTGAAGCGATTCCACTTATTGCATCCTCGATTATGAGCAAGAAAATTGCTGAAGGAACCTCAACTCTTGTTTTGGATGTCAAAACTGGCAGCGGCGCATTTATGAGCGACCCCAAAAAAGCCGGTGAACTAGCGCGAGTAATGGTGCAACTTGGGAAAGATGCTGGAGTCACAACTCGTGCCTTAGTAACTGCGATGGATGTACCTCTGGGACTAACCGCTGGAAATGCACTCGAAGTTGCCGAATCAATTGAAGTTTTAGCCGGTGGTGGTCCATCTGATGTTGTTGAGCTGACATTAATTTTAGCGAGAGAAATGATTGATGCTGCAGGCATTAAGGGGAAAGATCCAGAGCTTGCATTAAAAGATGGATCGGCGATGGATCATTGGCGAAGAATGGTAATCGCACAAGGTGGTGATCCCAATGCTGCTCTTCCTGTTGCAAAAGAGTCACATACAGTTATGGCGGCATCAACTGGGACCATCACAACTATGGATGCGTTGAAAGTTGGTATGAGTGCTTGGAGACTTGGCGCCGGGCGATCGAAGCAGGGCGAAAAAGTTCAAGCAGGTGCTGGCATTACAATGTATGCAAAGCCTGGCGATGTCATTAAGACGGGGCAGCCCCTCTTCACCCTCTTTACCGATGAAGCTCAACGTTTTGAGCGTGCGTTGCAATCCCTCGACGGTGCTGTCACAATCGTAGAAGGCGGAGTAGCGCAGCAACTTCCATTAGTTATAGAGCGGATTCTTTAATGAGTGTGTTATCGAAAAAGCCGACCGATGAACAAGTGAGCCGTCTTCCAAAAGTTCTCCTTCATGATCATCTAGATGGTGGACTGCGTCCGCAGACAATTATTGATATCGCACAGGAGATTGGTTACACGAACCTACCTACACGGGATGCGGCTGCGCTCGCCGAATGGTTTCGTGAATCCTGTGATTCAGGATCACTTGTTAGATACCTAGAGACTTTTTCACACACTATTGCTGTAATGCAGCGTCCTCAAGACATTGTTCGAGTTGCACATGAGTGTGCCTTAGATTTAGCACGCGATGGTGTTGTCTATGCCGAAGTTCGTGGTGCTCCAGAACTCTTTACACAAGGCGGTTTATCAATGTCACAAGTCATTGAAGCCACACTTGAGGGATATAGATCTGGAGAGAAAGCTGCAAAGGATGAAGGCTTTACAATCCGTGTTGAATCTTTACTGTGCGGAATGCGGCAAAATAAATTAAGCCAAGATGTTGCCGAACTTGCAGTTAAGTTCGGCAACCAAGGTGTTGTTGGCTTTGACATCGCTGGCCCTGAAGATGGGTTTCCGCCAAGTGATCAGTTAAAGACTTTTGAATATCTACGACAAGAAGATGCACACTTCACTATCCATGCCGGAGAGGCTTATGGTTTGCCATCGATATGGGAGGCGATTCAATTGTGTGGTGCTGAGCGATTAGGTCATGGTGTTCGAATCATCGATGATATTGATTTTTCCGGGCCCGAGCCACGGTTAGGAAAGTTAGCATCGTATATTCGAGACCGCCGTATTCCACTAGAACTATGTCCAACATCTAATCTGCAGACTGGAGCAGCCAAGAGCTACAAAGAACACCCTCTCGGTGTTTTGGCCACACTTCGATTTAGGGTCACCCTCAATACGGATAACCGATTAATGAGCCAAACATCGATGTCACATGAGATGCGCGAAAGCGTCAAGGCCTTTGACTGGAGCTTTACTGACTTGCAACGAGTGACTATCAATGCGATGAAAAGTGCATTTATCTCTTACCCTGAGCGACTGGTAATAATTGAAGAGATCATCAAGCCTGGATTTGCTGCAATCGCAGCCGAGTAAGGCTTTTTAAAGCCCTATTGGGTGCCAGACGGTTTTGTCCTCTAAGTAGGCCAGGATTCGTCCTGGATTTGCTGATTTGAAACTATAAATACGCTTAAGGTTTTCAGCCCCTGCGATACGAATGGCGCCATGTGATTTGGCGGCAAGACCTGAGATATCAAAGCCGTCGATATCCATATGTGATGCCATCCACGGTGCAATCTCATCTTTTTTACCGGTCAAAATATTGATAACACCGGCAGGAACATCACTAGTAGCAATTACTTCGGCAAAGCTCATCGCAGAAAGTGGCGCCTTAGTGCTGGCCAAGACCACAATAGTATTTCCACCTACGATGATAGGTGCAATTGCTTCGATTAAACCAAGTAGTGATGGAACTTCAGGTGCGATAGCTGCGATCACACCCATGCTCTCTGGCACTGTGAAGTTGTAATACGGACCTGCAACTGGATTAAGAGCTCCTGATAGCGATGAGAGTTTATCGCTCCAACCGGCATACCAGACTAAGCGATCTACTGAATCTGTAACCTCTTTCTCAGCCTTTGACTTTGTAGCACCCGTGACTAAAACAATCTCATCTACAAACTGTGCACGACGTCCCTCTAACATCTCAGCGATGCGATAGAGAATCTGCCCCTTGTTATAAGCCGAAGCTTTGTTCCAACTAGATTGCGCTGCGCGGGCAGCGACAACGGCATCCTTTAAATCTTTGCGTGATGCCAAACAAGGGTTGGCAATAAAAACACCTTTAGCGCTTTTAATCTCATAGGTGCGGCCAGATTCGGTGCGGGGGAACGCCCCATTAATGAATAACTTATATGTCTTCTTGACATCGATGCGATTACTCATGGCCGACTCCCTTCAAATAGGCACTTAAGCCATGTCGTCCGCCTTCGCGACCCCAACCAGACTCTTTGTAACCACCAAAAGGTGAAGTTGGATCAAACTTATTAAATGTATTAGCCCAGATCACTCCAGCGCGAAGCTGTTGACTGGCCCAAAAAATCCGTGAGCCCTTCTCACTCCAGATACCGGCAGAGAGACCAAAGGGCGTGTTATTAGCCTTATCTATACCCTCTTGAGGGGTTCTAAATGTTAAGACGGAGAGCACTGGCCCAAAAATCTCTTCACGTGCGATGCGATGGGATTGTGTGATGCCGGTAAAGATAGTTGGCGCAAACCAAAAGCCCTTTGCAGGTAGTTCGCAAGGTGCAGTCCACCGCTGGGCGCCTTCGGCATCACCTGATGCAGATAGCTCGCGAATCTTAAGTAACTGCTCTTTGCTATTAATTGCACCTAAATCAGTGTTCTTATCCATAGGATCACCCATGCGAATTTTAGACATTCGCTTCTTTAACTTTTCTAGCACTTCCTCGGCGATATTTTCTTGCAGGATTAGACGCGATCCTGCGCAACAGACATGCCCCTGGTTAAAGAAGATTCCGTTAACGATGCCCTCGATCGCCTCATCGATCGCCGCATCTTCAAAGATGATGTTGGCAGCCTTGCCGCCGAGTTCGAGAGTCACGCTCTTGTGAGTTGGCGCAACTGCGCGGGCGATAATCTTTCCAACTTCAGTTGATCCAGTAAATGCAATCTTGTCGATGCCCGGGTGATTAACGATGAGAGCACCAGTTGATCCATCACCTGTAACGATATTAACAACACCGGCTGGAAGTTCGGCCTGTTGGCAGACTTCGGCAAATAAAAGTGCGGTAAGGGATGTGCTCTCGGCGGGCTTTAGAACTACGGTATTGCCTGCAGCAAGGGCAGGAGCGATTTTCCATGCCAACATCAGTAGCGGAAAGTTCCAGGGAATTATCTGACCTGCAACACCATGCGGCTTAGTCGATGTACCAAGACCCGCGAATTCGAGCTTGTCGGCCCACCCTGCGTGATAGAAAAAGTGCGCCGCTGCCAGTGGAATATCGACATCGCGTGATTCGCGGATTGGCTTGCCATTATCTAAAGTTTCAAGCACAGCAAACTCGCGTGCGCGCTCTTGCAGAATCCGTGCGATGCGAAATAGGTATTTACCGCGCTCTTTGCCACTCATCTTTGACCACGTAGTTGTATAGGCCTTGCGTGCAGCTTTCACTGCCGCATCAACTTCGGCCTTACCCGCCAATGCAATCTGACTTAAAACCTCTTCAGTTGCGGGGTTAATCGTTGGAAAGTGCTTACTTCCTGCAACAAACTTACCGCCGATAAAGTGGCCGTACTTAGGCTTTATCGAGATAACGGCCCTTGATTCAGGTGCTGGTGCATAGTCAAAGCTCACTGGGCTCCCCATCAATCAATCGTCACGTAGGCAGGACTAGCGTAGTAGCCATCATCGAGTTTCATGCGCTGCATTAATAAATCATTTAACAGGGCGCTAGCCCCGATACGAAAGAGAGATGGTGTGAGCCATTCTGGGCCGGCAATCTCATTAACTAGTACTAACTGCTTAATCGCATCCTTTGTATTTCTGATTCCACCAGCTGGCTTCACACCGATGCGGCTCTGTGTCATCTGGTAAAAATCACGTACTGCTTCTAGCATCACGAGGACCACAGGGGCTGTTGCAGCGGGTGCAATCTTACCCGTTGATGTCTTAATAAAATCGGCACCAGCGGCCATCGCCAGGAAGGAGGCCTTGCGAACATTGTCATATGTAACAAGTTCACCGGTTTCAAAGATAACTTTTAAATGCGCGCGCGTGCCGCAAAGCTCTCGGATCTGCACGATCTCATTGAATACACCGATGTAATCACCACTTAAAAAAGCACCACGGTCGATAACCATGTCGATCTCTGATGCTCCTGCATCGAGGGCATCACGTGTATCTTGAATCTTTACCGGCATCGATGCTCGGCCCGATGGAAATGCCGTTGATACGGCAGCGACGCCAACATGTGCGCCTCCTACTAAATCTAAGTGTTTGCGCGCAACGGCGACCATATCGTTATAGACACAGATGGCACCGACACTTGGTACCGATGAGTCAGTTGGATCTGGGCGCACAGCCTTAGTACATAAGGCCTGAACTTTCCCTGGAGTATCTGCACCTTCGAGCGTGGTTAAATCCACCATTGAAATCGCGGTATCAATCGCCCAACGCTTTGATGTTGTCTTAATACTGCGCGTTGCCAACATTGCAGCACGTTCATCAGCGCCAACTTGGTCTACACCAGAAAGAGAGCCTAGATAGTTTTTAAGAGAAGCCTCTGAGCCATCGACTAAGCCATAAAAACTCACGATAGCAATTCCTTTAATGGGGCTCGTAATTGATTCAGAACAACTTGGGCTCGCACTGAATCTTTTTCAATAACCTCAATGTAACACTTCATCTTCGCTTCGGTTCCACTCGGGCGAATGATTATTCGGATTGTGCCACCTAACCAAATGCGCAGACCATCAGTCGGTGGTAAACCATCTGTAGGTTTCGATAAATCATCGATTGATGTAACTCGATGACCAGCGATCACTGCAGGAGAACTCTTACGTAGGCGGCCCATGATGGTACCGACTTGAGATAGATCGGCTAAGCGAATTGAAATCTGCTCAGTTGCATGAAAGCCATGTCGTAGCCAGATTTCGTCAAGCAAATCTAGAAGGGTCTTACCTTGGGCCGCTAAATCAGTAGCGATCTGAACCAGCTTAATGGCTGCAGAAATTCCATCCTTATCATTAACGGTGATGGCATCAACTGCATAGCCAATGGCCTCTTCATAAGCGAATGTAAGTCCATCAATCTTTGCCAGCCATTTAAAGCCGGTAAGTGTCTGCCTAAACTCTAAGTTGTAGTGCTTAGCTATCTTGCTCAGAATCGTTGAGGAGACTATTGAATTAGCTAAGATTCCATTTTTGCTCTGGCGTGCAATGATTTCACCGAAGATGGCACCTAACTCATCCCCGCGTAACATTCGCCAACCAGTAACTGGATCATTGATGGCAGCTGCACATCTATCGGCATCGGGATCGTTAGCGATAACTAAATCTGCATCACATGCCCGCGCTGTTTCTAAGGCTAAATCAATTGCACCTGGCTCTTCAGGGTTAGGAAATGCCACAGTTGGGAAATCTGGGTCGGGATATGCCTGCGCATCAACCAGAATTGGTGCAGGCAAACCTGCCTTCTGAAAGACCTGAAGAAGTGTCTCGGTACCAACACCATGCATCGCAGTGTAAACAACCCTCAAATTACCTGGCTTCTTAGCAATCGCTGCGGTGATACTTACATATTTTCTAATGATCTCTTCATCAACGATGCTCCATTCGGTGCCACGGGGTTGACTAGAAAGAGTTGTTATTGCATCGATATGTGCGGCGATAGATTCATCGGTAGGTGAAACAATTTGTGATCCTCGGTAGTGGATTCCATCGACTGTGCCGCCCAAATAAACTTTGTAGCCATTATCTTGTGGTGGATTATGGCTGGCTGTGACCATGATCCCAACATCACATTTCAATTCATTAGTTGCAAAAGCTAAGACCGGAGTGGGTAGCGCACGCGGCAGTACATAGACCTTCATCCCGGCACCACTCATAATCTGTGCAGTTTCGAGAGTGAAATCCTGTGAGCCATGACGTGCATCGCGCCCAATAACTACGGAGGTTAAATTGCGCTCTTTCATATATGCAGCAATCGCAGCCGCTGTGCGGCCAACTACTGCGCGGTTCATTCCCGATGGACCAGGTCGAACAGCTGCGCGCAAACCGGCAGTACCAAAGGTAAGGAAGCCCGCGAAAGATGTCTGCAGCTCTACTTCATTATTAGTATCGAGCCAACCTTGTAACTGCCTAGCCGTTACTGGATCAGGATCATCATCGATCCATGCTTGAACTTGGGCGCCTAGATCCATGTTCTTAGAATAACTTTGGAATAACACCTTTGAGAAGTGCGCCCATGCGACTAGCTGCGGCTTTACCCGCGGCAATAACCTCTTCGTGATTGAGTTTTTCGCCAGTGACACCAGCGGCAGCATTTGTCACTAATGAGATTCCTAGAATTTCAGCCCCTAAAGCATGTGCGGCGATCGCCTCAGGCACAGTGGACATCCCTACTAAATCCCCACCCATCGTGCGCATCATGTGGATCTCTGCCGGAGTTTCATACGTAGGCCCGCGCCAATGAACATAGACACCTTCATCCAGAGTTGAATCCTCACGCTTTACAATTTCACGGATTCGTTTGCTATATAGATCGGTCAAATCTACAAAAACTGCACCTGATAGCGGCGATACTGCAGTCAACGATATGTGATCGCGAATCAAAACTGGTTGCCCAACTGAGAACTTTGTATTTATTCCACCACAGGCATTTGTTAGAATAATGATCTTGCAACCGGCTTTAACCGCTGCGCGAACACTATGAACAACTGGTTCGACACCTTTGCCTTCGTATAAATGTGTGCGACCTAAAAAGACGAGCGCACGTACTTTTTTTCCATCGGCCTCAATTACATAGGAGCGAACTTTTCCAGAGTGGCCTTCAACAGTTGGTGGTAGAAATCCAGTTAACTCTTCGGCATTGCATTCATAGGCAGGCGTTCCGAGCGCATCAACGGCGCTCACCCAACCCGAACCCATAACGAGTGCAACATCATGTGATGCAACGCCAGTGCGTGTAATAATCTCTTGTGCCGCGGCAGTTGCACACGCTAATGGATCGCTATAGAGAAGTTCGCTCATGCGTCAATAATCTCACAGAGAATGGTTCCACTAGAAACCGTGGCACCAATAACCGCCGTCAGGTTAGAGATTACTCCTGATTTATGGGCCATCAGCGGCTGTTCCATCTTCATCGCTTCTAGAACGATGATTAAATCGCCAACGTGAACGCTGGCACCCTCTTCAACGGCGATCTTTACAACTGTGCCTTGCATTGGGCTAGAAAGAGCAGATCCACCCGATCCACCGGCCATGCCGGCCTTAGCACGATGGCGCTTTATAACGGGCTTTGGAGCATGCACCATAATCTCAAAACGTTTTCCATTTATCTCAGTGACCAGATGCTCAGGCGCCATATGTGATTGAAGTGGCTCGGTAGTAGTTGTAAATGTAGGAATAGTGTTCACAAACTCATTTTCAATATAACTTGTATAGACCTTAAAAATTTTAGTGTATGCAGGATCTTCAAGTATGGCACGGTGAAAGGGCAGTGCCGTAGCTAAGCCATCGATTGAAAACTCTGCAAGCGCTCTACGCGCACGTTCAATGGCCTGCTGGCGAGTTGCACCTGTAATGATTAACTTTGCAAGAAGTGAATCAAAGTTTCCACCGATTGTGTCACCATTTTTAAAGCCAGCATCAACTCGAACACCGGGACCAGTTGGAATAATCCACTGAGTAATACGCCCCGGTGCCGGTAAGAATGATCGTCCTGGATCCTCACCATTAATACGGAATTCGATGGAGTGACCTCGGATTACAGGATCATCAAAGCCCAGATGCTCACCCATTGCGATCCTGAACTGTTCGCGCACTAAATCGATACCAGTAACCTCTTCGCTGACTGGGTGTTCGACTTGTAAGCGTGTATTTACTTCAAGAAATGAGATAGTGCCATCGAGGCCAATTAAAAACTCGCAAGTACCGGCACCGACGTATCCAGCCTCTTTCATAATCGCTTTACTTGAGCGATAGAGCTCTTCATTTTGAGCATCGGTTAAAAATGGAGCAGGGGCCTCTTCTACTAATTTTTGGTGGCGTCGCTGCAATGAACAATCGCGGGTACTGACAACTACAGCATGTCCATGCATATCAACCAAGACCTGTGTTTCAACGTGGCGGGGCTTATCTAGGTAGCGTTCAACAAAACACTCACCACGCCCAAAGCCACTAATTGCCTCGCGTACCGCCGATGCAAAAAGCTCGGGAATCTCCTCCATCGTGCGAGCAACCTTTAAACCACGCCCGCCCCCGCCATGTGCAGCCTTGATTGCAACTGGTAGGCCATGCTCTTTAGCAAAGGCAGTGATCTCTTCATGTCCTTGAACTGGATCTTTTGTACCGGCAACTAATGGTGCACCTGCCTTTGCTGCGATTTTACGTGCAGAAACCTTATCTCCGAGTGCACGGATTGCAGCAGGCGGTGGCCCGATCCAAATTAAGCCGGCATCAATAACAGCTTGAGCAAAGTTTGCATTCTCTGATAAAAAACCATAACCAGGGTGCACTGCATCGGCGCCTGATTTAAGAGCTAGCGCAATAAGTTTTTCAATATTTAAATATGTTTGTGTCGCAGTTGTACCAGTCAATGAGTATGCAGAATCTGCCATGCCGGTGTGTATGGCTGTTCGATCCTCTTCGGAGTAAACGGCCACACTCTCTAGTCCATGATCTTTACAAGCCCGTATGACGCGGACTGCAATTTCACCGCGATTAGCAACTAATACGCGTTTCATTGCATGACCTTAACCTCTGGCCATGAATAACCAAGTTGCGCGAAGGCCTTTCTAATAAAAGGCATCGAAATTCCAACAACGTTGGTGTAATCGCCCTCAATCGAGGGGATAAAAGGCGAGCTAAAGCCATCGAGAGTAAAGCCTCCGGCAACATGCAAAGGCTCACCACTTGCAACGTAATCATTTATCTCATCATCACTCATCACATCAAAGGTGACTTTAGTTGTAACGATGCCAGAGATTTCACGCTCTTTAACTGTATCAATCAGGCAGTGGCCCGTATGTAGTAGGCCAGAGTTGCCTTGAACACGCTTTGCCCGTTCGAAAGCGATCTCTGGTGTAGCGGGTTTACCTAAGGATTGAGAGTCAAATTCAAATGTTGAATCACAGCCGATAATCACTGCCGGAAAATCAATCTGCTCAAGGATTGTGTGCGCCTTAGTAATTGCTAGGGCGATCACCATGTCGGATGGGGATAAGGCGTTAAAAAACTCGGTCTCTTCATCGACATGGCTGACCATAATCATCGGTGTTAATCCTGCAGATTCAAGTAAGCGCCGACGTGAGGCGGAGGCAGAAGCAAGGATGACCTTTGGCATTGAGGAATTAATTCGATCGGCCGAAGCGAAAATTTTTGTTGAGAGGTTTACGAAGCTGTGGGCGGCCAAACGTACTTTTAAGAATTACTGGTACCGACTCTTCACGTTTGTGCAGTGAGATCGCATGTTCGATAGCCATCAACTCTTCAGCAGTTGCTTCACCTTTTATGATTGAAAACTCCATTACAGTGGAATATTTCCATGCTTGCGCGCTGGCAGAGTATCGCGCTTAGTCTTTAAAGTTCTAAATGCCTTAGTGATATATGCCCGAGACTGATTTGGTTCAATGACTGTATCGATTGTCCCGCGCTCTGCGGCCAAATATGGATTGGCTAATGATTCGTTGTAGTCGTTAACTAATTCGGTGCGCTTACTCGCAGGATCTTTAGCATCGGCAAGCTCTTTACGGTAGAGAATATTTACAGCACCTTGTGCACCCATAACTGCAATCTCTGCGCTAGGCCATGCAAAATTTATATCGCTACCCAGATACTTTGAACCCATAACGATAAATGCGCCGCCGTAGGCCTTGCGCGTAATAAGTGTGACAAGTGGGACCGATGCCTCGGCATAGGCATATAGCAGTTTGGCACCGCGGCGGATGATTCCATCCCACTCTTGCTCGGTACCGGGCAGGAATCCAGGCACATCAACGAGGGTCAAGATTGGAATATTAAATGCATCGCAGAAGCGCAGGAAGCGAGCGGCTTTTTCGCTTGAATTAATATCTAAAGTACCAGCTAGCTGCGATGGTTGGTTAGCAATGATTCCAATGGATTCACCTTCTATACGTGCGAAACCTACGATGATATTTGGTGCATATAACGCATGTACTTCAAGGAACTCTCCCTCATCTACTAGCGCTTGGATCAAAACCTTCATGTCATATGGCTGGTTTGTATTATCTGGAATTAAAGTATCCAGAGCGATATCGGCGGCAGTCTTATCAAGGGACTGTGTTGGAGGCAGATGTGGTGCGCTATCCATATTATTTGATGGTAGATAAGAGAGAAGTGCCTTAACATAGTCAATGGCATCGGACTCATTTTCGGCCAAGTAGTGTGAGTTACCAGTTTTAGTGTTGTGCGTACGTGCACCGCCAAGCTCTTCCATATCTACTTCTTCGCCAGTGACGGTTTTAATCACATCAGGGCCAGTAATAAACATATGGGATGTCTCGTTGACCATAACCGTGAAGTCGGTGAGGGCAGGTGAGTAGGCAGAACCGCCGGCGCAAGGCCCAAGAATTAATGAGATCTGTGGGATAACACCAGATGAGCGAGTATTGAGACGAAAGATTTTGCCGTAGCCAGATAGTGATGCAACACCCTCTTGAATACGTGCACCGCCTGAGTCATTTATTCCAATAAGCGGGATGCCACTCTTTAATGCAAAGGCTGCAATCTTGACGATCTTATCTGCATGAACTTCACCGAGTGAGCCACCCATAATTGTGAAGTCCTGCGAATACAACGCGATGGGGCGGCCATCAACAGTTGCAGTACCAATGACAACGCCGTCACCGTAGGGACGGTTTTTCTCCATACCGAACTGAGTCGAACGGTGGCGTGCGAACTCGTCAATCTCGGTAAATGAATCCTCATCGACGAGCATCGCAATGCGCTCGCGAGCGGTGTTCTTACCCTTGGCATGTTGCTTTTCTACTGCACGTGCCGAACCAGCGTGGACCGCTTCCTCGACTCGTGCGCGTAGATCTTCGATTTTTCCGGCAGTTGTATGCATATCACGGCTCATGCCCCTACGGTACTAGGCGTGGAGAGAGAAATGCTAAGCACGCCCCTCGATAGTTCAATAATCAATGCCGCAGTGACGCAGTACTGGCGAGTAAGCGTGGTTGAACTCACGGCATCGACACAGAGCGATTTAGTCGCATTAGTGCGAGCCGGTGATGCACGCGCAGGTGATGTTATTGCCGCCGAATACCAAAGTGGCGGACGTGGACGCTTAACGCGAACTTTCGATGCGCCAAAGTCCAGTGCTCTTTTATTTTCTTTCTACATCGAGCCACAAAGAAATCGAGATGACTGGGGATGGATTCCGCTAATTGCCGGTGTCAGTGTTGCTCAGATACTTTCTCAGTTTAATGCACAAGTAAAGTGGCCCAACGATATTTTAATAAAAGATAAAAAAGTATCGGGGCTTGTTGCAGAGGTAGCAAGTAACGGGGTTGTTATAGGTATCGGAATCAATGCTGCAATGGAGCCTTCAGAACTTCCAGTGCCAACAGCTACATCGCTTTATATCGAAGGTGCGCAATCTTTAACTCGAAACCAATTACTACCCGATCTACTAAAAACCTTTGAAACCAACTTTATGAATTGGGATTGTGGTAGCGATGAAATAAGGGCCACCTATAGCCAGATGAGCGCCACGATTGGGCGCAAGGTTCGAGTGGAGTATCCAGATGGCCAGATAGAAAGCGCAATAGCTGAATCTATAAGCGGCCGAGGCGAGTTGGTATTAGATACTGGAGCCCACGTGCAAGCCGCTGACATAGTTCATCTACGATAGGCCGGTGAGCGATTCTTTCCCTACAGTTGGCATCATAGGTGCGGGTCAGCTCGCCCGAATGAGCGTTGCACCTGCGGTCGACCTCGGCATTAATCTCCTCCTATTAGCGCAGAGTTCTAATGACAGTGGGGCACACATCGCCCACCATGTTCTCGGTGATTATGCAGATGTCGATACTGTCCTTGAGTTTGCCAAGAAATGTGATGTCGTAACTTTTGAACATGAGCTAATTCCACTGAGCGTCATTAAGGCCCTTGAAGCGGCAGGAGTTGTCGTAAGACCGAGCTCTAGTGCATTTATCTACTCACAAGATAAGGCAGAGATGCGCCAACGGTTAAGCAACTTTCCATCGCCAAAATCTAGCGTTGTAACAACAGCACAGGGTGTTACTGGATATCCATTGATTGCAAAGGCTATATCAGGTGGATATGACGGCCGCGGAGTATGGAAAATAAACTCCGAGAAAGAGTTAAGTGCACTCATCGCCGAAGTAGGAAAGGTTCTGATCGAAGAGCACATCGAATTTGACTATGAGATCGCAGTAATGGTCGCCCGCTCACCTCACGGCCAGGCAAGTACTTGGGCGCCTACACAAACTGTGCAGGTTGATGGAATCTGCACAATGACTCTTACGCCAGCACCGCAGTTGAATCAAGAGATGAGCACAAAGGCGCAGAAATTAGCACTAGATATTGCGCAGGAGATCAGCCTTATTGGTGTGATGGCAGTTGAGATGTTTGTCAAAGGTGATCAACTATTTATTAACGAGCTTGCCATGCGTCCCCATAATTCGGGCCACTGGACTATCGAAGGTTCGGTGACATCACAGTTTGAACAGCATCTGCGCGCAGTTTTAGATTTACCACTCGGGGATACATCGATGAGTGCACCTGTTGCCGTTATGGGAAATATACTTGGCTCGAGCAAGACAGATATGTATCGACCATATCTGCACCTGATGGCAAGAAATCCAGGCTTAAAGTTTCATCACTATAAGAAAGATGTGCGCCCAGGTCGCAAGATTGGTCATGTAACACTCTTAGGCAATGACGCCGTAGAATTAAGCCACGAAGTCCAGCACGCCCTTGATTACATGAGCGGAGAAATCGATGAGTGATGTTGCATTAATCATGGGATCAGACTCTGACTGGCCCATCATGGAAGAGGCTGCTAAAACTTTAGAGCAGCTAGGAATCTCCTACGATGCCGATGTTGTATCGGCTCATCGCATGCCACTTGAAATGGTGGAGTTTGCGCAGAGTGCTGCCGCCAAAGGCTACAAAGTGATTATCGCTGGTGCAGGTGGGGCAGCTCATCTACCCGGCATGGTCGCATCTCTTACAACCCTGCCAGTCATCGGTGTTCCAATTGCACTAAAAAACTTAGATGGAATGGATTCACTACTCTCTATTGTGCAGATGCCTGCAGGTATCCCAGTTGCAACGGTCGGTGTGGGAAACGCTAAGAATGCCGCGTTTCTTGCCGCACGTATTTTAGGAGCCTCTGATGCTGCAATCTCAGCCAAGGTAGCTCAAGCTCTGAAAGAGATTAACGCCGAAGCAAAGGCAAAGGCTGCGAACTTAACATCACGTCGAAATCAAAAAACTGGATTTTAGTTAGCGGCTTCGATATTCAATTGCTGGACAACGGTTCATAACTGTCAATAATCCTGCGGCCCGTGCCCGAGCAACTGCAGATTCATCGATAACATCTAGCTGAAGCCAAACAGCCTTTGCACCAATTGCAATCGCTTCATCGACAACCTTTCCCACTATGGATGAGTTCACAAAGCAGTCAACGACATCGACCTGTACTGGAATCTCACTTAGTGCTTTGTAACCAATCTCCCCATGAACGACTTCGGCGCGCGGATAGACCGGAATTATCTGATGACCCTTGTCCTGTAATAGTTTTGCAACACCAAAGGCTGCGCGATCTGGATTATTACCAAGACCGACGACGGCCCACACCTTCATTGCAAGGAGCGCATCAATTACTTCGCTCTCGTTAATCGCTGCGTCCTAATGCATGGAATTTCCAACCTGCGCTTCGCCATAGATCGCGATCGAGGGCGTTGCGTCCATCGATAATCATCTTGTTTTTAACTAATTTTCCGATTACTAAAGGATCGAGGGCTCGGTACTCTTTCCACTCAGTTAAGTGCAGAATTAAATCAGCACCTTTTACGCAATCGCTCACAGATTCGGCAAAGGTGAGAGTAGGGAAGCGCTTTCGGGCGGGCTCAATACCTTTGGGATCGTGCACAACAACAGTGGCACCGGCAGCGTGTAACTGCACGGCGATATCGAGTGCAGGGGAGTCGCGCACATCATCACTATCTGGCTTAAAGGTTGCGCCTAGCACTGCGATTGTGTACTGCGTTAAATCCTCCGATAAATCACTGCGCACAACATCGATCACTCGTTGGCGGGCACGTAGATTAATTGCATCAATCTCTCGCAAGAATTCAAGTGCCTGCTTGGCACCAAGCTCTTCGGCACGCGCCATAAATGCACGGATATCTTTAGGCAAACAGCCACCACCGAAACCAATTCCTGCCTGTAAGAAGCGGCTACCGATACGTGGGTCATAACCGATTGCCTTAGCAAGGACAGTGACATCTCCGCCAGCGGCTTCGCAAACTTCAGCCATTGCATTAATAAATGAAATCTTTGTTGCAAGAAATGAGTTCGCAGCTACCTTAACGAGTTCGGCAGTTGGAAGATCGGCGCGAATCCAAGGAGTACCAAGGGCGAGGATAGGTGCATAGACATCTTTGAGAATCTGCTCGGCGCGATCATTAGCAACACCAACGACAAGGCGGTTAGGTGTCAATGTATCTTCAACGGCAAAGCCCTCACGCAGAAACTCTGGATTCCATGCAAGGTCGGCATGTGGCGCTATCTGTGCAAGCTGTTCGCGTAGAGATTGTGCCGTACCAACTGGGACCGTTGATTTTCCAACTACGAGTGCACCCTCTTTTAAATGAGGTGCAATTGCAGCTACTGCCGATTTCACGTAGGTCAGATCAGCGGCTAATCCATCTTTGCTCTGGGGCGTACCAACACAGACAAAGTGAATGTCGGCATCGGCTATAGCAGAAAAATCAGTTGTAAATGTTAAGCGGCCGGTTTTAATCTCTTGGGCTAATAACGTATCTAGACCCGGTTCATAAAAAGGGAGCTCGCCGCGCGAGAGCATCGCAACCTTGACTGGATCTGTATCAACTCCAATTACGGTGAAACCAAGGGATGACATACAGGCTGCATGTGTTGCACCTAAATATCCGCAGCCAATAACCGAGAGCTTTGATTTCATGGACATGAGTTTACTTCAGCGCTCCGCATGGATTTTCATCGGCTGTTCGCGTCTTGAATTTATCGACGATTGTCGGTGTGGCAGAGGCGCTAGATGATGCCGATGGTGAAGGAGTGAGCTCATCAACCAGAGGTAAATCTTCACGTAGACGATTAAATAGATCGCGGGCTAAAACCTTGTCCCATATAACAACTGAACCAAGTCCGGGCACGCGAGCATTGGCATTACCCAGTGGAATTGTGAGAGTGCGAACCTTGCTCGCAGAGAGATTCTTTAGCTGTTTAGCAAGAGTGATTAGATCACTACTATCGAGCTGCGAATCGGTTTTGACCGTTGCTATTGCAGCGTTAAAGAAGCTCACTAACTTAACAGGATTGAGCAGTACGCCAGTGCTCGTAACTTTGCGCAGCACAGCACTCATGAACTGTTGCTGACGTTGCATACGGCCCAAGTCACCCATTCCATCAAAGTCACGAGTACGCACGTACTTAAGTGCCTCAATTCCATCGAGGGTATGCACACCTGCACTCATCACTAGATGGCTATTGGGGTCATTGATGTCTTTTTTGGAACAGACATCGATTCCACCAAGTGAATCAACCATTCCGGCAAATCCTGCAAAGCCGATTTCAACATAATGATCGATGCGAACACCGGTTTCATTTTCAATAGTTTGAATAAGCAGCGGTGCACCACCCCAGGCAAAGGCAGAGTTAATTTTGCCATTAGCGGCGGTAACGGTTCGATCTTTATAAACCGAGGATTTGTGTTCAGGAATGATTACGAGCGAGTCACGCGGGATCGAAATAATCGTTGCCTTATCGCGGGATTTGCTGATGTGTACTAAAAGCATGGTGTCAGAGCGTGCACCGGCGGCGGCCTTAGTTGTTCCAACACGTAAGAGTTTGGACTGCTCTCTTGTTAGACCTTCGCGAGTATCAGAGCCAACAAGTAAATAGTTAAGAGCAGTCGATGGTTTATCAGGGCGCTTACCAAGTGAGCTAAAGACATCTATGCGCTCTATTGCCCCGCTGACCTGACCTAGACCCAGCCATGCAATGGTCGAGATCGCAACGACGGCGAGGGAGAGTGAGGTAATAATCCGAATAGGTCGCGTCGCTTTCACAGGCGAAGACTACTTCAGCGATACGGTGGTGGGGTTATGGCGACATCAGCAAATGAGTTATATGGCTCACCGAAGCGTGAAATCTCAGTAATTCTTCCTGTGCGCAATGAGGCTGCGCACTTAGCCGACTCTGTGCGCGCAATCTTGTCACAGGATTTTCAGGGTCTATTCGAAGTAGTTTTAGCGATTGGGCCATCTTCAGATGGAACTGAGGCTATTGCGCGCACTCTGGCACAGGCAGATTCACGAGTAGTTATTGTTGAAAATCCTACAGGCCGCACTGCCGCGGGATTGAATCTTGCAGTTAAGAGTTCGCAGTATTTAAATATTGTGCGCGTCGATGGCCACTCAGAGATTCCGCAGAACTACTTGTCTTTAGTTCTAGAGATTCTTACGCAGAGTGGCGCCGTTAATGTTGGCGGTGTCATGGCCGCGATTGGCAAGAGTGTATTTGAGCGGGCAGTTGCACGTGCGATGCGCAGTCCACTTGGAGTTGGGGCCTCACGCTTTCATACAGGTGGAATGGCAGGCGCCGTCGATACTGTTTATTTAGGAGCCTTTAGAAAAGAGGCCCTACTTGCAGTTGGTGGTTTTGATGAACGCTTTATTCGCGCACAGGATTGGGAGTTAAATTTTCGTCTGCGTTCTGTAGGCGGTCTCATCTACTTTGATCCCCGCTTAGTTGTTACCTATCGTCCCCGTTCAACAGTGAGCGCACTTGCACGTCAATACTTTGATTATGGCCGCTGGCGACGTGTAGTTTCACGTCGCCATGAAGGAACAATTAACTACAGATATTTAGCGCCACCTTTTACAGTTTTAGTATCGACGCTATCAATAATTCTTGGTACTTTCATATCGACAATCTTCCTTCTTCCAGCCCTTGTCTATGCACTCTTTATTCTGCTGGCATCGATTGTGATCGGAAAATCTCTGGGTGAAATCATCTCTTTACCGCTCGTTCTTCTGACTATGCATATGTGTTGGGGGACGGGCTTCCTTACTTCGCCTAAGTCGCTTGCACCGTAAGGTAGCCTTACGACCGTGAGCGCACCTTTGCAGGTCTACGAGCCATTTAAGGCGGGTCTGCCACCTTTAATTCAATACTGGAAATCACTCTGGTCGCGTCGAACATTCATCTCCGAGTACTCGCGCTCAGAACTGCGCGAACAACACTTTGACTCAGCCTTTGGCCAACTATGGCTAGTACTTAATCCACTACTGCTCTCAGCCGTGTATTTCCTCTTAATCATCATTATTGGGGGCTCATCAGATAGCACCCGCTATGCCCATCTAACGGCGACGCTATTTCTATTTTATCTTATTGCAAACTCACTGACAGGTGGGGTTAAATCAATTACCGCTGGCCAGCGTCTCATTCTTAACACTGCATTTCCAAGAATTATGCTTCCAATCTCTGCAGTTGTTATCGCAGTATTTAAGTTTCTTCCGACACTCGTGATCTTTGTAATTATCCGGAGCGTTTTGGGTCTTCCCTTTTCTTGGCAGATGCTCTGGGCTTTTCCAGTCCTACTGATTGCCATGTTACTTGCACTGGGTCTTGCGATCACAATCTCGTGCATCAATGTCTACTTCCGCGATATCGCCAGCTTCCTGCCTTACTTAACTCGTACACTTCTATATCTTTCGCCGATTCTCTACGAGGCATCCTCGCTCAAGCCACAGCTAAAGGCGATAGAAGTTCTCAATCCACTCTTTCCAATTCTCGATAGTTGGTCTCGCGCAGTAGTACATGGGCAGGCCCCACACACTTCTAGTTTGCTAGCGGGCTTGGCATGGGCGATCGGAGTATTTTTAATTGGTACTTATTTCTTCCTTTCAAGGGAGCGTGAATTTGCCGTCCGTCTCTAATGCGCACAAGACCAATGAGATTGCAGTTTCAGTTCGCGGTCTAGGTCTTACATACACAACTGCCATCGATCGAAGACCCACGTTAAAGGCACGTGTTAAATCTTTAGGACGTGGATCAAAACATACGCGCGTGATTCGAGCTCTCGATAATGTAAATCTCGATGTCGAATATGGCCAAGTTTTAGGTGTTATTGGAACAAATGGTGCTGGCAAATCCTCAATGATGCGCGTTATCGCCGGAATTATTCCTCCCTCACAAGGTCGCATAGAAGTCTTTGGCAGCGTCAGCACATTGCTGGCTTTAGGCGTTGGCTTTAATCCATCGATGTCTGGTCGCGACAATGTATTTCTTGGCGGATTAGCTGCAGGCATGTCGCGCGATGAGATCGAAAGCCATTTTCAAGAGATTGCCGATTTTTCTGAACTAGGAGAGGCGATCGATGCTCCGATGCGCACATATTCATCGGGAATGTTCTCGCGCCTTGCATTTTCAGTCGCAGCTACTGTGCGCCCAGATATCTTGATCGTCGATGAGGCACTGAGCACGGGAGATGCACATTTTAAAGAGAAGTCACTTAACCGCATCAAAGAGCTGCGCAGTGATGATCGAGCCTTGATTCTTGTCAGCCATGCAATGGCCACTCTGCGCGATGTATGCAACGACGTTGCATGGTTACACAAGGGCAAGTTGGTCCAACGCGGCGCCCCCGATGCGACGATTGATGCATACCAAGAGTTTTTACAGGTCGGAAAGAGTGCAGCCATCGATGAGGATGTTTAGAAAACTTCTTGCACTTCTTCTTCTCTTTTCATTTTGTACAACTCCTGCATCGGCGATAGATATCCCGTCAACCTTTTCATTCCTTGGATCAGGTTATGGTCATGGAGTTGGCATGTCTCAGATGGGTGCCAGGTCTATGGCGCTAGCTGGCCGCACATCAGAGGAGATTCTTAAATATTTTTATAAAGATGTTGCGATTGAACCAGTGGTTGATTCAAAGATCTTGCGAGTAAATATCGGTCACTTGCTCACGAGTGCAAAGATTTCAACAAATACTGACGGTGGACTTGTCCAACTCTTTAGTGGTGACATCGGTGATCAAGTGGATGCAGTTCCAATCACAGTGCTTTCAAGTAAGGCATCATTAAATCTCTCAGTTTTAGGTGCCAGCGTTGTGCCAAGTGTGAGCATAGGTAAGAAGATAACGAGTTTTACTAAGAGCCGTAACTTCACAGTTCGCTGGAGTGGTACTAGATATTTACCTGGAATCGATGCCCTAATCTCGATTAATCACAATGGAACAACAAGAAAGTATCGTTATGGGCAGATGCAGATACGCGCAGTAAAAGATGCGGTACTGGGATATCGCTTAGAGCTCACAAATTCAGTGCGCCTTGGTGATGAGTATCTATGGGGAGTAAGTGAGATGCCTTCTTATTGGCCCTTAGCTGCACTACAGGCGCAAGCGATTGCATCACGCACGTATGCGCTCAGCAAAGCGGGAATTTACAGAGCCGCTTGTGATTGTGACCTATATGGTGAGATTTCAGATCAGCTGTTTTTAGGCCATGCCAAAGAGTTGGAGTTCAAATACGGCCTCGTGTGGAAACAGAGCGTCATAGAAACCGCAGGATTAGTAATCACGCAGGCAGGCCTACCAATTACCGCCTACTTCTTCTCATCTTCGGGGGGCAAAACAGAGCTCGCGCTGAATGCTTGGGGTAGCGCAAAAGCGTATACGCAGATTGTTGATGATCCTGGGAGTTTAGAAATGGCTCTGAATCCACGATTTGTTACATGGGATCGCACGGTTGCGCAGTCAGTCATTGCCGCTGCATTTTTACTGCCCGATGTTGTAGCACTAGAAGTACTCTCACGCAATGAGAGTGGAACGGTAGGTCAGATCCGTGCCACATCCAGTACTGGAGTGCAGTTTACGATTCGTGGTGAAACATTTAGAAGTCGGACAAAGATCCCATCTGCATACTTTGATTTAGTTAGCGTGCAGAATTGAGTTAAGTCCACCCCATGTACCAGTACGACTTACTACTTCAAGTGCGCCATCTAGGGAGTTGCGACGGAACAATAGATTATGAGCACCCGAAAGCGTTGCAGCCTTTACGATCTCACCATCAGGCAGACGAAGCTTTGATGCCGCAGTTATATATGTTCCAGCTTCAATGACGCAGTTATCTCCAAGGGAGATCCCACATCCAGAGTTTGCACCAAGCAGGGTTTTTTCACCGATTGAGATAACTTGTTTTCCTCCGCCACTCAATGTGCCCATGATTGATGCACCGCCACCAATGTCGCTACCATCTCCAACAACTACACCGGCAGATATACGTCCCTCGACCATCGAAGTGCCCAAGGTTCCGGCGTTAAAGTTAACGAAGCCTTCATGCATGATTGTTGTGCCTTGTGCTAAGTGAGCACCTAAGCGGACACGATCGGCATCTGCGATGCGCACTCCACTTGGAACTACGTAATCGACCATTCGGGGAAACTTATCGATTGAGAAAACAGTGACATGACCATGTGCTGCCTTCAATCGTGCACGTGTGAGTTCGAAATTCTCAACTGCACATGGGCCAGCCGATGTCCATACAACATTGGTAAGTAGCCCAAAGATGCCATCAAGATTTGCTCCGTGTGGCTTTATTAATCGATGTGATAAGAGATGTAAACGTAGGTATGCATCGAGTGCCGAAGTTGGAGCAGTTGAAATATCGATCTCAATACTTGCGATTTCGCGGCTTACTCCGCGCGCACTATCAGTTCCCACTAGGGCGTTGAGTTCGCTCGGAATTGTAGAGCTTAGAGCGGTTAAGGTTGGTGCTGGAAACCAAGCATCAAGAAGGATGCCACCTGACATCGTGGTAATTGCGTGGCCAGATGCAATGGTCTTCATGTGCTAAGCCTAACCCCTATTCTTTCTCACATGCGTATCGCTGTCTTTTGCTCATCCTCACCAACTATCGACCCAAAGTATGTAGATCTTGCCTATCAATTAGGCGAAGGTATCGGCTCTGCTTCCTGGGAGCTTGTTACAGGTGGTGGCCATATTTCAATGATGGGCGCTGTATCACGTGGTGCGCGTGCAGCCAATGGTCGAACCGTTGGAGTGATTCCACAAGCTCTCGTAGATATTGAGTTTGCAGATCATGACAATGACGAGCTCCATGTCGTAGAAACAATGGGTGAGCGCAAAGCGATGATTACAGATATCTCCGATGCCTTTATTACCTTGCCTGGAGGTGCCGGCACTCTTGAGGAGTTCTTTGAAATTTGGGTTGGACGTTATTTAAAATTTCACAATAAGCCAGTTGTTATTCTCGATCCATTTGGAATCTATGATCCACTCCATGAATTGGTTCTCCATTTAGAGTCTGAAAATTTCATTAAACCAGGAATGCGTGATTTAATCTCATGGACCACAACTATCGAGGATGCACTTGCGGCATGTGGGCAATGAGAAGTAACCACATTGCAATTTCGCTCACTATCGATGCACCGGTTAAAGAGGTTTGGGATTTACTTGTCGATTGGGAGAAACAGGGCGAGTGGATGTTACAGACAAAGGTCTGGGTGACATCACAGACACGTGATGGTATTGGTACCTGTATCAGCGCCTTCACTGGCATTAAATCATTTGGAATACTCGACACAATGCAAGTAAGTGCATGGGCTCCGCCGTATAAGTGTGATGTGATCCATACGGGGCCAATCATTAAAGGCAGTGGACGTTTTGAGTTACATCAGATAAACCAAGGCCAGACACGATTTGATTGGTCAGAGGAAGTTCTCGCCCCACGGGCGGTTTTCATTTTCATCTCACCCGGGCTCTATCTCGGTGTGCGCCTCTCACTGGCGCGCTTTGCTCGATCATTTCGATAAATACAACGGGCCCAAGGCTTCAAGCAAGCTCCATCCATCCAGCGATAGCCTTATGCCATGAGTGCGCCCACAACTTTGGCAGAGGTGTTGGCATCCCTGCCTGAAGAAGAGCGCTTCATCTTGACCATGCACTATCTGCGATCTATGTCCTCGGTCGAGATCGCCGAGCTCTTATCGGTACCCGTTCGCGCCGTGGATGCAGTTATCACTACGGGAAAGGCACGGTTAAGCGGGCTACTGGGGCTTTAAATCCGATTTCCCACCAGCGTGATAAATGCGAGATACTTACCCCCTTGCATTTTCGCCCAATCTTTTAGAGGAGTCTTCCCATGGCAGCCATGAAACCACGCACAGGTGATGGTCCCATGGAGGTCACCAAAGAGGCTCGCTCCCTGGTCATGCGAATCCCTCTTGAGGGCGGTGGACGTCTAGTGGTCGAACTGAACCCAGAGGAAGCAAATAATCTCAGCGCCGCACTTCATGCCGCGGTCGCTTTAGTTAAGAAGTAAAGCATTCCTAGGCGATAGCCTTCAACGCATGTCTTCAACACTTGCCAGCGCACCAGTAAAACTCAACGCCGCTACATCGGCCAATGTAATTGCACTGGCATATCTAAGCGATGGTGATGAGAGTTTTGTTTTTAAGGGTCCCGGGACAATTATCGAAGATATTCAGCAGTGTTTTGCAATCAATTTATTAGATGAGCTCTCATTTTTTTCACCTACTGGAAAGTCTGGTGAGATATTTGAAATTCCAGTTAGTGCAAATAACTGTGCCACCGATCGGATTTATTTAACAGCTATTGGCGATGCAACAACTCCTGCCTTTCGTATTGCTGCAACAGCAATCGCACGTAAAGTTCGAGGAAAAAAATCAACGGTTTATTCAGCATGTGCAGTAAATAAAACTGATATTGCCGCACATGCAATCTCACTAACCATGGGTGCATACCTATGGAGTTTAAAGAGCGGAAAACCTGCTGATGTTCCTACATTCTTAGTTGCAAGTGATGACAAGGAGGTAGTTAATGCTGCTCATGTTTATGCGAAAGCAGTTGCACGCGCTCGCGATATGGTCCATACGCCGTCTAATATTAAGACTCCTGCGTGGATGGTTACACAAGCGCAAGCCTTCGCCAAATCAAATGGATTAAAGGTAAGTGTTCTCAGTGGCAAAGCACTTAAAGATTTTGGTGGCCTGCGCGCAGTTGGTGGATCCGTACCAGATCCAGGCCCACGCTTTATTGAGGTGACATATACCCCCAAAAATAGGAAAAACTCAGTTAGGGCGCTCCCTCACGTTGTTTTAGTAGGCAAGGGAATCACCTTTGATACTGGAGGAGTTTCTTTAAAGCGCCCATATGAATCAATGATTGCCATGAAGTCAGATATGGCAGGCGCTGCAGCCATACTTGCGACGCTCACGGCTCTTGAAGAGTTACAACCCAATGTGCGTGTTACCGCTCTCATGATGTGTGCTGAAAACGCTATCTCGGCTACTGCCCAGCGCCCTAGCGATGTGATTAAACATTACGGAGGAACAACTGTTGAGGTAATCAATACCGATGCAGAGGGCCGTTTAGTCCTTGCCGATGGCCTGGCATATGCCGACATAAATTTAGGTCCCGATTATTTAATCGATATTGCAACGCTGACAGGTTCGGCAACTTTAGGACTTGGTAGACAGTTTGCTGCAATGTATACACGTGATGACAAGCTAGCTGCCCAGTTTGTAAAGGCTGGCGCAGATTCCGGAGATCGTGTTTGGCGAATGCCACTTATTGATGATTATCAAGATTCGCTGGAAAGCGATGTTGCAGATTTTAATCACGATGCCAGTCACGCCAAGTACTCTGCTGGTTCTGTTACAGCGGCGCTATTCCTTGAGCATTTTGCCGGTACTCGGCGATGGTTGCATTTAGATATCGCTGGCGCCGGTCGTAGCGAAGTCGATGCAGGAGAAAATCCAAAAGGTGGTACAGGTTATGGAGTTCGCTTATTAACTCAGTGGATTATGTCACTGTGATGAAAACCGATCCACACTCGTATGCTGAAAACTTTATCGTTGAAGATCACTTCAAATCACAGGCACGTGCACGTGGCATCGAACTCGGCGCAGTAGATGTAACACCCGGTGCCGGTGCCTATCTTCGCCACTTAGCCTTTACATTGTCGGCGCAGTCAGTTGTAGAAGTGGGTACGGGTTCAGGTGTCGGAAGCCTGTGGCTGCTCGATGGAATGCTCAATAGCGGAACATTGACATCGATCGATGATGAGATGGAACACACCCGTATTGCAAAGATGGCTTTCAATGATGCCGATATTTCTCAGACACGATATCGCCTCATTACTAACTCAGTTCTGGATGTAATCTCAAAACTTACTGATCGCGCCTATGACCTCGTTGTTCTGCGCCACAATCCAGAGGATTTAACCTTTGTGATCGGTGAGGCACACCGCATTTTGCGAAGTGGCGGGGCTCTAGTAATCGATAACTTCTTTGGGGGATCTAAAGTCTGTGATCCAGCCCAGCGTGATCCAAAGACGGTTTCGCTGCGCGATGCTGGGAAAATCATCAAAAATGACTCAGAGCATTGGGTGAGTACTTTGATTGCATCGGGCGATGGTTTGTTAGTCGCTACTAAGTTGTAGCAAAATACAGCCATGATATTTCCCCGTACAAAGAGGACACATGTTGCGCCACCTTGGTGGGAAAGTTCGCACTCTAGAAAAAATACGCGGGGTACGGTCGTTCTAGTTGCCCTACTTGCCGGCAGCGTTGGTGGCTTCTTAGGTGTTAGCGCAACAGGTGGCACATTATTTAGGCATGCAAATCTAGTTTCTTCTGCCAGCGTTATTGAAAGAGCGCCAGACTCTGTCGCCGGAATCGCTGCACGAGTTCTACCATCAGTTGTTTCTATCACTACTCGTACAAGCGGTGGAGGTGGCACAGGCTCTGGCTTTATTATCGATAGCGGTGGATATATCTTGACTAACAATCACGTCATTGCCTCGGTAGCACAATCAGGTGGCACCCTACGTGTCACACTCAATAACGGTGATGTTTATAACGCAACAATTGTGGGCCGTGATGCCTCTTATGATTTAGCAGTATTGAAAATTGCTACGGCAAACTTATCGGCGCTGCAGTTTGGCGATAGCGATATGGTCGCCGTTGGAGATCCAGTAATTGCAATTGGCTCACCTCTTGGACTATCTGGAACTGTAACATTGGGAATTATTAGTGCAAAAAACCGTCCAGTTACTGCAGGTGGCTCACGGGCTGAAAATTCATTTATTAACGCCCTTCAAACCGATGCGGCAATTAATCCTGGCAACTCTGGAGGACCACTCGTTGATTCAACGGGAGCCGTCATCGGTGTTAACTCTGCAATCGCATCTCTGGGTTCAACGTCGCAGGCAGGCTCAATCGGTTTAGGATTTGCGATTCCAATTAATCAAGCGCGCAAAACAGCCGATCAATTAATTAAGAACGGCAAAGCTACATACCCAGTTTTAGGCGTCTCATTAGATATGAACTTTACGGGTGTGGGTGCACTCATCGCCAAAACTAGCTCTGGAATCATGTCGGGTGGGCCAGCTCAAAAGGCGGGCTTAAAGCCAGGTGACATTATTATTAAATTTGACGATCGCGGAATAAATGCCGCCGAGGAGCTCATTGTCGCCGTTCGATCCAAGAACGTCGCAGATCGCGTCACGATTACATATGTGCGTGATGGCAAAGAGTATTCAGCTACATTGTCCTTAATTGCGGCAAAAGACTAACGAGCTCATTGCAGGTAGGCTAAGTGCATGTTCTTTGATATCGGTGCAGGAGAACTCTTCGGCCTTGCTATTTTGGCGATGATTTTAGTTGGGCCAGAGCGCCTGCCAAAGGCGGCGGTAGAGGCTGCCAAGATACTGAAGAAGTTACGTGCTCTTTCGCAAACTGCAACGACTGAGTTAAAGGAGAATTTAGGACCGGGTTTTGAAAATCTACAGCCCGCCGATCTTCACCCAAAGACATTTGTGAAGAAGCAGTTAGCCGATCTTATGGAGGATAAACCTGTGACAACGCCGAAGCGTCCCGAGGCACGGATTGATCCAGATCTCATATGACTCTGATCGATCAAGTAAGCGATGCTTTATCCACCGTACAGGATCCCGAACTTCACCGATCGATTACCGAGCTTGGAATGGTCGATGGGGTTAATGAGGACAATGGCATAGTCTCTCTTTCGATTCTCCTAACGATATCGGGTTGTCCAATGCAGGATCGTTTGCGCAGTGATATTACTGGCGCGGTTTCAGCCATTGAAGGCGTCACATCTGTTCAGTTGACATTTGGGGTTATGTCACAAGAACAGCGTGATAATGTAAAAAAAATAATGCGCAATGGCCGCGAAAAGTTTATTCCATTTGCCCAACCAGATTCATTGACGCGAGTAATCGGAATCGCATCAGGAAAAGGTGGAGTTGGAAAATCCTCGGTCACTGTAAACCTTGCAGTTGCCGCCGCTCAAAAGGGCTTGCGCGTTGGGATCCTCGATGCCGATGTGTATGGCCACTCGATTCCGCGCTTAATGGGCCTTATGGGCCAACGTCCAACGGCGATCGATCAAATGTTTATTCCGCTCGAATCCTTTGGCGTGAAAACCGTTTCAATGGAGATGTTTAAGCCAGAGCGCAGTGATGCAGTTGCCTATCGTGGACCACTGCTGCACCGAGTCCTTGAGCAACTCTTATCCGATGCCTATTGGGGGGATTTAGATCTATTACTTATCGATTTACCGCCTGGCACTGGAGATCTTGCAATCTCTCTCGGTCAGTTAATTCCAACCTCTGAAATCTTGGTTGTGACAACCCCGCAAGTTGCAGCCGCGGAAGTCGCTGAGCGCGCAGGTCGAATCGCACACCAGATTCACCAACAGGTAATCGGTGTCGTTGAAAATATGTCTGAGTACACAGATCCGGCAACTGGGGCGATCGTTTCACTCTTTGGAAACGGTGGAGGAGATGAGACAGCTAAGCGGTTATCGCAGTTAGTCGGAAGCGATGTTGCACTACTCGGAAAGATTCCATTTAGTGTTGATCTTCGCTTAGGCGGAGATGCTGGCGTTCCAGTTGTAATCTCTGACCCAGAATCAGCTAGTGCAAAAGCCCTCTTTGAGATTACTGAAAAACTAATAAAGCGAAGTAAGTCTTTACTCGGAGTCCGATTGGGAATTGCTACGTAGTTCAGTAATAACCTCTTTTGCTAAATCTGAAAGCTCACCGCGCACAAAATCGCGTGTAGCAACGTCACCAAGTGAGATTCGAAGTGCTGCAATTTCACGCGTTAAATATTCGGCATCGGCGATACTACGTTCGTTACGTGCACGATCTTCATTGAGCTGAATTCGATCGCGGTCGGCCTGTCGATTCTGCGCCAACAAGATTAATGGAGCTGCATATGATGCTTGTAGCGAAAGAATGAGTGTTAAAAAGATAAATGGGTAGTCATCAAAGCGCAGATCTTTAGGCGCAATGAAGTTCCAAGCAACCCAAGTAAGAACAAAGACGCTCATGTAGACCAAAAAGCGTGCAGTACCTAAGAATCGTGCAAAGCTCTCTGACAAGCGTCCAAATGTTTCAGGATCAAAGTTTGGTCGCAGAGTCCGTCGGGTATCACGTGGTGTATCTAAACCGAAGCTACGTGCCATGACTAACCCTCCTTATATTCAACGGGCGATTTCTCGCGATGATCATGTCTCCAGTTATCTGGCAGTAAGTGATCGAGAACGTCATCGACGGTTATCGCACCTAGCAAGCGATTGTTGGCATCAACTACAGGTAGCGAGAGCATGTTGTAGCTTGCCAAGTGTGATGAAACCTCATGCAGAGATGCATCGGGCGTGACACCGCGAGAGTGCGTATCTACGATTGAGCCCAAGAGAGTCGAAGGTGGTTCGCGCAATAATCGTTGGTAATGCACTGTTCCAATAAAGCGTCCCGTAGGTGTTTCAAGTGGTTGACGCGCGATAAAAATCTGTGATGCCAATGCTGGTGAAATCTCTTGTTGGCGCACTGCGGCAAGGGCATCGGCAACTGAGTAATCAGCGCTCATTACAATTGGTTCGGTTGTCATCATTCCGCCCGCTGAATAATCCTCATAGTTCATGAGTCGCAGAACATCCTCAGCATCTTCAGGCTCCATTAACTCGATGAGTGCTTCTGCGCGCTCCTGGCCGATCTCACGCAATAAATCGGCGGCATCATCTGGATCCATCTCACCTAAAACATCTGCAGCGCGCTCACCCTCGAGTTCGGCTAAGAGTGAAACACGGGCGTTTTCATCCATCTCTTCGAGTACATCGGCTAGTCGCTCATCGGTAAGTGCGCCTGCAACTTCAACTCGACGCTTAGGAGGTAAGTCCTGCAATACCGTTGCTAAATCTGCTGCACGCAAGTTGGCTAAAGTTAAAAGTAAATTTGCAACGCCTTGATTTTGTTCGGTGTGTGCAAAGCCAACTACTTCCTCCCAAGAAACGGTAGAAGTTGCCCCCTTACGGCGAAGTCCATGACCAGAGCGCATGATGTGCACTTTATTAATAAGCCAATCACCACTCTGGTTTTGCTCCATTCCCATATCTTCAACCGTTACAACTTCATCGGATGCAATAAGGGTGATTGAGCGATCGAGCATGTCACCAAGGACTAGAACCTCACCAGAACGTGTTTCATAGCGGCGCATATTAAGTAGACCAGTAATAACAACTGTTCCACTTTCAATGGATGTAACACGAGTGATTGGTACAAATACACGGCGGCGTAATGGAACTTCAACGACAAGACCTAAGACGCGGGGTGGAAGATTATTTGTGCGAAGGGTCGCAACAGCATCTCGCACCTTTCCTACAGGATCACCATTAGGGTCAAAGACCGCAGTGCCTGCAAGACGGGCGAGAAATACTCGGTTGAGGAGATTGCTGCTCATGAGATAAGGGTACCTTTCTCTTATGGGTAGCGGCGAACAGTTAGAGAATGAGCAACATATTCGCGATAGTCATGCAGCTATTCCAGCCAGGCCCGACCTTATTCGCTTAGGCCTTGGAATTCTTGGTGTGGGTACATCCGGGCCGTTGATTGCAATGAGCACCATGTCGATTCCTACATTGATTTTCTGGCGAAATCTCGGAGGATCGATTGTCACCCTTCCTTTTGCACTCCGACATTCGCTCAATCGAAATGGTGTGAAGTGGTCTGTGATTGCCGGGCTTCTTCTTTCTACACACTTCATGGGTTTTTTTCTGGCAATGCGCTGGACAAGCGTTGCAGCTGGTACCGCCCTCGTTGCATTACAGCCAATATTTGCTGCGCTTTTTGTGAAGATGACTGGAGGGCATATTCCATCCAAAGCGTGGCTAGGAATGGTGGTGAGTTTTTCTGGAGTTCTACTAATCTCAGGAGTTGATCTGCAAATTTCGTTCAGATCGTTTTTAGGTGATCTTGCTGCATTAATTTCAGCTGCCGTCGCCGCCCTTTACATTATGGCTGGCTCTAGAGCCCAAAGAACTATTGAAACAACTACTTACACAACCATTTGTTACTTTGTTTGTTCAATCGCAGCCCTACCGATCGCACTAATTTCTGGATATTCACTCTTTAACTTTAATGCGCGCGAGTGGTGGATTTTAATTGGATTGGTTTTCGGTGCTCAAATTCTTGGCCATACTATGTTTAACTCCACACTTAAACGAGTATCACCTGCAATAGTTTCTCTCATCATTTTCTTTGAAGTACCAGTCAGTTCTGTATTAGCAGTATGGTGGCTTGGGCAAAAGCCACCACTTGGAATTTTGCCCGGAATTGTACTTATTTTGGTGGGTTGCATTTTGGTAGTTACACGGACACGAAGTGCGCGAGCAGAGTTAAATCCATGATTGATTTACATACACATACAAATAAGAGCGATGGAACTGATAGCCCGCGAGAGCTGGTAAATAAAGCGATTTCACTAGGAATAACCCTTCTTGGCATCACCGACCACGATACGACGTCGGGTTGGGCCCAAGCCGCAGAAACAGTGCGGGGGAGTATCGGCCTTGCTTTAGGTAGTGAAATCTCCTGCTTGACCAATGATGGAGTTAGCGTGCACATGTTAGCTCTGCTCTTTAATGGCGAGCATAAAGAGATGCAGATAATGCTTGAAGAAACTCGTGATGGTCGCCTACCCCGTATGCGAAAGATGATTGAAAAGATGCGAGCAGCTGGGATTGATATTTCGATGGATGATGTCGAAGCTGCGCGTCCAGATGGTGCAGTTCTAGGGCGCCCTCACTTAGCCGATGCACTTGTTAATAAAGGAATCATAAAATCGCGTGATGAGGCTTTTCAGGGAATGCTCAACAATGGTTCTGCTTTTTATGTCTCTCACGCGGCACCTACCCCGGTCGATGCGATTGCCATGATCTGTGCCGCTGGGGGAGTTGCAGTCATTGCACACCCCTTTGCATCCCACAGAGGACAAACTCTTCAAGCAGCTGATTTTTCAGATTTAGTAGCGGCCGGCTTACATGGAATTGAGGTTGATCACCGTGATCAAAACCCTGACGAGCGTGCCATGCTGCGAAATATCGCCAATGAATTGGGGCTAGTAGTAACTGGTGCCAGCGACTATCACGGCAACGGTAAACTCAATTCATTAGGTGAATTTCAAACGGCTCCTGATCAGTGGGAAAGATTAGAGTCACTTGCAGATCAGCGACGGGTGGTACGGGCATGAAGGCACTCCAGATAAGCGCACTTACATTTGCAATTCAATCCTTTGTAACACTCTTTGTAATTATGGATCCACCAGGTGCCACGCCCATATTTTTAGCACTCGTTGCAGATAAGACGCCTAAGGAGCGAAGAGTTCTAGCAATTAAAGCCGCGGCAGTTTCCTTCTCTGTCATCACACTCTTTGCTTTATTTGGCCGTTTTATACTCAGCTATCTCAATATCTCTATGGCGGCACTGCAGGCGGCAGGGGCTTTGTTATTACTTTTGATCTCACTTGATTTATTAACTGGTGGTACAGGTAGTGGCAAAAGCAAGAGTTCAGATTCCAATATTGCATTAGTGCCTCTTGGAACACCGTTGCTTGCCGGTCCGGGTGCAATCGTTGCAACGATGATCTTCGTGCAAAGCGCCGATACACCTGGGCGAATTATTGGATTAATTGCAGCTGTTGTTGGGGTTCATCTTGCTATCGCAGCTGCCTTAATGGCATCAACGACGATCTTAAAAGTCATAAAAGAGGCTGGAGTTACACTGGTTGCTCGTATCGCAGGTTTATTACTTGCCGCGATCGCAGTGCAGATGCTTGTAGATGCGATACGGGTTTTTGTTGCAGCTTAGCTTTCTTTAAACTTCTTAGTCCGTGTACGAGTTCGCTCAATCTTTTCCTTAGGTTGTACTGCTTTGCGTGGAGCTGAATCTCTGCGTGGTGCAGATGAGCCTTTACTCTCAACACGTACAACTGGCTTGGCTTTAACCATGCGGCCAGTTGAGCCAGTGGGAATGTTAAGAACCTCAAAGAGGTGTGGCGATGATGAGTAAGTCTCTTCGGGCTCGGCCAATCCAAGTTCGAGAACTTGATTAATCATCTTCCAACGCGCGAGCTCATCCCAATCAACGAATGTCACCGCAATTCCATCGGCGCCGGCACGTGCAGTACGCCCAATGCGGTGGACATAAGTTTTTTCATCCTCTGGACATTGATAGTTAATCACGTGAGTGATCCCTTCAATATCAATTCCACGTGCGGCGACATCGGTTGCAACAAGAACATCTGATTTACCAGCCTTGAAATCTCCTAAAGCCTTTTCACGCGCGCCTTGGCCAAGATCGCCATGGATTGTGTCGGCTCTAAAGCCACGTTCAATAAGATCATCGGCTGTCTTTTGGCAGGTGCGCTTGGTACGACAGAAAACAATCGTCGGTCCACGACCATCTGCCTGCAAAATGCGAGCGAGCATTTCAATCTTATCCATGGCATGTGCACGCAGAACGTGTTGTTCGATGCGGCTTACGACTGCGCCTTCATCTTCGCTATCTTGCGTGCGAATATGAATTGGCTGATTCATGAAGCGTCTGGCCAGAGCGATAATGTCGCCAGGCATGGTCGCTGAGAAAAGCATTGTCTGCGTACGCTTTGGAGTATTTGCCAAAATCTTTTCAACATCGGGCAAGAAGCCAAGGTCTAACATCTCATCGGCCTCATCTAAGACAAGACGTGAAACCTCTTTTAACTTCAACTGGCCCTGTCGAGAAAGATCTAATAACCGTCCTGGAGTTCCAACAACGATTTCAACTCCAGCTTGAAGAGCTTCGATCTGTGGCTCAAATGCGCGCCCACCATAAACGGCCAATGTCCGGATTCCACGATTACTAGCTAGCTCTTCGATATCGCGTGTGACCTGTGTACATAATTCGCGAGTTGGAACAACGATTAAAACCTGTGGCATTCCCTTAGTTGCAAAATCTGCCCACTCGGGATCATGCGGGGCAATGACGCGTTCGATAAGTGGAATTCCAAAAGCTAATGTTTTTCCTGTGCCAGTCTTTGCCTGACCAATGACATCACCATCACCAAGTGCGATGGGCAGAACCATCTCTTGAATTGCAAAGGGTGCGGTGAAGCCGTGTGCATGAAGGGCTTCAATAGTTTGGGGGCGAAGTGGAAGTTCGGCGAAAGTCAGTGACACGTTATGCAGCGCCGAAGCCGACACGACGCGATGGAGATTCGCCAACTTCAACGAAACCAATCTTGTCTGCCGGAACGATAATCTCATGACCGCGAACATCACTGAGCGTTAGTGGCTTGCCCGTTGTGATCGCCTCAGTCACTGCGCTCTTAATATCAGTTGCACTCATAGCGCTCTCAAAAACGATGTCGCTTGCAACGCGAGTAACAGCGATGCGGACCTCAGATTTTATAGCGACTTCACTTTTTTTAACGCTCATAGGGTTAATCCTATCGGCCTTTAATTGCGTGGGAAACCCGAAATCCCTCTCCACATGAGGTTGTTAACGAGTTCTACGGCTTGTTCGCGAGTCAATGTACTGTCTCGGTCTAACCAATGTCGTGCTGTGACTTGGGCATAACCAATCATTCCGACCCCAAGCAGCATTGAAGCCTCACGTGGCAGCCCAGTATCGATTGAGATAACGGCACTCGCTGCGGCTGCACAGTCGTATGTCATCCGATTGAGTCGCTCTCGCACAGATGGTTCGACGCTCATATCACTCTCAAAAAGCAGTCGAAATGCTTCACCCTCTTTTTCAATGAAGGCAAAGTAAGCATCAACAGTTGCATGAACGCGATTTGCGTTATCTGGAGTAGATGCGATCGCCTTTTGAATTTCAAAGACTAGTGAGTCAATGTGTAGATCTAGTACAGCTAAATAGAGATCGAGCTTTGATGGGAAATGCTGATATAAAACTGGTTTACTGACATTTGCGCGATCGGCGATCTCATCCATAGCCGCAGAGTGATAACCAGCGACGGTGAAGACCTCTAGAGCCGCCGATAACAGGAGCGCACGGCGCTCATCCCGAGGCAGACGCGCCTTATTAGTTGTATCTGCTGTACTCATTAGTGCAATCGTAGGGGGCTTTATATGTTTTGTGCCAATACTCTCCCCCCCCATAAAAACTAGCGACACAGGCGTGACTACGGCAGACTTACTACTCTATGAAAATTCCTCCATTGGTAGATTCGATGCCCGTGCTAAGCACCGAAGAGTTGCGTCGATACAGCCGCCATACGGTTATTCCGCAGATCTCATCGGCCGGTCAACAAAGGCTCAAAGGTGCCAGAGTGGTCTGTATCGGTGCAGGTGGTTTAGGGTCACCAATTTTAATGTATTTGGCTGCCGCAGGAGTTGGAACACTTGGCATTGTTGAGTTTGATACCGTCGATGAATCAAATTTACAACGTCAGATTATTCATGGACAGAGTGATATCGGCGGAAGTAAGACGGAAAGTGCAAAGAGACAGATTGCCCAGATAAATCCCTTTGTAGAAGTAGTCACACATGAAGTGCGTTTAGATAGATCTAATGTGATGGAGATATTCAAAGATTACGATCTAATTATTGATGGTACCGATAATTTTGCGACGCGATATTTAATTAATGATGCCTGCGTACTTTTAAAGAAACCATATATTTGGGGCTCCGTACTTCGCTTCGATGGACAGGCAAGTGTTTTCTTCTCTGAATATGGCCCTTGTTATCGCTGTCTTCACCCAGAGCCAGCTGCCGATACACCTAACTGCGCCGAAGCTGGAGTTTTAGGAGTGCTATGCGCATCGATTGCATCGATTCAAGCCACAGAGGCGATCAAGCTCATCACCGGAATTGGCAAACCACTTATCGGTTCACTCATGGTTTACGACGCACTAGCTATGAGTTATCGCAGCATCAAAGTTTCCAAAGATCCAGCGTGTGTCATCTGCGCAGATAATCCAACTCAAATAGGCCTACTTGAAGATTATGAGGCGTTTTGTGCGCCAATTGCTCCATCAGAGATAAACGTCTTCGAACTTAAAGCGAAAATGGATAATGGAGAAAATTTTATATTAGTAGATGTACGAGAACCATATGAGTTTGAAATTGTTCGTATCCCTGGCTCGGTTTTAATTCCACTATCGCAGTTCGTTGATGGCACTGCATTTGCACTATTGCCACGAGACAAGCAGATCATCATGCACTGCCGCTCGGGTGTTCGATCTGCGACATCGCTATCTATAGTCAAAAGCGCTGGCTTTAGTGATGCAACACATGTTGAGGGCGGCGTTCTTGCTTGGGCTAAGCACATTGATCCGACATGTGCGGTGTACTAGTGAGAGATTCTTATGCGGGTTATCGAATTCTCTTAGTGCATGCCCATCCCGATGATGAAACGATCAATAATGGCGCCACAATGGCGTTATATGCCGCGCGAGGTGCCCAAGTCACACTTGTTACCTGCACTCGGGGCGAAGAAGGTGAAGTCCTTGTTCCTGAACTCTCTCACCTTGCTAGTGCCAGTGATGATGGACTTGGTGCACACCGCGAAATCGAACTCACGAATGCCATGCGTGCACTCGGAGTACGAGACCACCGCTTCCTCGGTAGTTTTCGAGATAGTGGGATGATGGGGATGGAGACTAATAATCGCCCCGATGTTTTTTGGCAGGCCGATCTCGATACTGCTGCACAGCTTCTGGTAAGAGTGATTGATGAAATTAAGCCTCATATTCTGATTACCTACGATGAAATTGGTGGCTATGGCCATCCCGATCACATTAAAGCCCATCTCGTAGCAATGCGAGCAGCAGAGCTTTCACAGTGGCAGATACAGAAGATTTATTGGAACACTGTTCCGAAGTCAGTTATCGCAGCGGGCATAGCGGCTATGAAGGAAATTGGCTCTGATTTCTTTGGTAGCGATAATGTCGATGAGATTCCATTTGCGAAAGATGATTCATTTGTAACAACCTTGATTGATGGTAACGAGTTCGTCGATGCCAAGATGGATGCTATGGCGGCACATGCAACTCAGATTGCACTCGATGGACCATTCTTTGCTCTATCTAATAACTTAGGTCTTGCGATTTGGGGGGATGAGTACTACACGCTCGTGCGGGGTAAAAAATCCGCACCCTTTGATAATGATGGTCGCGAGAGTGACTTAACCTCTGGCATCGCCCTCTAATGCCCTTTATTTACGCCGTTATTTTCGGTGGTGGCTTAGGTATCGGTTCGGTATTTTTGCATGCATCTCTGCCACCATTTGGATTACTTTTAAGTTTTACCGCAACCTGTGCTGGAATCTGGAGTATCGGGCGCATGTGGGGAGGGCGTAGTTTACGAATAATTGCGAGTTGTGTGTGGATGGCCGTTGTACTTCGTGCAGGTTTTCCTGGTGCAAGCAAAGAGTATTTGATCGAAGGAACTGCCATCGGGATCTCACTCATTAATGGCGGTTTTTTAATCTTACTTCTTGCAATACTGCTACCGGCTTAGCGCCAACTCCACTCTTGTCCATCGGCACTGTCGTTAATCTCTAGTCCGGTTGACTCTAACTCAGCTCGTAATGCATCACTATCACCCCATCGCTTTTCTTTGCGAGCAGTCAGACGTGCACTCAAAAGCCTTTCTTGCTCCACCGAGATGTTTTTACTAATTTCGCGTCGTGATAAATTTAAAGCTAATACCTCGTCGGCATACATGAATATAGCTCGCTTGTCGGCATCTGAAATCTCATCGGTTTTTTCAACTGCACGGATTCGCTGAAGTGCACGAGGTGTATCTAGATCTTTCTCTAGACTATTGAGGAACTCTTGGTCCACTAATTTCTTGGGTGAATCACCCCACTGTGCCATTTTTTTACGCCACTTGCTCAGTGTTGTATCTGCACTTTCTATAGACTCCCATGTTAAATCCATTTGTGCACGGAATCGATTTTCAAGAAAGCACAGCCTCAGCGCTAGTGGATCTAGGCCTCTTGCAATTACATCTGAGAGAAGCACAACATTTCCTGAGCTCTTTGACATTTTGCGTCCCTCAAATAAAAGATGCTCCCCATGTACCCATAAATCTACGGTTTCACTGTCTATAGAGGCATTGGATTGTGCCCGCTCATTCTCATGGTGAGGAAAGCGTAGGTCGATTCCACCGACATGAAGATCAACGTGATTGTTTAAGAACTCCATTGACATCGCCGAGCACTCAATGTGCCAACCGGGAAAGCCTGTTCCCCATGGTGAATCCCACACCATCTCTGTGCGAGGCCCAGCGCTTTTCCACAGCGCCCAATCTGCGTGAAAACGCTTTCCACCTTCATCGCTGTATTCGTAGCGATGACCAGGCTTAAGAGCATCTAAACGATTGCCGCTGATCTGCCCATAACTTTCAAATGCCTGTGCATCGAAGTAGATCGAATTATCGCTTCCAACGTAGGCAAAGCCCTTCGCAATCAAATCGGTGATCATCGTAATCATTAAATCGATTGACTCGCTAGCGCGGGGGTATTCGTCGGCAACTATGACATTGAGTAGCCCAAGATCTTTATGGAACCTAGCTTCATACATTCGTGCAATATCAAAGGGATCCTTTTTCTCGGCTGCAGCCTGGGAGAGCATTTTGTCCTCGCCAACCACATCTTCAGACATGTGACCTACATCGGTAATATTTTGAATAAGTCGGACAGTCCCACCAGAAATCTCAATTGTTCGACGTATGAGATCTGAGAGAATAAAGGTGCGTAGATTGCCAACGTGAGCATCGCGATAGACGGTAGGACCGCAGCAGTACATGCTCGTTATTGATTTAGTTGATGAGAGCGCCTTAACCGTTCGGCTTAAGGTGTCATAGATTGAAAGTGTCATGGCGTGGCAATCACCTCGCGCCAGATAAAGATCTCATCATGAGCGAAGTCGATGAGTTGTCCATGCCGGTTACGTAGTGAGTGCGTACTCTCTAAGATTCCGACAATGTCGCGGAAGCCTCCCTCTGGATCGTGCAGGCGAATTGTGAGGCGTCTGCCGATTAAGGCTTCAAATTGCCCTTGGAGCTCGCTCGTCATGGCTCAACGATAAACCTTTACTTCAATATTGTGCGCGAGATGGGCTATGCGATTAGAATCCTCTCAGTCCAATTCAAGAAAATCTGGAGGCAATACCGTGACGTACATAATCGCAGAGCCATGTGTCGATGTGAAAGATAAGTCCTGCATCGCAGAGTGTCCCGTGGACTGCATCTACGAAGGCTCGCGCATGCTCTACATCCAGCCCGACGAGTGTGTCGACTGCGGTGCCTGCGAGCCTGTCTGTCCCGTTGAAGCTATCTACTACGAAGATGATGTCCCACCACAGTGGAAAGATTCATTAAAGATTAATACCGAGTTCTTCGTTGAGATTGGCTCTCCCGGTGGGGCGGCCAAGATGGGTCCGACTAATGCAGATCACGCACACATAGCCTCCCTTCCTCCAAAGAGCGAGTAAGTTTTTTTGCGCGAACAACTACCAGATTTTCCATGGGATGCCTTAGCGCCCTTTGGTGAGATTGCACGCTCATATAAAGATGGAATCATCGATTTATCGGAAGGCACACCAGTTGATCCAACGCCTGAGTTCATCCAAAAGGCTTTTCGCGATGCATCCAACTCTCCAGGTTATCCAGTCACGGCCGGAACTCCAGAGCTACGTGCGGCGATTAGAAAATGGGCTATAGATAGATTAGGTGCAAGCGGTGAATTCGATGTACTGCCAGTAATTGGCTCGAAAGAGCTGGTGGCATGGCTACCGACAATTCTTGAGTCGCAAACGGTATTGATTCCAGAGATTGCATATCCGACGTATCACGTGGGTGCATTAATAGCTAAGGCCCAATCGATTCCAGTTGATATCGATGCGGGGCAGTGGCCGGCCGCAGATTTGGCCTGGATTAACTCACCATCTAATCCTACGGGTCGTGTACAAAGCGTTCATGAAGTTCAGGAGGCGATTACATGGGCTCGTAGCAATAATGCGATTTTAGTTTCAGATGAGTGTTATGTCGAGTTCGATCACACTGCAACTTCATTTTCGGTTCTATCCCAAACGGGTGGAGATAACAGAAATATTTTGGCGGTGCACTCTTTATCAAAGCGCTCATCGATGGCTGGATACCGTGCAGCTTTTATGATTGGTGACTCATCCCTCATCACTCGAATCCGCGAACTGCGCAAACATGGTGGAATGATGGTGCCACTGCCTGTACAAAAAGCGATGACCGTTGCACTTGGGGATGACGTTCATGTCGCACAGCAGCGTGCACGCTACAACGCTAGACGCGATGCCATGCGCCCTGCACTAGAGGCCCTTGGCTTTCGCATTGAGTTCAGCGATTCTGGTTTATACATTTGGTGTACGCGCGATGAGGATGCGTGGACAAGTATTGAGTGGCTAGCACAACGCGGAATCCTAGCCACACCAGGTAGCATTTATGGAGCTGCCGGAGCGCGATTTATCCGCATCGCCATGACATCAACTGATGCTCAGATTAGCGATGCAGTTTCACGTTTAAAGGCGTAAACAATGGCGGTGGGAGTTCTTTTAGTCGGTGGATTTGGCACACGTTTGATGCCGCTAACAAAACACACACCTAAGCCAATGCTCACTGTGGCTGGATTACCGGTGACAGAGCATCAATTAGCAATGGCCCGTAAGGCTGGGATTACAACCGTTGTGCTTGCAACTTCCTATTTATCTGAGCTGTTTATTCCATATTTTGGTGATGGCGCTCGGTGGGGGATGAAGTTGTTATATGCCGTTGAAAAAGAGCCTCTCGGTACTGGTGGTGCAATTGCACATGCTGCGCAGTTACTTGATACAGATGAATCAATTGTAGTTTTCAACGGTGATGTTTTAAGCTCCCATAATCTTACCGAACAAATTCGCCAACACGAAGCTAATAGCGCCGACGTGACGCTACACCTAACTGTCGTCGAGGATGCTCGATCTTATGGTTGCGTTCCAACTGACCCAGATGGTCGCGTTACTGCGTTTCTAGAAAAAATGGAAAAGCCAATTGCTAATACGATTAATGCTGGCTGCTATGTATTTAATCCAACCGTTGTTAAATCAATTCCGCGCGATAGAGTAATTAGCGTAGAGCGTGAAACTTTCCCTGGTCTTATTAGTAATCATGGAAAAGTATGGGGCTTCATCGATAAGTCGTATTGGCTAGATATTGGAACACCGAGAGCCTTATTACAAGGCTCTCGTGATTTAGTAACCGGTCGTGCCGATGCATCGGCGCTACATATGGCCGATGTTGCACTCCATAATGAGCACTCTTTAATAATGAGCTCGGCTACTGTCGATGCCACTGCCATTATTGATAAGGGATCGTGCATAGGAGCCGGTGCAAGCATTGGCGGCGGCGCCCATATCTCTGGATCAATAATTGATAGTGGGGCCGTTGTTGGTTCAGGCGCAGTTATTATCGATTCATTTATAGCATCGGCCTCTCATGTGGGTGAAAATGCCCATATATCGGCCGCATTTGTCACAAGGGATGAGATTCTCTCTATCCCAGCGTAAATTTCAGGTAATTACTCCCTAAAGATCGCTCATTCCACTTGACATCTTCGAGTTACACGCGTGTAATTCACTCTTAAGGAAGTCTTTTCCAAGAGGGATCAGACCCAGAGTTATGAAGGAGAATCGGTATGCCGATCCGACCTGAAGCCACAAACTCCTCGATCCCCACATCAGGCCCACAAATAACCCTTGCTAACGGAGAGAATCTTGAACTCTCCTGGCAAGAGCGTGCACTCTGTGCTCAAACCGATCCAGAGGCTTTTTTTCCTGAAAAGGGTGGCTCAACTCGTGAAGCAAAGCGCGTATGCCTCTCTTGCGATGTTCGCTCTGAATGCTTGGAGTATGCACTTGCGCATGACGAGCGTTTTGGAATCTGGGGCGGACTATCCGAGCGCGAACGCCGTCGCCTAAAGCGTCGCACTGCGTAAGCTCGCAGCCTTTCTAAGGTTAGAACAATGGCTGCACAAGCGGCAGTAGATAGGCATCGCGTCAGTGCGATCATCGTTACACATGATGGACAAACCTGGCTACCTGAAACCGTTGCCGCTCTTATATCGCAGTCCCGTCCGATTGATTATGTTATTGCAGTAGATACTGACTCAAAAGATTCATCACTGCAGTTATTAAAATCTGCGCGAATTCCAATTATCAGTGCAGCACGCAGTTGTGGTTTCGGTGAAGCAGTTGCAATGGGCGTTCAATCTTTAGCAGATACTCGGGGAAATACCATTGAGTGGATCTGGTTGATTCATGACGACTGTGCACCAGCACCCACTGCACTTGAGTTCTTATTAAGTGCAATCGATGATCGTCCGCAAGTTGCAATGGTTGGTCCAAAACTTCTGGGTTGGCATGATCGCACACACTTACTTGAAGTGGGAATAAGTATCGCTGGCAACGGCGCTCGATGGACTGGACTAGAGCCGCTTGAATACGATCAAGGCCAACATGATGGAGTCCACGACGTGCTCTCGGTGAGCACGGCTGGTGCATTGATTCGGCGAGATATTTTTGAGGAGCTCGGGGGCTTTGATAAAAATTTAGCGCTCTTCCGCGACGATGTAGATTTTGGTTGGCGGGCGCGCGTTGCCGGCCACTCAGTAATCGCAGCAACCTCTGCCATTGTTTTTCATGCTCAAGCATCGGCAACGGAACGGCGCACAGTTGATGTTGAGGGTGCTTTTTTACAACGACCACTATTGCTTGATCGGCGCAATGCGGCATACGTTCTTCTGGCAAACTCGTCTTGGTGGATGATTCCATGGCTCTCGCTTCAACTTCTTAGCTCGGCGATAGTGCGCGCAATCGGCTACTTGTTAGCAAAACTTCCTGGGTATGCAAGTGATGAGTTTTTGGCAGTTCTCACTCTGCTCATTAAACCAGGCCCAATTTTCAAGGCACGCAAAGAGCGAAAAGCGCATCGATTCGTTTCATCACGAATAGTCGCGGAATATATTCCTCCACGATGGTCTCAGTTGCGGCTATCAACATCTCGTCTTAGTGAATCCTTGCGTTCGCGATTGCTCCCAGATAGCGATGGGCCAACACAATCAGTTCTTGAATCAGTTGAAGATGAAGATTTACTAGTACCTACAAAGGGTGTGCGATGGTTTAATGTATTTCGCAAGCCAGAGGTTCTAGGATTTATATTTTTAGCAGTGATTACACTCATTGCATCACGAATGCGCCTTGGATCATTGATTGGCGGGGCATTACCCGCATCTCCCAGTGGTGCTCGCGACTTATGGCGTAGTTATTTTGAGTCATGGCACCAAGTTGGAATGGGCAGCTCATACGCCACACCACCTTGGATCGCACTCCTTGCCACAGGAGCCGGCCTTCTCTTTGGCAAGGCACCGTTGCTTCTCACTCTCTTCTTCTTGAGCGCTCCACTTATGATGATGTGGTCAATACTGACTCTCTTTAGAAAGCTCACACAAAACGCTTGGATTAGCATGCCTGCGAGCTTTATTTATGCGATTTCACCGGTTGCAATCGCGGCCATTAACTCTGGCCGCTTAGCTACCGTTGTTACTCTTATAGTTGCACCACAGATTCCGATGCTCCTCACACACTGGAAGAAAATCGACCTACATACCTGGCGTCAGATTTTTACGCTCACTTTAATCTTTGCACTGCTGTACGCATTCACCCTCGTTGCCTTTCTCATCCTCTGTGGAGTAGTTGGCTTTGCACTCTTTGGCGATTACCAAGAGTTCTCACGTGGCAGGGACAAGCCATTGTTCTTGGAACGGCTCTATAAGCGTGGAGTACTTCTCTTAGCACCCTTCATCCTTACCGCCCCTTACTCATTTGAAGCCCTCATTACACCCTCGCGATTCTTGAGTGAGCCTGGTCTCTCTCTGCCGGGCGGTGGGGCGAATCTGGTTATTCTCGGAAATCCCGGTGGAGTTGGTTCACTTCCATGGTGGTTAATTAGTCCGATGCTCCTCATTTTAATAATCGCACTTTTTTCTTCCAGCAGCTCCAAAGTTATTGCGCGCTATGGCACTGGCTTCTTATCTGCAGCTGTTGTCTTCTCTTCGATTTCAATTTCAACGCATGGGGATTCAGCTCGCGTTCGAGTGTGGACGGGTACGTTTTTAGTAGGAGCAACACTGGCCTCAAGTGCGGCAGGAGTAGTAATTCTAGATCGCTTAAGGGCTGTATTAGTTTCAAGCAATGTGCACTTTCGACATATTTTAGCAGCGCTCTTACTTATCATTACTGCGCTGTATTCGATACTGACATTGGGATGGTCGGTTAGTGCTGGTGCAACATCTCCGGTACAAAGCAGCAGATCTACTGTGATGCCTGCATTTTTGAGCATTGAGAAAGATACAAAGACACTGGTACTTCGCGAAGTCGGCAGCGTTGGTGCTAAGAGTATTCAATATTATATTTCGCGCGGTAAAGATATTACATTAGGTGAGCCGGACGTTGCACCACCACAAACTGCTCAGATAGCAGTTGCAGCTCAAGCACTTATCGACGGCTCTGGAATATCGAGCAGCAAGGTATTTGCAGATTTTGGAATCAAATATGTATTTGTTAAATCACCCTTTGATCGAAATATAATCCGTACGATCGATGGCCTTGGAGGATTTACTCGCACATCGGCGACATCGGCCGGTGTCGTATGGCGTGTTGCAGGAGTTACTGGGCGATTAATACTTGTCGGCGATGATGGCGTACGAGAACTTCTTAAGACTGGAGAAGTTGGTGCGCGTACAACCGTTGACCACCCAGGCAAGATTTTACTTACCGAGAGTTTTGATCGCTCGTGGCAGGTATTCCAAAATGGTTATCTACTCGATCGCCTCAAGAGTGAGGAAGGGCTGCCACTTTTTACCGCAACTGAATCTGGAGAGATCTCGCTGATTCATGATGGAACTATTCGCCGAGCCTGGCTCTCTTTTGAAATCATCGCGTGGATCTTTGTACTTGTACTCGCTGCACCTGCTGGACGTCGCAAACGCGAAATCTCCGAGAAGGAGCTTGCATGAAGCGCGCACTATCGACTCTTATCGCCCTTGCACTCTCATTTATGCTGGCAACTCTCTTAACTGTGACGACTGATAATTCGGTTTATTCAGAGTCTTATCCAGCAGTTGTATGTCCACCAACATTGAGCGGTCTGTCCTCTCAGATCTCAGTCTCATCGCGCAAGACAGAGTTTCAACGCCTTGAAAATCGAAGTACAAAAACTATTCCATTTAACGTCCTTCGTTATCCAGTAGCTAAAAACCCACTTGTAATATCGGCAACCGGCGTAACACCTGTTGTGTGGCAGAGTCGAGCAGGCAGTTGGGCCGGAGGCGCTATCTGTTCAGGTCCAATGGCATCACAATGGTTTGTCGGTGGAAGTTCTGATGTAACAACTCGCGGAAAGTTAATTATCATCAATAGTGGATTAAGCGAGGCTATTGTCGATGTGCAGGCTTACTCTGAAAATGGAAAACAGCCGCTGATTTCCATTAACCTCAAAGCCAAGAGTTATGAAACACTGAGGTTAGATTCCTTAGCCACAGGAGATAAAGCCTTAACAGTTCACGTGCTTCCGCGCTCAGGTCGCATTAATGCTTTTATGATCGATGAGCTTGGTGCCGGGCTTAAAGCATTGGGCGGCGACTTTGTTAATCCAATAGCTTCGGCCGGCACAACTCTGGTAATTGCAGCTATCCCACATCAACTTGCTAAGAAAAATCAAAAAGAGGCCGGCACACACACGCTTCGAATCTTGACACCATCAGATGTCGATGCGCACTTCACTCTCGAACTCATATCGGCCGATGGAGTTTTCGTGCCTGTCGGCTTTAACTCACAGACTACGCCAGCGGGCATTGTGACTGAGCTATCGCTCTCGCCCAAAATTTCTTCCAGCGCTTTTGCCGTACGGATAAAATCCGATGAGCCGATAGTCGCTGCGATCTCATCACAAGTAACGGTTAAGGGGCGAAAAGACTTTGTTTGGAGCGTTCCAACACCGGCTCTTGTCCCGATGACTATGGCGGTTACAGGCCTTTCACCACTGATCGCCTTTGCTGCAGATTCAATTGCAGTCAAGGTCGAGGTGGTCTACATCAACGGTAAGAAATCGCTAGCCACGATCAAGGGCAGCGATTTCGCGATATGGCGCCTACCAAATGCCGCACGCTCTATATCAATTATTAAAACTAGTACCAATACATTTGCCGGCGCACTGATTGCATCCGAGAACGGTTACGGGTATCTACCTATCACTCCAGGAAGCCTTTTGACGCGGGTAGAAATTCCGCTCTCAAACATTAGAGTTTTAAATCCATGACAATCCCAAGAAAAGGCTAACTGCCCACTAATCTTGCAGGTATGAGTTCACAGGCAAAGTTAGGGCGCGGCTGTTCTCGCGTGGGCTGCCGCTCTATTGCGACGATGACCCTTACCTATGTCTATGCCGAATCAATGGCCGTTGTTGGGCCACTTGCAACTTTTAGCGAACCGCATGCCTATGACTTATGTGTGATGCATGGCGAACGATTAAAAGTGCCCCATGGGTGGAGTGTTATTAAACAGGAGCTATCTGGCGCCGAACAAGGACCCTCTGATGATGATCTTATGGCTATAGCCGATGCGGTGCGAGAAGTTGCGATGCCACCGAGTACAACAGATTCTCAAGAAAATATGAATAACGATAGTTCGCATACTCAGATCGGTCGTAGAGGTCATCTTCGAGCAGTTCCGTCGTAGCAGCTTTACATGAACCAGACCCCGGATATTTTTAAGGCCTACGATATTCGTGGACTCGTTGACTCTGAGATAACACCTGATTTTACATTTGCAACGGGCTTAGCTTTTGCGCGCTTCTTACAACAAGAGCGCCAACCTGCAACCGTTGTAGTAGCTCAAGATATGCGACCATCATCGCCGGCATTAGCCGATGCCTTCTCTGCCGGTGTTACATCTACCGGCCTTGATGTAATTCGCATCGGATTAGCATCAACAGATATGTTGTACTTTGCCTCTGGAAAACTTGGACTACCAGGTGCGATGTTTACTGCAAGCCATAACCCTGCCGCCTATAACGGCATAAAACTATGTCTGAGTAGCGCTCGCCCAATAGGCAGAGAGTCTGGACTTCAAGTAATTGAAAGATTTGTTCGCGAAGGCTCGCCCCTTGAAATTCGTTCAGTAGGTGTTGAAACAAAGCAAGATATGCTCGAAAAGTATGTAGATCACTTATTGAGCCTAGTTAATCTCGATTCAATTCGCCCACTGACTCTTGTAATCGATGCGGGAAATGGAATGGCTGGGCATACCGCTCCTGCAATTTTCGCTCGACTCAACTGCAGCGTAATTCCTTTGTATTACGAGCTCGATGGCAGTTTTCCTAATCACGAGGCCAATCCCATAGATCCAGATAATCTGCGCGATTTACAACGCGCGGTAATGAAACATAAAGCAGATTTGGGCCTGGCATTTGATGGTGATGCAGATAGATGTTTCCTTGTTGATGAAAATGGTCTAGCCATCAATCCATCTGATCTCACATCTTTGATAGCTCACCGCGAATTAGAAAAACACCCTGGATCAACAATTATCTATAACTTAATCTCATCACGCGCAGTCCTCGAAGTTATTCAGGAAAATGGTGGAACTGGATTGCGCAGCCGTGTCGGACACTCCTACATTAAAGCGATGATGGCTGAGAGTGAGGCTATCTTTGGCGGTGAGCACTCAGGCCACTTTTACTTTAAAGAGTTTTGGCGCGCTGACTCTGGAGCATTGGCCGCTCTTCATGCAATCGCCGCCCTTGGTGAATCAAAGAAATCGATGTCGCAGATATTGGCGCCTTATCAGCGCTATGTATGTAGTGGCGAAATAAACTTAACGGTAATAGATGCACAGGCAGCGATGGCCCATATTGAGAAAACCTTTTCGGCGCGCAAGGCAGTTGAGGTCGACCACCTTGATGGACTTAGTGTTATTGGCGACACATGGTGGTTCAATCTGCGGCCCTCTAACACCGAACCCCTATTGCGCCTTAACGTTGAAGCAAAGACGGCTGTGGCTATGAAAAAGCTACGTGATGAGCTTCTCTCATTACTCGCTTTAGCCTAAGAGTAGTAACCTAAGCACCTATAGATTCGACCGCATAAGGAGCTTTTCGTGAACTCACCAGTTACTTCAACTCTTCCACGCCATGACATCGCTGATGCCTCCCTTGCATCTCAAGGTCGAAAGCGCATTGAGTGGGCAGAGCGCAACATGCCAGTTCTTGCTCAGATCCGTGAGCGTTTTGAAAAGTCACAGCCATTTGTCGGCGTTCGAATCGCTGCATGTATGCACGTCACAACCGAGACAGCAAACCTTATGCGCGTTCTAAAAGCGGGAGGTGCTGAGATCGCACTATGTGCCTCAAATCCACTCTCAACTCAGGATGACACTGCTGCGGCTCTAGTCCACGAATATGGAATCTCTGTATTTGCACGTAACGCCGTTGATCGTGATGGCTACTACGCGCACATCAATGCAGCCCTTGATATCGCACCGCACCAAGTATTCGACGATGGCTGTGACCTCGTTAACACGCTTCATACAACACGCAAAGAGTTAATTGCAAATATCGCCGGCGGCTGTGAGGAGACGACCACAGGTGTTATTCGCCTTAATCAGATGGCTAAAGATGGCGCACTACAGTTCCCAATGATTGCAGTTAATGACACAGATACAAAGCATATGTTTGATAATCGCTACGGTACTGGTCAATCAACACTCGATGCCGTCTTTCGTTCAACTAACTTTTTACTTGCAGGACGCATCTTAGTTGTCGCTGGCTTTGGATATTGCGGCAAGGGTGTTGCAGAGCGCGCTAAGGGAATGGGCGCCGATGTCATCATCACTGAGATTGATCCGACTAAAGCACTCGATGCAATGATGCAAGGCTTCCGTGTTATGCCAATGATGGATGCAGCAAAGGTAGGAGATGTCTTTATTACCGTTACCGGTAATCGTGATGTGCTTCGCGAAGAGCATTTCCAGGTGATGAAGGATGGCGCAATCATGGCTAACTCTGGTCACTTTGACATTGAAATTGATGTTGCATGGCTTGAGCAGAACTCAAAGGTTAAGAACGCAAAGATGCGCCATCAAACAGATGAGTATGTGTTGGCCGATGGCCGACGCTTGTTACTTCTAGCAGAGGGCCGCTTAGTGAATTTGGGTGCTGCCGAAGGCCACCCAGCATCTGTTATGGATATGTCTTTCTCAGATCAGGCACTAACAGCTGAGTACTTAGTTAAAGAAGCCAAGAACTTAAAGCCTGGTGTACATGATGTTCCAACATATATCGATAAGGAAGTTGCAAGCCTGAAGCTGATCAGTATGGGTGGACATATCGATGTTCTCACACCTGCTCAAGATATGTACTTGAACTCTTGGGAGCACGGTAGCTAATGACCTTGGTTATGGTTGTCGATGACGATCAAGACCTCTCAGAAATGCTCGGTATTGTTTTAACTGGAGCAGGAATCGATGTTGACCTTGTAAGTCGCGGAGATGAAGCGCTCGAAGTTTTTCGCAATAATCCACCGGATTTAGTTCTACTCGATGTCATGTTGCCAGGACTTGATGGGATCGAAGTCTGTCGATTAATCCGAGCCGAATCCATGGTGCCAATAATTATGCTCAGTGCCAAAGGCGACTCGCACGATGTAGTACAAGGCCTTGAAGCCGGAGCCGATGATTACATGGTTAAACCCTTTAAACATCCATCCGAACTCGTTGCACGAATTCGCACTCGCCTGCGACGTACAAACACCGATGTCTTAGGTCTGCTCACTATTAGAGATTTGGCTATTGATGTCACGGCCCATCAAGTTCAACGTGCGGGAAAACAAATCGCCCTTACACGTCTTGAGTTTGATTTATTGGTAGCCCTTGCAAAAGAGCCTGGGCGGGTTTTCACTCGGGATGCATTGCTCAGCGAAGTATGGGGATATCGCCACTCAACCGATACACGCTTAGTCAATGTCCACGTGCAGAGGTTGCGTGCCAAAATCGAGCACGATCCAGAGCGACCAGAGATTGTCGTAACTGTGCGCGGTGTTGGATATAAAGCTGGAGTGATGGGCAGTTCGTAACTCATGAACCGCATGGTCTCTGCATTTCGCAAATCACTAGCACCCAAAGTAATTATTTCAACGCTAGTACTGTGCTTGGGCGTTATTTATGTCGCTGGATCAGCGCTTAATTCACAGTTATCTGCAGGTATTAAAAAGGTAAATCTTCAATCATCCATCGTCGAGGCGAACTCGACAATCTTTAGCGCTCAGTACCGACTTATTTTAGCACGTGGTGAAAAAAATCTCGCAGTAAGGAAAGTAATTAATGACGTAATTGCCTCTGCAACATCGTTGACTACAAATGAAAGTGCACGAGAAGTTGTATTCTTAAAAAGTCCGGAAAACTCTAGAGATTTTAATTATGAAATCACATCTAATTTAGTGGACCCCAAATCTATTCCAGAGTCTTTAAGCAAGAAGACCCGCAAAAGTGATGATTATGCATTTAGCTACATCTCGATACATTATGTTAATGGCGCCCGTATAGCAGGGTTGGCGGTAGGCCAAAAAGTAACGATCCCGAACGCTGGACAGTATGAGATGTATATTCTTTACTCACTTGTTAACCAAAATACAACACTTAAACTCATTGCAAATTATCTTTTACTAACAGGTTTTTTCTTAATCATTCTGATTGGGCTAATTACCTGGCTTGTTATCAGGCAAGTTGTCCGCCCTGTTCGCCAAGCAGCATTAATTGCAACTCAGTTCACTGCTGGCAATTTTTCTGAACGTATGAAGGTGCGCTCAGAGGATGAGATATCTACCCTAGGTAATGCATTCAACGAAATGGCTGAGTCTCTCGAAAAACAGATTGCCAGACTTGAAAACCTCTCTCGCGTTCAGCAGAGATTTGTATCCGATGTCTCGCATGAACTGCGCACTCCTCTCACAACTCTGCGTATGGCATCTGAGATCATTAACTCAGCACGTGAAGGTTTTGATCCCATTCTTGCGCGAAGCTCTGAGCTTATGGTCGCTCAGCTCGATCGATTTGAACGACTACTCGAAGATTTGCTTGAAATTAGCCGCTTCGATGCCGAGGTTGCGGTACTTGAAGCCGTTGACTTCGATCTTGTCGGACTAGCCAATCGCTGCGCCGACGATTTGGCTCTCGTAGCCAAAGAGCGTTCCACGGAGCTGCGGATATATGCACGTGAAGAAAGCGTCATTATCAGGGCCGATATACGACGAGTTGAGCGTATTCTGCGTAACTTATTTTCCAACGCAATCGATCACGCCGAGGAAAAACCAATCGCAGTTTCGATTGTTGCAAGCGAGCACGATGTAGCGATAGGCGTCCGTGACTTTGGGATTGGACTCGATGAATCAACATTAATAAGAGTCTTTGACCGATTCTGGCGCGCAGATCCTTCGCGCGCACGTACGCGTGGAGGTACGGGCCTAGGGCTCTCTATCGCACTCGAGGATGCACGTTTGCATAACGGCGAGCTCGAAGCTTGGGGCAGACCCGGAAAAGGTGCACACTTTGTACTGACGCTTCCGCGACAGGCCAGGGCACAAGTCACAACCCGTTTGATAAAACTACAGCCCGATGATTTTTACGAATAGTTTCCACAAGTAAATTTGAGCCTTATTTCTGGCTTATAACCTCGCGTAATGCCCACGATTGAAGCGCTAAGTCAACTTCTCTTTCCTATTCGATGCTTTGGATGCAATAAAATTGGATTATCAATCTGTTCTTCTTGTCGGCGCGAATGGCATCCTCATTATTACTCGACACATATTTCGCAGTTACGAGTTCATTCAGCGGTACTGTATTCGGCAACGGCTAGCAAGATCGTTCTTGCTGCAAAAGAGAGTGGCTTAAAAGGCGCCGATGCACTCATCATTGATGCAATTGTTCATGTTTTATTGCAAGGAAATTTTGACAAACACAATATCCAATTAGTCCCTATTCCATCGTCAGCCTCTGCTCGTCGCAGACGCGGTCGGAGTTTTATTGTCGATATCGCTGGCAGTATTTCGCTGCGCACGGGCTACCCAGTATCTGATTCTCTCGAGCTCGTACGAAAAGTTCGTGACCAGAGCGGCTTACATGCCTGCGCACGGGCTCGCAATATGCAGGGCGCATTTGCTCTTAAGAGAGGTGCGTATCCACGTGGGGATCTCATACTCATCGATGACGTTGTCACGACGGGTGCCACCTTGTGCGAGGCGGCTAGAGCCCTTATGAACCAGGGTTTTCGCCCTATCGCCTCGGTTACCGCTTGCGTGGCCCAACCTCTACGATAGGAGGGTTGATTCAGCAATGATGTGCGAGAGGTTCTAGCGATGCCAGCGTTTTTTGACAGGATTTTGCGTGCAGGTGAAGGACGCCTATTACGCGAACTCGGCAAGGTCGTTGCCGTTGTCAATGGACATGAGGCCCGCATCAGCGCACTCTCTGATGCCGATCTACGTGCACAGACAGCGCTCTTTCAGAAGCGATTTTCAGAGGGTGCAAGCCTAGATGAGCTGATGCCCGAGGCATTTGCCGTTGTCCGTGAAGCGGCCAAGCGAACCTTGGGCCAGCGCCACTATGACGTTCAATTAATGGGTGGCGCCGCCCTTCACCGTGGCAATATCGCTGAAATGCGTACCGGAGAAGGTAAGACGCTGGTTGCAACTCTACCTTCCTATCTCAACGCTTTAGCAGGACGCGGCGTGCACGTTGTTACAACTAATGATTATTTAGCAGAGCGCGATAGCGAATGGATGGGAAGAATCCATCGCTTCTTAGGTTTAAAAGTTGGCGTAATTCTTGCCAACATGACACCTGCGCAAAGACGAGAGGCTTATTTAGCCGATATTACATATGGCACTAATAATGAGTTTGGTTTTGATTATCTACGCGACAACATGGCCTGGTCACTCGAAGAGTGTGTTCAGCGCGATCACTTCTTTGCAGTAGTCGATGAGGTCGACTCAATTTTAATCGACGAAGCCCGTACTCCTTTAATTATCAGTGGACCTGCTGATAAGGCCACTAAGTGGTACGTCGAATTCGCAAATCACGTTGGAAAGTTGCAGCGTGATGTGCACTACGAAGTCGATGAAAAGAAAAAGACCGTAGGAATTTTAGAAGAAGGTGTTACTAAAGTCGAAGAGTTGTTACAGATCGGCAACCTCTATGAGGCGGCAAATACACCGATGATCGGCTATCTCAACAATGCAGTGCGCGCTAAAGAGCTCTTTAAGCGCGGTAAGGATTATGTGGTTATGAATGGTGAACTTTTAATCGTTGATGAGCATACGGGCCGAATGTTAGCCGGCCGGCGCTATAGCGAAGGTCTACATCAGGCCCTTGAAGCTAAAGAGCGCATCGAGATTAAAGATGAGAACCAGACGCTGGCAACCATTACTTTGCAGAACTATTTCCGTCTCTACGGCAAGTTATCAGGTATGACTGGTACTGCTATGACTGAGGCTTCAGAGTTTTATCAGATCTATAAACTCGGTGTTGTTCCGATTCCTACTAACCGTGAAATGGTCCGTATCGATCAAGCCGACCTAGTTTATAAATCAGAGGCGGGAAAATTTGTAGCAGTTACTGCAGATATCGCCGAAAAGCATCGCAAAGGACAACCTGTATTAGTGGGCACAGTCAGTGTTGAAAAATCTGAAGAACTCTCAGCATTTTTACGCAAATCAGGTGTGCCTCACGAAGTTCTCAACGCCAAGCACCACGAACGCGAAGCTGCAATCATCGCGCGAGCTGGAGTATTGGGTGCAGTCACAGTTGCAACAAATATGGCAGGTCGCGGTACTGACATCATGCTCGGCGGAAACCCAGAGTTCATGGCCGACTTCGAACTTCAACGCCTTGGAATTTCACCTGTCGATAACCCCGAAGCATATGAAGCGGCCTGGCCAGATGAGATTGCACGACAGAAGGCGGCCGTTGCTAAGGGACATGAAGAGGTTATTGCACTCGGAGGTCTCTACGTATTAGGTACCGAGCGCCACGAGTCCCGACGCATCGACAACCAGCTGCGTGGTCGTTCAGGCCGACAGGGCGATCCTGGTGAGTCGCGCTTTTATCTCTCGCTGCAGGACGAACTCATGCGCCGATTTAACTCAGGAATGGTCGAGCGCTTCTTAACAGCTGCTGGTATTCCAGAGGATGCACCAATTGAATCCAAGATGGTGAGCAATGCAATTCGCTCTGCACAGACGCAGGTTGAGGCGCAGAACTTTGAGATGCGTAAAAATGTTTTAAAGTATGACGATGTCATGAACCGTCAGCGCCAAGTTATCTATGGTGAGCGTCGCATGGTGCTTGAGGGCGAAGATATTAAGGATCAAGTCGCTGAGTTTGTTCGTGAAACTTTAACTGCCTATGTCAATATCGCAACGTCGCAGGGATATGCCGAAGATTGGGATTTAGATACTCTCTGGAACGCTGTGAAGAGCATCTATCCAATCTCATTTAGTGTCGAGGATCTCATAACATCAGCTAGCTCACGCAGCGCCCTGGATGCAGATTTCATTACCGCCAGAATTATCGAAGACTGTGAAAAAGCCTATGCCGCACGCGAAGAGAGTTTAGGCACCGAAGTCATGCGCGAGCTCGAGCGCAAGGTCTTGCTGTCGGTTCTAGATCGAAAATGGCGTGAGCACTTATATGAGATGGATTATCTACAAGAGGGTATTGGTCTGCGTGCAATGGCACAGCGCGATCCGCTCGTTGAATATCAGCGTGAGGGCTACGAGCTCTTCTCAGCGATGATGGATGCTATTAAGGAAGAGATTGCAGGCTTCTTATTTAATATCGAGATAACTGTTGAGAGTTCAAACAACGAAGTATCAGGAGCTGGGCTTGAGGCAAAGCCAGTTCCAACAACTGGCTTGCAGTACACGGCATCTGACGAGTCGGGTGTTAAGAGAACTGGTGAAGTCTCGCGCAACGCGCCATGTCCATGTGGCTCCGGTAAAAAATATAAGCGTTGTCATGGGGCGGCTTAAAGCAGCGTTAAGGCAGTACACAGCCAGCGATTATCCACGCCCTCGAATCTAAAGGTCAGGGCGCGTAAGCGGTCTCCATATCGAACCGTGACAGTTGTCTCGCAGATTCCATCGAGGGGCTCGCTCAGATGAAGTTTTCTAATCTTGCCAACCTCTTTTTCGCTGCCAGATTTCTTAATTAGCTCGCTGAAGATGCGATGATGAAACTGCTTTATTAACTGTGTTGGTTGACGACGCCCGGCAAAGACCTCTAAAACATTTTGTGCAAAGTGTGTACTCCACTCATGTAGCTCTGGTAAATCTTCGGCCGATGTTGGCTCGGGTGCAAATTCAGGATCGAACTCATCATCAAAGACACTAGGAACTAGATACAGTCTGCTCTTTTTCAGAAGTTGTAGCTCGGGCTTTGGACGAAAGATTTCAAGGACTGGATGGAGCCAGTCCTCATTCTCATCACTTGAAATTGCGGTGAGAGCGATTTGATTAAATGTAGGAAGCTCGTTGTAGATCGAATTAGTAGTCATGTGGATAGATTGGCTGCTTGTAGATTGACTCTCCTCAACCAAATCGGTGATATTTCCTCATCCATTTGGCTGATTGTGGATAGAACCCAATCTCTTCGTCGATAGTGCCCTTGAGTTCGCGCTATGCCATATAACAAGCCTTCTTCACGCACCCGCACACCACTAGCAATCACATTAATCATCGCCTCGTTTCTATCTGCCTTTTTTCTGGCAACTTTCTCTCACCGAGGCAGTGATTTCTGGGTTGCTAGCGTTGAAATGTCACAGGGACATCAGATTGTTTCTGGTGATATTGCTCTACGACGATTTGATTTAGATTCAAGTGCCTCCCTGTACTTAGCCAAGAGTGATGATCCCCTTGGTTTAATTGTGATGAATGCATTAACTCCGGGGCAGATCATGACTAGCCAGAGTGTGAGCTCAAGTAGTGAGCTCTTAGCCGCAAGTGCTGTGCCCATAAGTATCCGCGCAGTTGATGTCGCTGCAGGTATTGCAGCTGGGGAGGGCGTTGATATCTACTGGGTGATTGATAGCCAAAATGGCGAGTTACCCGTTGCTCCCGTTTTAATCTTAGGGGGAGTGAGGTTGCTTAGCTTTGACCAAAAGAGTAAGAACTTCGGAACCGATGCGGCACTAACTCTGGCGGTTGAAGAGACACAGGTTCTGCGACTTCTATCTGCAACAACTCATGGACGTTTGGTGGTGGTTCGTTCACATGTCTGATGTAGAGCTTCCAACAGTAATTACAGCAATTACTAACGCCCAGATCGAGGGTTTTGTCGCGGGCACACTCTTTGCGCAGGGCTGGAGTGTCATCTATCGTGCAATCGATATTGAATCACTTGAAAGCTATATTAAGAGTAGCCCCGAGAGTGCACGTGGGGCAATCTTAATTTTTGCCCCAGACTTATCTGGAATCACTCGTGAGCGTTTACATTCAATCTCTGCCACAGTAAAACAACTCCTTGGCTTTTCAGATGATCCTACGCATGATGGTGTACTAGGTGAGCTGCATCGTGTGCCAACTACTGCAACCGATCTCATTAGCTTGGTCCGCGGCTTTGTGCGTGCGCCTATGTTGAGACAGAGCACACAACTCTCACGTCAAGGTCGCAGAGCTCATGTACTTGCAGTTGGATCTGCAGGTAGCAGTACCGGCTGCACAACTTTAGCCATCAACATCGCAATGGAGCTCAGTCTCTTTGAAAAGGCAACACTTTTAGTCGACGCGAATTTTCGCGCACCCTCTATTGCCGCATTACTAGCGGTACGAAATGTACATAGCGAAGCGGGTTGGCGCTCTATCGCACCTTCACTATCAATTGCTGAAATCTCACAAGAACAGGCGACGACAGTTGATGCATTCATGGAGCAGGCGACACAATCTTTTGACCACATCATTATAGATCTCGGCTCAATCTCAGGCTTATCTAATCGACTCACTGATAGGCGTTGGACATCGACGATGACAACATGGTCGTGCGATCAAGGAGATGAGTTGATGGTCGTTGCGCGCCCAGATGTTTTAGGTCAACACCGGTTAGAGCAGGTAAGTTCATTAATCGAAAAGACCTCGATTCGAAGTGCGTTGAGTTTTACTCTCAATATGCGCTCTCAAGGTCGCAAGGGATCAGATGAAGAAGCAAGGTTTCTTGCAATTACAACTCCCCTTCGCCCTCTTAATGTTCGAGTTATTGCACGTGATGCACGTGCGAGCACGGCTGCAGAGGCGCAAAAATCAACTCTCATCGAGGTCAATGAGCGCTCTAGCCTGCGCAAGTCAATAGCCACAATAGCTAGTGAGATAGTTCGTTAACTTCTAATACCATTGGCACATGCGTGCTTACCTTCCTATCAGCCATAGTGATCTCTCTGGATTCCTGGCGAGTCAGAGCTTTGATGCTGATCAGGTTTTTGCACCGACTCCAGCCTTTATCAGTGAGAACCTAGATTGTGATGAGGAAGAGATTGAGTATCTCTTATCGGTTCTAGCAGGTGAATCAGCCCTTGAACTCCGGGGCTCACAAGCTGGAGCTGGCTTAGTTTTAGCTATCGAACTAGAAAACTCTCAATGCGGGGAAAACTATGAGGCTTCACTCACATTGACGGCGCCAATCACCTGGGGCCAAGTTCAATGTGCGCTACTGGCCCACCACGGTGATGATGAGCTTATCTGGTTTGCAACGCAGGAGATTGAACAAGAGTTAGATAAATGGAGATAGCGATGCCAGAGTTTGAATCTTTGATCCATGGGCGCAGCTCTGTCTCTATCGATCAAGCTCACCGCCTGCGCGAATTAGTCGCCGATTGGCAGCTGCTCTCAGATCTCTCATTTGCCGATTTAATTCTCTGGGTTCCAATCAGGAAAGATATAAAACTCTGGCCCACGGGCCACGTTGCAGTTGCACATATTCGACCAACAACGGCGGCGACCGTCTTTACAGAAGATGTCATCGGCGAAGAAGTGATGTGGGGTAGTCGCAGCCATATCGATGAAGCACTTTCAAGTGGAGAGATTATTAGAAACTCTGAACCTGAAAAGTTCGGCGAGCTCATGATAAAAGAGGAGACGATTCCGGTCTTTTTTCAGGGACAGGTTATTGCCGTAATTTCTCGCCACAGAAACTCAGATTTGATGCGCTCACCTAGCTCACTAGAGCTTAACTATCGCGAAATTGCTCACGCTCTTTATCGCATGGTCTCAGAGGGCTCATTTCCATATCACGATACAGGCTCACTCTTCGAGCCGGTACCACGCGTTGGTGATGGATTAATTCGACTCGATGTCAATGGTGTTATCTCTTTTGCAAGCCCTAATGCCCGATCGGCCTTTAGTCGTATGGGCTGGAAGAGAGAGATCACAAATCAAAAGTTAGGAGAAGTCGCCGCAGCCGTTGTGAAGAACTCACCCGATGCCCATGAAGAGGGAATAAGTACACGTTTGAATGGAAGGATTTTGCGCAGGGTAGAGATTGATAATCAAGGTGCAACGATTGATTTGCTTGTTTTGCCACTACTGGCCGGTGATGATCGCATCGGTGCAATTGTTCTTTTGCAAAACGTAACAGAGCTACGTCGTCGTGACCGCGAACTCGTTACCAAAGACACAACGATTCGCGAGATTCATCACCGTGTCAAAAACAATCTACAGACAGTATCGGCACTATTGCGTTTACAGGCTAGGCGAATCGAAGATCCAGGTGCGGCTTCGGCTCTTAATGAAGCGGTGCGAAGAATCGCATCAATTGCCTTGGTGCATGAGACACTATCTAGCAGTAGTGATAATGACGTCGCCTTTGACACCGTCTTAACAACTTTGATTACACATGCATTAGAGCTCAGTCCGCGCATGGGCGAAATCACAATAATGCGTGAAGGCGAACTAGGTTTGTTAGAATCGCGCCTAGCAACACCTTTGTCTTTGGTCGTCACCGAGTTAATGCATAACGCCCTTGAACACGGGCTAGCAGAGCAAGGTTCAACGCTCTCCATCAAGCTCGCCCGCTATAGCAACGAGTGCGTTGTTACAATAATCGATGATGGAGTTGGCCTACCCGATGCCTTTGATGTATCAACCTCATCTAACTTAGGTTTACAGATTGTGCGCACGCTCACAGAAAATGAGTTAAAGGGCACATTGACTTTAACCTCTACAGATTTAGGAACTACGGCGGTTCTTCGTTTCCCGTTGTAGAGATTTAATGTTTAATTAAAAAGAGTTTTGCTGCTCCTGTAACCGTGCTCGGTTACGGGCGGCACGGCGCTTAAGAGCACGGCGCTCATCCTCTGATAATCCACCCCAGACTCCAGCATCTTGTCCGCTCTCAAGGGCCCATGCAAGGCATGGCTCTTTAACGATGCAGCGGTTACAGACTTTTTTAGCCTCTTCGATCTGGCTAATTGCGGGTCCGGTGTTTCCAACTGGGAAAAATAGCTCGGGATCTTCATCGCGGCAGGCCGATTGATGTCGCCAATCCATGTGCACGCCTCCTCTAGCCCCGTTGCGGCGGGGCCTGGATATCAACTTTCATTATGAATACGCATTCAAATGCCTGCGCAAGGTGGTCATTCTCTCTCTTTCTACTGGTATTAACAAGGATGTAGAGGAAAAGATTTCGTTTTTTATAGTGATTTATCTCGCGTGTGCCCCCGACAGGAATCGAACCTGTGCACCCGCCTTCGGAGGGCGGTGCTCTATCCCCTGAGCTACGGGGGCTCATAGGGTTTAACGAGCGCAAGGTTATCAGCGGGTGCGCATTAGCTGTGAAACTGAAAGAATCACGCCTATGAGTTCAATCGCCTACTTTGCAACAGGCTGCTTCTGGGGCGCCGAGCGCCGTTTTTGGCAGATGCCAGGTGTAGTTGAAACATCTGTGGGCTACATGGGTGGCAGTGCGCAGAATCCAACGTATGAAAGCGTCTGTTCCGGTGCTACGGGCCATGCTGAGATGGTCAAAGTTGAATTTGATGAGTCAAAGATTTCTTATCAATCTTTACTGGAAGAGTTTTGGACGATGCATGATCCAACGTCACTGAATCGTCAGGGCGGTGATATCGGAACTCAGTATCGCAGCTCTATTTATACAACGACTGCTGAGCAGTACGTTAACGCTGTTGCTTCGCGCGATGCTTATCAGGGCGTACTAACTGCCGAGGGTTTAGATCAGATTGCAACCGAGATTATTAGCGCAGATGGCGTTACGTACTACCTGGCAGAGGAGTACCACCAAAAATATTTAGTGAAAAATCCCAATGGTTATGACTGCCATTCCAGCACTGGCGTTGCATATCCAACGGCTGGTGTACCGGCATGAGTGAGAATAAATATCCAGTAAAAATAAATGAGAGCGAGCTAGCCAAATCCCTAGATTCGCTCTCTTACGATGTATTGCGAAACGCCGCCACCGAGCGCCCATTCACAGGTGAGTACACCGACACGGATAAAGTCGGAGTGTATAAATGTAAGGCATGTACTGCCGTGCTTTTTAAGAGTGAGACTAAGTTTCATTCAGGCTGCGGATGGCCATCTTTTTACGCCCCTACTGCCGATGATGCAGTCGAGTTAATTGAAGATCGCTCACTGTTTCCACGAGTGCGCACTGAAGTACGCTGCGCTGCATGTGGCTCGCACCTAGGTCACGTCTTCAAAGGCGAGGGCTATGACGTCCCAACCGATGAGCGCTGGTGCATTAACTCTGTCTCATTAATCCTTGAGGATATTTAGTAAGCCAACCCACGGCTTTCATGAACCCCTTGATAGCAGTACCACGCTACAACACTGCGATATGGATGTAATTTCTCACCTTTGCGATCTAACTCTTTAGGCAAAATCTCTTCTTTATTTTTATGCACAATATCCCAGCCCCGGCGAACAGCTAAATCACCGGTTGGCCAGATATCAAGGCGTCCTAACTGAAACATCATAAACATTTCAACGGTCCATCTTCCGATTCCCCAGAGTGAAGTTAACGCTTCAAAAATCTCTTGGTCATCATGAATCTCGTCAATACGATCAATGGGAATTGTTTTATCTATCACCGAACTAGCCAAACCTCTAATTGTGCGGACCTTTGCTCCAGAGACACCGATTTCACGCAAGGCAACGTCATCTAATCTGATTATTTTTTTGGCGCTAATGCTTCCAGTACAAAGTCCTACGAGTCGTCCATAAATTGTTTCAGCGGCCTTTGTTGCTAACTGTTGTGAAATAACAGAGCCAACTAAGGATTCAAAATGTGACTCCTTTGGTGCGCTTCGACCAATAGTGCATAAAGGACGACGTTGAATGAGAGGAGCAAATTTGCGATCCATCTCTCCAACCTCAGCGACGATACGTCGCATCTTTTGAGCAGAGTGGATTACCATTAGTTAGAGTGAAAAAGATGGATACTCATCAGTGACCATCAGAAATGCGTAGCCAATGACGCGGTTCCAGTAAGCAATCGTTCCAACTACGCCTTCTGCACATTTCTCTGGATAGTTGCCGGTAAAGAGGATGCTAAACCAGCCAGCAATCGTTAAGAGAGATAAATAAACTATGTAAAAAACGCCGACTACATACAAAGGAATCGCGAAAAACCATTTAATAAGTGGGAGCCAGCGGTTAAGTGCCTTTGCATCGACTTCTGGGAATGTAACGCTTACAACATCATTTTCTTCTATCGATGGATATTCATCGGTAAGCATTAAGAGATATGCATCGACGCGAGTTTGAAGCGAAAGGAGTGCTTCATTAAAAGCGAGTAGATACGTTGGGTAAATCTGGCGCACAACGATTGCAAGCGCCGTAGGCAAGATAAAGAAGCCAACGGATAAGTAGTTTGAGTTAGATGTACTCAGATCTGTTGGGGCAAAGGAGGCGACGAAGATCGCCATAGGCACGACCAAGATGATGCGAAATAAGGCGCTCATGCGGTTGCGCTCGGTCAGGGTTACATCTATCTGGGTCTCTATCTGCTGGCTCATGGAGCGAATTTACCGTGGAATGCTGCAAGGGATTGCCAATTACCATCGAACTTTCCTAGTTTTCCACCTCTATAGCCCGATCTCGTTTCACCTACATTAGTTCTGCAGGGTAGCCTTCTGCGATGACTGACAGCAATGTACAAGCGCCCTCGCTAGCCAAACTTCTTACACACCACTCAGAAAAGTGGCGTGGCTTTGATCGTGATGTTCTGCCACTTCCCGTTGCTGAGATGGATTTTCCAGTCGCCGATTCAATCCGCGCAGTGCTAGCCGAAATGGTGGCGCAATCTGATCTCGGTTACTTAGGATCAGTGCCCGAGCTTGCCGCTGGATTTGCTAAGTTTGCCGCAGAACGCTGGAACTGGAGCGTTGATACCTCGCAGGTAGGTGTTGCAGCCGATGTCGGTGTAGGAGTTGTAGAGGTTCTACGTGTTTTCACAAAACCTGGCGACACGATTTTGATTAATTCACCTGTTTATCAAAACTTTTATAACTGGATTGATGAAACACATCTTACAAAAGTTGATGTTCCTTTTACTCGCACAGGCCCACAGAGTGATAGCGATAATCCCTGGCAGTTAGATTTAGATGAGGTCGAAAAAGCCTATGCCGCTGGTTTAAAAGTTCACCTTATGTGCTCTCCGCATAATCCATTGGGCCGAGTCTTTTCAAAAGATGAGCTCACCCGTATCGCCGAGATGGCCAAGAAATACGGAGTATTAGTAATTAGCGATGAGATTCATGCCCCCCTGACATTTGCAGAAAAGCGCTTTATCCCATTCCTAACGATTAGTGAGAGCGCCCGCGAAGTTGGTATTACGATCACTGCAGCATCTAAGGGTTGGAATATTGCAGGATTAAAATGTGCAATTATTGTTTCGCAAAACGATGCAATAAATACAAAGTTAGATGAGATGCCTAGGGCTGTTCACTTCAGAGCATCGATTCTGGGTGCTTTCGCATCGGCAGCTGCATTTGCCGAAGGTGGTGTATGGCTTGATTCAGTCATTAAGCAGCTTGATCACAACCGCTTTCTCATCCGTGATTTACTTACAACTAAATTGCCAAGCGTTAAATACCATATTCCCCACAATAGTTATCTAGCCTGGCTCGATCTTGAAAGCCTTAATCTAGGTGAGAACCCAACACAAACTCTCTTAGAAAAGGGACGAGTGGCCTTTAATCCAGGGCACTCATATGGGGCGCAGTGTTCACAGTATGTGCGACTTAACTTTGCTACAAGTCCAGAGATTATTACTGAGGCAATTGATCGCATAGTTCGCACACTGTAATGAGCACTAATGACTGCGATGTCATCATCATTGGCGCTGGTCATAATGGTTTAGTTGCCGCGGCCTATCTAGCCCGTGCCGGCAAAAAAGTTCGTATTCTGGAGGCTAACCCGCAAATCGGGGGAGCCACAACAAGTGTTCGCGCCTTTGAGGGCTTTGATGCTCGGATTTCACGTTACTCCTACCTTGTCTCTCTATTACCCGATTCAATAGTTAAGGATTTAGGACTGAGCTTTGAATGTATCTCTCGAACTATTTCAAGTTACACACCGTATGAGCGCGAGGGTAAGAGTGAGGGGCTATTAGTTTCTCGAGTGTGGGATGCAACAACTCAAGAGTCATTTAATCGCCTTGATTCAACTGGCCATGAAAGCCAGGCCTGGCAGAGATTTTATGGAGAGATAGCTGAATTCGCCCAGCGCATTGCACCCACGCTACTTAAGCCTCTGATGACACGCAGTGAGTTGCGAGATTTAATCGCATTGCCAGATGTCTGGGATTACATGATAGAAAAACCAATTGGTGAAATAATCACAGAGCGCTTTACTGGTGATTTAGTACGGGGCGTTGTATTAACCGACGCACTTATCGGAACTTTTGCTTCAGCTTTTGAGTTGCAATCAAATATCTGTTTTCTCTATCACCTTATGGGCAATGGCACGGGGGAGTGGAAAGTTCCAAAGGGTGGCATGGGTGCACTTGTGAGCGAGCTTGAGCGAGTAGCGGGAGAGGCTGGAGTTGAAATCGAAGTAAACCAGCCTGTGGTTAAAGTTGAAAGTGATAGTGATGGAGTCAGGGTTACAACCGAAAACGGTCGGCAGGTTCGAGCCTCGTATCTCTTATCAAATGCTGCACCGCAAACATTGGCAGCTTTGAGAGGCTTGGATAAACCTAAAAGCCTTGATGGCGCGCAGATGAAGATTAATATTTTACTAAAGCGCTTACCGCAACTTAAATCCGGTATGGATCCACGTTTAGCCTTTGCCGGAACATTCCATGCCAACGAGAGTTTTTCACAGTGTGAAGGCGTTTTTAGCGCTGCACAGAGCGGTCACATGCCCGCACTCTTGCCGATTGAAATGTATTGCCACACATTGAGTGATCCCTCAATTCTTAGCCCTGAGCTTGCTGAGTTGGGATATCACACTCTGACTCTTTTTGGTTTGCATACCCCTGCAACGCTCTTTGATGCCGATAATGAATCGGCGCGCAAGGCAGCCCTGGGATCAGCGTTTGCATCATTCAATCAATATTTAGCCGAACCTGTCGAAGATTTAATTGCAGGTATTGAGGTTAAGACTCCACTCGATATTGAGCAGGAGATTGGTTTACCCCGCGGAAATATCTTCCATCGCGATCTACACTTTCCATTTCGTGAAGATGGATCTGCACCAAGCTGGGGCGTCGAAACCGATGATCCCCGCATCTTTATATGTGGTGCAGGCGCCATTCGTGGCGGTGGAGTCAGTGGAGTGCCAGGACATAACGCGGCTATGGCAGTGCTCTCAAAGTATTAGGCTTAGTGCATGAACCAACACCCTGAAACAATGGCTATCACAGCGGGTCGGCCTAGCCTGACACCCGATGGCGCTCTAAATCCGCCAGTAGTTTTAACTTCGACATTTCATGCAGGTGGAGAGATTGGTTATGGACGATATGGGAATCAAACATGGAGCGCACTTGAAGATGCTATCGGGGCACTTGAAGGCGGACCAACTTTAGTTTTCTCATCTGGAATGGCGGCGATTAGCGCAGTCTTTTCAATTCTGCCAGTAGGTGCACCTGTGGTTGCATCTAATCAGGGATATAGCGGAGTCATGGTTTTACTGAACTCTTTTCATGAGAGTGGACGTTTAGAGGTTCGCTTTGTTGATGTGCTCGATACACAGTCAGTCATCGATGCGATGGATGGTGCGGCCTTAGTGTGGCTTGAATCCCCGACTAATCCAGGTTTAGATGTCGCAGATTTAACAACGTTAATTGGCGCAGCTAAGAAACTCGGAATTGGAGTAGGAGTCGATAACACTTTTGCAACACCTCTTGTGCAGACTCCATTGTCAATGGGTGCAGATATTGTTATGCACTCTGTAACTAAGTTTCTCTCTGGCCATAGTGATGTACTCATGGGATCACTCTCTACAAATGATCCTGCCCTTCTCAAGCGACTCCACGATGCACGGAGCTTTAACGGCTCTATTCCAGGGCCATTTGAGAGTTGGCTGGCACTTCGTGGCCTGCGCACATTTCCACTGCGCTTTTATAAATCTCAGGAGAACGCTCAAGGCCTTGTTGCAAAACTTGGCTCTCATCCAAAGATTACTCGCGTGCGCTATCCCGGCTTTGGGGCGATCATCTCCTTTGAGGTAGATGGTACGGCCGAGCAGACGCAAAAAGTATGTGAATCTTCGAAGTTGATTGCCCATGCAACCAGCCTTGGAGGTGTTGAATCGCTGTGGGAGCGCCGTCGCCGATGGCCGATGGAGAGCGCTTCAGTGCCCGAGCAGCTCATTCGATTATCGGTTGGCTGTGAGCACATTGATGATCTTTGGAACGACATCAATCTGGCCCTTGCTTCTATCTAGAGAAATTTCGAGCAATAGCGAGTATTTTTAGCACATGATTAAAGCGATTCGCCGTTTATTTGCCGCAGTTACTGTGGCTCTATTGGCCTTTCGCGCCGTTGGATCTTTTCTCTCATGGATAGAACATCAAGAGGACACGAGCGCCAATGCCTGGATCGATGAAGATGAGTATGAAGATGTCTGATGCAACATATATCCCAGGTACCTGCAACCTTGGTAAGAGCGAAGTACGTCGCCGTCAAGTAGTCGCACTCGTCGGATTAGTTCTCTCGTTGATTTCATTATCAGGCTTGATTTCTATTAATGCTCAACCTCAGGCTCGCTTGGCGATCTTTCTTCCGCTCATGGTTGCATCGATTGGTTATGTGCAGTCGCGCAATAAGTTTTGTCTGGCCTATGGCTTTGCCGGCACATTCAATCTTGGCAAGCTCGGCGATATCTCTCGCGTGAGCGACCCACTCGACAGGGCGGCCGATAGAGCAACTGCGCTCAAGATTCTCGGAAAATCTCTTCTCTTGGCATCTATAGCGACAGCGGTGGTTTTCGTACTACCCTTCTAAGTATGAAGATTCATATTCATACCCGTAATGCAGATCTAGCCGAAGACTTCCGAGCAATTGTCGAAGAAAAACTCAACTCCATGGAGCGTTTCAGTGTTGTAATTGAACGCGTTGAGGTTGAAGTTCTTCATGAAGCTAACCCTCGTCAAGGGAAAAACGCCCACCGTGTCATTTTGACTTCACATGGAGCTGGTCCACTTATTAAATCAGAGGCAACTGAGTTCAATAATCTTGCCGCCTTTGATAGCGCAATAAAGGTATTTGCACTGCAGATACGAAAGATTCATGAACGGACTAAGGATTATGCTCGAGATACGGTACGAAAGCGCAAAAACGTAGTTTAAATAATCTCGGTTCCATCTTTACGAGTGGCAGTTAAGCTTGCAACTGTTGTGATTAGCAAGCTTGCAACTATCACACCAAGACTGACCTCAAGTGAGACCTCTGGAATATGAAAGCCTGCGATTTCATCGACTCCGATTCCGTGAAAAGCCTCCATTATCATTTTGACTCCGATAAATGCCAAGATAAATGAGAGCCCCTTAGAAAGATAGATCAATCGGGCAAGTAAGCCCTCAAGTAAGAAATACAACTGACGCAGCCCCATGAGAGCAAAAATGTTGGCAGTTGTGACGATGTATGGATCTTTAGTAAGTCCAAAAATCGCTGGGATAGAATCAAGTGAGAAGACTAAGTTTGTAAGACCCAAGGCCACTAATGCAATCGTAAAAGTACTAAATCCCCGTGCCTTTAAGGCAGAAACGACACGACCCTCTTTCCATTCATCATCTTCATTCTCTTTTACCAATGTATAGGCGGTATAGATAAGGAATGCTCCGAAGAGGAAGAAAATACTGGCAAAGCGCGAGATAAGTGCTGCGCCTAGTGGAATTAGTAGTCCACGGATTGCAATAGTGAGCATGATTCCGAGGAGCAAAACCAGCTGCTGTTTTTCTTTTTGCACCTTTAAATGCGTGAGAATAATAATAAATACAAAGATGTTATCAACTGATAGCGCATACTCTGTTAACCAGCCAGCAAAAAACTCTTTTTGTCCAGTTGCACTAGACCAGTTCGGAAGAAAGACTCCGAAAACGATGGCTGTGCCGATGTAGAACACGGTCCAAAAGGCGGCTTCGATGATTGATGTGGGCTTGTTACGGCGCAGCACAGCAATCAATAAATCAAAGATTATTACACCGGCTAAAACCGCGATTGTTACAACCCATGTCGTCGTAGATTCCATAGTGCGTATTGTGCCAGTTAGTTGAGAATTCAGATAATTGAGTGTGATAGAAAAATCAACTTTTACGTAACGATTTATCGTCTAGGAGTTGGCTTGACGCTTTTACCGTTCTTAAGTGGTGTAATTTCAGAGAGCTTTACCGGTTTAAGTGGCTCTGTTGGGGCAGGGCCCATTGCCGCAATTGCGGCATCTCGAGTAGAGGTAGCCAAGGCAATTGCAGTTTTTTGTTGAACTAGGATTGTGGATTTAGCGTCGGCGGTTTTTGCTGTACTCATTGCTGTTTTTGCAAGATCGTTAGCGACACGGCAATCCGCGATAAAAATCTTATTAATCTCTTTTCGGATTTGTTCACGTGCATTCATAGCAGTTCGATACTGACCCATTGCAACTCTATATTGCTCCATTGCCGTTACAGCTATCGGAGTAGGAGTAGGAGTCGCATCGGCAAATGAATGAGGGGCAGTAACAATAATCATTGCAAGGGCTGGCCCTACCGAGCGCCTCAATCTCATTGCTCAATGATGACGTAATTCATTGTGCTTTCTCTGTGAAACACCTCATTAGTCCAGTATTTGATTGGCAACTGCGCCTACTCGTGAAAGAGTAGGGAGGTGGCCGAGTTAATAATGATCGTCGATGATGAGCCAGGGGTCCGTGCGCTCCTGCGCGATACGTTGAGTATCGCCGGATTTGAAACTATTGAGGCAAGCGACGGAATGTCTGCCCTAACACTTCTGCGCACTAACAAACCCGCGCTTATGGTCATTGATATCAATATGCCTCTAATGGATGGCTTTGAACTTGTTGAGCGGCTTCGTACTACAAATGATTTAACGCCAGTACTCATGCTCACTGCCCGCGATGATAAGAGTGATATTGCTCGGGGTTTAAAGATCGGTGCCGATGACTATGTTATTAAACCCTTTGGAATCGAAGAGTTAGTGCTGCGAATTAAAGCGATCTTGCGTCGCTCCTATAAATCTACGACGGCCCCAACTCTGCTGACCTGCGGACCTATAACCATTAATGATGAGCAGCATTGTGTGAGCTTTAACGGTGAAGAGATCGATCTTTCACCTACTGAGTATCGACTCCTGCAGATCTTGATGGAAAGAAAGGGGAGAGTTTTAAGTAAGAAGCTACTTCTGGATGAAGTCTGGGGCATCACCTTTGAATCTGAGAGTACTGTGACAGACACATACATCTCATATCTACGTAAGAAGTTTCACAGAGATGGCTTTGAGGGAATCAAGACTATTCGCGGCGTAGGTTTCCAGATTCAGGAACCCAAGTAAGGTTTATGAAGAGTAAAACGCGGCAGATTCTTGCAACTGCCATAGTTACATCGATGCTCTCAATTCTTATTGGTGGTTTTGCAGTGTGGGGTTCGTATGAATCTGAAACTGGAATAATAGATGAGCATTTAAACACGGTTGCCTTAGACGTCGCACAAAGCCCAGATAATCCGATTACCGCAGCGCTACTTAGCGTTGAGCAAAATAGTTTTGATCTAACAGTTGCATTTATGACGCCAAATGGTGAGACTGCAACATTAAAAGAGTCGAGAAAAGCCGTCATTGGAGGAGAAGAGAAGTTAAGGGTTCGTAATATTCCACTTCAAGCCGGCGAGAAGTTAGTGATTGCGTCATCACTTACTGATATCGATCATAGTTTACGGAAAAACCTCTGGCGCTTATTAATCTTTATTATCTTTACTAACATAGTCGCATCTTTTGCATCGATACTTATTAGCCGATCAACCGCCCTTGCCTTCGAGCGCACACAACGCGAAAAGATGCAAGAGTTCTTGGGCGATGCTGCACACGAACTACGCACCCCACTCACGGTAATTAAAGGATATGCCAAGCTCTTAGAGGGTAATAAGTTAGAGGGCGATCGTGAGGTGCAGGCCTTTACTCGGCTCAATAGCGAAATCAAACGTATGGAGTCTCTGATTGGTGACCTCTTAATTCTAGCCGAACTTGGTGAGGAAGAGGGTGGAGAGTTTTCAGCCCTTAATCTTTCGCAATTGCTTAGCGAGAGTGTTGATGATTTTGTAGGTGTCGCTTCGGGCCACGCTATTGAGTTATTAATCGATAAGGATGTGGTTTTAGATGGATCAGAGAAGTACCTTCAAAGATTTATAACTAACGCCCTGACAAATATTCGAGTTCATGCACCACATGATGCTCCGGTACGAATAACACTTAAAGGTGGCAAAGATATTAAATTAATAATTGAGGATGGTGGTGCTGGTCTACCGGCCGATTCTTATGGTGAGAAAATCCAAGGCTTAAAGCGCTTTGATCGATCCCGCTCACGCGAAACTGGTGGCAGTGGCCTTGGCCTAAGCATTATGAACGCCGTCGTAGAGCGACATAAGGGTGCGCTCACATTAAGAAAGAGTGATCTAGGCGGTTTGGCGATTGAAGTTCAACTTCCGCGCACTTAGACTAAAGCAGTGCGGATACTTCAAATATTTTTACTGATAGTAATTATCGTTGGTCTTGCCTACTGCGTACGCTCTTTACGCGCACTCCACCGCAGGCTTAGCAAAGCAACTTCTCAGAACACAGCGGCCTTTAAGGAGTTAAAGGAGCAGACCTGGCAGTCATATCGCCAAGTTGAGGCCTTGCACCAACTTATAGCCCTTCTTAAATTCACCGCACCGATTCCGCCGACTCGTAGTTGGGCAGCCTCCCCTGATCTTCTCCTGACACTTGTGGATTTAGTGCGTAGATATAAACCACAGTTAGTTGTTGAGCTTGGCTCGGGTGTATCGACTCTCATTGTTGCAAAGGCTGGTGCTAAGAAGGTTATTAGTATCGATAACTCTGATGAGTTTGCAGGCAAAACACGTTCAATGTTAAAGGCTCATGGAGTCCGTGGGGTTGAGGTACGTATCGCAGCACTGAAGCCACATATTTCAGGCGTTGATTGGTATGACACCACACAATTAAGTGATCTAAAAAAGATTGATCTACTCATTATTGATGGCCCACCAGGATCTAAGAATCCTGATGCCCGCAAGCCTGCACGAGCAGAGTTAATTAATCGGCTCTCAGCGCGAGCAGTGGTCGTTATCGATGATGTTAATCGCCAAGGAGAGCGCGAACTCGCCGAAGCCTTTGTCAAAGCACTTCCCAACCATATTTTGACCATCTATCCACATGAAAAGGGAACAGCGGTAATTTCGCCTAAATAGACCATGGCAATCTTATTAGAAGTTGCGTTGAAAGATGCATGCACCCAGATACTAGATACCAGCACTCTCGTGCGAGTTGTTTTATCCGGGCGACGACGCAACATGCAGACCGAGTTTGAACGCTTGGATATCCGCCCAGTTGAAATCAAAGGCGTGATTCAACTGCAAATGAGTCACAATGACTCTCGTGCAACAACAGTTAAAAACATAGTCCCTAAGGCCGATGAGATTATGGAGTTACTCTCAAGTGGCTATGCCAATATCTTGGTCGAGTACACCAGTGGATCAATGTCGCTACGAATCAGTAAAAATGGTGATGCCCACGTGCATTTTGAAAAGAAATCACTTGAGCAAAATCTGAACCACGATAAAAAGAAGGCACGGCTCTTAGAGCCAACCGATCCCTTTCTAGTAGAGGTTGGAATCGCCGACCATAAAGGTGTAATTAAGCCATCGAAGCAGGATAAGTACTTACAGGTTGAAGAGTTTTTACGTCTCTTGGCTCCTACGTTACATGCTGCAATTGATGCAGGTCAGATTCATAAACCAACTGATGTTCATCCACTATCAATAGTCGATCTTGGCTGCGGTCACGCCTATTTAACCTTTGCCGCGCATCAATATCTACGCAGTATTGGTATCCCAGTCAATATAACTGGAATCGATGTGCGTACGACTTCAAGGGATCGCAATAATGCGATTGCCAAAAACCTAGGGATCACATCAACTATTAATTTTCGCGCCGAAGAGATAGCTACAACAACTGCCGAGCAGGCCGATGTCGCAATCGCTCTGCACGCCTGTGATACTGCTACCGATGATGCGATTGCTTGGGCCGTGATAGCCGGTGCAAAACTTCTACTGATAGCCCCATGCTGTCATCACGATATTCAATCGCAGATGGATACCAGCCCTGAACCTTGGGGCGCACTCACCAAGTTTGGACTAATGAAAGAGCGCCTCGGTGATTTATTAACTGATTCTCTACGGGCTCAAATTCTGCGTCTGGCTGGATATCGAGTTGAAGTTATTGAATTTATTGGGGGCGAACACACGCCCCGCAATCTAATGATCCGCGCAGTAAAGAGTGATGCAATCTCTGAAGCCATTGATATGCAGCGATATAAAGAGATGTGCAGCCAGTGGGGGATTATCCCCGCCCTTGAAGGCAAACTTCCAACACTCTTCATCGGTTAGACTTCACGCATGTCCAAAGTCCTTGCATCACTGCCCGTCGGTGAAAAAGTTGGTATCGCCTTTTCGGGCGGTCTCGACACATCGGTAGCCGTTGCCTGGATGCGCGCAAAAGGTGCCATCCCATGCACCTACACGGCAGATCTTGGCCAATACGATGAGCCAGATATCGATTCAGTACCAGATCGAGCAAAAGATTATGGCGCCGAGATCGCACGTCTTGTTGATTGCAAGAGTGCACTCGTTGAAGAAGGTTTAGCAGCAATCGCCTGCGGGGCATTTCATATTCGTAGCGGATTAAAACAGTATTTCAACACAACACCTTTGGGCCGGGCAGTAACCGGCACAATGTTGGTGCGTGCGATGCATGCAGACTCAGTTGAAATCTGGGGCGATGGCTCTACATATAAAGGCAATGACATCGAGCGTTTTTATCGCTATGGCCTTTTAGCTAATCCAAATTTGCGGATTTATAAGCCATGGCTCGATGCCGATTTCGTGAATGAACTTGGTGGACGAAAAGAAATGTCAGAGTGGTTGGTTGCACATGGCCTGCCGTATCGCGATAGTACCGAAAAGGCGTATTCAACCGATGCCAATATCTTGGGCGCAACCCACGAGGCCAAGAGCCTTGAAAACTTAGATACCTCCGTTGAGTTAGTGCAACCAATTATGGGCGTGCGCTTTTGGGATCCAACAGTAAAGATCGATAGCGAAGATATGACCATTAAATTTGTTCAAGGCCGCCCTGTTGCAATCAACGGGAAAGAATTCAGCGATGTGGTTGCCCTGATGCAAGAGGCTAATGCAATTGGTGGTCGCCACGGATTAGGTATGGCAGATCAGATTGAAAATCGCATTATTGAAGCAAAGAGCCGTGGCATTTATGAGGCTCCAGGAATGGCGCTTTTATTTATCGCTTACGAGCGTTTGATAAGTGCAATTCACAACGAAGACACGATTGCTAACTACCATGCAGAGGGCCGTCGCCTTGGCCGACTTCTCTATGAAGGCCGCTGGCTAGATCCCCAAGCACTTATGCTTCGCGAATCACTCCAACGCTGGGTGGCATCGGCCGTTACTGGCTCAGTTACCTTGCGCATGCGTCGCGGTGATGACTACTCAATTATTAATACAACGGGGCCAGCTCTGAGCTATCACCCAGATAAGTTATCAATGGAGCGCACAGAAAATGCGGCCTTTGGTCCAGTTGATCGTATCGGTCAATTAACTATGCGAAACTTAGATATCGCTGATACTCGTGCAAAGCTTGAGATGTACCGTGCACAAGGTCAGCTCGGTGAAGGTGAATTTAAATTAATCGGCGAACTCGAGTAAAGGAAACGAATGAAAATCCATAAGAGGCTAGCGATCGCAGCGATTATTGCGCTGTCGATTACATCCCTAACTGCATGCGGAGGAAAAGATACAGTGGCAGATACAGCAGCGGCAGGACTTCCAGCGGTAACAGCTAACGCAGGTGAAGCTCCAATAATCACACCACCAACAGGTGCCGCACCTGCAACATTGCAGACACAAGACATCATCGTTGGTAATGGCACAGAGGTTGTTGCAACTTCAACTCTTACGGTGCATTACACATTGATGACATGGTCAAAGGGTGCAATCGTTGAATCTTCATGGTCTAGTGGACAGCCAGCAACGTTTCCTCTCTCTGGTGTAATCGCAGGATGGCAGCAAGGGTTGCCAGGTGCCAAGGTTGGCGGACGTCGCTTGCTCGTGATTCCAGCCGATCTTGGATACGGCCCCAATGGCTCAGGCCCAATCGGCCCTAATGAAACATTGATCTTCGTCGTAGATATCATCGCTGTTTCGTAATTCATGTTTAAGAAAGTAGCAGGGGAGTACTTAGGCACGGCCCTGCTACTTTCTATTGTTGTTGGCTCAGGAATCATGGCCACCAATCTTTCAGAAGATGTTGGCGTACAACTGCTGATTAACACAATCTCAACTGTCTTTGGTCTTGGCGTTTTAATTCAAATTCTTGGGCCTATTAGTGGGGCAAATTTTAACCCTGTTGTGACGATGGTGGATCTGATTCAAAAGCGCACTAACTTTCTAACCTTTATTCAGTATGTAATTGCTCAAACAGCTGGTGCGATAACAGGTGCAATATTGGCAAATGCAATGTTTAGCCACCCATTAATTGAGATCTCAACAAAGGCTCGTTCAGGCGGCAACCAATATCTAGGCGAAATCGTTGCTACTGCCGGGCTGATTATGATTATTAATTTGATGATCCATCAAGAAAAGATGAATCTGATACCAGTCATTGTGGCTTCATGGATTGGTAGCGCCTACTTCTTTACAAGCTCAACATCTTTTGCCAATCCAGCGGTAACTATCGGGCGGGTATTTTCAGATTCATTTGCTGGAATTGCACCAGGGTGCGTCACTAAATTTATTGCTGCTCAAATTCTCGGCGCCTTAATCGGCCTGGGCTTAACGAAGCTACTTACCAATGAAAAATAAACCAACTGTTCTTTTTGTCTGTGTTCATAATGCAGGTCGCTCGCAGATGGCCGCTGGTTTTTTGCGAGAACTTGGGCAGGATCGTGTTGAGGTTCTCTCGGCCGGAAGTGCTCCCAAGGGTTCAATTAACCCCGTAGCCGTTGAGGCAATGGCTGAAATCGGAATCGACATTGCAAACAACAGCCCAAAGGTTTTAACTCCAGAGGCCGTACAAGCATCTGATGTTGTAATCACTATGGGCTGCGGCGATGCCTGTCCCTTCTATCCAGGTAAGCGATACGAGGATTGGGTACTAGATGATCCTGCAGGCCAAGGCATTGAATCAGTGCGCATCATTAGAGATGAGATTAAAGGCCGAATTCAAGCGCTCTTAGCTGAGTTATTACACGGGTAACTCATTCTCAGGAAGTGGCACCTATCGCGTATCTAGGAGTCTACGCGACTTTCTTACTTAGCTAAAATGAACTTAGCGCCGGCGATGAGTAAAACAAAGCCCAAAGCGCGTTTGATGCCAGTACTTGAGAATTTAGAGATTCCAAAGCGAGTTCCAATAAAGGCGCCTAACAAAACTGCAAGTAAAAAGATAGGTAGCTCACTCGGAAGTGACTTAGTTGATTGGAAGTTACCGAGCAGGCCTGCAATGGAGTTAACAAAGATAAAGGCTGCAACAGTCCCACTGGCCTGTTTAACGCTAACCCAGCCCAGCCAAATAATGAGTGGAGACAAGAAGATTCCTCCACCCGTACCGGTAATTCCAGAGAGAAGGCCAACTGCACCTCCGATAGTCACGGCTAGTACACGGTTAATGGTGCGCGAAGGTTGATCTATTTGCAAAGCTTGAATCAGAAAACGGGCACCGGAGATAAGAAGGAGTACTCCAATAATTGGCTTATAAACATGGCTAGGTAGGTTGATTCGACCACCGATAAAGGCTGACGGTACCGAACCAATCACTAAGTAAGTAAATAATGTTTTATTAAAAAAATTACTGCGTATATATCGAAAACTTGTATAAGAGGAGACGAAGATATTGAGGGTCAAGGCCGTTGGTTTAATTACTAGGGGAGGCAAATCAAATAAGGTCATGACGGCGATGTAGGCCGAAGCCCCAGCATGACCGACTGATGTGTACAAAATCGCACCGAGAAAAAGACATCCTGCGATTATGAGCGTATGCGCTTCAAGCATAGAGGTTATTAAACCAAACAAGAGCTTCTGGGTTAGCTAATGAATCGCTGTTTCGAACTTCTCGTCCATTGACTATGTCCGTCACGGCAAGCTCGACTAATTTATTTGATTTAGTACGAGGAAGTGCTGGGGCTACCATAATCAAATCCGGAACGTGCCGTGGACTAGCTTGATTACGCAGCGCATCCTTTATTGCTTTTTGAGTATCTGGTGTGAAGCTCATTCCCGGTTTTATGACTACAAACAAGATCACTCGAGTATCACCCTCCCAATCTTGAGACACGGCCATAGCCTCTTGCACCTCTGGGAAAAGCTCCACAACTCGATAGATTTCAGATGTTCCAATTCGCACACCTTTTGAGTTAAGCGTTGCATCACTTCGTCCAAATAAAGTAAATCCACCCGTTACCGATTTTGCGGCAAAATCACCGTGCGTCCAGACTCCTTTGAAACCCTCAAAGTAGGATGCAAGATATCTTTCATTATTGGTATCTGCCCAAAAACCGAGTGGCTTTGATGGGAATGGAACGGTACAAACGAGTTCACCCTTTTCATCGATGGCTGCTGATTTACCTTGAGCATTAAATACATCGGTCGCCATTCCAAGGCATGCACCTTGTAGTTCGCCGCGATAAACCGGTTGCGTTGGAACACCTGATAGAAAACTGCCACAGATATCGGTACCACCTGACATGGAAACCAAATGCACGTCACGTTTAATGCTGTCATACACATAGCTAAAGCTTTCAGGGGATAGAACCGATCCAGTCGATGCAATTGTTTTAACGCTTGATAGGTCATGAGTTTGGGCTGGCACTACGCCTTCCTTATGCGCTGAATCAATGAACTTTGCAGATAGTCCTAGGAAATCCAATTTCTCGTTCTGCGCAATGTCAAAGACGCGAGATGGTGTTGGGAACATTGGCGCACCATCGAATAAGACGATAGTTGCACCTCGACCAAGGGCCATTGTTAACCAGTTCCACATCATCCAGCCGCATGTTGTGAAGTAAAATATTTTTTCAGTGGCATGGAGTTCAAGTTGGTATAACAACTCAGTCGCAGCTTTAAGCATGGCTCCGGCACCACTATGGATAATGCACTTGGGTTTACCTGTTGTGCCCGATGAAAAGAGAATAAAGCCTGGGTGATCAAAAGGAAGGGGAGTAAACTCCAGAGGAGCACCCATAAATGGCGCAATCCACGAAGCGAACTCACTGATACGAATGGTTTTCGTTAGCGAGGGAATAAGACTTTCAATCTCGGCAATTTTTGGTGTGCAGTCAAAAAACTTGCCGTTGTATTGATAGGAATCAGCGGCCAATAACATTGTGGGTTCAATCTGACCGAAACGATCTTGGACCGCCCCTGGCGCAAAATCAGGTGATGCAGTTGAAACAATTGCTCCGATACTTAAAGCCCCGAGGGCATAAATGATTGTTTCAGTAACGTTTGGAACCCATGCAACCACACAATCGCCCTTAACAATCCCCGCAGACTTCATTGCAGCTGTCGTTGCACCTACCTGGGCACGAAGCTGCCCCCATGTTGTCTCGGTTCGTGTTCCATCCTCCAAAATCGAAACAATTGCAGTATCGCCATCTCTACCTTTAGACAAAAGATTTTCGGCGACATTTAAAGTTGCATCGCTAAAAAATCGTGAAGAGATAAAATCCTTGCCAGGTGAATAGAAATCACTTCCTTTATTACCAATTATTTGGCAGTCATCCCATGCCCTCGACCAAAATAGCCCTGGATTCTCAATCGACCACTTATGCAACTCGGCGTATGAATTCAAATCTAGATCTGCTTGTAAGCGCGCAACTGCCGTACCGCTTGTATCGCGTGGTTGCCAGAGCGGAGTGCTCATTGAGATTTTTTAGTGATTGCCCGTAAACGAAGCCGGTAGTAAGCCCCAGATAAGCCACCTGGTGCAAACATGACCACGAAGATAAAGAGAAGACCTAAAACCAAGGCAGGTTCGGCTATTGGGCCACCAATCCACTTAGGTATCGTCTTAAAGGATTCTTGCTGTGTTAAATCCTGCATGCGTGTTGTCGCAATCGAGTAAAAGATTCCGCCTATAACTGCGCCCCAGCGCGTGACCGCACCACCAAGAACCACCATAAGCAAGAGGCTGATCGTGACGCCTGCATCGGCAAAGCGTGGAGCGGCACTTCCTGCGGCAATTAACATAACAGCGCCAAGGAGCGCGGCAAGGGCAGCACTGATTACAAAGGCCAAGAGTTTATAGCGCTGAGTATTTAGACCTAAGACTTGCACACGCAGTTCGTTATCTCGAAGAGCGGCAAATACACGGCCCGCCGAGCTCTCGGTGACCCACCAGATTACAGCGTAAGTAAAGATGAGTGCAGCTAATGCAGCCCAGTAGATGAACTTAGTATTTGCAACGCTAATAAAGAGACTCGGAATGCGATCGGCGTTAAGGGCGATTCCATTTTCTCCACCAGTTAAATTAAAGAAGTTACGTTGAATGATTACATGGCCAGCTTCGCCAAAAGCCAATGTCACCATTGCAAATGTGATTCCAGTTGTTCGAAGAGATGCAGCACCTACTAAGAGAGCAAGAAGTGCACTAACGGCAATTGAAATGAGAGCGGCAAGCCACCAGACAACGACTTCATGGTTAATTAAAATGCAGCTAACGTACACACCGGTAGCAAAATAGAGCGCGTGGCCAAAGGATAAAAGACCAGTAAAACCAAAGAGCAGATCGTAGGTAAGGGCTAAGCCGCCCCATATAAAGGCAACTGCCATGGTCTGCTGCAGCCCAGGCCTGCTAAGAGGATTAGCCCCAAGTATTGGTGCAAGGGCTAAGAGTGCAATTAAGAGGCCAAGTAGGGGGCGCGAGTATTTCCAACGTAACATTATGAACGCACCTTTCCGAGTAGGCCTTGAGGTCTAATCAATAGAACAACAGCGAGCAAAATAACGACAACAAAGTCACCAAGACCAGTTGCATAGTAATTTGCGAACTGGCGAATGACACCGATCATCATGGCAGCTAAGAAACTTCCAGGAACTGAGCCCATGCCGCCGATGACAACAACGATGAAACCATAGATGAGATACGTAGCCGCGATGAGTGGGGAAACACCGTTAGAGTAAACAGAGACTAATACTCCACCAACGCCAGCGGCAAAGCCACCGAGGAAAAATACAGTACTAAAGGCGCGGCGCACATTAATTCCGAGTGCATTGACCATATTTCGATTTTCGACACCGGCGCGAATAATTAATCCAATGCGGGTGAATTTAAGAAGTGCCCAGTTACCAACTAAAAGAAGAACTGCAGTAGCAATATAGACAACCCGATCGGCGGGAATCTTAGCTCCACCAATATCAATAGCGCTCAAAAACCACAATGGCGCTGGAAACATGCGAAGATCATTACCAAACCAGCCACCAAGTACAGCACCAACTACAAGTGATACTCCGACCGTCACCAAGGCCTGATCAATATGACGATCGTATAAACGAGTAATAAGTAACTGTTCGATCAGGAGAGCGAATAAACCTGCGGCCAGACCTCCAACGAGCATCGCCAGAATAAACTCTGGCATCGAAGTTTCAAAGCCCATCTTGCTAGCGACCCAGAAACCAACGAATGCGCCAACGGTTAAAAAGCTACCATGGGCAAAGTTAAGAACACCCATAAGACCATAGATAAGTGATAAACCAGAGGCGATGAGAAAATAGAGTGCACCAAGACCGATACCGGTTATTCCGATTAATATAAATGTCTCCATTTATTTATGCCCCCCGCTCACGCCTAGCATCTGATGCACCCAGGCCGGATCATTTAAGTTTTCAGGTCCGCCTTGGAAAACTACTCGGCCTTGATCCATCACAACAACATGGTGGGCAATACGCTTGACTAGGGCCAAATTCTGTTCGACCAGCAACATTGTTGTCTCGTTGGCGACCTTTGAAAGTGCGCTAGCAACTTCGGTAACAAGCTTAGGTGCAAGCCCCTTAGTTGGTTCATCGATAAGCAGTACTTCATTCTTATTCAATAGTGCGCGTGCGATGGCCACCATCTGTTGTTGACCGCCTGAGAGTGAGCCTGCAATTTGGGTGGCTCGAGTATCTAACTCTGGAAATAGCTCGAAAATCGTTGCAAAGGCGGCGCCATTATCTTTTGACCTGGAAGCAAGCGTTAGGTTTTCCCGCACCGAAAGCGATGAAAAGATCTCTCGATCTTCAGGTACGTAGGCAATGCCAGATTGAACTATTTTATAGGTTGGAACACCAATAATTTCTCGCCCATTTAACTGGACCGAACCAGTTCCGGGATAGAGACCAAGAATTCCTTTGAGCGTGGTTGATTTTCCAACTCCATTTCGCCCAAGTAGAGCTGTAACTTTATGGGCCGGCACATCGAATGTAACCCCATGCAAGATATGTGACTCATTGATCTTTACATGCAAATCGCTAACGCTCAGTGCGTTCATAGCGCCTCTCCAATATATGCCGACTGCACGATTGGATTATTAATTACGTTTTGAGGGGTATCGCAGACAAGAAGTTCGCCATAATTTAAAACTGCAATTCGATCGGCCAACCCCAAGATGACCTCCATATGATGTTCAACTATGAGAACCGTCTTTTTGTGCACCGTAGCCAGAGAGCGGATGATCTCAACGAGCTCTGGAACGTTTTCTACACTCATGCCCGCCATAGGCTCATCGAGTAGGACTATCTGAGAGTTAGAGGCTAAAACTATGGCAATCTCGAGACGACGCTTATCGCCGTGAGAGAGTGCGCCAGCACGTTGCATTGCATAGGAGGCAAGACCAACCTTTTCTAAACAATCATGGGCTTGTGCAACGACCTCGGTAAATTTGTAGGCGTTCTTAGTCAAATTCATGGACTGACCATTGGAGGCTTGAGCTGCAATGCGGACATTTTCCAAGCACGTTAGATTTACAAAGACACTGGAGGTTTGGAAAGTACGCGCAATACCTGCATTTGCTCGCTCGTGTGGGGCCATATCTGTTACATCGTGTTCGCCAATAAATATCTGACCACGGGTCGGTTTGCGGATTGCACTGAGAAGATTAAATAAAGATGTTTTTCCAGCACCATTTGGACCGATTATTCCAAGGGTTTCGTTATTTAAAACGGAGAGGGAAATACCATCAAGAATCTTGGCCCCACCAATATCAAGTGATAGGTCGGTGACTCGTAGCGCCGAATTCAATTCATTCTCCTTAAAATATTGGGCTCAATATACGCGAAAGAACCCCAGTGTATTTCTACACCGGGGTTCTTTAACGTAAATGGGGTGTGTTACTTGCCCACGCCTGAGATCGTCTTCTGCAACACAGGAACATAACCTGTAGCAGTCTTAGTCAGACCAACAAGGAACATTGGCTGGATAAGAAGGTGAGTTGATCGACTTACAGTCATCAAACCCTTAACACCGACCCATGAGTAGCCCTCTAGGTTAGCGATCATTGTGTCAACGTTCTGAGCTGTATTGCCCTTGAGTGCTTGGACAATCATCTTGGCAGCATCTGCACCTGTTGAGGTAAATAGATCTTGTGTCTTCTTATTGGCAGCAAACCATGCAGCAAGATCGATGGCTGCTGTTGACTTACCAGCACCAGCGAAGTAGCTATTTGTCATAATTGCTCCAGCACCTTCGAAAAGAGTTCCGTAGATGTTGTATGTGGCTGCTCCAGCAAGACCAGTAATTGGCTTTGACTTTGCAAACACACCCTGAACCTTTAGGGATGTGAGCATGGCACCAGCAGTTAGTGCATTTGACCATGCGATGAAGATGTATGTGCCCTTTGCATCAAGTGCTTTTTTGGCAAATGGTGTGAAATCTGATGTTGATGTTGGAACCTTGATAGTTTCAAATATGGCACCTTTAGGCCCCATTAACGCTGTAGCAGCGGCAATGTTTCCCTCACCGAATGCATTTTCTTCAACGAAGAGAACAACTTTCTTGCCATTGATTGGCTTGATGCCAGAAAGAGGCGCTAAATCCTGAGTAGATGAGTTTCCTGAACGGAACACATACTTATTCGCAGCCGATGTAACTGCATCGTTCTTAGCTGGACCAGATATGTACAGAATCTTGTTCTGTGCAGCAAGGGGTGCAAGAGTTAGAGCAACTCCTGATGATGCGGTACCGACGATAATTTTAGTTCCATTACCGACCATGTCTTTAAATGATGCAGTTGCTGATGCAGGATCTGCTCCATCATCTTTAGATGTTACAACGAGCTTTGAACCGTTGATCGACATCTTGCCACCGGTGTAGTAGTTAAGTCCCCATGCAAAGCCATCGTTATATGCAAGGCCGTATGATCCAAGTGGACCGGATGTTGAGGTGATGACACCAATTTTAATTTCATTTGCAGCTTGTGCTGGCGCCATGCTTGGCATGATGACGGCAAGTGAAAGTACTGCTACTCCCAAACGTGCTAGTGAGCGCTTGCTCATAGAGTGTTCTCCTTGTTTGTGATTTTGGCCATATCGAGGGATGGCTCGTTTAGGAGAAATATATCTGCTGGATGAAGCGGGGAATCACCAGAATCACTACGGTTTCATAACATTCTTAGGGGAAAAGGTAGAGAATTAGCCTATGTCACTCCCAACCATGCTCACCCTGGTTCCAGTCACAGGCGGCTCGCTCGCTGTTTTTCGATATGGCGATGGATTAGGAGAGCCAGTCCTTTTGATTCACGGGGTGACTTCATCAAACCGTGCCTTTCAACTCTTTGCCGATTCATTAATTGCTCGTGGCAAAGCACCATTCGCCGTTGATCTTCGCGGCCGTGGTGATTCCAATTCTCTCCCCGGGCCATTTGGCATGGCTGCGCATGCAGGTGACATGGCAGCGGTTATTAAACACTTTGGTTGGGAAAGACCCGATGTCATTGGCCACTCAATGGGCGGCTTTGTTGCAGCAGCACTTGTTGGTCTCTATCCAGAATTAGTTGGCGAGGTTGTTTTTGCTGATGGTGGAGTTCCACTACCGCTGCCGGCTGGAATGACGGTGGAACAAGTGATGCCATTTGTTCTCGGTCCAGCTCTTGCGCGCTTAGCGATGGTCTTTGAATCAAAAGATGCTTATCGCGAATATTGGAAGCCTCAACCCGCTTTTGCTAAAGGTTGGTCGGCAGTAATGGATGAATACGTTGATTACGACCTGCGGGGCGATGCACCGAATATGAAGGCATCGACAAATCCGGCAGCTGTTGAGGCCGACTCCCGTGATCTATTCGGTGATGATTTAATCGTGCGCTCGCTCAAAGGCCTAACTAAGCAGAGTCTTTTTATCAAAGCGGAGCGGGGTTTACAAAATGAGGAGAAGGGTCTGTATCCCATGGCCGTTCTCGATGCAGTGCTTCCACAATACCCAATGTTGAAGCTAGAGTTTCTTCCAGATTGCAATCATTACGACATGTTTACGGAAGCAAGTGGAGCTGAAAAGGTTGCTCAGATAATTTATGGAGATCGCACATGAGTCTAAAAGGTAAGCGCGCATTTATCACTGGTTCTTTCCAGGGCATAGGTCTTGGAATTGCTACAGCCCTTGCCCGCGAAGGTGCCGATATTATTTTGCATGGTTTAGCCGATGCTGAAACCATAAAAAAAGCTGAAGCTGTAGTTATTGCCGCCGGAGCAACAAAAGTTGAATCCCATGTCAGCGATCTTCGCGATAGTGCAGCAACTGAGGCATTAATAGCTGCGATTTTAATTAACGGACCCGTAGATATTTTATGCAATAACGCTGGAATCCAACACACAGCTGAAATTGCTCACATGCCCCGTGAAAAGTGGAACGACATCATTGCAATTAATCTCTCATCATATTTTGACACTATGCGATTACTGCTTCCGCAGATGCAGGCACGTGGTTATGGCCGAGTGATCAATACCTCATCAGTGCATGGCTTAGTTGCATCAGTTGCTAAAGCCCCATACGTTTCGGCCAAACACGGCGTTATTGGTTTAACTAAAGTTGCAGCCCTTGAATATGCCGCAAGTGGAAACCGTGAATCTGGTGGAGTAACGGTAAATGCAATCTGTCCTGGTTGGGTTGAAACTGCTCTGATCGAACCACAGATTCAAGCCCGAGTGGATATGTTTAAGGGTGATCGCGCTGCTGGAATCGCTGACTTACTCTCAGAGAAACAACCATCCAAGCGCATGTCCAAGCCAGATGAAATTGGCGCACTAGTTGTTTTCCTATGTTCACCTGCTGCCCACAACATCACCGGGGCATCAATTCCAATCGATGGTGGATGGACGGCGCAGTGAATCTTTTAGAATGCGAATGAGAGGGAGTATCGCCAAGGGCTTGCTCATGGCCCTGGTCTTTGCCTTGATTCCAATTTCCACCTATTCAACTAGTGCCGCGGGCCCCCAAACACCAAGTTGTGGTAATTATAAAGTGGCCACTAACGAGGTAATTGTGGGAGTTAAATTTCCGAAAGGAAGCTATCAAATAAACTCTTTTGGAATTTCCTGCACAAAAGTGATGGGAAGCAAGGGTCTATTTGCCCAATTTTTGAAATTAAAGGATAAAGATCCACTGCCCAAACCCTGGCGTTACTTGGCAGATGCGATAGGCGCACCAAAGTTTTCATCAGCTCCAGGAGTTGGCTTTCGTGTTCAGTTGATAACACCTACGCCTAAAGCATCACCTACTGCTATTGGCGATCCAGCAGGTGCAATTGGTGGAACGCCTTCACCAACGCCTTCACCAACACCCACGGCAACGCCTTCACCAACGCCTTCACCAACGCCAACACAAATTCTGATTGAAGTTCCAACAAGTTTTTCTGACTTATATGAGAAGCGCAAAGGTATTGCCTATTCGGTTTGGTTTAAGTTCAGTGCAACGGTTTCTAAATCGGAAGCAACCCTGCCCCCAATCGAGATTTACAGGGGGCCTAATACGCCGACCTATGTTAAAGATCCAAATTCTTATTTTAAGCAAGTTGTTCAGCTTTTTCCAGGAGTTACCCTTCCTAAGAAGTTTGTTGTTTTCTACTGGAATCAAAAGGATTTAGATGAAGTAACAAAAATGGCACTTTCAATCATGGGTGCAGAGAACATTAAAAAGAATCTTGATGAAACAACCGGTCCATTCGTAAGGTGTAACAATCCTACAAATTGCGATGTTGGGGGAGCCTTAATTGGCATCGATGGAACCGCATACATCGGGATAGGACTTGCTGATACTCAAGCTGAAGCTGAAAGTAGCGGTGGTGGAAATGGCGGAGTTGAAAAAGTTGAGTTCTACCACGCACTTCAATTATTCAACTATCACACCAATTCTCTTCAAATCCTCTCTCAAGGTAGCAATCTCCAGTCTGTCTACCTCCCTCCTTTTTGGCTGAACATTGGTGGGGAAAATCTTGTTAGTAATGGGTTGGCGAATTCAAAGAACTATG